>ERZ1034939.4-NODE-4-length-328836-cov-111.152478_pt1 | contig 328836 bp, 297 predicted proteins | sample MGYA00520626_ERZ1034939 | MGnify/ENA primary metagenome ERZ1034939 (study PRJEB33766, sample SAMN09781751) | gut metagenome | biome: gut microbiome | host: Homo sapiens | place: Madagascar | study: EMG produced TPA metagenomics assembly of the PRJNA485056 data...
GTAACAAGACGCTGAAAGATCACTTCCAGTATCTGTTCCTGCCGATGTGTGGTGCCCTGACCGTGGGCGCGCTGTGGGTTAACCTGGAAGAGAGCTCGATGGTGCTTGGCCTTATTTGGGCGGGTATCGGCCTGGTTTATCTGGCCTGCGTCACGAAGAGCTTCCGTAACCCGGTTCCTCAGTACGAAGACGTCGCGTAAGACTGTGTCGGGTGGCGGCTACGCCTTACCCGACCTACATACCCCGTAGGCCCGCGTAAGCGCAGCGCCACCGGGCAAAAAAAGCCGGAGACATCGCCTCCGGCTTTTTTATACCCATCGATCAAACTATCTCTTGCGCGTACTGGTACAGGGATTTCAGCAGCGCCTGTTTCTCAGCATTCCCTTCATACTGGCCATAAAGCATTTCCAGCTCCTGGGCGTAGCTGTGCAGATACTCTGGCGTAAACACGTTACGACGGTGCTGCAGCCAGCGTTCCTGCTCTGCTTCATCCAGGGTTCCCGGGTAATTACGCGCGCGGTAATTAAACATCAGCTTTTCGATACGGCTATCAGCGAAGGTGATATCCAGCGCAGGTAAGTTGCGCGGCTCGGTTTGCAGAACGATATTCATGGCCGCGCGATCGGCATCGCTGAAGAAACCGTTATAGAGCTGGGCGTCCACGTTTTCAGACGGCACGAACGGCTCGGCTTCGGCAAAAATGGCCACGACTTTCTCGCGCACCTGCGGATTTTCACGCAGCACTTTGAGATTATCGAGGCAGTGCTGGCGGTTAATGCCGAGTCTGTCCGCATCTTCCGGGCGCAGCGTATTCGCCTGCGCCAGTACCGGACATTTATTGATATGCACCAGCTTGATCGGCACAGCAGGCAGATCGCCGAGTTCATTCTTCGGCGTGTACAGCCGTTCACGCAGGGTATCGCTGTCGAGCTCCAGCAGCGGTGAAATATCGCCCGCCAAATCCACCATGATGACCGCATTACGGTTGTCCGGATGCCACGCCAGCGGCGCGACCCAGCTGGTATTGCCGCGCCATGCGCCAAACATGCCGGAAATATGCGCCAGGGGTCTCATCTGCGGTACGTCGATAAGAGTCATAAGCTTCTGCTTGCTGCGATGGCTCAGCAGATACTCAAACAGCCGGGGCTGTGCGCTTTTCACCAGCTTCGCCATGGCAATGGTGGCATAGACGTCCGCCATCGCGTCGTGGGCATTGCTGTGCTCAATGCCGTTGGCGCGCGTCAGGTGTTCCAGCCGGAAGCTGGTCAGCCCTTCCTCATTTTCCGGCCAGTGAATGCCCTCAGGACGCAGGGCGTAGCAGGCGCGCATGATGTCGAGCAAATCCCAGCGCGAATTGCGGTTCTGCCAGCTCCAGGCATAGGGATCGTAGAAGTTACGATAGAAGATGTTGCGCGTCACTTCGTCATCGAAGCGGATGTTGTTATAACCGACCACGCAGGTGTTGGGGACGGTAAATAAGTCGTGGATGCGTCGGGCGAATTCTGCCTCGTTAACGCCTTTTTCCCGCGCTTCCTGAGGGGTGATCCCGGTAACCATGACCGCGCCGGGCTGCGGCAGATAGTCATCCGCAGGCTTGCAGTAAAAGACCTCGGGCTCGCCAATGATGTTGAATTCGTCGTCGGTACGGATGGCGGCAAACTGCGCCGGTCGGTCCAGCGCCGGGTGCGTGCCAAAGGTTTCGTAATCGTGGAACAAAAAAGTCGGGCGAGCGGCAGAGTCAGACACCAGTAATACCATCCTGTTAAAAAATGACGTCACTATGGTAAACGATCGTGCGGGTCAGACCGAATAAAAAGCACTGTCGCGTCGCAAATTTGCGCGCCAGCTTCAGAGAAAAATCTGCGTTCTGTCACATTTTTTTGCAATTAAGCCAGGTAACGACATCAGAACTCCCGTAAAAAGGTCATCGATTTTTAATGACCTGAGGATATACCGTTGAAACGCCGTCTGTTTATTGCTGTTTCTTTACTCGCTTCGAGTGTCTCATCTGCTTTTGCGGCCGAACCACTGGATTTTTCGCCGCAGCCTCCGGCCATTCAGGCTGGCTCCTGGGTGCTGATGGATTACACGACTGGTCAGATTTTAACGGCGGGCAACGAACATCAACAACGTAATCCGGCGAGCCTGACCAAGCTGATGACGGGTTATGTGGTGGATCGGGCCATTGATAGCCACCGCATTACCCCGGATGACATCGTCACCGTAGGGCGTGATGCCTGGGCAAAAGGGAACCCGGTGTTTGACGGTTCATCGCTGATGTTCCTGAAAGAGGGCGATCGCGTCTCCGTGCGCGATCTGAGCCGCGGCCTGATTGTCGATTCCGGCAACGACGCCTGCGTGGCGCTGGCCGATCACGTGGCGGGTGGGCAGCCGCAGTTTGTGAAGATGATGAACGACTATGTGCAGAAGCTGAACCTGCGCGATACGCATTTTGAAACCGTCCACGGGCTGGACGCGCCCGGCCAGCACAGCTCGGCATATGACCTGGCCGTTCTCTCCCGGGCCATCATCCACGGCGAGCCTGAGTTTTATCATATGTACAGCGAAAAGAGCCTGACCTGGAACGGAATCACCCAGCAAAACCGTAACGGCCTGCTCTGGGATAAGACCATGAACGTGGACGGGTTGAAAACGGGGCATACCTCAGGGGCCGGTTTTAACCTGATTGCGTCTGCCGTAGACGGCCAGCGCCGTTTAATCGCGGTGGTGATGGGGGCGGATAGCCCGAAAGGGCGTGAGGACCAGGCCCGAAAACTGCTGCACTGGGGGCAGCAGAATTTCGATACGGTGCAGATCCTGCATAGCGGTAAAAAAGTGGGGACAGAGCGCATCTGGTACGGCGATAAGGAGCAGGTGAAACTGGGCACCGATCAGGACTTCTGGCTGGCCTTGCCGAAAGCGGAGGTTCCCAACATCAAAGCCAAGTACGTTCTGGATAAAAAAGAGCTGGAAGCGCCGATTGCTGCGCATCAGCGGGTTGGGGAGATTCAGCTCTATGACCGCGACAAGGTGGTAGCCCACTGGCCGCTGGTCACGCTGGAAGCCGTTGATAAAGGCGGCCTGTTCTCTCGTCTGAGCGATTATCTGCATCACACGCTTTAAATGCTGCTGAGCAGATTGGCAGGGTTGCGAGTCTGCTCACATAATAAACACTCCTCGTTTGCTGATAATCATAATCCCGTTTTATAGTGTATAAATATACAGTGACGAGCGGAGGCAGTATGGACTACAGCATTACGCAGCAACAGAAACGTAAGATTGCCGGTTTTCATTTGGTCGGCCCGTGGGAACACACGGTAAAACAGGGCTTTGAACAGCTGGTCATGTGGGTCGACGGGCGTCACATTGAGCCGCTGGAGTGGGTGGCGGTCTATTACGATAACCCGGATGAAGTCCCGGCAGAAAAACTGCGCTGTGATACGGCCGTGACGGTACCGGATGATTTCGTCATCCCGGAAAACAGCGAAGGCGTCATGATGACGGAAATCGCGGCTGGGGATTATGCCGTGGCGACGGTGCGCGTCGAAAACTACGACTTCGCCACGCCGTGGTATCAGTTCTTCAATTCCCTGCTGCAGGACAATAAGTACCAGATGGCGCTCAAACCCTGCTTCGAGCGCTATCTCAATGACGGCAATGCGGACGGCTACTGGGATATCGAAATGTATATCGCCGTCGAGCACAAAACGGTTTAAGCCTGCTAAATGAAGGGTTTTTCAGCCGGGAGCGATCCGCCCGGCTGAAAACACAGTACAATTGTGCTTTGCCGTGTAGCTGGAGAGCGGGTGTGCGTCCCGACAAATCATTAACCCCTTTTGAAATTCGGTTGTACAAACACTACCGCGTGGTGCACGGGTGTCGCATCGCGCTGGCGTTCGTGTTGACGTTTGTCCTGGTGCGTTTGCTGGAGGTTCCGGAAGGAACGTGGCCGCTGATCACGCTGGTGGTGGTGATGGGGCCCATCTCGTTTTGGGGCAACGTTGTCCCGCGCGCTCTGGAGCGTATTGGCGGGACCGTGTTAGGTTCGGCCCTGGGGCTTATTGCCCTGAAGCTGGAGCTGATCTCGTTCCCGGTCATGCTGGCATGGTGCGGTGCCGCCATGTTCCTGTGCGGCTGGCTGGCGTTGGGTAAAAAACCGTATCAGGCGCTGCTGATCGGTATTACTCTCGCGGTGGTGGTCGGTGCGCCCGCCGGGGATATGACCACGGCGCTTTGGCGAAGCGGGGATGTCATCCTGGGTTCACTGCTGGCGATGCTCTTCACCGGTATCTGGCCGCAGCGCGCTTTTCTGCACTGGCGTATTCAGATGGCCAGCTACGTCACTGCGTTTAACCGCGTCTATCAGGCCGGTTTTTCCCCGAATCTGGTTGAGCGCCCGCGCCTGGAAAAGCACCTGCAAACCATTCTTAACGACGTGGTCAAAATGCGCGGCTTGATCACGCCAGCCAGCAAAGAAACCCATATTCAGAAATCAATTTTCGAAGCTATTCAGACGGTGAGCCGCAATCTGGTCTGCATGCTTGAACTGCAAATCAACGCACACTGGGCCACGCGACCCAGCCATCTGTTGATGCTTAACGCGCAGACTCTCAAAGAGACCCAGCAGATGACGCAGCAAACGCTGTTGACCATCGCCCATGCGCTCTACGAAGGTAACCCGCAGCCGATCCTGGCCAACAGCGAGCGTCTGAACGAGATCGTCGCGGAACTGAAGCAGTTAATCAATGAGCGCCAGAGCGATAACGTGGCGGAAACGCCTATTCATGGCTACGTCTGGCTGAGCATGGAACTGGCGCGGCAGCTTGAGCTGTTATCGCACCTGATTTGCCGGGCGCTGCGCAAATAAAAGGCGTATGTGACGCCTGCTGCTTCGATTCAGCAGCAATTGGGGTTATGATAGCTTTAAACGATATACTCATTGTCATTCGCGGCCGCTGTCAGTAAGGTTATTGTTACAACGGTTGCTTTAACGAATCCGAATCTCACATTATCAGGGGTGTAAAAATGGAAACTACCAAGCCTTCGTTCCAGGATGTTCTGGAATTCGTCCGCCTGTTCCGCCGCAAAAACAAACTGCAGCGTGAAATCCAGGACGTTGAGAAGAAGATCCGTGACAACCAGAAACGTGTTCTGCTGCTCGACAACCTGAGCGACTACATCAAGCCAGGCATGAGCGTTGAAGCTATTCAGGGCATCATCGCCAGCATGAAGAGCGACTATGAAGACCGTGTTGATGACTACATCATCAAAAATGCTGAGCTGTCCAAAGAGCGTCGTGACATCTCTAAAAAGCTGAAAGTGATGGGCGAAATCAAAAACGGCGAAGCAAAAAGCGAGTAATCGCAGCGAATAGTGAAAAAGGCTCTCTGGTGACAGAGAGCCTTTTTTTATGGCTCAGAACGCGGCTGTAGCTGGTAAATCCAGGCTTGAACCTGCTTGCCTTCAGAGGTGGTCACCGTGACCTCAACCCGATCGTAGCCGTCTTCAAACTCATCCAGCATTGACCAGTGTGTGGCAAGGCGATCGGAGATAAACAGATAGCCTTCGACGCGGGGGCCATCGGGGTGGAGCACGATCCCCGGGAAGTCCGCCGCAGCGCCCCAGCCGCGTTCGTAGAACGTACCGGAGACGAAACCGGCCAGCCATTCACCGCCGATGTTTTCAAGGATATGCGCATTTGAGTGGCCCGGGCGCAGCGTGCCGTAGACAAACAGAGCGTTCATTTTCCCTCATCCGCAAAGCAAAAAGCCTGCTTTAAAAGCAGGCTTTTCAAATTTGGCTCCTCTGACTGGACTCGAACCAGTGACATACGGATTAACAGTCCGCCGTTCTACCGACTGAACTACAGAGGAATCGTTGTGGAGGCTTATCTTAGCGGCGAAAAAACTTTTGTCAAACCTGATCTTAGGGAAAAGCGACTGATTGCTGATTCTGTCGTCAGTTTGTTGTAAATCCACACATCTTTTTCCGGAAAATACTTTGCAGGATGAGCATTTCTCCCCCATTATTTGAAATGGAGTTTCAACTTTTCTCGCTAAGGTCCATTTTGAACGTCACTGCCTCCTTACGCCAGGCGATCGCGCGCACGCCATGGTATGCAAAACGTAAAAGCTATCGGGTTCTCTTCTGGCGTGAAATCACCCCTCTTGCCGTGCCTATCTTCCTGGAAAATACCTGCGTTCTGCTGATGGGGGTGCTGAGCACCTTCCTGGTGAGCTGGCTGGGAAAAGAGGCGATGGCGGGGGTTGGTCTGGCGGACAGCTTTAACATGGTGGTGATCTCGTTCTTTGCCGCCATTGACCTCGGCACGACGGTGGTGGTGGCCTTTAGCCTCGGCAAGCTGGATCCCAAACGTGCGCGCGAGGCAGCACGCCAGTCGCTGATGATCATGACTGTCTTTTCGGCCGTTCTGGCGGCGGTGATCCACTATTTCGGTAAAGAGATTATCGACTTTGTCGCCGGGGAGGCCACGAACGAGGTTAAAGACCTGGCGCTGACCTATCTGGAGATGACCGTCATCAGCTATCCGGCGGCGGCCATCGCCCTGATTGGCAGCGGCGCGCTGCGCGGGGCAGGGAACACTAAAATTCCGCTGCTAATCAACGGCGGAATGAATATCCTGAATATTATCATCAGCAGCGTGCTGATCTACGGCGTGTTCTCGTGGGACGGGCTGGGCTTCGTCGGTGCAGGACTGGGGCTAACCATTTCACGCTATATCGGTGCGGCGGCGATTATCGGCGTGCTGATGGCGGGGATCACCCCCTCGCTGCGCCTCACGCTGAAGAGCTATTTCCGCCCCTTTAATTTCGCCATTATCTGGGAAGTGATGGGGATCGGCATTCCCGCAAGCATTGAGTCGGTGCTGTTTAACGGCGGGAAATTACTGACGCAGATGTTTGTCGCCGGGATGGGCACCGACGTGATCGCCGGTAACTTCATCGCCTTCTCCATCGCCTCGCTGATTAACCTGCCGGGTAACGCGCTGGGCTCTGCATCGACCATTATCACCGGGAAACGGCTCGGGAAAGGGCAAATCGGCCAGGCGGAGCGACAGCTGCGCCACGTTTTCTGGCTGTCGACCATCGGACTGACCGTGATTGCCTGGGGAACCGCGCCGTTTGCCGGGCTGATGGCCTCGTTCTATACCCATGAAAACGACGTTAAAGAGGTTGTAAAAGTCCTCATCTGGCTCAATGCGGCCTTTATGCCTATCTGGGCGGCCTCATGGGTACTGCCTGCCGGGCTGAAGGGGGCGCGCGACGCCCGCTTTGCGATGTGGGTGTCGATGCTTGGCATGTGGGGATGTCGCGTCGTGGCGGGGTATACGCTTGGGGTAATGCTCGGATGGGGTGTGATCGGCGTCTGGCTGGGGATGTTCCTGGACTGGGCCGTGCGGGGCGGGCTGTTCTACTGGCGTATGGTCAGCGGGCGCTGGCTGTGGAAATATCCGCGACAAAATGCCTGACAATTGCGCGAAGTGGAGAATAAATCGTCAAACGATCGGAAATATGCATTCTGCCTTTGACATCCCGGGAGCGCATCGATAATATGCGCCCCGTTCACACGATTCCTCTGTAGTTCAGTCGGTAGAACGGCGGACTGTTAATCCGTATGTCACTGGTTCGAGTCCAGTCAGAGGAGCCAAATTTGAAAAGCCTGCTTTTAAAGCAGGCTTTTTGCTTTTCTGCGTCGGGTAAAATTGTCGGGTGGCGGCTTCGCCTTACCCGACCTACGGGACTGTAGGCCCGGTAAGCGCAGCGCCACCGGGCAACAAACCGCACTACTGTTTGACGCGAACCGGCGCCGTCGCCTCTTCAAGCCACGGACGCGCATCGCTGTTCACCAGCGGTGACAGCGCCTCGCGTACCTGCTGGTGATACGCATCCAGCCACTGCTTTTCCTGCTCGCTCAGCAAATGCAGCTCAACCTGGCTTAAGTCGATCGGGATCAGCGTCAGCGAGGCAAACCTGCAGAACCCTGAACGGCTCTCTACAATCTCCACCTGGTTTTCAATACGAATACCGTGGCTATCGCCCAGATAGTATCCCGGTTCAATCGTCATGATATTACCCGCCACCAGCGGCCACGGGTTGACCTTTTTGGCAATGCGATGCGGGTTCTCATGGATAAGAAGCTGATGACCCACGCCATGCCCCGTGCCGTGATCGTAATCCAGACCCATCTCCCACAGCGGACGACGCGCAAACGCATCCAACTGATGCCCCTGAGTGCCGGAAGGGAACTGCAGGGTAATCAGCGACAGGAAGCCTCTCAGCACGGCGGTGTAGTGCAGGCGCTGCTGCGGGTCGACCTTACCCCATGCCAGCGTGCGCGTGGCGTCGGTGGTGCCATTCACGTACTGACCGCCGGAATCGTTAAGGTAAAAATGGTCATGACCGATGGGCTTGTTGCTGGCCTCGCTCGAATGATAGTGGCACATCGCCGCATTGCTCGAAGAGGCGGAGATGGTCGCAAAACTCTGCTCGATGAACCCGGGCTGCTGTTGACGGAACGCCAACTGCTGCGCCTGAACTTCCAGCTCTGTTAGCGGATTCCCTGCCGCCTCGCGCAGCGGCACTTCACGGCTCAGCCAGGCCAGGAAGTTGACCCAGGCGGCGCCGTCCTGGTGATGACACGCGCGATAACCGGCCAGCTCAACCGGGTTTTTGGTGGCTTTCATCAGGGTGATGGGGTCGGTCCGCCAGATAATCTCTCCCCGGGGTTCGATGGCAAAGCGCAGGGCGACCGGCGCGGAATCGGCATCAACCATCACCCGTTTTCCTGCAGCAATCTGCTGGCAGCGTTCGACAAAGGCGTCCTGCGGTGCAATGGTAAACGCATTGCGCACGTCTTCCGGCAGGGCGCCGAGCTTGCTGTCGTTAACAAACCACTCAACGTGGCCGTCACGGCGCAGAAGAGCAAAAGAGAGCGGTACCGGGCTGTAAGGGATATCCGCGCCACGGACGTTTAACAGCCAGGCGATATTATCCGGCAGGGTAACGGCGAGATAATCGGCATTGCTTGCAGCCAGCACGGCGGCGACGCGCTGACGTTTATCAGCGCTGCTTTCACCGCTGTATTCAACCGGCATTTCCCGGATAAGCCCCGCCGGCGCAGCAGGGCGGTCAGTCCATAGTGTGTCAAACGGCGAGGCTTTCAGCGGGACCAGTTCGCAAGGCGTGGCAGACAGTTGCTCAAACTCTGAATGGGTCATCAGCAGTGGGTCAAAACCGATGCGCGTCCCGGCCTCAGCGTTTTCCGTCAGCCATTCAGCCAGCGGCTCGTTGTGCAGGTGGCGGATCTCTACCTCATCCGTATTGACCTGAACGCGGGCCTGCACCTGATAGCGCCCGTCAACGAACAGCAGCGCTTTATCCTTCAGTACAAGCGCGACGCCAGCAGAGCCGTCAAAGCCCGTCAGCCAGGCCAGCTTTTCGTCACAGGGCGCGCAGTATTCGCTCTGCCATGCATCCGCACGCGGGACGATCATCCCGTCGAGATGGCTGGCCTCAAGCCAGTGGCGCAGGGCAGAGAGCGGAGATGTGCTGGACATGGTTATTCCTTATCGTTATTAGCGGAACGGCGGCTCGTTGAAGGTGCGCAGCTTGCGGGAATGAAGCCGGTCACCTTCTGCCCGCAGCAGGTCAATGGCGCGAATGCCAATTTGCAGATGTTCGGATATCGCCCCTTCATAGAAACGGTTGGCCTGCCCGGGCAGCTTAATTTCGCCGTGCAGCGGCTTATCGGAGACGCACAGCAGCGTGCCGTACGGGACGCGGAAGCGATACCCCTGCGCGGCGATGGTGGCGCTCTCCATATCAATGGCCACCGCGCGGCTCAGGTTGAACCGCAGCGCGGAGGCGGAGTAACGCAGCTCCCAGTTCCGGTCATCCGTCGTGACGACCGTACCGGTGCGCAGGCGCTGCTTAACCTCTTCACCCGGCATGCCGCTGACCTCTTTGGTGGCGTCATACAGCGCACGCTGCACTTCGGCGATGCTCGGGATTGGGATATCCGGCGGCAGCACCGCATCCAGCACGTGGTCATCACGCAGATAGGCGTGAGCGAGCACGTAGTCGCCAATCAGCTGGCTTTCGCGCAGGCCGCCGCAGTGGCCTATCATCAGCCACACGTCCGGACGCAGCACCGCCAGATGGTCGCAGATGGTCTTGGCATTTGACGGGCCCACGCCGATGTTAATCAGCGTAATGCCCTGACCGTCGGCGGTGATCAGGTGCCAGGCGGGCATCTGATGTTTTTTCCAGGCCAGGTCGGAAATGGCCTGCTCGGGCGCTTCGGTCTCCGCAGTGATCCAGATCCCTCCCGCACAGGAGAGCGCGATATACGGGCTTTCCGGGTCGAGGATCTGGCTGCAGCCCCAGCGGACAAACTCGTCAACGTAGCGGGTGTAGTTGGTAAAGAGGACGAACGGCTGGAAATGTTCGACGGGCGTGCCGGTGTAGTGGCGCAGTCGCGCCAGGGAGAAATCGACCCGGCGGGCATCAAAGTGCGACAGGGGAGAAAATTCTGCCGGGTGATAGATCCCATCGGCCGTCTCATCGCCAATCTGCGACAGTTCCGTCGTCGGGAAGTGGCGGGTTAGCCCCGCGCTCATCGAACGGTCGAGGGTTAACGCCGAACCGTCAATCACGTAGGGGTATGGAATTTCATGCTGCGAGGGCTCAACGTGAATGTGCGCGCCGTAATCCTGATACAGCAGCGTAAGTTGTTCTTCGAGGTACGGGCGGAACAGGGCCGGGCGGGTGACGGTGGTGCTGTAGCAGCCGGAGTGGGTAAAACGGGCGTAGGCACGGGTTTTCGGTGTTGTGCTGGCGCTGCCGTCCCAGGTCACAGAGAGCGATGGATAAACAAAAAGGCCCTCGGTTCTGGCCTTTTCGTCGGGAAGTTTCCCTGTTTCGATATATTCGCTGATGGCGCTGCGCAGCGCGTTGACGGACTGTTCATACAGCGCGTCGAGTTTTTCCAGCGCCTGAGCCGGGGTCAGGCTGGAGCCCTTATTATTCATCTCTGTCTCCTTGTTCCACAGGTGTGCGACTCTACCCGATAGTATGTCACACGCCTGTGAAACAAAAGTGAGATCAGCGGTGGCTCGTCTCTTTCATCAATAGCGCCGTTGCCGCCGACAGCAGGCAACCGGCCAGCAGATAAACCGCCACGCTGTGCCAGTTACCGCCGGAGAAGGTCACCAGCGCGGCGGCAATAAACGGCGTAAACCCGCCGCCGACCACGCTTGCGACCTGGTAGCCCACGCCCGCGCCGCTGTAGCGGTAGCTGGCGCCGAACAGTTCGGTAAACATCGGTTGCTGCACGCAGACCACCATATCGTGAGCGATGTTCGCGAGCATGATGGCAAAGAAGACAATCCAGAAGATCGACTGCGCCTCCAGCGCCATAAAGAATGGCCAGGCGCTGAGGCTCCCAATCAGCGCGCCGGTGATGTAGACGCGACGGCGGCCAAACCGGTCCGCCAGCCAGGCGAAGCAGGGTATCGTCAGACAGCTGATCCCGCCGACCAGCAGGCCGATATTCAGGAACAATTCCCGGGGCAGGCCGAGATTCTGCGTCGAGTAGTTCAGCGCAAAGGCGGTGACGATATACATCGTCAGCAGCTCGCACAGGCGCAGGGCGATAATTTTCAGAAAAGCGCCAGGGTGCCGAATCAGGGCTTCCATCACCGGCAGCCGCTTTTTGACGGCCGGTTTTTCCTGCTGCTGCTGTTCGAATTCAGCGGACTCCTCCATGCCGTTACGGATCCACAGTGCGGCAATCACCAGCACGATGCTGAAGATGAACGGAATGCGCCAGCCCCAGCTCAGGAACTGCTCGTCGGTAGTGAGCTGGCTGATTAACGACACCAGCCCTGTAGAAAGCAACAGCCCTACGCCGTACCCGACCTGCACGCCGCTGCTGTAAAACGCTTTCTTATTTTTTGGCGCGCTCTCAACGGATAGCAGCGCCGCGCCGCCCCATTCGCCGCCCACGGCGAAGCCCTGAATGGCGCGTAATGTTACCAGCAATACCGGGGCCCACCAGCCAATGGCGGAAAACGACGGGAGAATGCCAATTAGCGCGGTGGCGATCCCCATCATCCAGACGGTGAGCATCAGCATGCGCTTGCGGCCCAGGCGGTCGCCGAAGTGGCCGAAGATCACCCCGCCCAGGGGGCGAAACAGAAAGCCGACGCCGAAGGTGGCAAACGCGGCGAGCGTACCCATCGCAGGGCTGATCTGGGGGAAGAATTCACGGTTAAACACCAGCGCGGCGGTAATGCCGTAAAGCAGAAAATCATACCAGTCGACGACGGCACCCGCGAAGCTGCCGAGTGCGGCGCGGCGGGCGCGATTGAGCGAAGGTGTCTCCTCGTTGGGACGATCGGAGATGAGGGTGGAGTCCATAGTTGTCCTGTCCGTACTGATTTTTTAATTATTGGTATAAGAAAAGGTCACTCACATTGCGCCCGTCATATAAACGGAACCTATGAGACTACCGCGACAAAACGCCTGAGAAAACGTTTTTATCTTTCCGGAAGGTGCTGAATAAATAAATTTCATCCACACCTGCGGCGAGATAATTGCCTCTTCTGGCTTCGTTAAGTGCTGAATGGTTTACAGTAATAGTGACCGCCGCGTGAGTTAAGCTGAGGGAATAACGATGCAACGCACCTTTTCGGCATTCTGGATGATTCTGTTTTTATTCGTCGCACCGCTTCAGGCGGAGCCCAACGTCTATGGCGAGCAACGCATCAGCGGCTGGTGGAATGCGTTGACGGAAGACATTTCGCAAACCTGGGCGCAGCCTCAGCGTTACGATCTGTACCTGCCGTTTCTGAGCTGGCACGCTCGCTTTATGTACGACAAAGAAAAAACCGACAAGTACAACGAAATGCCGTGGGGAGGCGGGCTGGGCGTTTCCCGCTATAACGAAGAGGGTAACTGGAGCGCGCTTTTCGCGATGATGTTCAAGGACTCGCACAACGAATGGCAGCCCGCGATGGGCTATGGCTGGGAGAAGGGCTGGTATCTGGATAATGCCAGAGATTTCCGCCTTGGGCTCGGTGCCGCCGCGGGCATCACGGCGCGAGATGATTTTGCGAACTATGTCCCGCTACCGTTCATCTTCCCGCTTTTTTCGGCCAGCTATCAGCGCGTTACCGTCCAGTTCACCTATATTCCCGGGACTTATAACAACGGCAACGTGCTCTTTGCCTGGCTGCGCTTAGGCTTTTAAAGGGTGATTACCTTTTTTGCCACGGCGTTAGACAATACCAGCATGGAGAAGAGAACAGAGGTGACGAACGTAAGTACAATCAACGCAAGCTTCATACCGAGCGACGTCACCGGTATCAGCGCCGTCAGCAGATGAAACACCGAGTAGTGCACAATATATACGCCAGTCATCGTTTTGCTGATGGCGGCCAGTATGGACTCCTTAAATTCAGCATTCCGGCGAAAGCGCACGCCGTTCGCCGCAATCACCAGGGCAATAATCAGGATGTAGATCTGCGAGCCGGTGAGGATAAAGGCGTTTCTGTCGGCCTTAAACAGGGCAAAAAAGAAGTGGCGCTCGTAAAACCAGGTGAAGAGATAGATAAACGGGATGGCGATAACCGCCGCCCGGACTACATTTTTGCGGCTTATCCACTCGGCGATTTTAGGATCGCAGAAGAGTTGCCCCGTCAGATAAAACAGCAGCCACGTCCACAGTCGATACTGCGGTGAAAGAGAAAGGGCGTGCTTTTCAGGATAAAGCGCCGATAACAGATCGTATCCGTAGGAAAAGAACAGCAGGGCAGCAATCGCGCCGCAGAACAGCGATCTCCGCTGGCTAAGCCACTCTACCGCCGGGTGGAAGGTGTAAATCACGACAAAGGCGAACACGAACCAGGGCTGGATTAAATACCCGCGCTGATAAGGCTCCCACAGGTAGTAGATCGTTATCCAGAACAGAAAAACAATCACAAGACTTTTAATTTTACCCAGCTGCCAGCGCGTGCCGTGCCGGGATTGTCCGTCGAGATAGCCCGACACCACAAAAAACAGCGGTGTAGCGATCGTCGAGATAAAGGTTAAAAACCCCAGGATCCAGTGATAGTCATAGTCATAATGATCCCAGGTATTGTAGATGGTGAAGAAGGTCACCGCCGTCATACAGCCCAGCGTCTTGATAATGTTCAGCCCTGTCGCATTCATTGTTGTTTGGCTTCGTCCTTATGATGGAAACACGCATAGATCACCGGGAGTACCAGTAGCGTCAGGATTGTAGCAAACCCCAGTCCAAACATAATCACAACGGCCATGCTCTGGAAGAAAACATCCAGCAGTAGCGGAGCCAGGCCAAGTACGGTCGTGAACGCGGTGAGCAGGATAGGGCGCAGACGCGAGGTGGCGGCATAAACGATCGCGCTGTGCTGATCCTTTTGCGTTTTCTGCTGTTCGATCTCTTCCACCAGCACGATGCCGTTGCGGATGAGCATTCCGCTCAGGCTCAGCAGACCAATCAGCGCCATAAAGCCAAAGGGAATGCCGGTAATTAAAAATCCTGGTGTGACGCCAATCAACGCCAGCGGTACGGTCAGCCAGATTGCGACGGCATTTTTTACCGAGCTGAACATCAGCACCGTAATGACAAACATCACCAGATACCCGAGAGGCAGCGTTGTGAACACCCCTTGCTGCGCTTCACTGGAGTTTTCCGCATCGCCCCCCCACTCGATGCTGTAGCCGTGTGGCAGGGGAAGGGCATCTACCTGCGGCTTCACGCGGGCGAGAATATCGCCGGAGGTTTGCTGGGTCAGCGGGTCCGGGTCCGTCTGAACCGTCAGTACCCGCGAGCGGTCGCGTCGAAGAATGAGCGGATCTTCCCACTCCAGAGAGAAGCGACTGACGACGTTACTCAGCGGGATATACTGCTGCCGCGCCTGGCTCCACACCAGCACGTTGTTCAGGTGGCTGGCATCCAGCCTTTCGCTTTCCGGGGGCCTCACCACCACGGGCAGCAGGTCGCTGCCTTCCCGATACAACCCCGCCCGGCTGCCGGAGAAATTCATCTCCAGCGCGTTGTCGACGTCCTGTTTATCCACGCCAAGCTCGCGTCCCAGCGCGGCAACGTACTGCGGGCGGATCACTTTGCTGCGGTTTTGCCAGTCGTTTCGGACGCTCCCCGTAGCCGGATCGCGCGCCAGAATATCGTCCACCTGGCTGGCAATCAGACGCAGCCTGTCAGGAGCCGGGCCTTTAATGCGCACTTCAATGGCGCTGTCGCCGGAAGGGCCAAACATCACCCGTTTCGTGCTGGCGTTCACCTGCGGGTAGTTTCGCGCGATGTACTCGTCAACGTGGCGGGTCAAGGGGGAAATGTTACGCTGGTCATCCATGCGCACCATGATCTGCGCATAGTTGCTGTACTGCCGCTGTCCGCTGTAGGTCAGAATAAACCGCATGCTCCCCTGACCGATGGTGGAGACGGTGGTTTCCACGCCGGGCTGGCCCTTGATGGTTTTCTCAATATCACCGGTCATTTTCTCGGTCCATTTGATATCGGTCCCGTAGGGTAACCACAGGTCGACAAAGAAAATCGGCGTATTGGACGACGGGAAAAAGTTTTGCCGCACCGCGCCAAACCCCCAGACAGACGCGGCCAGCAGGGCCGCCATCACTACCAGCGTCGGTGCCTTATGGTGCAGCAGCGTGTTAAGCAGGCGCTGATAGAGGCGGTAGAGACGTTTGTCGTAAGGATCTGACTCGTCAGTGGTGTCCGGCGCGTTGTCGTTTTTAAACAACCACCACTTAATCATCACCGGGGTGAGGGTGAGCGCCGAGAACCAGCTCAGCATCAGGGAAATCAGCAGCACCTGGAAGAGGGATTTACAGTATTCCCCGGTGGAATCCTGCGACAGTCCGATAGGCGCAAACGCAAGGATAGCGATCACCGTCGCCCCCAGCAGCGGCAGGGCGGAGCGACGGATGATCGTGTTAACGGCGGTTAATAGCGGGGCGCCCTGCTGTCGGGCAATCAACACCCCTTCGACAATGACGATGGCGTTATCCACCAGCATGCTGAGGGCGATAATCAGCGCCCCAAGCGAGATGCGCTGTAGCTCAATGCCCCAGAGATACATAATCAGCAGCGTACCCAGCACGTTAAGCGCGAGGGAAAACGCGATGATGATCCCGCTGCGTACGCCCATAAAGATCAGCAGCACGCCGATGACAATCGCCAGCGCCATCAGGAAGTTAATAATAAAACCGTTAACAGAGTGGCCCACTTCGGCTGCCTGATCGTAAAACAGATCTATCTGTATGCCTGCCGGTTTTTCCGCCGACATCTGGTTTAGCTTCGCCTCCAGCGCGTGGCCCACGTCGATCACGTTCACGCCGGGAATAAACGAGACGCCCATGGTGACGGCTTTTTTGCCGTTGGCATGGTAGATACTGGCTGGCGATTCGTTCAGCCCGCGCGACAGCGTGGCGATATCCCGCAGACGCGTCGCCGCCCCCGTGCCGGAAGGCGTGATGATGAGATCCGCCAGTTCATCCAGATTCTCGAACTCACCGGTCGGGTGCAGACGAATGGATTCGCTGCCGGAGGTGATTTCTCCGGCGCTGGAAACGACGTTAAGCCTGCTGAGCAGGGCGGAAAGCTGGTTCAGGGTAATGCCGCGCGCGGCCATTTTGGTCAGGGAAATATCGATATTGACCTGTTGGCTAATCGCTCCGCCGATGGCAACCTTCGCGACCCCGGGGACCAGAATCAACTCGCGGCGCAGCTGCTCCGCGTATCTCACCAGTTCAGGATTACTGAATTCATCCCCGGAAATGGCGAAGAAGAAGCCGAACACGTCGCCGAAATCGTCATTCACAAAGGGCGTGACGACGCCGGGCGGGAACTGACGCGAGGCGTCGCCCACGCGGCGGCGCAGTTCATCCCAAATCTGCGGCAGTTCGTTTGAGTGATAGCGTGACGCGATGTTAACGGTGATTTGCGACAAACCGTTTGAAGAGATGGAGCTCACGTTGTCCAGATAAGGCAGCTGCTGAAGGGCATTCTCCAGCGGCAGCGTCACCTCTTCTTCGACCTGCTGAGCGGATGCGCCGGGGTAGTGGGTGACAACCACTGCGGTTTTGATGGTAAAGGCGGGATCTTCCAGCCTGCCGATATTCAACAGCGCGAAAATCCCCCCGATGCCCAGCAGCAGAATCGTTAGCCAGACGCGAACAGGGTTATTAATAAATTGACGAGAGATATCCATTACAGTCCCCGTTCACGCGTCCAGATACGCACCGGCTGGTTAGCATGCAGCTCCCCAACGCCTGCGGCTACCACGCGCTCGCCCGCCTTAAGCCCGCTGGTGATCACCACGCCTTCGGTAATCACTTGCCCCACGCTGACCTTGCGGTCTTCAAGATGGAGCGTGTCGCCTTCTCCCGCCACAACCCAGACGTGCGGCTCATTGCGCGGGCTGTTGTCCGGGTTAAAGACTGCCTCAACCGGTACGACCAGCGCCTGAGTGCCCGCGCCAGCCGGGAGGTTAGTTAAATTAATGGTAACCGTACCGCTTACGCCACCGACGGCGGGAAAATCATCTGGCCGCGGCATGGTGAGTATTACCTGCCAGGTCAGGGTATTACTGTCGCTGCTGCCCGAGTGTTCTTTATAAACGGCGGTAAATTCCCGATCCGGAATGGCGTTAATTCTCACTACCGGGCGATACTGCGCGTTGCGAATATCAAAGGTCTTAAACAGGTTTTCAGGGATGCTGAACACCACGTCAAGCAGATCGGTGCGGGTTAACGTCGCGATGGGCTGACCGGCAGACACGACCTGATGGTTTCGGACATGTACGCTGGCCGCCGTCCCGCTGAAGGGGGCGACAAGCGTCATTTGATTCAACTCTTCTCGGGCGATCTGTAGCGCTGCATTCGCAGAATCGCGGTTCGCACGCTGCACGTCCATTTCGGCTTTCGAAATCGCCTGGCGGCCCGCCAGCGTCTGGAAGCGATCGAATTGCCTCTGGGCCAGCGTCGCCGCCGTTTGTCTGTCATTAACCCGCTGCTGGGCTTCACGGGCATTCAATCTTGCAAGCTGTTGACCCTGCTTTATGACTGCGCCCTGACGCACATCGAGCGCTTCAATTTGACCTGCGCGCTTGAAGGAAAGGTCTGTGGCATCGCCCGATTCAATGCGGGCGGGAAAAACGCGCTGCTGGGCGTTACCGGGAACCGTCACCTCCGCTACTTTTACCATCCTGGGCAGGGGGGAGACGTCTTTGGGTTTCGGGTCGCACGCTGTGAGCGTTAACAAAACGAACGGTAAAAGAGAGAGGTAGCGGTTCACTGTATTCCCCTAATAAATAACTGTTTTATTTATTCCATAACCTGGACAGGGGTGACACTATTCTGCCAGAACAGTGACGACCATATAGGTAAATAAACCAATCGCCGTGCTGGCGATAATGGCAAGCGCAATAAACATACCCAGTCGGATCAGGCTTATACCATACATACATTCCTCCATGAGCCGGAAGCGGTGGCTAACTATGAGCATAGTCGGCGAAAAGATAAATGTTAAATAACCATTAGCAGTGGGGAAGCGCTAAACCTGATATTCCTGTGCTACGTTTAATATTATTCATCTCTTTTTATCGTTACTGGCATTAAGGGCAACCCCCTGCATTTAATGCGTTTTTATGCTTCATTCACTCTCATGTTGGTTATAAAAAGGATGCTCGATATGTATAAAAACATTCTCGTTCCGGTGGACGTCTACGAGACAAGCCTGGCCGATAAAGCGTTGCAACATGCACAGTTTCTGGCGCAAAGCGCATCAGGTGACATTCATTTGCTGCACGTCATGCCCAAATTTTCAGCCGAACTGACGCGCGGTTTTATTTCAGATGCGCGCAAGATGGATGAATATATGATTAATAATTCGAAAGAAAAACTGTCTGACCTGGTCAAAAAATTGAATCTGCCAGAAGAGCGGGTTCATCTCCATGTTCGTAGCGGAAATGTTCGTGATGAGGTTATTAAGCTGGCGGATGAACTTGCTGCTGGCGCGATTATTGTCGGCTCTCGAAATCCAAATATTCAAACCCATTTGTTAGGATCGGAGGCGGCAAGTATTGTCCGTTACGCCCATGTTCCTGTTTTCGTTATTCGTTAATTACATGAAAGCAAGGTGATTTCTGAATAGAACCTGAGGAAGGAACGATGAAAACAGGAAAATCTGAACGTCCATATTATCAACAAACCGTTGACGAAACCCTGTCGAATATCCACTCCACTCTGGAAGGACTTAGCGGCACTGAGGCATCAGCCCGACTTCAGCAGCATGGTGAGAATGCATTGCCGCAAAAAAAGGGCAAACCCGCCTGGCTGCGCTTCCTGGCGCATTTTAACGATGTATTGATTTACGTTCTGCTGGTGGCCGCGTTGCTTAAGCTCTTTATGGGCCACTGGGTAGACATGTTCGTGATCCTGGGGGTTGCCATCATTAACGCGCTGATTGGCCATATCCAGGAGAGCAATGCTGAAAAATCGTTGCAGAGTATTCGCAATATGCTCTCCAGCGAAGCCGTGGTGGTACGACAGGGGAATCATGAAACGATCCCCACCACGTCGCTGGTCCCGGGAGATATCGTGGTGATCCGCGCCGGGGATCGTATTCCTGCGGACCTGCGTGTGATTGAAGCGCATAACCTTCGCGTGGAGGAGGCCATCCTGACCGGCGAATCCACCGTTGTTGAAAAAAACAGTGATGCGCTAAGCGGGGAACTGCCTTTAGGTGACCGGTATAATCTGCTTTACTCAGGCACCACCGTCAGCTCCGGCGGCGGTAAAGGCGTGGTGGTGGCAACCGGGGGCGAGACCGAGCTTGGTCACATCAATCAGATGATGTCCGACATTGAAAAGCACCGCACGCCGCTGATGGTGCAGATGGATAAGCTCGGTAAAACCATCTTCATTACTATCCTGGTCATGATGGTGGCGCTGTTTGTTTTCAGCCTCTTGTTCCGGGATATGCCGGTTTCTGAACTGGTGCTGTCGCTTATCAGCCTCGCCGTTGCCGCCGTGCCGGAAGGCCTGCCGGCCATCATTTCCATCATCCTTTCGCTTGGCGTACAGGCCATGGCGCGTCGCAAGGCCATCATTCGTAAGTTGCCCACGGTGGAAACCCTGGGCGCAATGACGGTCATCTGCTCGGATAAAACCGGCACCCTGACGATGAATGAAATGACGGTCAAAGCGGTGATTACCGCTGAGACGACCTATCGCGTGGAGGGCGACAGCTACGAACCGGTGGGGAATATTCACCCCGTAGATGACCCGACGCCCGTCAGCGTGATGCAGGGTTCCCTGCTGGAACGCTACCTGCGCACCATTGACCTCTGTAATGACAGCCAGCTGATCAAAGACGAGCAGGGGCTGTGGAAAATCACCGGGGGGCCGACCGAGGGCGCCCTGAAGGTGCTGGCGGCAAAAATCCCGCTCCCAGCGCTTGATACGGAAATGCGCAGTAAAATCCCGTTTGATTCGCAGTATAAATACATGTCCACGCTCTACCGGCTGGGTGAAGAAGAGGCGATTTTAATCACCGGCGCGCCGGACGTCCTGTTCCGCCTCTGCCAGTACCAGCAGACGAATGACGTACTGCAGCCGTTCGATCAACCTTACTGGGAAGGCAAGATCGAAGAGTATGCCCGGGAAGGGTTGCGTATGGTAGCTGCGGCCTGGAAACCTGCCCGCGAGGGACAGCGCGAGCTGGATCACCCGGACCTGCGTGATGGCGTGATCCTGCTGGGTATTGCGGGAATGATGGATCCGCCGCGTCCGGAGGCCATTACCGCGATTGCCGACTGTCTGCAGGCCGGGATTCGCGTGAAAATGATCACCGGCGACCACCCGCAAACGGCCATGAGCATTGGGCAAATGCTGGGGATTGGTAACGCTGCAAGCGCTATCACCGGACGTGAGCTGGAGGCGATGGACGACCGTCAGCTGAGCGACGCCGCGCAGCAGTACGATATTTTCGCCCGAACCAGCCCGGAGGATAAATTCCGCCTCGTGCAGGCCCTGCAAAGTAAACAGGAAGTGGTGGGCATGACCGGGGATGGCGTAAATGATGCCCCGGCGCTCAAGCGGGCGGATGTGGGTATCGCCATGGGGATTAAGGGGACAGAGGTCACCAAGGAAGCCGCCGACATGGTGTTAACGGATGACAACTTTGCCACCATTGCCAGTGCGGTGCACGAGGGGCGTCGTGTTTACGATAACCTGAAAAAAACGATTCTCTTCGTTATCCCGAGCAACATTGCGCAGGCCCTGCTAATCATCATCGCGCTGCTGGCGGGGAACCTGATCCCGTTGACGCCGGTCCTGATCCTGTGGATGAACATGGCGACGTCGGCAACGCTGTCGTTTGGCCTGGCGTTTGAAGCGGGTGAGAAGGACATCATGAACCGGCCACCGCGTAAGGCGAATCTGCATGTGATGGACGGCTATGCCATCTGGCGCGTGGTGTTTGTCGGTCTGATGATTGCCATCAGCGCCTTCGTGTTGGAAGCCTGGCTACAGCCGCGCGGTTACTCAGCGGAATTTATCCGCACCGTGCTGCTGCAAACCCTGGTGACCGCGCAGTGGTTTTACATGCTTAACTGCCGCGTTAATGACGGCTTCTCGCTGAGCAAAGGCCTGCTGGCGAATAAAGGGATTTGGATCGTGAGCGGTGTACTGCTTGCGCTACAACTTCTTATCATTTACGCACCGTTCATGCAGATGCTGTTTGGCACCGAAGCACTGCCGTTCCGCTACTGGGTCATCACCTTCCTGATTGGTTTTGTGATGTTCCTTATTGTCGAGGCGGAAAAAGTGCTGACGCGCAGATGGCGCAAAACTGAGGCGTAATAGCGTAAACTGAGAAAGCCTGCCTGAGTCCAGGCTTTCTCTTTTTTGAGCACAGGAAATTATGATGCGATTTACCTGGTTCGTCCTTACGCTGTGTGCCGCTGTTCCCGGCGCGTTTGCCGTAACCTATACCTTACCGCCGGAAGGCAGTCGTCTGGTGGGAACCCCGATTATCATCACCGTTCCCGAGCGCAATACGTTACCGCTTGAGGCCTTTGCCGCGCAGTACGGGCAGGGGCTAAGCAATATGCTGGAAGCGAACCCGGGTGTGGATCCTTTCTTGCCCAAATCCGGAACCCGGCTGGTGATTCCCCAGCAGCTGATTTTGCCCGACACCGTCCGCGAGGGGATTGTCGTTAACGTGGCGGAAATGCGTCTCTACTATTATCCACCGGGCAGCAATACCGTTGAAGTGCTGCCCATCGGCATCGGTCAGGCCGGGCGCGAAACCCCGCGTAACTGGGTAACGGCGGTTGAACGTAAGCAGGTGGGGCCAACCTGGTCTCCGACGCCGAATACGCGCCGTGCCTATGCGGCAGAGGGAAAAACGCTGCCAGCCTTCGTGCCCGCCGGACCGGATAATCCGATGGGGCTGTATGCGATCTATATTGGCAGGCTGTATGCCATACACGGCACAAACTCGAATTTCGGCATCGGACTGCGGGTGAGCCAGGGCTGTATTCGTCTGCGCAATAACGACATCAAATACCTTTTCGATAATGTCCCCGTTGGAACCCGCGTACAGCTTATCGATCGGCCCGTTAAAGTCACCACGGAACCGGACGGCAGCCGCTGGGTGGAGGTTCACGAGCCATTATCACGTAACCGTGCGGAGTTTGAATCGACCCGGAAAGTGCCTCTGCCAATGTCAGCCGCGCAGCGGACGCAATTGATAAACGAGGGGGCGGGAGCCGAACTGGAACGGCGGTCAGGGATGCCGGTGAAGCTTGCTCATTGAGGCTGTGTTGCCCGGTGGCGCTGCGCTTACCGGGCCTACAGTCCCGTAGGTCGGGTAAGGCGAAGCCGCCACCCGACAATTTTACCCGACGCAGAAAAGCAAAAAGCCTGCTTTAAAAGCAGGCTTTTCAAATTTGGCTCCTCTGACTGGACTCGAACCAGTGACATACGGATTAACAGTCCGCCGTTCTACCGACTGAACTACAGAGGAATCGTGTGAACGGGGCGCATATTATCGACCTGCGTTCACCTTGTCAAAGGGTGGATCGCCGCCTTTTGATCGTTTGCTGACAAAATCGGCAAAGTGATGTTTTTGACAGCGGAATGCACCGCTTTGGTGCGGGTATACCTCTAATGGGGCAGATCATAAACTGCTGTTTCGGTAATAAAACCCCCCTCCATGATTAGGTTTCCTTATTTTCAGGCGCTTAGCGCCCAATTCAGACCGCCTGGTAAAAGTGGCATTCATATTGCAAAACCTGTTCAACAACGACAGCCGGTTCCGGCACAGCATTTCGAACAGGGGGCAAAATGAACTTAAGACGACTGAAATACTTCGTAAAAATCGTCGATATCGGCAGCCTGACTCAAGCGGCAGAAGTGCTGCATATCGCGCAGCCTGCGCTGAGCCAGCAGGTGGCTACTCTGGAAGGCGAGATGGATCAGCAGCTGTTGATCCGCACCAAACGCGGCGTCACGCCCACGGAAGCCGGTAAGATCCTGTATACCCATGCGCGCACCATTCTTCGCCAGTGTGAACAGGCGCAACTGGCGGTAAATAACGTGGGGCAGACCCTGAGCGGGCACGTGTCCATCGGGCTGGCGCCGGGAACTGCGGCATCGTCCATAACCATGCCGCTGCTGCAGGCCGTCCGCGCTGAGCTGCCTGAAGTGCTGGTCTATCTGCACGAAAACAGCGGTTCTGTCCTGAACGATAAACTGCTCAGTGGCCAGCTGGACATGGCGGTCCTTTACGATCGCTCCCCGGTTGCCGGGATCACCAGCCAGCCGCTGCTGAAAGAAGATCTCTACCTCGTGGGCACCCGCGACTGCCCGGGCCAGAGCGTCGACCTTACCGCCGTGGCGGAAATGAACCTCTATCTGCCGCGCGACTACAGCGCCGTGCGCGTGCGCGTGGACGAAGCGTTCTCCCTGCGCCGCCTGACGGCCAAAATCATCGGCGAAATCGACTCGATCTCCACGCTGACCGCAGCCATTGCCAGCGGCATGGGGGTGACCGTTCTGCCGGAATCCGCAGCACGCTCGCTGTGCAGTGCGGCAAACGGCTGGATGGCGCGGATCACCACGCCTTCCATGAGCCTGCCGCTGTCGCTGAACATGTCCGCACGCGGTTCGCTGTCGCCACAGGCGCAGGCGGTAAAAGAGATTTTGATGTCGCTGGTCAGCAAGCCATCGCTTGAGAACCGCGAACTCCAGCTCGTGAGCTGATATTCCATAAAAGCATAAGATGCTGGTTTTTATTATTTGTTCTGCAGCTCGGCTGACTCTAACAATAGAGCTATGTCAGATGCGCCGGAGTGAATCGTGAATTTCCAGCAACTTAAAATTATCCGTGAGGCGGCCAGGCGGGACTACAACCTGACCGAGGTCGCCAATATGCTTTATACCTCCCAGTCCGGCGTCAGCCGCCATATCCGCGAGCTGGAAGAGGAACTGGGCATAGAGATCTTTATCCGTCGCGGCAAGCGGCTGCTCGGCATGACGGAGCCGGGTAAGGCTTTGCTCACCATCGCTGAGCGGATCCTCAACGAGGCCAGCAACGTGCGTCGCCTCGCGGATCTCTTCACCAATGACGCCTCGGGCGTGCTCACCATCGCCACCACCCACACCCAGGCGCGCTACAGCCTGCCGCCGGTGATTAAAGCGTTCCGTGAACTTTTCCCTGACGTCCGTCTGGAGCTTATCCAGGGCACGCCGCAGGAAATTGAAGTGCTGCTGCAAAACGGTGGGGCGGATATCGGCATTGCCAGCGAACGCCTGAGCAACGACCCGCTGCTGGTGGCTTTCCCCTGGTTCCGCTGGTACCACAGCTTATTACTTCCGGTTGATCATCCGCTGAATCAGGTTTCTCCCCTGACGCTGGAAGACATTGCGAAATGGCCACTCATTACCTACCGCCAGGGGATCACCGGACGCTCGCGTATTGATGAAGCTTTCAACCGTAAAGGGTTAACGCCGGACATCGTGCTGAGCGCGCAGGATTCTGATGTGATCAAAACCTACGTCGAACTGGGGCTGGGCATTGGGCTGGTGGCGGAACAGTCCAGTGGAGAACGCGAAGACGGGAACCTGGTGCGTCTTGACACGCGTCATCTGTTTGACGCCAACACCGTATGGCTTGGCCTGAAGCGTGGACAGCTGCAACGTAACTATGTGTGGCGCTTTATCGAGCTCTGCAACGCCGGGCTGTCCGTCGATGAGATTAAACGCCAGGTGATGGAGCCGGAAGAAGTGGCGATTGATTATCAGATTTAGGTGCGGTTTTGCCCGGTGGCGAGTGCTTACCGGGCTCGCCACTTAGCTGAATGGGTATTTTCTAAAGACCGCCTGTGATTCGAATGATTCGGCAAGCGACTGGATCGCGCTAAACTCCGCTGCACTAACGACGTGCGGGATCATCGACTGCATAAACGTCCAGACAACCGTGCTGGTAATGGCCACCTGATTGGGCACTGTGGTGACCGGACGCGTCTGCAGTAATCTATTTCTTCAGTATCTTACCGTAAGGGTTAGTATTACTGACCTATGGTCAGGTTGCCGCTGTATATCCAGCGCAGATAAGGAAGTCCTTTCATGTCGGATTTCCCACCCATTGCCAGTTTACGAAGCTTTGAAGCCGTCGCCCGTCCTGGCTGCGTGATGCTGGCGATGGTGCCGTCATTTGGATGCCACTGGTTATTACCGCAACTGGCTCGTTTTCGGGCCAAATATCCGCTTATCACCCTGCGCATCCAGGCCAGCGCCTGCAGCAGGAAGGGATAGATATGGCGATACGGATGGGGCAGGGGAACCGGGAAGGGAGTGAAAGCCATTATCTTTTTTCCGATGAGCTTATTGTGGGGGCCGCACCGGGCTATAACGGGGGCGTGCTGCCCGCTACGCCGTCTGACATTGCAAAGAGTCATCTTATTTTTCCATGGAGTCGTGGAAAACGTGGTGCGTGAATGCGGGGCTTAAGAAAGAGATCGTGCCTGGCGGCAGTTGACCGGATCCTGAACGCTTTATTCATAATCATGTCCATAGCTGTAGCTTAATAATCCGTCCCTTTCAAAAAGCGTACTATTCCTGTTAAGGGTCCGTGCAAATGCAAGAACCCTTTTACGCTATGCGGTCAAATTGATTGTTAACGGAATAGTCGCTTCTGGAATATGTCTGCGATCTTAGCCTTTATTTTTTAACATCAACTACGCGCATGCCGTTAAGCTGTTCATCAGTAATGGTATTGCCCGCTTTGAAGTAATCGATCACGGCGTTAGAAACGTAGTAACCGCCTGTTGTATTACGCGTTTTACCCTCGGTAAATGTGGTAAAACCATCTCCGCCGTCGGCAAGGAAGCTCTGGGTGGCAATGTGATAGACTGTCGCATCCTCAATCGGTTTACCATTAAGGGTAAATGAGACGACCCGCTGACCGATGGGTTTACTGCTGTCATACTTCATCTCCACGCCTTTTGATACTTGCAAAACGCCATTACTTAGGCTTGCGGCATGTTCCATTAACGTACGTAACTGTTTACCCGTGAGATCCATCGTGGCCAGTTCGTTAGGGAATGGGAATGTACTGATGACGCCGCCTATTGTAATCGCACCAGACGGGATCTCATTGCGGATACCCCCCGAGTTTGTTAAGGCGAGCTGTGTATTTTTACCCGCAGCCACCAGCAAAGCATCCGCAGCCAGATTTCCCAGAGAGGCTGATTCACCATACGCACGCGTCAATTCAACCGGCGACTGCGCCACCGTTTTTTGAACCTCTTCATCAAGTTTCTTATTCCAGCCGTCGATTACCCGTTTCGTCTGCGGGTCGGGCTTCCACTCATCTGCATAAATGGTTTTAAGCTCAAATTTTTTCATCGTAAACTGATGCGGCTTCGTGTAGTCCAGTACCAGTTTACCCACATCAATACCGCCGCTGTCGGTCGAGAGGATCAGCGTCTTGCCGACTTTAATCGGTTCCGGCGTACCGACATGCGCATGTCCCGTAATCAGAATGTCCAGACCTTTCACCTGGCTTGCCGTTTGAATATCTTTATCCAGGGCACGGCGTACGTCTGTCCCTCCCATACTGGACTGACGCGCCGGCGTGCCTTCATGGACCAGCAATACGGTCAGGTCAACTTTTCCTTTCAGTTCATCGAGATAGCTCTGCAGCCACTTAACTTCATCTCGCGCTTCAATACCTACGCGCGTGGCCGCAGAAACGGTATCATTGAAGGCAAACACGCCGTGCAAACCAATGACGCCAATTTTCACGCCATCTTTTTCGACGATGGTATAAGGTTTATCCCAGAATAGTTTGTTGCTGTTCTGATAAAATAAATTGCCCTGTACAACAGGGAATTTCGCCTGGCTTAGCTGTAATAACGTATTATCCCAGCCATGATCAAATTCATGATTACCTATCGTGACAGCGTCAAACGACATGGTATTCATAATATCAATAATTGCCTTTCCTTTCGTTAAACTACTAATATAAGGGCCTGTAAAATAGTCGCCTGCATCAAAAAACCATGTTGCTTTACTTTTGGCTTTTTCCTCTTTCACCAGGGTAGTGATATTCGCCCAACCACCAACATCGCGTTTCCCGTCAGCAATCCAGGGGACTTTATAAGGTTCCACATGCGCATGGAGATCGTTGGTATAAATAAGAGTGACATCCTTGGCGCTGGCCCAAAATGGTAATGCCAACAAAATACCTGCGGTAACCGCTTTTATATTCATAACCCGTTCCTTTCAGTTATACAAAGATGCGTTACTTTACGTTCTGAAAGCATTTTTTATGCGAGTCTGCTCACACAATCAGTCTGGAGGTATGAGGCAAAATCAGCGACCTCTTGAAATCGTTGGTGACGCATAGTGACTCTGTTTACGATTAATACCTGCAAATCGTTTGGTTGCCGAAATTTAGGGCTACCCATATCAGCCTCTGCAGACTACAGCTGGCCAGACTACAGGCTGGGATTTCCGGCATTACACTGTCGGGCATGCGGGAGTTATCCCCCGCTTTTTGATGAGCAACACTTTAATGAATGGCTGTCTGCGCACTTAAGTGTCTATGCTTCAGAAAACGGTTATTTTTGTCCTGAATGTTATAGGCAAGAAATTATTTGTTATGGTTATAATCCACAGAGAACACAGCGCGTTCAGTGCCGAATTTGCAGGAAAGTCTGGACACCCAAACAGCAAAAACAAAGAAAAAGAGTAACCCCTGTATGCATTGAAACGGTTCCGCTTATTGTGGCGTTCCAGGGAAATCGTGCAGAACAGAAATTGTATGTTCTGCTTAGCTTCGATGCTGACAGTGGTCATATTCTTCATCTTTCCACAAATTTTACTCAGCATGATATTGGTGAGACTTTGCGTTATCGCTGGCGAGGGAAGCGTGAGCCCGATCTGCATCATCATGATATTGTCAGTCGCGTTGATATGCGTGAAATGCAATTTCTACATCGGAGCCAGTTTGATGAAATTCAGTATGGCAGTGCGGCCCTCAAGCGTAATGCCAGAGGTGCGATACTGCGTCCCGTCATCGCCGCTCACGGGCATTTTCGCATGCTGAGCATCCTTTTTCCTGAGGTAAAAATGCACGTTATTTCACACGAATGCTTTCTTCGTGGAGCCGCCATTACCGCCTGGGCAGATCTGTTTCGCGAGCGGCAAGGTGAGCTTTGGTTCATAGAAGAGGAGATCAATGAGGGGGAGTGCAATATACCCTGGACTTTTCAGCGAACAACACAGCACGGCTGGTGGCAAACTCAGTGGCAGCTTTGGAGGCAGGGCAAAAATTTCAAGATGATTTGCCCGTTAACCGGTGGTGATATCAATAATGCTAAAATGCTCTCTTTAACGGCCAGCAGGCACTTTATCGATTGGCTATACAAACAAACGAATTTTACCCATAGTGCCAAACTATCTGCAGGTCGTGTAACGCAGGTTCTTCTTTCCCTGATGCATGACTATAACGATAAAATTGCGGGATAGGTTCTAAATACGTCGTCTATTTCGTCAAGGGTTCATGTAGATACATGAACCCTTTTAATATATGCAGAGAGATCAATTTCTTATTAAAGCCTGATGATCAATTGCAACTGTTTATTATAATTACATCTTTTTATAAATTTGCGTGAATGGATGCCGTTGTGATTACGTCAGTAAGCTCCGTTTCGTTAAACAATCTTGCACGATAGGCCTCCCCAGGGAATTGAGGCGCACCATCAGGTAAAGAAATTACATCGTAGATAGTTGCAATCATATTACCATTCACATCGCTGATAAAGAATGAACGAGCGTGGCAGGTAAAAATAACGAAGTAATCATCATGGTCAAAAACGCCACCCATAAAATCAGTCCACTGGACGATAGGTTTTGTGGGCAGTTCAATCGGTGCATGAATTTCCACAGCTGTTTTGGCAGCTAAGTCTACTGCATAGAACAGAATGCGAGCCGGAGGTGTTGAATAAGCATCGCTTGTTGCATTGTCATTCATCGGACGAATAACAGGATTTTCATTTGCATCAAGACAAGATCGATTATCAAAGACAGATAAAACGAATTTTCCTACGGTCGGGTCGATATATTCTGCAAATGCACTATTATTCGTGATGCACACAGTGTGAGCACCATTTTCATAGTTAGTAATGCCAGAGTTATCAATATGAATAGCGTCTGGATTGACCGGGAATTGAGGGTTGAAATTACCCGTGTTAATCGCCCACAAGATACTACCATCAACGATAGAAATACCAAAAGTTGTGCTCGTTGACCGGGAATGAACAATGACTGCCTCATCATTATTTGGACTGCCTGCAATCCAGGAAAGCGAGTTTAAATGAATGTCATTAGGCGTGCTATTATTCAGGATTTGAGTGCCACTATACTCGCTGGTATAATTTTTTGCCCAAATCATTTTCCCTGTTTGATCGTTGAATTTTAGAACCAGGGCATCTTGTCCTCTCGTATTGGTTATTCGATTAGGAATATCATTACCAAACATATAGACATCGCCCGCTGAGTCCCAGACTAAATCGTGAGTGTTTGAATAATGGTTGCCGTCAGAATCACGCATGTCGAATTCAAAGATGACATTACCGAGAATGTCAATTTTGAAAAAGCGACGACCGTACCATGACATATCTTCATCGCTTCCCGTATAGATATAACCATTGTGAATTCTTAACGGCTGAAGATGATAAACCGATACAAAGTTAAAACGCAGATCGCCATTTCGGTCATAGCCACGGCCAGTAGATTGCATTAACCAACTATTCCCCCATACCGATGTAAACAGCGCAGGATCTGTTTGTTCAATATCGAGGTGGAAAATAACAGATTTATCATAAACCTGATCTTCTGTACTGATAATGAAGGGTTGATTGAAAACTTCAGCTCCGCTTTCATCCTTGAAAACCACCTGGACGCTGTTTGCATATTGTGCATAAAGACCGATAACAGGGATTTTTATGGTTTGAGAAACACCATAAATCAGATCCGATGTATAGGTAAAATCTACGCTGGTTGGGCTGGTCGTCCGTTTTGATACGGTATAAGAGTAGCTTACTGGCGTATCTGAGGTAAAAAAAAGATATGCAGCGAGCTGGTTGTCGGCCGGTGCAAGTTCAGTTTTAACATAAGTAATAGTCATGATTGTATTCCTTTTTGGTTCATTTAATGTGAGATAGATACTTTTTTGTCAGCACAGTACCTCGTCGCCATGAGCAATAGCGAACATATAAACGGCTGACGTCTAACATTTTTGATAGGGTAATTAAAAACTAATGCGTATTATAATCCTCCTTTTATAAAATATTTGATTAACCAACAGCGTGGTCAATTATCTTGCAAATACTGGTGTGCCGTATTATCTGTGAGAATAGACCTGCCAAATATTTAGTTCCTATTCAGGGTACATCTTTCGTGAGAGTTGAAAATGAACACCATCCTTTATTTCCGTCCAGTTACCACCCCACTCAACATCAACAGATAACTCCTTAGCGGCCTGAAAAACAGCCGTAGCAATGGTCTGGTAATGTTTAAACTCCCACGATGCGGTACCGTTTATGACAGCGAAGATATCGACGGCGTGTCCCGTTAAATGCCTGCTTTTCGATGTTAATGATTTTCCTGCTGCCAGGAGTTCAAGCTGCCGCTTTTGATTCCTTAACCCTTCTGAAATACCGAAATCAACAGGTGATAACTTCAACGCCTTTTTCATTACATCAACAAGGTCCTTGTGTACGCCTTTAAGGTTCTTTTCACTCGTTTTACTAAATTCATGATTGATCATTGCTGTCTCCAGAGATTTTTTTCCAGTAATAATTAAGGGCAACAACGCCCATGGCACCTGATATACCGCTTACGGCAAGCGAAGTATGAAATACTGATCCAAGGCTTTGTGACATCAATCCGGCAAGTACACCGGTAAATCCTGAAACAATAATTTGTGCTATTGCCGAAAATAAACTTCTTCCCGACAGGCCAGACTTAACGTCAAGGATATACCTGACAAGACCTCCCCATGCGCCAAATAATATTATGTAAATCCAGCTAAAAAATGCATTTGATGATGGATCTTTCCATGGCAAAATAATTCCATCCAAAGATTGTATTAGGTTATAAAAATTACCAGTTGATAGGTTTTCTTTTGTAACTTAACTATATGCTTTGCTATGGAGTAAATAATAAACGTTGAGCGCCCCTGTTTTGTGATGAGTGTCACACGGAATGCAATTAATAGATTTTGTCGATCAATTAGTGATGAATGATAGTTATGTGTTATTGATATTAATCATCATATTTAGCAATGGAATATATAAGAGGAACCAGTAGGAGAGGGGATATTACGGTAGCGCGGTAATTAACGGATTCAGTAAAGAAAGTAGGCTGAAACCGTGACGCTCTGGCCTTCAGCGTTCGTGGTCTTACCCGAGATGATTTCGCTCCGGTGGCAGAGCGGGGAAGTGATTTTAATTTTGGTTACGGCAGGAGATAAAACAATATTCAGAAAAGCGAATCAGAGGCTGGGATATAGCTTCTTATTATTGGAATTTGGGACATGCTGCTGCATCAATTCAACGATCCAATCAATAAAAACGCGCAGTCTGGTGTTGACATGGCGGTTAGGCGGAAATGCCAGGTACAGGGGCATTGGCTTAATACGCCAATGTTCGAACAGCCGAATCAAGGAACCACAAGCCTGATGCGCTTCTGCCATATAGACCGGTAGCGCAATCACGCCTAATCCCGCTAGCCCAGCTTCGAGGTAAGCATTGCCATCATCCACTGCAAGCACGTAGCTGCCCTTGATTTCAATATGTTCACTCTCGCTGTGCAGTACCAGAGGATCAATCTTACCGGTGCGTGAGGATAAGAATCCCACTATGCGATGGTCGGTGTTGTCCAGCTCACGCGGATGCGCAGGGGCGCCAAGGCGTTCCACATAGCTCGGTGCGACGTAAACACCGATTTGCAAATCGCCGACATGACGTGCGATCAGGGACTGGTCGTTGATTTCGCCACCGCGCAGGACGCAATCCACGTTGTCGCCGATCAGATCCACCACCCGGTCACTCACGCCCAGGTCGAATTGAATATCAGGATAGCGTGCGTGAAAAGCCGGCAGCGCGGGCACCAGCACCAGGCGGGCGAGAGGAGTGGGCACATCTATCCGCAGGCGTCCCCTGGGCGTCATCGTCGCGCTGGACAGGCTGTTTTCAGCATCTTCCATATCCGCCAACAGGCGGATGACGCGCTCGTAGTAGATCGCGCCATCGGGAGTGACGCCGAGCCTGCGGGTGGTGCGATGGAGCAGCTTGACGCGCAGGCGCGCTTCCAACTGCTGAATGAGCTGCGTCACTGTAGTTTTGCTCATATGAAGCGTTTGGGCAGCCTTTGTAAAACTGCCTGCCTCCACCACGCGAGCAAAGGCGCGCATCGCATCGAAACGATCCATCACTTGTCCTCTCTTTTCACCGATTGTTTGGATATTACAAACAATGATGGACAAAGTCGCTTGTTTATCCGCCAGAACCTGCACCTGTAAAGTGTCTGTATGTTCACCGGGCAGATTTCGCCCCATTACAAAGGTACAAACATGACAGCACGCGAAGCAGTTTTCCCCTCCGGTCGGCAGGCGCTCTATGAGCGCAATCGGTATTCACCCGCCATCAAATCCAACGGTTTCTTGTTCGTTTCGGGGCAGGTGGGTAGTCGCGAGGATGGTTCGCCTGAGCCCGATCTGAAAACGCAGGTCAGGCTGGCCTTCGATAATCTTAATGCTGTCCTCGCGGCTGCGGGCTGCACGTTCAGTGACGTGGTTGACGTGACCCTCTTTGTCGTCGACCCCGAGTCAAACCTCGACGCTATCTGGAGTATCCTGCCAGAATATTGGGGGGAAGCGCCTTACCCTACGTTGACAGGGATCGGCGTGACGTGGCTGTACGGATTCCAGTTTGAGATAAAGGTGATTGCCCGGCTGCCCTGAGCGTTACGGGTTCTTCCGCCAGTCGAAAGATAAGACAGAGGTAAATTGATGAAAGCAGCGGTTTATTGCCCGGTGGCGCTGCGCTTACCGGGCCTACGGTCCCGTAGGTCGGGTAAGGCGAAGCCGCCACCCGACAATTTTACCCGACGCAGAAAAGCAAAAAGCCTGCTTTAAAAGCAGGCTTTTCAAATTTGGCTCCTCTGACTGGACTCGAACCAGTGACATACGGATTAACAGTCCGCCGTTCTACCGACTGAACTACAGAGGAATCGTGTGAACGAGGCGCATAGTAGCGACCTCACTACGCCTTGTCAAAGGATGAAAACGCACTTTTCGTTCGTTTGCCGACAATTTCAGCAAATCGCTGATTTTATAGTAAATTTGCTTCGAAATTACACAGCAAAATGCGCCGCCCGCAGGCGGCGCGCAGGATTAGAACAGAACGGAGTAGTTCAGACCAAACGTCCGCCCGCGACCTTTGTAAGTATACAGACCCGGTGCACCGTAGGTTGGGCTATACAGCCCCGGCGCGCGCTGGCCCCAGGCGGTGGTGTAGTCTTTGTCCAGCAGGTTTTCCACGCTGAAGCTGACTTTACCCACCGGCAGGGCGTAGCTGCCCAGGAGGTCGACCGTGTTGTAGCCATCGATCTTCTTGCCGTCGGCGTCGGAGACGTCAAAGGTCTGCGTGCTCTGTACGCGCAGGGTCCAGTCGCCCGGCGCCCAGTTGACCCACGCGCTGGCTTTCGACGGGCTGGCGCTGTCAACCGTCAGCTTCTCCCATTTCCCGTTTTCGCGGGTTTCAGACTTAATGGCGTTAAAGTTCGCGCCCGTGCTCCAGTCGCTGTCGGTGAAGAAATAGTCCACCTGACCTTCCACCCCGTAGATGCGACGCTTGTCGTCTTCCAGGTTGATGGTCATGTCCGTCTTGTTGATGGTGATGGTTTTATCCGAGAGCGAGTAATACGCCGCAACCTGCGTGCGCAGATTATCCCCGGTGTAGCGCCAGCCCAGCTCATAAGCGTTGACCTTGATACCGTCCAGCTTCGAGTCGTTCACGTTGACGCTGTTCAGCAGGCGATAGTGACCGTTGCTGAGCTGATAGGTCCCGGAGCCGTAGTACTTCGCCAGGTCCGGAATTTCGAAGCCCTGGGAGAAGTTAAACCATACCTGCTGCTGTTCGGTCAGGCGACCAAGGATCCCGGCGTTAAACAGGAAGTTGTTGTAATCGGTTTTCCCACCCGGCACCGCGTCGGCGGAGGTGGCTTTCCCGGTAGCGATGGCCTGCTGCTGGGTGTAACCGACAAAATCGTCTACCTTGTTCTCGGTGTACTGGTAGCGCACGCCGCCGCTCAGGGTGATGGCGTCAATATCGTAGCTGGCCTGCAGGAACGGGGCGAGGTTGGTGATGCTGTAGCCCGGGTAGCGGCCCACGTTGTAGGCGTTATCCAGCTCCATGCCGCCGCTCGCCGCAGCTTTGCTCAGGTTAAAGAACTGCTGGTTGGCGTCGAAGGTTTCGTGGTCGGCATCCATACCCCAGGTCAGCGTTAAATCGTCCACCGGCTTGCTGTTCAGCGTCAGCTTGCCGCCGTAGAAATCAGTTTTCTGCTGCGACGCGCCGATGCTGGTGACCACGCCTTTGGTCAGGGTCGGGAACGGATAATAGGTCAGGCTCTCGTCGCGATAGTAAATCTGCGCGACCAGATCCTGGCCCCAGAAGTCGGTATTGGAGTACTGCAGGTTGATCAGATGGCGCTCGGTACCCGGCACGCGGTCAGAATCGAGGTTACCTTTGTTGTACGCGGTCGCATCCCCCGTGACCGCCGAGAAGTTCTTCCCGAGATACAGACCATGCTTGCCGTCGGACTCGCTCTTGTAGTACTGAGTGGTCAGCTGCAGCTGCTGGTGATCGTCAATATTGAGGGTGCCTGTGCCCATCACATCGATACGGTCGGAATACTGTAAGCCGGTCTGGGTGTTATCAATGATCACCTCGTCGCCGTTGCCATCATACCAGCCGCCGTAGCGCTGATACGACACCGACAGACGACCGGAAGCGTTATCGTTGCCGCCGCTGACCGCTGCCGATACGTTCTCATCATGGTCGTTGTGGCTGTTGAACCCGCTTTTAGCACCCGTCTGGAACTCGACTTCGGTCTCAGGCTGGCCCTTTTTGGTGACGATATTCACCAGACCACCGGTGCTGCCGCCGCCGTAGAGTGACGTGGCGCCGGAGATGACTTCGATACGGTCAATGTTGAACGGATCGATAGAGTCGAGCTGGCGACTGTCGCTGCGGGACGAGTTCAGGCGCACGCCGTCCACCATCACCATCATGGAGCGGCCGCGCAGGTTCATGCCGTAGTTGGTACGTCCCTGGCTGCTGACGTCCATACCCGGGATCAGCTGTGCCAGCACTTCTTTAATCTCTTTCCCGCCCTGAACCTGCTGCTCAATTTCAGCCCGCTCAATGACCCAGGTGGTCTGCGCCATCTCCGCCACGCTGCGGTGCGCACGGCTGGCGGAGACCACGATATTTTCTTCCTTTTGTTCTTCCGCCCACGCAGAGGTAGAAAGCATTGCAAGCAAGCAAGGATTTAAAACCCAAAGATGAGAACGTTTCATTGTTATGTTGACCCTGATTGTGTGTGTCAGTACTCGGTGGTTTTTGCTAATGATTTAAAAACCTGACTGTTCTCCGGGCTGGTGGTGCTTCGCCAGTGGATAACGCCAGGGGTGGTAGCCAGCTCAAACGGCTCGTCAGCGTGCGCGCGATTCAGAATGCGCGCCGCGCGCCAGGCCATCAGGCTGAGCTGGGGTTCGGCAATACCGAGACGGTGCATCCCGGCATTCACGGCGAACAGGCGGTTGCTCTGCGGACCGTCCCATTCGAGGGTGAAATCGTTGTTGATGCAGAAGGCTTCGTCCGTATCCAGATGCAGGCGGTGAGACAGCGGCGCCAGGAACGCAGGCTGCACGGCGCGATAGCCGGTGGCAAAGATCGTCACGTCGCTCTCCAGCTGCTCGCGGCCGCCGTCAAGGTGATGCTGTATGCTCAGACGCTGTCCGTTTTCCAGGCGCGTCAGGGCTGTCACCGAGCGGGACGGCATCAGGTGCGCCCAGGGTTTTTCACGCAGCACTTCGAAGCGGTGATACATCGCGCGGTAAATCGCCAGCAGTGACTCGGTGGTAATGCCGTCGGAGGTCATCTTCTGCTCGTGCAGCATCTGCCGACGCGCCTCTTCACCGAGCGTGGAGAAGCTGTCCACGTACTCCGGCGTGAAATACTCGTTAGCAAAGGCGGCTTCATCCAGCGCGTTGTAGTTGTTGCGGCGCGAGACCCAGTTCAGGCTCAGCGGCTGGCCCCATTCGCCACGGAAAATATTCAGGAACAGGTCGGCGCCGCTCTGGCCGCCGCCGACGACGGTGACGCGCTTGCCCGTAAGATCCGGCGTGCGCAGCATCATCTCGCTGGCGTGGAAGCAGGTATCGTCCTGCACGGTGACGCAGTCCGGCAGGTTGATCTGCTTACCGATCCCTACGCAGACATGGCGCGCCAGGAAGCGATCGCGCTGGGTCACCACCTCAAACAGGCCGCTTTTCTCATCAAAGCTGACCTGCTGCACCTGCTGGCTGAAGGCGAGGTTAGTGAGGTTGTCCGCCGCCCAGCACAGGTAATCGGCAAACTCTTCCCGCGAAACGGTGCGCTGTTCGGTAGTCAGGAAGCGGTAGAACTTTTTACGCTGCACCAGGTAGTTCAGGAAGCTGTGGCGGTTGGTCGGCTCCACGGCGCTGACCAGGTCCTTCAGGAAGCTGGTCTGCATGTGGCAGTCCGGCACCATCATCCCCGGGTGCCAGGAGAAGTGCGGTTTACGCTCAAGAAACAGCGAGCTAAAGCCGTCCAGCCCTTCCGCCAGCGCGGCGATGCTGAGGTTAAACGGCCCAATACCAATGCCGATGAAATCATAGGTTTTCATTGCGCTGACTCCCGGGAGGCCAGAAAAAGAGGGTTATCAAGATCGGTGACGTAGTTCGGCAGCATGCGGCTGCCGCCGTCGTGTTCGGAGAAGGTCAGTTTGACCGGGTTGAGGATCACGCGAATAATCTGCGGCTTAAACAGGTCGAACTTCGCGAAGCGATCGGCAAGCTCGGGGTGCGCGGCCATATAGCGGTGCAGAACCCCGGCGAGGATCTGATAGAAACGCGTTTCGCTGACCCCGCTTTGCAGCGTGAGGCGTGAGATAAAACGCAGCACCGTCACAAAGTTGCCGGTTTGCAGATCGTGAATGATGTAATCCGCGCTCAGGCGTGCCGTAACGGCCTTCACCTGTTCCGGCAGGCTCTGGGCCTGCGGGAAATCTTCATCCACCAGGCGCATATCGCCCTGAAAATCCTTCAGCAGGATGCGCTGCGGGACGTAATTCTTCATCACCAGCGTCACGTTCTGGCCGTGGGCGATCAGCGCCACGCCGTAGCGGCAGAGCAGGTGATAGAACGGGATCACCGATGCCTCAAACAGCTTTTCCAGCCATGCCTCGGCGCTTAACCCGGAGCGGCTGATCCACGCGTCGATCAGCGCACACCCGGCGTTATCGGTTTCCATTAGCGCAGCCAGGAGCACCGCCTGTTCGCCGTCCTGCAGATAGCAGGACGGGTTTTCCCGCCAGATCACGCCCAGCATCTCCTGGTAGCGATAGGGCGCTTTCGGCAGCGCCGCATAGCCCGGGTGCGACAGGTATCCAGCGGCGGGCTCACCCAGCACCTGCGCGCCAGAGCGGGCAAGCGTGGCGTCGCTGGCGAACTGCTGCTGCAGCCAGCGCGAGGCCAGCGGCCCGGCGGCAATGTATTTGCCCGGAATACCGCGATAGCAGGAGGTGTTGTAGATTGTCAGCGGGAGCTTGATGTCAAACGGCGCGCGACGGCTGGCGTTGGTGAGCGTGCGCAGGGACTGCTGCGCCAGGTACTCATCGCCAAACTCGCCCAGCTCAACCATCTCACCGTGTGCCAGCTGCGCCAGGAAATGAATGGCGATCTTCTGCTGCCACTGCCACGGGTGCAGCGGCACCGGCAGCCAACTCTCGTCGAGACCCAGCGCCTGCCAGCGGGCGTCAAAACGGGCGCGCTCGGCGTTGTCCATGGCGCTGGCCAGCAGGGTGCTGATATCGCAATCGACGTCGCTGCTCCAGACCAGATGCTCCCGCTGAACGGCAACCCAGTGCAGACGAAAACGTCCGCGATACTCAGGCGCGTACTGACGCAGCGCGTCCAGACCCCAGCCGCGGCGGCCTTTGTTGAAAATAAACTTCGGGTGACCGCGCATCAGGCACTGTAATTCGTCCGGATCGAGGTGGATCAGCGCGTCCGCGTCCAGCGCTTCACGCGCCTGCAGCAGCTGCATGTCGCCGCGCAGCGTGGCGTAGAGATCTTCCATGTGCTCCGCCGTCTGCGCGTCGCTCATCTCCAGCACCTTCGCCAGCTGCAGCAGCGCGCTCTCCGCCTCCACGGCGGCACCGCTGGCGGTGGTCAGGCTGTCCGGGTCGATATGCAACCAGCCCCAGATCCCGCGCGTGGCGCAAAACTGCCAGGACTCGTTGCCCATGGTGATGCGCCAGGCGTCAGACGTAAGCGGCTCGGCGCGCAGGGTGCGTTCATACTCCAGCTCGGCGAGGATCTTCGCCACCATCTCGCGGTTCACTTTTTCCCAGAGCACGTTCACAGGCCCACCTCGCTGAAGAAGCGGTGACGCTGGCTCATAATGAGGCGCGAGCGTTTATGCGGGAAGTCGAACTCTTTCACCGTGTCGAAACCGGCAGAGTCCAGATGGCGGAACAGGCGCTGGTTATCGAAGCGCGGCTCGGCGACAATCCGCGTGGTGCGCGGTTCATCAAGATACAGGTAGTGGCTCAGACCGCGCAGCCAGCTGCGGATATACTGCGCACCGCGCCAGTTTTCTTCGCCCACCAGCATGTGCAGCCCGCGGTCAAACGGCTGCCAGCGGTAGTGGCGGCCAATACGGTCTTCCGCCGCCCAGTAGAGTTCAAAATAGCCGAACGGCTGGTCGTCGAAGCAGCCGATAACCGGGTAGCAGTAGGTCGAGTCGAGCTGACGGCGCAGGTAGTTTTCCTGCTCGGCCTGCGGGCCCGCCATCTCCCAGAAGGCGTTCACGCGCGGGTTGTTCATCCAGCGGGTAAAACGTTCGCCGTCCAGCGCCACGTCGGCCACGCGGAAGCTGAGGGTGCGCTTAATTTGCGGATCGTAACGGCGATACACTTCGCCCTGCGGGCGGTGAGGGCGCAGCGGGAAGTACAGTTGACGGCTCTCGTCAAACTGCATTCCGCCGCTCACCTGATGCCGTTCGCCTTTCAGCCACAGCGGCAACTGCCAGAAGGCATTGCGCGCCAGATAATCACCGTGGGCCAGGCCAAACAGCGCCTGCGCCTGGGGTTCATCCTGCCAGTCCGCCCACGGCAACGTAATGCCGGTCAGCGCGGGGGCGGCCACAAACAGCTGATCCAGGGCTTCCACCAGCCAGCCGTCCGGGATCCCCTTCAGACGCTCCAGCACCGCGCTGCCGTCGAGACCCAACGCCAGCGGCAGGGTGCGATCCGTTGCGGTGCAGCGAAAGCCATAGCCGGAATGGACGATATTCGCGATAGCCATCACGCCTTCTCCTTGTAAAACGGGTTGCTAAAGTCGAAATAGATCACCGCCGGATCGGCGATGGTGTTTTCATTGCGATCGTGCAGGTAGCAGAAGAAGTTGCCTTTGCAGTTCCAGGTCGGGCTGTCGAGCACGTAGTCGAGGCAGCGGGTCTGCTTCGCCGTGCGGCGCAGTTCCGCCAGCGCGTCGCGCACCCGGGACATCAGGCTCTCCTCGCTGTCAAAACCGGCGGCAGCAAGGGCGGCGGTAACGGCAAGGGTAGAGTTCAGCAGCAGGTAGTAAGGGAAGTAGCGCAGCAGCTGGCTCTCGCCAAAGCGGTTTTCCACCTCAGTTTCGCCAGCTTCTTTCAGCCACGCGTCGGCGCTTTCGGTCCACGCGCTGCCCTGGCAGTCGCGATAGATCAGCCCGACCGGGAAATCCTGCTGCATCTCAACGAGGATATTTTGCTGGTGCGCCAGCAGGACCAGACCGTAGTCCGCTTCGGCGCTGAACAGCGGAAGCAATACGCGGTCGCAGTAGGCGTCCAGCCAGCAGCGGGCGGCCTGGGCGAGCGGTAAATCAAGACGCTGCCTCAGACGGCGCACCGCCGCAGCGAGCAGGCTGTCACCGCCGTCCGGCGCGGCCTGCGTCAGGCTCACCAGCACGTTGGTCTGGGTGTCTGGCGTATCGAACAGCAGATTAACGCGCAGGGCCATCAGGCTCTCTTCCTGAACGACGCCGTTGTCATCGCGCAGTCCCGCCCAGCCGTCTTCCTGCATCACGCGCATGGTCGGGTAGCGCGCCTGTAATTTCTGCCAGCGTTCCGTTTTTGCCAGACGCGCCAGGCGCATGCCGCGCTTCACCTCTTTCACCGACAGCGTGCGCACGGAGTTGGTCAGGCGCACGCTGAGGGAGAATTTAATCATGTCGCTGTTGGTCTCGCTGTACAGCGAGCGTGAGGAGCTGGTGGGCAGCCACTGTGCGCCCGCTTCACCCAGATCCTGCAGTGAACCGTCTTCCGCCAGACGCTGGCACCAGTTCTGCTCCAGCAGATAGTCGGCCTGCCACGGGTGCATCGGCAGCAGCCAACGGGTGTCGGTGAAGTGGCCGAGCAGCTCGGGCGCGCTCTGGGCCGCAAAGCGCAGCAGACGTTCACGCAGGGAGACGTTCAGGCTGTCGCCGGCAACGAGCGTGCTTTCAACGGCAAACCAGCGCAGCGGGAAGCGGGAGGCGAAATCAGGCAGGTAGCGACGCGCCTCGGTTTCGTTGAACGGCTCGTGCGACTTCGGTGCCGGATGAAACGCATGGCCGACCAGCAGCGCCTGTTCCGCGTCGGCAAACGTCAGAGGCTTATCGCGCAGGGTTGCCCAGCCGTGGCGTAAATCAATCGCCTGCCAGGTATGGACATGGCTTTCGAGAACGCGCTGCTTAAAACGCGCCAGCGTATCGGCATCCAGCGAGCCTTTTACGGACGGTTTTTCAATAATTAAATCAACCAGTTGAGAGAATGTGACAGAGTCACTGCGGTCGCTGTTGCTCTGAATAAGCGTTGCCGGGAAACGGTACTGATGATGCTGGGTGGGAGAGAAATAGCGTACCGGCACCCGAAGCGCCTGGGTTTGAGAAAGCGGGATATGAATTTCAGATAGCGCATCCGCATCGGTAGCGGAGTGATAGCGCCAGTCCTTCGTTTCGCGCAACAGGGCGTTTAAAAAACACTGGGCTGCAACGTCTGTACCGGCGGCGCGGAGCAGAGCACGCATAGATGTACCTCATTCCATGATTGATAATAATTCTCGTTATGATATTCATTCTGTTTACAGTCGCAACCATTTTTGCAATATTTGTTTTCATAAACTTCATAATTTCCACACATTTATTGACACTATGTTCACATTCTCATGCGCGCTGACTCTGAAACCTTGACGGAAAACGTCACCTCAAAAGCTAACTGGCCCCTGGCGCTATCTGCGGGTTTACTGGGCATCGGGCAAAACGGTTTGCTGGTGATGCTCCCGCAGCTGGTGACCCTGACCGGGCTGTCACTCTCGGTCTGGGCCGGGCTGTTGATGTTTGGATCCATGCTCTTTTTACCGGCATCGCCCTGGTGGGGGCGTCAGAGCGAGCGGAAGGGGTGTAAGTCCGTCATGCTGGCCTCACTAAGCGGCTATCTGGCCAGTTTTGTTGTGATGGCGCTGGTGGTCTGGGCGATGGCGGCCGGAAGGCTGGATACGGTCTGGGGGATGGCGGGGCTTATATTCTCGCGCCTGCTCTACGGACTGACGGTCTCGGGGCTGGTGCCTGCGGCCCAGACGTGGGCGATTCAGCGTGCGGGACTGGAGAAAAGAATGGCGGCGCTGGCGACGATAAGCTCCGGCCTCAGCTGCGGGCGTTTGCTCGGCCCACCGCTGGCGGCGCTGATGCTCAGCGTTAATCCGGTGGCGCCGCTCTGGCTGATGGCGGTTGCGCCGCTTCTCGCTCTGTTGCTGGTGCTTCGCGAAGTCGCTGACCCGCCGCTACCACCGGTAGCCCACCAGGCAACCCGCCTGCAGGCCTCCATGCTGCCGTTCCTGCTGCTTGCGCTGCTGCTGGCGGCGCTGGTGAGCCTGATGCAGATTGGCCTGTCACCGCATCTTAGCCCGCTGCTGGACGGTAACGCCCGGGAGATCAGCCATCATGTCGCGCTCCTGCTGAGCCTGGCCGCGCTGGCCACGCTCGCGGCACAGTTTCTGGTGGTCCGCCCGCAGCATTTCAGCCCGGTGACATTGCTCTGCATCGCGGCGGTGCTGATGGTGGCAGGGCTTGGGCTGATGTCTGTTGCCGGTTTAATGTTGTTCTACGTGGGGATTGTTATCACTTCACTCGGGGCGGCGATGGCCACGCCGGGCTACCAGCTTCTGCTGAACGATCGGCTGACGACGGGGAAAGGCGCGGGCGTCATCGCCACCAGCCACACGTTAGGCTACGGCGTCAGCGCACTGCTGGTGCCGGTCGTGACGCGCTTTTACGGGGAGCAGGCTTTAACGGTGGCCGCATGGGGAATGGCGGTGCTGTTTTTAGCCCTGAGCATAGGGGTATGGTCAACTGAGCGTACCCCTGCTGAAAAAGCTTAATGGACCTGGCGGGACGAATGCCCGCCAGACGCCTCATTCTGCCGCAGGCGCTGGAGCGGATCCTGCTGATAAAACTGGCAGAAACGTTGCCACAGGGCCGGGAAACGGGGCGCGAAAAGCTCTGGCGCGCTGAAGAAATACTCGGAGAGCACCGCAAAGCACTCAGCGGGGTCGGTTGCCGCATAGGCGTCAATGCTGGCCGCGCTCTCGCCCACAAGGTCTATTTCATCCTGAATGTTATCCATCGCCGCGTGGAGGTCGTGCTCCCATCCCGCGACCTCGCGAAGCGGGATCAGCGGGACGCCGCTGGCGCGATCGCCGTTGCGGGTATCCAGCTTGTGCGCCACCTCATGAATAATCAGATTAAAACCGGAGGCGTCGAACGAGTCCTGAATATCGAGCCAGTTGAGGATTATCGGCCCTTGCTGCCAGCTTTGTCCGGATTGCACCACGCGCTGGTTATGCACCAGCCCGATGTCGTCCTGCCATTCGTCATCCACCACGAACGGCGCGGGATAGATAAGCACTTCGTGGAAACCGTCCAGCCACTCAATGCCGAGTGCAAGCACCGGCAGACAGAACAGCAGGGCGATGCGGGCGTTTTTCAGGGGATCGAGTTCAAACCCCTGCAGTGGCACCAGGCGTTTTTGCTGCAAAAAACGATCCGCCAGTTGAACCAGCTTCGATTGTTCATCCGGGGTTAGATTAGCCAGAACAGGGATCGTCAGCGCGTCATCCCATGGCAGCGCCACATCCCGGCCAGCCTCATTCGTTTTCCAGGGCCACTTTATCATCGCTTTGCTCGCAAACTCGTCATTTGAACAAAAATGGGAAAGTCAGGTTCGGTTAAGATGCCAGAAAATCGCTCACTGCGACAAATCCAGCCTGAATAAACTATCATTTCGTACGTAGCGGTGGGTAGCGGTTTGCGGGCATCACCTTCATTTTGTGAAGTCTGTCGTGGCCTTTATCCGCAGGTGGGGTGAATTAATCAGTGCGGTATTGAAAAGATGAGCGATTTCAAAGGTAACAAGCAGGACCTGCCCAGTCGACTGTGTGTGCACTGCCAGCGGCCCATGACGTGGCGCAAGAAATGGGCGAAATGCTGGAATGAGGTTAAATACTGTTCTGAGCGTTGCCGCAGGAGCCACCGTTGACCGAGCTGCGTCTGATCCTGGGCGATCAGCTTAATCCGCATCACAGCTGGTTTGATACCTGCAGTTCGAACGTCATTTACGTGATGCTGGAACTCCGGGCAGAAACCGCCTATGTGCTTCATCACGCCCAGAAAGTTATCGCTATCTTCGCCGCCATGCGGGCGTTTGCCTCTGCGTTAAAGGAGAAGGGGCATCGGGTGAGGTATGTCCGACTCTCCGATAGCTCAAACCGCGGCGCGCTGGAAGACAATCTCAACGCGCTTGTCGCGCATTACGGCGCGGGCAGGGTGATATGGCAAGAGCCCGACGAATGGCGTCTTGATACGCAGCTGCAGGCGTGGGCGAAGACGGTCTCCGTTGAAACGGCCTGCGTCAGTAGCGAGCATTTTTTCACCACTCGGGAACAGGTCAGCGCGTTCTTTGCGTCACGCAAAAGCTGGCGAATGGAGTACTTTTATCGGGAAATGCGTCGTCAGCACGGCGTCCTGTTAACCTCTGAAGGCGAGCCGGAAGGGGGGAAATGGAATTTCGATGCTGAAAACCGCAAGCGCTGGTCCGGCGAGCCTCCCGCGCCGGTGGACGCGCGTCCCTGCCACGATCGTTCCGCCTTATGGGCGGAGATCCAACGCTGCGGCGTAAAGACCTTCGGCGAACCGCAGGCCGACAATTTTCGCTGGCCGCTCAACCGTGCGGAAGCCAAAGCCAGGCTGGATGATTTTATCGCGCACGTGCTCCCGCAGTTTGGAAACTGGCAGGACGCGATGCACGCGGAGGAACCTTTTCTTTTCCACTCGTTAATTTCATTCGCGCTGAACGCTAAAATGCTTAATCCGCGGGAAGTGGTCGCGGCCGCCCAGCAGGCGTGGCGTTCGGGCCACGCGCCGCTGCCTGCCGTAGAAGGGTTTATCCGACAAATTCTCGGCTGGCGGGAGTATGTGCGCGGGATCTACTGGTCGCAGATGCCGGGCTATCGGGAGCTGAATGCCTTAGACCAGCACGCCCCGCTGCCGGACTGGTTCTGGACGGGCAAGACGCAGATGCGCTGCCTGGCGCATGCCGTTGGGCAGTCGCTCACCGAGGCTTACGCCCACCATATCCAGCGCCTGATGGTCATTGGAAACTTTAGCCTGCTCAGCGGCCTGTCGCCGCAGGCGGTCCATGAATGGTATCTGGGCGTCTATATTGATGCTTTTGAGTGGGTGGAGCTGCCCAACACCCTCGGCATGAGCCAGTTTGGCGATGGCGGGTTGCTGGCGAGTAAACCCTACGTCTCGAGCGCGTCATATATTCATAAGATGAGTAATTACTGTCAGGGGTGCCGGTATCAACACAACCAGCGTACCGGCGAACAGGCGTGCCCCTTCAATGCCCTTTACTGGGACTTCTTTGCGCGCAATAAGGCGCGTCTCGGTAACAATCCCCGCCTGGGCATTGTCTTTAAACAGCTAGCGGACATGACGGAAGAGGATCGGCAGGCCATTGCGGACCGCGCGGGGTACGTCCGCCTGCATCTCAACGACCTCTGATCGGTATTTCAACGCCTGGGCGGTTGCGGCAGGTCAATAAGACGCTATTATTTTTGACTTTGTTGCGTATTCCCTGACAGGACATCCAGACGCTATGCCCGTGAATTTTGACCTTAACGATCTTTATGCTTTCAGAGCGTTAGTGGAATACGGTAACTTCCGTGTCGCCGCTGAATCTATCTGTTTATCCCAGTCGGCGCTGAGCCGCAGGATTGAAAAGCTGGAAGCCGCGCTGGGAAACAGGCTGTTCGATCGCACTACCCGCCGCGTGGCGCTGACTCTCTATGGACAAAACTTTGCCGAGCGCTCCGCGCAGCTGCTCGACAGCGTTGAGTCAATGCTCGCGGATGTCGATAAGGCCAGTGAAGAGCGGACGGGGCTGATCACGGTTGCCACGGTACCTTCCGCGGCCTGTTACTTTATGCCTGACGTGATCCGGCGTTTTCAGTCTCGCTATCCGCGTGTTCGCATTAAGCTCATCGACAGCAGCGCGGGCAATGTGATTGACGCCGTGGCCCGCAGCCAGGCGGATTTCGGTATCTGCTTTGCAGGAAACCTGCCGTCTGAAATAGAATTTTTCCCGCTGGTGGAGGATGTCTACGTCGCGGCGTGCAGAAAGGATCATCCCCTGGCGCAGAAGAGTCACCTGACATGGAAGACGTTTTACCAGCAGGATTATATCTCCCTCGATAAAACGTCAGGCAACCGCAATCTGCTCGACCGGATGCTGGGGGATATCGTTCCCGAGCGGCCCAGCGTCTGCGAAACACGTCACGTTACCACGATGCTCGGTATGGTTGAGGCGGGGATCGGCATCGCTGCCGTTCCCGCCATGTCAATGCCGACCTCAGAGCACACGCTGTTGACGCATCTGCCGCTGATGGCGCCGGAAGTGAAACGCACCGTGGGGCTTATCCGGCGCCGGGGGCGCATCCAGTCTTATATTGCGGCTGAACTGGAAAAGCAGATCACCGAGCAGTATCGCCGGACGTAACGGGGATCATCCCCGTCTCCGTAATGACGGCCCTTGAGGGCGGTGAGGCGAGATAGGTCAACAGCGCTTTCCCCTCCCCGGGATGTTCTGCATGGCGGGTAACCGCGCCCGCGAAGCGCGTGATGTATTGCACATTGTCAGGGATTTTCCCGACAAAGGTGACGCCCTGAACCGGCAACAGCTCGCTAACCTGCTGGAAACCGAGGGCGTATTTTCCTTTGGCCACTTCTGAGGCGACCGGAATACGCTCGACCTTTGTCGCTTTACCCGCCACCTCTTTTTCTATTCCCAGCTTTTTGAATAATGCCTGGCTGACGTACCTGCCGCTGGCGCTGTCAGAGTAGGCGATGGAGCTGGCCTGCAGCAGCGTTTCACGCAGTTTCGCATCGCTGCTGATATCCGGTACTTTCGCTCCTTTTTTTACCACCATGCCAACGGGAGAATCCGCGAGTTCCGTTCGCGAACCCGGCTGGGTCTGGCTGGCCTTTTCGAGCTTCTCCAGCGCATCGCCCACCATAATCACCACGTCGGCCTTCTCGCCGCGCGCCAGTCGGTTTGGGATCGCCTGCGGCGTATTGCCCATTGAGGGGCCGGGGATGATCACAATTTTATCCCCGGTCCGGTGTTCATATTCCGGGGCCAGCTTTTCAAGGGCGGCTTTAAAACCGCCTGAGATCATCACCTTCACGTCCTGAGCAAAGGCATTGACGCTCAGGAACGTCAGCACCAGCGCGCTGGCGGTATAGCGATAAGTGCGTTTCATACTGCCCCCTCTGACTTGACGGTGTTTTGCAGCGATACCGCGCGGCGGCGGTAGAGGTAGAGCGTCGCCAGCAGGGCACATACCGCGGCGAAGCTCATCCAGTAGCCCGGCGAGGCTTTGTCGCCGGTGTATTCAATCAGCGCGGTGGACATGACCGGGGTAAAGCCGCCAAAGACCGCCGTTGCCAGGCTGTAAGCCAGCGAGAAGCCTGCCACGCGCACTTCAGCCGGCATAATTTCCGTCAGCGCCGGGATCATTGCGCCGTTATAGAGGCCGTAGAGGAAGGAGAGCCACAGCAGCACGCTCAGCATCATCGAGAAGCTGGGCGCGCTCGCCAGCAGCGTCAGGGCTGGGTAGCTGGTCGCCAGTGCCAGCAGGGTCATGGCAATCAGCACCGGCTTGCGCCCGAAGCGATCCGACAGGGCACCGCCCACCGGCAGCCAGATGAAGTTAGAGATCGCCACCAGCAGCGTGACCAGCAGGCTGTCTGACGCGCTCAGCATCAGCACCTTTTTGCCAAAGGTGGGTGCGTAGACGGTGATCAGATAGAACGCGGTGGTGGTCATCGCCACCATCAGCATGCCCGCGACCACCACCTGCCAGTTGCCAAGCAGCGTTTTAAAGACCTGACGCATCTCCAGATGATGGCGACGCGCGCTGAACTCTTCCGTCTCTTCCAGCTTGCGGCGCAGGAAGAAGATAAACGGCACGATTAAACAGCCGAACAGGAACGGGATGCGCCAGCCCCATTCGCGGATGGCGCTCTCTTCCAGCATCGCGTTCAGCGCAAAGCCCATTGCGGCGGCGACCATAATGGCGACCTGCTGGCTACCGGACTGCCAGCTGGTGTAAAAACCCTTGCGGCCCGGCGTGGCGATTTCAGCCAGATAGACCGACACGCCCCCAAGCTCCGCGCCGGCTGAAAAGCCCTGCAGCAGACGGCCCGTCAGCACCAGCAGCGGCGCCCACAGACCGATGCTTTGATAAGACGGAATAAGCACGATCAGGAAGGTCCCCGCCGCCATGATGGACAGCGTGACAATCAGCCCCTTTCTGCGCCCCACCTTGTCGATATACGCGCCAAGCACGATCGCGCCGATTGGACGCATCAAAAAGCCCGCGCCGAAGACGGCGAAGGTCATCATCAGCGACGCAAATTCACTGCTCGCCGGGAAGAACGTGTGGGCGATGTAGGTGGCATAGAAGCCGAACAGAAAGAAATCGAATTGCTCAAGAAAGTTGCCGGACGTGACGCGAAGTATCGCGCCCGCTTTCGACCGTACGGTTGCAGGTGAGGTTGAGGAAAACATGGTTATCTCCAGTTTATTGTTGACGTTTTACGCGTCTGTTTCTGAAAACTGGATCAGGATGAGGAATTAGATAAGCGCAAATGCCGCATCGACTGATGCATTTCTTGCATGAATATAATTCGACTGATAAATACAATTAATGGCAACAATAACTTAACAAACCGTTGGCTTTTTATTCACCGATATTCTGTAAGTCTCTGATATTGCGATTTTGTGATGTGGCGCAGAGGCCCGTTTCAGAATGCGCCGGGTAACAGCTTCATTACCCGGCGGATGCATTTTAGCGCAGCGCCCTGGCGATCGCGCTAAACATCAGAGAAGCTTCCAGCGGCTGGGCGCTGAAGGACGGCTCCGCCTGCGGCCAGGTAGACCACTGGACGATGACCAGATTTTCCTTCGGGTTCACCACGATCATCTGCCCGAAAATGCCCAGCGCCCAGAGCGAACCTTTTAGCGAATCCTGTGCTGTTGGCTCTACGCCCGTGGCGTTCGCGGGCACTTCATTGTTCCACCACTGATAGCCGTACAGCCCCCCGGGATGGGCGTCTGATACCGAGCCTTTGGCCTTCGTCCAGTCTGACGACTGCCGGATCCAGTTTTCCGGCAGGATGGTCTTACCGTTCGGCAGCGTACCGTTGTTCAGGATAAATTGCCCGAAGCGTCCCCAGTCCTCCAGCGTGGCGTTAAAGCCGTGCGCGCCGACGTCGTGCTGGCCTTTGCTGTAGGCATGCCACACGCCGTCGCTCGCCATGCCGTAAGGCTGCCAGATGCTTTTCTCCAGATAGGCTGCGAGCGTCATGCCGGTGGCCCGCTCCAGCACGTCACCCAGCAGCCAGGCGCCACCCGAAGAGTAAGACCAGCTCTCTCCGGCCGGGTGTGCCCTGCGCAGCCCCTTCACCAGCTTGCGCACGCAGTCATAGGTACCCGGCTTCGCCTCGCACTCGGTGAGCTGCGCAAAGTCGGAGTGGGGGTTGGTGTAATCCTCGTTCCAGGCCACGCCGGAGGTATGGGTGATCAGCTGTCTGAGCGTCACGCCATCCCACGCGGTGCCTTTCAGGTCGGGTTCATACCGCGTGATCAGATCGTCAAGCGAGTGGATCTTTCCCTCTTTGAGGGCCACGCCCACCAGCGTCGATACCACCGATTTCCCAACCGAGCGCGAGGTCCAGAGCGTCGAGTCGGTATTGCCCTCTCCAAGATACTTCCAGGCGATTTTGCCGTCCTTCAGTACCAGCATGCCGCTGACGTTCTGGCGCTGGAGGTACTCCTGAAGGCCGTAGCGCCTGCCGTTGACCTGATAGTGTGCGTCCGTGAGCGGCTTGTCCGACATTTCCAGCGGCACAGAGTTACCGTGGCGGAAAACATCCCCGGTGTAGTTGCGGTAGTCATTGCGAAAGCCCACCACGCGATCGGCCTGACTCCAGGTGAGCATCTTATGGGTGTCAGGCAGCGTGGTGTCGAAGGGGGCAGAGCAGGCGCTGAGGTCGGTGCCTTTACAGGCCGCCACTGCCGCAGGGGAGATCAGGGTGCTGAAGACAAGGCCCGCCAGCAGGGCATGGTTTACTTTTCTGTTTTTCATATCCGTCTCTTACAGGTTAGGAACGGCTTCAGTTTAAAAACCCCGGGGCTATAATAAAAAACGCGTAGCGGGGGAAAATCCCCCCAAAAAACAGAAGGAGCGTAGCATGGCGGGACTGATTTACTCTTTTGCACAGCTCGAGGCATTTACCGCCGTGGCCGAGAACGGGAGCCTGAGTAAAGCCGCGGTGGCGCTGAAGAAGGACCGAACGACGCTTCGCGATCTGGTTGATTTTCTTGAGGATGGGTTAGGCTACGCGCTGTTTATTCGCGACGGCCGCACCCTGCGGCTCACGCCCGAAGGGGAGCAGCTTCAGCGCCAGGCGCACCTGCTGATGCGGCAGGTAAAAGCCTTTGAGGCGTTTGCCAGAGAGGTGCCGCACGGTGCCACGCAGGACCTGACGCTGGTCTACGATCCTTTTACGCCCAGAGCCTTTCTGCACGGGGTGATTGCTGAAATGGCGGTGCGAAAAATCCGCCTGAGCCTTATTTGCGCCTCGCGGGATGAATCGGAACGGCTGCTGGCGAACAACGACGCGGACCTCGCCATCTGCCAGGCACGCAACCGCAGCGTGGGCAATGATATGGAGTGGCGCGCCCTGGGTGCCATCGATATGGATTTTTATGCCGCCAGCGGGCTGTTTGCTGACCGTTCTTCCCCTCTGTCGCTGCTCGATCTCTCCCTGGTGCCCCAGGTCGTCATGCACCCCGCCTCGGACGAGCCGGTGGCGCGCCGCCTGCAGATTTCCGGGCATACCCTCTTTACCAATGAACCGGAGATGCTGCGCGGTTTGCTGGAGCGCGGCTGCGGCTGGGGATTCTTACCGACGCATTTTCACGCCGGGCAGTGGCAAAACGTAAAAAGGCTGCACACCGAAGTGGGCAGCCAGGGGATTGGTCAGACGATGGTCACCATCTGGAAGCCGGGGAGCGACAAGCGCAGCACGATCGCTGAAACGCTGTCGCTCTTGCCGGACGTATGGAAGCACTCAGCGCTGTGAACAGCCTTTACACTGCTGGTTCTGGATCTGCTGGAAGAAATCGTTGCCTTTGTCATCCACCAGGATAAACGCCGGGAAGTTCTCGACTTCAATTTTCCAGATGGCTTCCATGCCCAGCTCAGGATACGCGACGCACTCCAGGCTCTTAATGCTGTTTTGCGCCAGCACCGCCGCCGGGCCGCCGATGCTGCCCAGGTAGAAGCCGCCGTGCTTATGGCAGGCGTCCGTCACCTGCTGGCTGCGGTTGCCTTTTGCCAGCATGATCATGCTCGCGCCGTGGGACTGCAGTAAGTCCACATACGAATCCATGCGCCCTGCGGTGGTTGGACCGAGTGAGCCAGATGCGTAGCCTTCCGGCGTTTTGGCCGGGCCCGCGTAGTAAATCGGATGATCTTTGACGTACTGCGGCAGTTCTTCGCCGTTGTCGATCAGCTCTTTCAGCTTCGCGTGGGCGATGTCGCGCGCCACGATGATGGTTCCGTTCAGCGACAGGCGGGTAGAGACCGGGTGCGCGGAAAGCTGCGCCAGGATCTCATTCATCGGCTTGTTCAGGTTGATGCTGACCACGTCGCCTTCGCCCTGCTGGCGCAGCGATTCAGGAATGTACTGGCCCGGGTTGTGCTCCAGCTTCTCAATCCAGATCCCGTCGCGGTTGATTTTCGCTTTGATATTGCGGTCCGCGGAGCATGAAACTCCCATGCCAATAGGGCAGGACGCGCCGTGGCGCGGCAGGCGGATCACGCGGATGTCGTGGGCGAAGTATTTACCGCCAAACTGCGCGCCGAGGCCGAGGTTCTGTGCTTCCTGGAGCAGCCCTTGTTCCAGTTGAACATCGCGGAACGCCTGGCCGTGTTCGTTGCCTTCCGTTGGCAGCGCGTCGTAGTAGCGCGTGGAAGCCAGCTTCACGGTTTTCAGCGTGGCTTCCGCCGAGGTTCCGCCGATAACAAAGGCAATGTGGTACGGCGGGCAGGCTGCCGTCCCCAGGGTACGCATCTTCTCAACCAGGTAATTTTTCAGCTTAGCCGGGGTGATCAGCGCTTTGGTTTCCTGGTAGAGATAGGTTTTGTTGGCAGAGCCGCCGCCTTTCGCCATGCACAGGAATTTGTACTCATCGCCGTCCACGCTGTAGAGATCGATCTGCGCGGGCAGGTTGGTACCGGTATTCACCTCTTTATACATATCCAGCGCCGCATTCTGGGAGTAGCGCAGGTTGTCTTCAATGTAGGTGTTATACACGCCCTGGCTCAGGGCCGCTTCGTCACCGCCGCCGGTCCAGACGCGCTGGCCTTTTTTACCCATGATGATCGCGGTGCCGGTATCCTGGCAGGTCGGCAGCACGCCTTTGGCCGCGATTTCGGAGTTGCGCAGGAACTGCAGGGCAACGTACTTATCGTTCTGGCTGGCTTCCGGGTCGTTGAGGATGGCGGCAACCTGCTTCTGGTGGGAAGGACGCAGCATAAATGCGGCGTCGTGGAAGGCCTGCTGCGCCAGCAGGGTCAGCGCTTCCGGCTCCACTTTCAGGATTTCCTGGCCTTCGAACTCGGCAACGGAGACGTGCTCTTTGGTCAGCAGGTAGTATTCGGTGTCGTCATGCGCAAGAGGGAAGGGGTTCTGGTAGATAAACGGTTTGTTTGACATAGCTTGCTCCACAAAAATAAAACCGCCGGAGGAAGGCCCCGGCGGTCAGAAATCAGAACATCATGGACATCCACGGATAGCCAATCAGCAGCAGGGCCGCCAGGAAGATGGCACCGAAGATGGTGCCGAGGCGCCAGTAGTCTTTGGTTGGCAGGTAGCCGCTACCGTAGTAGATCGGGCTTGGGCCAGTACCGTACGGGGTGATGATCCCCATCACGCCCAGCGAGGTCACCATCAGCAGAACGAACACTTCCATATTCATGCCCGGAATGGTGGAGGCGATGGTCAGCATCGCTGGCAGCAGCGCCGTGGTGTGCGCGGTGGTGCTGGCAAACAGGTAGTGCAGCAGGTAGAACGCCAGCAGCAGGACGATGGTCGCCACGCCCGGAGAGATACCGCTCATTAACAGACCACCTTCTTTACCCAGCCAGCTGATGAAGCCGGTAGAGGAGAGGCCGTCCGCCAGCGCAACCAGGGTGGCGAACCAGACGAAGGTGTTCCACGCCGCTTTGTTACCGGTGATATCGTTCCACTCCAGCACGCCGGTCCACAGCATCAGGCCGACGATGAGCAGGGCAGCCATAGCGGGTTCAATCCACGCGGCGGCGAAGATCCACATCAGCAGCGCACAGCACACGAACACCAGCAGCAGGATTTCGTTGCGGGACAGTTTGCCCAGTTTTTCCAGCTCACGGGTCGCCCACAGCGGCACTTCGTTGTTCACCTTCACTTCTGGTGGGTAGAACCAGTAGGCCAGCAGCGGCATGGCCAGAATCAACAGGATACCCAGCGGCAGGAAGGCGAGGAACCAGGTACCCCAGGAGATATCGATCCCAACCGTACTTTTCACCAGCGCCAGCGCCAGCAGGTTCGGCGCGAGGGCGGAGAGGAACATTGAACTGGTGATACAGGCCGCGGTGATCGCCACCCACATCAGGTACGAACCAATTTTACGCGCGCTTGGGTCGTTCGGTTTAGAACCGTACAGCGGCGGCAGGTTAGCGATGATCGGGTAGATGGTCCCGCCGCTGCGCGCGGTGTTGGACGGGGTGAACGGTGCCAGCAGCAGGTCAGCAAACGTAATCGCGTAACCGAGCGTCAGGCTGCGACGGCCGAGGTATTTCACCAGAATCAGCGCCAGACGGCGGCCGAAGCGGGTTTTGTCATAGCCTGCGGCGAACATGAAGGCACCGAAAATCAGCCAGACGGTCGAGTTACCAAACCCGCTCACCGCCCACTTAAAGGAGGCGCCCGCCAGCTTGAATTTCGGATCAGCCAGCTGTTCAGGACTGAACAGCACCCACTGGCTGCACAGGGCAATGGCGACCACGCCGGTCAGACCGATCACCGCGCCCGGCAGCGGTTCGAAGATCAAACCCACGATTACGCCAACGAAAATGGCGAAGTAGTGCCATGCGTAAGGAGGCAGACCTTCCGGTACCGGAACAAACAGCAGCAGTACGGCGACGATGACGGGCAGTGCCATCATCAGCAGACGTTTTGCGTTTCCATTTGATGCCTGGTTCGCCACAGGGGGCGTTACAGCAGTTTTTGTATTCATAGTTTCACGTCTTAAGTTGTCAAAGATTCGGTCGTACTGAAAAAACAAAATCACTTTCTTAAGTTTCTTTGCTTTTTTTAGTTATTAAAGGTTCGGTTTTGTATTTTCAGTAATAGCAATTTAACGCTTTTATGGTGGCGCTAAATTAAAAAATGATGATGTTTTTATATTGCGCTTTTGGATGCCATAACTATTGATCGCGATCAAAAAAACAGAATTGCAGCGTTATTTTTATGCTTTTATTAATAACCACTCAGGCGTATGTGGGTATTACCTGTTTTATTGGTTTGTTTTATCATTTTCGTAACATCTATTTTTTCTTTGTCTTGTATCTTATTGTTTTTAATGGTTTTGCATGCGTGATGGAAATTGGTTTAACCAATTTTTATTTAACTAATTTTAAATTATTGTGAATGACTGAATTACATTCGCTAACACCAATGTGTTATTTGTGTTATTGCAGGGATTAAATAGTTTTTTAACTAACGTAATAACTTTAGAAACTAAAAAAATCATTATATTAATATCATGACATCGGCAAATAACGACGAACTAAAAACTAATCCGATAACGAATTCTTAATTTTTTAAAAGTTTGGAGTTTCTAATATGAACACTAACGAACGTATTCTTAGCCCCTTCACATTACCGAATGGCACTGAACTGAAAAACCGTTTGTTAATGGCCCCTATGACCACCTGCACCGGCTATTACGACGGCACCGTTACCAGTGAACTGGTGGAGTACTATCGTGCCCGTTCCGGCAGTATCGGCACCATCATTGTGGAGTGCTGTTTCGTCGACGATCTCGGTCTGGCCTTCCCGGGCGCGATCGGGATTGATAATGATGAGAAAATTGCCGGGCTGGCGAAAATCGCGGAGGCGATTAAATCCAAAGGCTCTAAGGCTCTGCTGCAGATCTACCACGGCGGCCGCATGGTTGACCCGAAACTGATCGGTGGCCGTACGCCGGTTGGCCCAAGTGCCGTTGCCGCGCCGCGCGAGGGCGCAGCAACGCCAGTGGCACTGACTGGCGAAGAAGTCGAAGGCATGATCGGCAAGTTTGGTGAAGCGGTGCGCCGTGCCATCCAGGCCGGCTTCGACGGCGTGGAAATCCACGGAGCAAACACCTATCTGATTCAGCAATTCTATTCGCCAAACTCTAACCAGCGTGACGACGAGTGGGGCGGCAGCCGCGATAATCGCGCGAAGTTCCCGCTGGCAGTTCTGGATATCACCCACAAAATGGTGCGCCAGTACGCGGACGACGCTTTTATTATTGGCTACCGCTTCTCCCCCGAAGAGCTGGAAGTGCCGGGCATCCGCTTTGAAGACACCATGTACCTGCTGGAAAAACTGGCGGCGCGCGGCGTGGATTACCTGCACTTCTCCGTCGGCGCGACCCTGCGTCCTTCCATTGTCGACACCCAGGACCCAACGCCGCTTATCGAAAAATACTGCGCGATGCGTTCTGAAACGCTGGCGCAGGTTCCGGTCATGGGCGTGGGTGGCGTGGTGAATGCCGCCGATGCCAATGAAGCGCTGGAACACGGTTATGACCTGATTGCCGTGGGCCGAGCCACCATCGCCTATCCGGACTGGACCGACCGCATCGCGGCCGGGGAAACGCTGGAGCTGTTTATGGACAGCACCCAGCGCGAGGCGCTGAACATTCCTGAACCGCTGTGGCGCTTCTCGCTGGTGGAAGCGATGATCCGCGACATGAGCATGGGCGAATCAAAATTCAAACCAGGCATGTTCACCGAGAAGGTGCAGGACGACGCGAACGAGCTGGTGATTAACGTCAGTCTGGAGACTGACCGCATTGCGGATATCGAGCTGGCGTCTGGCCCGAGCGAAGACGTTGAGTTCGTCACCAGCTTTGAAGAGATCCGCACCCGCATTCTGGATGCCAATACCCCGCACGTGGATGCCATCACCGGCGCAACCAGCCAGAGTGAAGCGGTGAAGAAAGCGGTCTCTAAAGCGATGCTGAAATCCAGCAAAGCGCGGGCAGCGGAAGAGGGCGTTGACCCGAACGAAACCCGCAGCGTGGACGTGGTGGTTGTCGGCAGCGGCGGCGCCGGTCTGGCGGCGGCGATTCAGGCTCACGACGAAGGCGCGAGCGTGCTGATTGTTGAGAAAATGCCAACCATCGGCGGGAACACCATTAAAGCCTCTGCCGGGATGAACGCCGCTGAAACCCGCTTCCAGCGCGTGAAGGGCATTCAGGACAGCAAAGAGCTGTTCTACCAGGAAAGCCTGAAAGGTGGCGGCAACAAGAACAACCCTGAACTGCTGCGCCGCTTCGTCGAGAACGCGCCGCAGGCAATTGAGTGGCTGGCAACCCGCGGCATCATGCTGAACGACATCACCACCACCGGCGGGATGAGCATCGACCGTACTCACCGTCCAAAAGACGGTTCTGCGGTGGGCGGTTACCTGATTAGCGGCCTGGTGCGTAACGTCAACAAACGCAATATCGAGGTGATGCTGGATACTTCCGTCAGCGACATCCTCTTCGAAAACGGTGAAGTCACCGGCGTGCGCCTGACCACCGAAGAGAATGAAACCATCACCGTGGCAGCGAAAAGCGTGATTGTGGCAACCGGCGGCTTCAGCGCTAACAGCCAGATGGTCGTGAAATACCGTCCGGATCTGGAAGGTTTCGTCACCACCAACCATAAAGGGGCGACCGGTGGCGGTATCGCGCTGTTGGAGCGTATCGGGGCTGGCACTGTCGATATGGGCGAGATTCAAATTCACCCAACCGTAGAGCAGAAAACCTCGTACCTGATTTCCGAATCCATCCGCGGGGGCGGGGCGATTCTGGTCAATCAGAAAGGGGAACGCTTCTACAACGAAATGTCGACCCGCGATAAAGTCTCGGCGTCAATCATCGCCCTGCCGGAGAAATACGCTTACATCGTCTTTGACGAGCACGTACGCGCCAAAAATAAAGCCGCGGATGAGTACATTGCCAAAGGCTTCGTGACCAGCGCCAGCTCGCCGAAAGCCCTGGCGGAAGCGCTCGGCATGGATTACCACGCTTTCCTGGCGACCCTGGAACGTTACAACGGTTTCGTTGAAAAACAGCATGATGACGACTTTGGTCGTACCACCGCGCTGCGTGCGCCCATCAATGAAGGGCCATTCTACGCCATTCAGATTGCGCCGGGCGTGCACCACACCATGGGCGGCGTGACCATCAACACCGAAACCTGCGTGCTGGACAGCAACCACAACGTGCTGCCAGGCGCGTTTGCAGCCGGTGAAGTGGTCGGCGGGATCCACGGTGCTAACCGTATCGGCGGTAACGCGGTGGCAGATATCATTATTTTTGGTACCCTTGCAGGACATCAGGCCGCTCTGCGTTCGAAAAAGAGGTAAGGCTCCTGCTTCCCAGGCCGGATACGCGCAGCGTTATCCGGCATTTTCCCCGGCGGCGCGGTGCCAGCCGGGGCTACAGCTGAGGACCCCTGCCATGCCTGATAGCCATCGCGTTTACAGTTACTCCGCCGTCCTGATGGGGTCACCCATCCTCCTGAAGCTCTTTTCCCATGACGAAGCCCTCGCGTCCCGCGTGTTTCGCCTGATCAAACAGTATGAAGACCTGCTCACTGTCAACCGCGCGCACTCGCAGGTGATGGACATCAACCATGCGGCCGGCCAGCATCCGGTCACCGTCAGTCGGCCAGTGTTTGATCTGATCCGCTGTGCAAAAGCGGCAAGCCTGCTCAAGGACAGCGCCTTTAATCTGGCGATCGGTCCGCTGGTGAAGCGCTGGAAGATTGGTTTTCAGGGGGACAGCGTTCCGCCTGTCGATGAAATCGCGTCGCTGCTGGCAATTACCCGCCCAGAGGATGTTCTCCTTGATGAGGCCAGCAGCAGCGTGTTTCTGACCCGGGCGGGGATGGAGATCGATCTGGGGGCGATTGCCAAAGGCTATATCGCCGACAGGGTGCGGGATTACCTGCATAAAGAGGGCGCTGAGCTGGGGCTGATTAACCTTGGCGGAAACATTCAGACCTTAGGCTCCCCGGAAGGGGGCTGGAGCGTTGGGCTGAAAAAACCGTTCGCCGGGGATGCGCTGATCGGCACGATGGTCGTCGAGAACCTCTCCGTCGTGACGTCGGGAACGTACGAGCGCTACTTTGAGCACAACGGCAAACGCTATCACCACATTCTCGATCCGCGCACCGGGTATCCGCTGGACAACGAACTGGACAGCGTGACCATCATTTCAAAAGATTCCATCGACGGCGATATCTGGACCACGCTGATGTACGGCATGGGTGTGGAGAAGGGCTGCGCCGCGCTGCGTGCGCGTCCAGACATAGAAGCGATCTTTGTGACCAAAACAAAAGAAGTGGTGTTCTCTTCAGCACACCACTTCCGCTTTACCCTGCTGGACGATACCTACCGCGTTACTGACAGTATTGCTTGAGCAGGCCCGTCTGCTCCGGCTGGAGACGGTAGCGATACACCGGACGCCCGGTGGCGCCGTAGTGAATGCTGGTGAACAGAATATTGATTTGCGCCAGCCAGATCAGATATTTGCGGCAGGACACGCGGGAAATATTGACCGCGTTTGCCAGGTCATCGGTAGAAAACTCCGTCTCCGGGTGTGCGTCAATCCACTGGCAAATCGTGCGCAGCGTTTGCGGCGTTAACCCTTTCGGCAGCTTTTTGCTGTCTGCCAGTTCCGGTGCCCCGCCGTGGATCAGACGGTCGACGTCCGCCTGCTCGTAATACTGATGCGACCCCATCAGGCTGTGCTTTGCCTTCCAGCCGTTCAACGCCTCTTCAAAGCGCGGGAACTGGAACGGCTTAATCAGATAATCCACCACGCCATAATGGATGGAGGTCTGGATCGTGGCGGCGTCGGCGGCCGAGGTGATCATGATCACATCGATTTGGCGGCCGGATGCGCGAATGACGGGCAGCAGATCCAGCCCGTTATCCTGCTGCATATAGACATCCAGCAGCACCAGATCGACAGGATGGCTGGGGTCATTAATGATGGCCTCGGCCTGGTTTAGGGTGGAGGCGACGCCACAGCAGGTAAAGCCTTCAACACGGTTGACGTACAGACGGTTGAGGTCGGCCACCATGGCGTCATCATCGACAATTAATACATTTATCACGCGATATTCCTCTCGCTATCCCAGGGGATGTGAACAAAAAATTGGGTAAATACGCCGGGCTCAGACTCGACGCTGATATCGCCGCCAAGGTTCTGAATCTGCTGGCGAGCAAGGAACAGCCCAACGCCGCGGTTGTCGCCTTTTGTTGAGAAGCCCTTTGTAAAAATAGACTCCAGCTGAGTGGGATCAATGCCGGGGCCATCGTCGCTGACTTCACAGCTGAGCCAGCCATTTTGATAATGCAGCAGCAGGCCAATCTCACCTTCCTGCTGTCCTTCCATCGCGTCGAGCGCGTTTTCAATGAGGTTGCCCAGCGCGGTGATCAGCACCGCGACCTGCTCTTCACTTGCGGTATCCGGTATCTGGCTTTCATCCGCCAGCGTCAGGGTGACGCCCGCTTCTTTCGCCCGGTTGATTTTACCCAGCAGGAACCCGGCTACCACCGGGGATTTTACCTTGCTCTGTATCGTACCGATATCCGTCTGGTAATGATGTGCCGTCTGCAGGATGTACTCTTCCAGCTTGTCGTAGCGCTTCATGTGCAGCAGGCCCAGGATCACATGCAGTTTATTCATAAACTCGTGTGTATGGGCGCGCAGGGCATCGACGTAATTCACCATGCCATCAATACGCTGCATCAGCTGGCTGATTTCCGTTTTATCACGGAAGGTGGTGATGGCGCCGATCACCCGATCCTGGCTTTTCACCGGGACCATGTTGCACAGCAATAGCCGGCCGTTGCAGCTGATCTCCTGATCCTGGCGCGCGACGCCCGTCTTCGAGACATCACGCAGGCTGGCCAGCAGGGGGGCGCTGGTGTTTTCGGTCTGCTTGCCGGACGGGAGAAGCAATATTTCTCTGGCGGTCTGATTAATCATCGTCACGCGCCCGTGAATATCAACGGCCAGCACCCCCTCACGAAGCGACTGCAGCATCGCCTGGCGCTGTTCGAACAGGGCGGAAATTTCGTAGGGTTCGAGTCCGAACAGGATGCGTTTCAGGACCCGCACCAGACCCCAAATCGCCATCGAACTCATAAAAATGCTGAACAAAATGGTCCAGACGGCGTTTAGCCGCCCGCGGGTAATCTGTTCTTCCACCTTATTCAGGGAGATACCGACCACTACCACGCCAATCTGCTCGTGCTGGCCGTCGTAGACGGGGGTAAATACGCGCAGCGCTTCGGCGAGCGCACCCCGGTTAACCGATACGTTCTCTTTGCCTTCCAGCGCGGGCGTTAAATCGTCGCCGATAAAATGCAGCCCCAGCAGCGCCTCGTTCGGGTGAGAATAGCGGATCCCGCGCATATCGGTGACCACGGTGAACAGCAGATCGTTTCGTTTCGTCACCGCCTGGGCGATGGGCTGAATAATATTCTCCTGCGGCGCCTGCATCAGGCCGCGCTGTATCTCGGGGCTGTCGGCGAGGGTGCGGGCAATGCCGAGCGCGGTGTCTTTGACATCATCGCGTGTGGCGCGGGTGATTTGCACCGAATAGAGCGCAAAGACCACCAGCAGCACTGAACCGATAATCGCGCATACCATCAGCGTGACCAGCGTATTGAGTTTCATGGGGCGCTTGCGCGTCGGAAGGAAAGGCTGCAAATCGCTCATCAATACTCCGCGATGATTAAGTAAGGGGGTAATTATCGCCGATGACGCGCTTTTCTTAAAGCCATGTAAAGGCGTGGATTTGGTCCTCTTTTCGTGACCCTCCTCGCAGGTCATCTATATAAAACACTTTATAGTGTGTGGGTACTCATAATAAGGAGGCTGTTTATGAGCATTCTGCTTACCGGTTCGGTCAAGGAAAGACGGCACGCCAGCACGATGAATATCGATCGATTGTCCACGCTGGACATGCTGAAAGTCATTCACCAGGATGATGCACTCATTTCTGCTGCACTCACCCCTTGCTTACCTGTGATTGCCCGCGCGGTGGATAACGCTGCCGCGACCCTCAATCACGGTGGCCGTCTGGTGATTGTCGGGGCGGGACCGTCTGGTCGGGTCGCGCAACAGGTTGCCGATGACTATGCGCCGGGCAAAACCCCTGTGGTGGCCGTCACGGCAGAAGAGGGGGAAGGGAGCTACGAGCGCGGCGTTGCCGATCTGCAGGCCATTAAGTTTGGTGAACACGATATGATGCTGGCCGTGACCGTCAGCGGAAAAACGCCGTGGGTGTGGGGGGCAATGCGCCATGCATGGTCGCTGGGTTCGCCGGTCGCCGTCATTACCGGTGATGCGCAAAGTGAAGCCGCGCAGCTGGCGAGTATGGTTATTGCTCCCGAACTGGGTGCCGATGTGGTGGCCGGCTATCTCAACACCAAAGCGGGGATTGCGCAGAAAATGATCCTCTCGATGATCGCTACCGGGCTGGCCGTTCGGACCGGGCGCGTTTACAGCAACCTGCGGGTGGATCTCGAGGCAAGCAGTACCAAATGGGCTGAACGCCAAATCGCCATTGTGATGGAAGCGGGGGGATGCTCCCGGGCGGAGGCAAAAGCGGCGCTGGAGAGCTGTAACCATCACTGTAAAACGGCGGTATTGATGGTGCTGACAGGGCTGGATGCGTGGAAAGCCCATGAACTGCTGGCGCAGAATAACGGGTTCATCCGCGTGGCGCTGCAGGAAGCGCCATAACACAGACCGCGAAGAAATAAAAAAGGCCGCAGATGCGGCCTTTGGTATTTTTAAAGATTAGAACTGGTAGGTCATGCCGACGCCAACGATGTCGTCGGTGGAAATACCGTTGGCTTCGTAGAAGCTTTCATCGTTATCCAGCATGTTGATTTTGTAGTCAATATAGGTGGAGAAGTTCTTGTTGAAGCTGTAGGTCATACCCAGGTCAATGTAGTTAACCAGGTCCATATCTCCATGCTGACCCTGAGGGTTGCTGGCGTTGCCTGGATAGGTCATGTCCTTGCCCTTAGAGTAAACCCATGCCAGGGATGGACGCAGGCCGAAGTCGAACTGGTACTGTGCTACCGCTTCGAAGTTCTGAGTCTGATCCGCGATACCATAATCACCGTATGGCGTCATGTTGCGGGTTTCAGCGTACATCATCGCCAGATAGACGTTGTTGGCGTCGTATTTCGCGCCAAGGGTCCACGCTTCAGCTGTTTTACCGCTCGCATAACGCGCGCTGTATTTGCCTGCCGCTTCCTGTTCATTAGTACGATCAGAAGAAGAGTACGCCGCACCCAGGCTCAGGCCGGAGAGATCGCCAGAGAAGTCATAGGAGGTAGACATACCGAAGCCGTCGCCGTTCTGGAAGCGTACGTCTTTATGACCGTTTTTCGTGCCTTCCTGGTCTTCTTGAGCAAACTGATATTCATTCGCACCCTGATACTGCAGCGCGAAATTCAGACCCTCAACCAGACCGAAGAAATCGCTATTACGGTAGGTTGCCAGACCGTTGGCACGGCCATTCATAAAGTTATCGGTCCAGGTGTAAGAATCACCGCCAAATACCGGCAGCATATCGGTCCAGGCTTCAACGTCGTACACGACGCCGTAATTACGGCCATAATCAAATGAACCGTATTCGCCATATTTCAGGCCAGCGTAGGCCAGACGGTTAAAGGATTTGTCACCCGCGCCTTCGGTATCGTTAGCGAACGTTTTATATTCCCACTGACCGTAACCGACCAGATCGCGAGTAATCTGGGTTTCGCCTTTGAAACCAACCTGTACATAGGTTTCATCGCCATCATCACCAGGGTTGTCAGAGAAGGTATGACGCGCGTCAACCTTACCGTACAGGTCAACTTTGTTGCCATTTTTGTTATACATTTCAGCCGCATTCGCTGCGCCTGCCATTAATAACGCGGGTACCAGAAATGCCAGAACTTTTCTTTTCATTATATATTCCCTTTAAAGATAATTTATATGAATATATGTAATCACCCTCCGTAATTACAGGCTCGATACTATTCTATGGCTTGTGATTTAGTTTCAAAAATAAATGTAATTAAATTCGATGAAATATTTCAAATTATTTCTATTAATCTCTTTATTTTTCTTGTGAATTATTGGGGTGGATTTATAAGAAGTAATTATTATTAAATATTTCTCAGCGCTATTTTTAAATTTATTTAATTTGGCTATGTTATAATTCACCTTCTTTTAAACAACAGGACATGATGATGGAACTGGCCCGGTGGCAGCATGGCTTTGAGCGCTGGCTCAAGGAAAATCACCAGAACGACGATACTGCACATGATATTTCGCATTTTCGTCGGGTGTGGATGACGGCGCAAAAAATCATGGTTCACCACACGGCCGAGCCGCGGGTGATTCTGACCGCCTGCTATTTTCACGATATTGTCAGCCTCCCGAAGAACCATCCTGAACGCAGCCAGTCGTCACGGCTCGCTGCTCGCAAGACGAGCGAGATACTGCGCCGCGACTTCCCGGACTTTCCGCCCGAGCATATTGCCGCCGTCGCGCACGCGATTGAGGCGCACAGCTTCAGCGCCGGCATTGCGCCGCAAAGTATAGAAGCCAAAATTGTGCAGGACGCTGACCGGCTGGAAGCGTTAGGCGCTATCGGCCTGGCGCGCGTTTTTGCCGTCTCGGGCGCACTGGGCGTACCGCTATTTGACGCGGACGATCCCTTTGCCGATGCGCGTCCCCTCGACGACCGCGCGTTTGCCCTCGACCATTTTCAGACCAAGCTGCTGCGTTTGCCTGATACAATGCAAACGGACATGGGCCGCGAACTGGCACGTCACAATGCCGATTTCCTGATCCAGTTTATGGCGAAACTCAGCGCCGAATTACACGGCGACTGCCTCGGGCTGGATAGCCAGGTGCTGAGCCGCTTCCGTCGCAGTTTGCGCAACTGAACTGTGGTAATCTGTTCCGAGTCTTTACTCTCCGGTTAAAAGAATGCAGGAAAATCGATCAGTGACAGAGCCCGCGCCCGCGCAGGCTGAGAAATCAACGGCAACGGTGCAGGCCTTACTGCGCCAGCTGTTGGATATCTATGATGCTAAAACGCTGGCCAGCCTGCTGGTGGCGCACGGCGAGAGCCACTGGAGCCCGGCGATCCTTAAACGTCTGCTGACCAGCGAGCGAGCAGGGCGTCGCCTGAGTGAAGGCGAGTTTCGTTATCTGCAAAACCTGCTTCCGCGTCCTTCTGCCGCGCACCCGAACTATGCCTTCCGGTTTATCGATCTGTTTGCCGGTATCGGCGGCATTCGTCACGGTTTTGAAGCCATCGGTGGACAGTGCGTGTTTACCAGCGAGTGGAACAAGCACGCCGTGCGCACCTACAAGGCAAACTGGTACTGCGATCCGCACGAGCATCATTTTAACGCGGATATCCGCGATGTGACCCTGAGCCATAAAAGCGGCGTGAGCGATGAACAGGCCGCCGAGCACATTCGTCAGACGATCCCGGCGCATGACGTGCTGCTGGCAGGCTTCCCGTGTCAGCCTTTCTCGCTGGCCGGCGTCTCCAAAAAGAATGCCCTTGGACGCGCCCACGGTTTTGCCTGCGATACGCAGGGAACGTTGTTTTTTGACGTGGCGCGTATTATTGACGCCCGTCGTCCGGCCATTTTCGTACTGGAAAATGTCAAAAACTTAAAAAGCCACGACGGCGGGAAAACCTTCCGCATTATCATGCAAACGCTGGATGAGCTGGGTTATGACGTGGCCGATTCAGAGGACATGGGCGCGGACGATCCTAAAATTATTGATGGGAAACATTTCCTGCCCCAGCATCGCGAACGTATCGTGCTGGTGGGCTTCCGCCGCGATCTCAATCTGAAAGGCGATTTCACTCTGCGGGATATTCCTTCTCTGTATCCCGAGCGCCGCCCCACCGTGGCCGATCTGCTGGAACCCGTCGTCGACGCGAAATTTATCCTGACCCCGGTGCTGTGGAAATACCTCTACCGCTATGCCAAAAAGCACCAGGCGAAAGGCAACGGCTTCGGCTTTGGGATGGTAAACCCGAACGATCCGCACAGCGTCACACGTACGCTGTCTGCTCGCTACTATAAAGACGGCGCGGAAATCCTGATCGACAGAGGCTGGGACAAGGCGCTGGGTGAAAAAGATTTCGACGATCCGCACAACCAGCGCCATCGCCCACGGCGCTTAACGCCGCGGGAATGCGCCCGGCTGATGGGCTTTGAAACGCCGCAGGGTTATCGCTTCCGCATCCCGGTGTCGGACACCCAGGCGTACCGCCAGTTTGGTAACTCGGTCGTCGTTCCTGCGTTTGCGGCTGTCGCAAAACTGCTGGCCTCGCGCATCCGACAGGCGGTGGCTCTTCGTCAGGGTGAGGCCGTCAATGACGGATGTTCACGATAAGGCGACGCGCAGTAAAAACATGCGTGCCATCGGCACGCGTGATACCGCCATTGAAAAGCGCCTGGCCGCGCTGCTGACGCAGGCGGGGTTTGACTTCCGCGTGCAGGATCCCACCCTGGCGGGACGCCCGGATTTCGTCATCGACGCCTGGCAGTGCATCATCTTTACCCACGGCTGTTTCTGGCACCATCACGACTGCTACCTGTTTAAAGTCCCGGCGACGCGCACCGATTTCTGGCTGGATAAGATTGGCAAGAACGTCGAGCGCGACAGGCGGGATCTGGCCACGCTGATGGCGCAGGGCTGGCGGGTGCTGATCGTCTGGGAGTGTGCGCTGAGAGGCAGATTAAAGCTGAACGATGCCGATCTGAGCGAACGGCTGGAAGAGTGGATCTGCGGCGGCGGCCAGACCGCGCAGATCGACACGCAGGGCATTCACCTGCTTACGGTTTCTCCACCTCGCAAGGCGTGACCACCGGTTTTGCCGGCAGCAGATATTTGCCCAGCGTGACCAGCACGACGGCAAACACGATGATCCCAAGAGCAATCCATTCCACAGGTGAGAGCGTTTCTCCCCCCAGTCCTGTTCCGAGCAGCACGGCCACGACCGGGTTGACGTAGGCGTAGCTGGTGGCGACAGCCGGAGAGACATTGCGGATCAGGAACATATAGGCGTTAATGGCGATGATGGAGCCAAACAGCGCCAGGTAGCCTACCGCGAGAAAGCCCGACAGGTCCGGCAACGCGGTCAGCTTTTCTCCCGTCAGCGCCGAGGCCAGCAGCAGGACAATCCCCGCGGCGAGCATCTCAATCGCACCGGCCATCATGCCGGTCGGCAGTTCGATACGCGACCCGTAGACGGAACCAAACGCCCAGCTCATCGAGCCAATCAGGATAATCACCGCGCCCCACGGATTCCCGCTCAGGTTGCCGCCGCTGTTGAGCAGAACAATGCCGGCCAGGCCAATCCCAATCCCCAGCCATTCCAGCTTGCGGGTACGGATGCCGAAAAGGCGGCTAAAGCAGAGGGTAAACAGCGGTACGGTGGCAACGACCACGGCGGCGATCCCGGACGGGACGTTCTGGTGCTCGGCAATCGTCACAAACCCGTTACCCACCGCCAGCAGCAGCAGGCCGATCAGGGCGGCATTCAGCATCGGGCGCAGCGGAGGAAGCTTATGCCCGCGCAGGAGCAGGAAGGCCAGCAGCAGGATGCCCGCCGAGAGGAAGCGAATGCCCGCCATCATCAGCGGCGGCCAGCTCTCCACGCCGATGCGAATGACAAAGTAGGTTGATCCCCAGATGATGTACAGCGAAAAGAGTGCCCCGATGAGCGGTAGCAATTGCCGGAAACGCATAATCCCTCACGACGAAATAAAAAGTTCGCTGATAGTAAACGCGAAAACTATCTCGCTGGCGAGCCCTTTAATTGTGTGGCAGATGTGAATTTTTTGTTGACGTAAGGTGCCTGTTTCCGGGTTGGCGCTTTTGCTCCATACTATTCACTTAATTACCAAAAAATGAAGGATTAAGATTTTGGCAGGAAGTAGCTTATTAACATTGCTGGATGATATTGCCACCTTACTGGACGACATTTCAGTGATGGGTAAACTGGCGGCGAAGAAAACCGCAGGCGTGCTGGGCGATGATTTATCGCTTAACGCCCAGCAGGTGAGTGGGGTGAGGGCAAACCGTGAACTGCCGGTGGTGTGGGGCGTGGCGAAAGGCTCCTTCCTGAACAAGGTGATTCTGGTGCCGCTGGCGCTGCTGATCAGCGCGTTTATTCCCTGGGCCATCACGCCGTTACTGATGATTGGCGGGGCATTTCTCTGCTTCGAGGGCGTGGAGAAGGTGCTGCACTCCTTTAGCGCGCGCAAGCAGAGCGATACGCCGGAGGTGCGCCAGCAGCGTCTTGAAGCGCTGGCCGCGCAGGATCCGAAAACCTTCGAGCGCGATAAGGTCAAAGGCGCTATTCGGACCGACTTTATCCTGTCTGCGGAAATCGTCGCGATTACGCTGGGCATTGTCTCTGACGCGCCGCTCCTGAATCAGGTGCTGATCCTCTCCGGCATCGCGATTCTGGTCACCGTGGGCGTGTACGGTCTGGTGGGGCTGATCGTCAAGCTGGATGATATTGGCTACTGGCTGGAGGAAAAATCGAGCGCGGTAGCAAGAGGCATCGGCAAAAGCCTGCTGGTGCTGGCCCCGTGGCTGATGAAGAGTTTGTCGGTGGTGGGCACGCTGGCGATGTTCCTCGTGGGTGGCGGAATTGTGGTTCACGGCATTGCGCCGCTGCACCATGCCATCGAACATTTCTCTTCCACGCAGGGGGCCGTTATCGCGGCGATTCTGCCTACGCTGCTCAATCTGGTGCTGGGCTTTATCATTGGCGCTATCGTCGTCGCGGCGGTGAAGCTGGTTGAGAAAATTCGCGGCACGTCGCACTAATTGTTACCCGCGGCAGGATGCAAAAAGACCATTCCTCGTCTAAATTGAAACAGTTTCACCCTGATACAGGAGGCAGGTATGGTCTTTTTGGTCAGTGATGAAGTTAAGCCTAAGAAGGGCGGCCCACGTATGATCGTCACCGGGTATTCCAGCGGAATGGTGGAATGTCGGTGGCACGATGGCTATAGCATCAAGCGGGAAGCATTCCGTGAAGATGAGCTTCAGCCGGGTGACGGGCAGCACCAGCGGGACAAGGCTTAATCACATAACGCCCGGCTTTGCCGGGCGTTTTTATCTCAGGTTTCGGGTAAAGAGCAGTAATCAGGGAGTGTGTGTGCAGCGCGATACCTTTGTTGTAAGACAAACTTTTTTGCAATGGCTGCATAAGCGTAGCAATCCGGGGCGGATTGTTAATCTCTGTTTTCTGATCGTTCTGGTGTTTTCCACGCTCCTGACCTGGCGTGAGGTGGTAGTGCTGGAAGAGGCGTACATCTCCAGCCAGCGCAACCATCTGGATACAGTGGCCAGTTCTCTGGACAGGCAGTTACAGAACAGCGTCGACAGGATGCTGTTGTTCCGCCAGGGCATGCATGATGCAATCGAGACGCCGCTGGCCTTTGATGTCTTACAGGATGCGGTGTCACGCTTTAATACCGTCCGCATGCTCCCCACCTGGCAGCTTGCCGTTGATAAAAAGCGCACGCTTCCCCTTAACGGGGTCTCGGATGCATTCGTGGATAAAACCACGCTTCTGAACCGGGACGCTGAGCGCATCAGTCATGAAATTTCTGCCGCACTCGAAGTGGGGTATCTGCTCAGGCTGGCGTCATCGAGAGCACAAACAGAAGCGCGGGTGATCTACGTCTCTCGCGCCGGTTTTTTCCTTTCCACGGATACGCCGGATCGGGCGGGCGATATTACCGCCCGCTATTATCATCTGGTCACGCAGTCCTGGTTTACCCAGCAGTCAGAGCGTAACAATCGCGCGCGCGCCGTGCGCTGGTTTATCTCTACCCCTTCATCCTGGACCGGGGATGAACGAACGATCACCGCCAGCGTCCCCATCTATTTCGATCACTACTGGTACGGCGTCGTGGCGATGGACTTTACCTTAGACACGATGCAGCGTCTGCTGACCGACGCGACGGAAGACCGGACGGAGGGGGAGTATCAGCTGTACGATACCCGGCTTAATATGATAGCCACCTCTGCCCACGCGGGAACCCTGGTTAACCATTTTGACGAACGCGAAACGGCGCAGATTGCCCAGGCGATTGAGCATGATACCGGCGGCGGGATCCGCCTCGGGAGCCGGTTTATCACCTGGGAGCGGCTCGATCACTTTGATGGCGTCGTCCTGCGGATCCACACCCTGCATGAAGGGGTGCAGGATGATTTCGGCAGTATCAGTATCGTGCTGGCGCTGCTGTGGGCACTCTTTACCGCCATGCTGTTGATCTCGTGGCTGGTGATCCGTCGGATGGTGAGTAACATGTACACGCTTCAGCACTCCCTCCAGTGGCAGGCCTGGCACGATCCGCTGACACGGCTCAATAATCGCGGCGCGCTGTTCGACCGCGCAAAATTGCTGGCGGAAACCTGCCGCCAGCAGGCGCTGCCGTTCTCGGTGATTCAGATCGATCTCGACCATTTTAAAAGCATTAACGACCGTTTCGGCCATCAGGCCGGTGATAAGGTGCTTTCCCATACAGCAGGCGTGATTGCCAGCGCGTTACGCAAGAATGATGTGGCCGGGCGCGTCGGCGGAGAAGAGTTTTGTGTGGTCCTTCCCGGCATTGGTCTGGAGGAGGCGAGAGGCGTCGCTGACCGCATTCGTTGCCGAATCACCAGTAAGGAGATCCTGGTGAAGAAGAGCACCACCCTGCGCATCAGCGCGTCGCTGGGCGTCAGCAGCGCGGATGAAACGGGCAATTACGATTTTGAACAGCTTCAGTCCGTGGCGGACGCCCGGCTCTATCAGGCCAAGCAGAGCGGGCGTAACCGGGTCGAATGGCGGGATCAGGACAGGAAGTGATCCAGCCCCTCCTGCCAGCCTGACGGGCCGGTCTGTTGGGTGTGATAGACCCGCTCGGGGTTATCGTCCCGTAGCGTGATGCCCTGGCGGTTAATCCCCTTGATGACCACCGCGAAGTCCATGCTGTCGAGCAGCGGCGCATCGTTAGGGCCATCGCCGAGCCCCAGCGTGGTGGGCTCGATCTCGTCCTGTTCGCGATACTGTTCAATCAGCCAGTTAACCGCCACATCTTTACCGCAGCGGGCGTCGAGAATATGCCAGAAGCGCGCCCCCTGCACACACTTCAGGCCGATGTGCGCCAGCTGCTCTTCAAACTGGACCAATTTCTCGTCGGTATCGCGCCAGATGAGCGTGACGGAGGCTTCATGCTTGCGGGCAAGCGTCGAACGGTAGCGCGTCAGTCCGGTCCACTCGCTGATAACGTGCTCATCTACATCGTCAAAGGTGGTGAATTTAAAGCCCGTCTGCAGACGAATCTGCTCGATTCGCGGGCGAATATCCCGGTGCGCCATCCCCCGGATCTGACGCTGGACCTTGTCCCAGCGCACGTCAGGCTGTATTACCGCGCCGTTCTCGGCAATAAACGGCAAGCCTTCCAGCCCCAGATCCTGCTGAATATCCAGCATCTCTGCCGCGGTTTTGCTGCTGCAGAGAATAATCGGAATCTGGTTATCCTGTAGCCTGTCCAGCCAGGGCATTGCGGGTTGCCAGTCGTAGGTATGAATATCCAGCAACGCGCCATCCAGGTCAGAAAAAATCAGCAAGGTATCCCGCAGTGAAGGCATAGTGACTCCCGATGACGGTTGCGTTTCGTTCTAAGAAAATTCCTAAAAAATAACCGAATTGTTAACAGATGAAATGGGAACAATCCCTGGCAAACCCGCATTCAGCGTAAGTTATTGCTCATAACGAAAAGCATTATGTTAAAAATATTATATTCATCATAAGAATATATGCTTGTCAGACAAATTCGTTGGGGATAGTGTGGCTTGTACATCAGATTTCCTGGTGTAACGAATTTTCAAGTGCTTCTTGCATAAGCAAGTTTTGATCCCGGTCATCCCCATGACCGGGATTTTTTTCGCGCTAACGATTGGCTTCCGACACGCTAAAGTCGTGAATATCGAGCTCGAAGGCCTCCGCCAGCTCACGATAGGTGTGATAATCCCTTCCGTTAACAATGACGCGGTCCGAATTGTCGTCCGTCCTGCGGACTTCTGACTCGCTAATCTCATTGATGGCGGCCAGCAGGGCATCGACATCCACCTCGACTTCGCGCTTGATGGTGTCGCTGTACTCTTTATCGGTCTTCATTGCGGGGTTCCTCATTCAGCCGGGTCTATCGCTAAGTATAGACTGTAGATAAAAACGCCATTCACACCGGGCGGCGATGTGCGATTTTGCGTTTTGTTCTACACTGGCTCAAAACCAGAGGAGGAATGTATGAAGGTCAACGATCGGGTAACCGTTAAAACGGACGGTGGGCCGCGTCGCCCGGGTGTGGTGCTGGCAATTGAAGAGTTTAGCGAAGGGACAATGTACCTGGTATCACTGGAAGACTACCCGCTCGGCATTTGGTTTTTTAACGAACTGGGGCATCCGGACGGTATTTTTGTTGAGAAAGCAGACTAATACGGCGTCGGGTAGCATATCGCGTGCCCGACACCCTCTGCAGAAGCAAAAATCTCTGGCCAGGCCAGAGATCAAAGGTAGGGTGCACAGGGTCTTAAGCGACTAACGCATGTTGACGAAAATCCCGTTCGTCACATTATCGGTCAGGCGTACCACGTGGTAGATCACTTGCTTATTATGCGTTTTAATTTTCCGTTTAATATTTCCTTTGTGTGATGAAACGGTTTTCGCTTTAATATTCATCTGGTCGGAGATCTGAATAGTTCCTTGTCCCGCCATCCACATTCGCAGCATACTTGATTCAGTCCTGCTTAATGATAGGGTGGGTAAGTTAACCGCTCCTACATTTTTAACTTCTTTATTCAAATAATCACCCAAAATGTCATCAAGCGACTCGGGTTTAATCGATTTAGAACTGATCAATAAATTTTTACGGACCAACAAATACTCATCGAAATGGATATTCGCGATCGCCATAAAAACAATAAACAGGGTTTTTGGATGCTGATTAATGATTTGCTTAATGTGCTGACTGTTGGCTGGATCGTGAATGAAACAGTCCTCATTAATAAACACCACGCCTGGTTTTAGTTCGTCACAAGCGGCTGCGAGTTCGTCAACGGTGTGTGCATCGTTGATGTCTCTCTTTCTTACCCCTCTGCTTGCCAGGTACCCGGTTAACCCTAGCCGGGTGTAGCTGCATAAATCCATAATGATCGTTGACATGGCATACCCTCACTCAATGCGTAACGATAATTCACCATCTGCCTGAGAGCTCAAAACAGCCATACGGGATGGAAAAAAATAATAAACCTGTGAGCATGACAAAGACTTTCAGGCGGACTCACTATCCCGTAAAGTTACGTATAATTTGCCAGGAATCTTCTTAAAGTAAAGTAAATATTAAGTATTGTGAGGTGGTTAGAAACAATTAAACCGCGTCAGATATATCCTGGAAGATGTTTTTCGCGTTTTATTTTAGGAATATCCTCAGAAAGACAGTAGCAACAGTACGGTCTATTATTTACGAGGCAGTTCGCTGACAATATCCGCTAACAGGTTGAATATCTCGCCGAATAAATGTTCACAGAAGGGAGCGATCAGTGGCATCAGTAATGACATTAATAAAATTCCGACCGTCAGCGTTAACGGAAAACCAATGACAAACACAGAAAGCTGCGGCGCCATTCGGTTCAGTAAACCTAATGCCAGGTTGACGGTCAGCAGCAGGGTGATGATCGGCAGCGCCAGCATCAGCCCGTTCAGGAAGATCAGCCCCGCGGCGCGGGTGAGCGCCAGGAAAGCGTTGCTGTTTACTGGGTTTTCGCCAATCGGCAGCGTATGGAACGTGTCCACCAGCATGGAGATAAGCCACAGATGGCCGTTGAACGACAGGAACAGCAGCATGGCGAGCAGATCGATAATGCGCGCCAGCACGGGCATGTTGAGATGACTGCCGGGATCGACAAACGTGGCGAACGATAACCCCATCTGCAGGCCAATCAGTTCTCCCGCGGTACGCACGGCGGCAAAAGCGAGCTGCATGGTAAAGCCGACGGCAACGCCAATCATCACCTGCTGCAGGGCGACCCACACCGCATTCGCCGAGAAGATCGGAATATCCACGGGAGGGAGAGACGGTGCGACGATAATGGAGATGATAATCCCCAGCCCCACTTTGACACGCTTGGGTATCGATTTCTCGCTGAGAATGGGGGCGGTGGAGATCAGTGCCATGATGCGCAGCATCGGCCAGAAGTAGACGCCGAGCCACTGAACCCACTGGTCGCTGGTGAAGTGCAGCATCGTCAGGTCAGCCGATAATGTACGGCAGATTGGTAAACAGGTTGCGCATGTAGTCCAGCAGCAGGTTCAGCATCCACGGTCCGGCCACGATAATCGCCACGAACACGGCGATGATTTTCGGGATGAACGACAGCGTCATTTCGTTAATCTGCGTGGCGGCCTGCAGAATACTGATAATCAGACCGGTAACCAGCGCGACAAGCAGCAGCGGAGCGGCAACGGCAATCGCGATTTTCATCGCCTCCGTGCCCATCATCATGACCGATTCGGGTGTCATTGCCGTTCCTTAACTGTAGAAACTCTGCGCCAGCGAGCTAACCAAAAGCTGCCAGCCGTCGACCAGTACAAAAAGCATGATCTTAAAGGGCAGGGCGATGGTCGCGGGCGGCACCATCATCATCCCGAGCGCCATCAGGACGCTGGCGATCACCAGGTCGATAATCAGGAACGGAATAAAGATGGTAAAGCCGATCTGGAACGCGGTTTTCAGCTCGCTGGTCACATAGGCGGGCAGCAGAATACGCATGGGTACCGCTTCCGGTCCCTGCAGCTCGCCGGTGTTGGAGAGGCGGGCAAAGAGGGCCAAATCCGCTTCGCGCGTCTGGCGCAGCATGAATTCCCGCAGCGGCTGCGCGCCTTTATCCAGCGCTTCCTGCATGGAGATTTTATCTTCGCTGAACGGCTGGTAGGCGTCGTTGTAAATCTTATCGATCACCGGCGACATAATGAAAAAGGTCAAAAACAGCGCCAGTCCGAGCAGAACCTGGTTTGGCGGAGCGGAAGGGGTGCCCAGCGCGTTTCGCAGCAGACCAAAAACGATGATGATGCGGGTGAAGCTGGTCATCATCAGCAGGATAGCCGGAATAAACGTCAGCGAGGTGATGAACACCAGCGTCTGCACCGGAAGCGACCAGCTTTGGCCGCCGCCTGCGAGAGGGGTTGACACCAGACCGGGCAGTTGCGCATAGACCGCGGGAGCAAACAGGCCAACGCCCGCAAGCGTCAGGGATAACAAACGGCGCATCAGGATCTCCCGGAACGCTTAAGCAAACTCTTCATCACGGACTGGAAATCCGCAGGGGCCTCTGCACGCTCGTCCACCACAGCAGGGGCGGGCGGCAGCTTATGTAATACGCTGATGTTTGACGCCGTGACGCCCAGAACCAGACGCGCATCGTCCACCTCGACGATGACCACGCGTTCACGTGGTCCCAGGGTGGTGCTGGCGCTGACCTTCAGCCCGCGGGCGCCGGCGGTTTTCCCCGCCAGGCCAAAGCGCTTCGCCAGCCAGGCGGCGATAAGAATAAAGGCAATAATACCGAACAACGCCCCGCTCACCTGGAGCAGAGGTGAGCCGGGAACGGCAGAAGGTTGCGATAGTGTTGCCTGGGTTTTCATGCTTAACGACTCAGACGACGCATACGTTCAGACGGGGTAATGATGTCGGTGATACGTACGCCGTATTTATCGGCTACCACCACCACTTCACCCTGAGCAATCAGATAGCCGTTGATCAGAATATCCAGCGGCTCGCCGGCCAGGCCGTCAAGGGCCACCACGGAACCCTGCGTAAGGCGCAGCAGCTCTTTAATGGTCATACGGGTGCGTCCCAGTTCAACGGTCAGCTTAACCGGGATATCCATAATCAGGTCGATGTCCTGCAGCGTGCCGCTGACATCACCGCCGCCTAGCTGCTGGAATACGGCATCCGCTGCGCTTTTGGCCGGGGTCGCTTTTTGCTCGTTTAACGCGTCAGCCCACAGATCGTCCAGTGCTCCGCTGTTTTCATCGGACGGATTGTTCATGTCACTCATTTGGGCTGTTCCTCATTCAGCGAATTCAAAATCGGGTTGATCAAGTGCTCAACGCGTAACGCATACTGACCGTTAATCGTGCCGTACTGGCTTGTCAGCACGGGGACACCATCCACATGGGCAATAATGCGGTCGGGTTTTTCTATCGGCAAAACATCACCGGGTTGTAATTTCAGGATCTGAGATAACCGCAGCGGGATATCGGCGAAGCTCGCCACCAGCTCAAGCTGCGAATGCTGGACCTGGCGGACCAGGTTTTCACGCCAGTTCTGGTCTTCGTTGCGGGAGTTCTCCAGCGGCGGGTTGACCAGCAGCTCGCGCAGCGGTTCGATCATGCTGAACGGCAGGCAGATGTTGAACTCGCCGGTCAGGTTACCGATCTCCACGTGGAACGGGGTGTTAACGACGATATCGTTCGGGGAGGTGGTGATATTGGTAAATTTCACCTGCATCTCAGAACGGACGTACTCCACTTCCAGAGGGTTAATCGCTTTCCACGCGTCGCTGTAAGACTCCAGCGCCAGCTTCAGCATGCGGTTAATGACGCGCTGTTCGGTGTGGGTGAATTCGCGACCTTCTACTTTGGTCGGGAAGCGCCCGTCGCCGCCGAACAGGTTATCCACCGCAATGAACACCAGGCTTGGGGAAAACACCACCAGACCGGTGCCGCGCAGCGGCTTCAGATGAATCAGGTTAAGGTTGGTTGGCACCGGCAGGTTGCGGGCAAACTCATGATACGGCTGAATGCGGATCGCACCGACCGTGATATCCGGGCTACGACGCAGCAGGTTAAACAGCCCCATACGGAACTGACGTGCAAAACGTTCGTTAATGATCTCCAGCGCCTGCAGACGTTCACGTACCACGCGACGCTGGGTATTCGGGTCATAGGGACGAATATCGCTATCGCCGCCGATACCCGGTTGCGGATCATCACTTTTATCGCTGTCGCCGTTGAGCAGCGCATCGATTTCTGCCTGAGAAAGAATACTGTCGCCCATGTCGTTACCGCAGAATGAAGGCTGTATACAGAACGTCAGTGACTTCCTGCTTAGGTTGGCCGTTTACCAGCGGGGTCGCCAGCGTTTGTTTAATGGCGTCGACCAGCTTTTGCTTACCCACATCGGTGGCCAGCGCCGAAGCGTCCTGACGAGAGAACAGCAGCAGAAGGCGGCTACGCACCTCCGGAAGATAATCATTCAGACGCGCGCGCGTGGCTTCATCCTTCAGGCGCAGCGTAATACCGACGTACAGCACACGATCCGCGTCACCGAGATTCACGGTGAAGGTGTCCAGAGGGAAAAATACCGGCGCCGGTGGCGGTGCAGGTTCGGCTTTGGCCGCAGCGGTCGAAGGTTCCTGCTGCATACGCCAGTAACTATAGCCCGCGGTAGCGCAGGCGGCGAGCGTGATCAACACCAGCAGCGGGATCCAGATGGAACGCTTACTTTTTTTGGTGATAGCGGAGTCAGTCATCTGATACGAGCTTCCTGTTTCGGTACAGCTTAATAAGGTGATTATCCCGTGTCCTGCTGTCGTCAAAGCGTGGAAAAGACGGGGATAATCACGCTACCTCTGGCGTTTAGGCGAAGATGTCTACGGCACTGTTACCGCGCGCGGCGGATTGCAGGGCGGCAGGAACGGGCAGTAGTTCATCGCTCTCTTCATTAAAACCGCCGGTGTTGCCGGAACGCGAAGCCTGGTGCTGCTGCTGGGATGAGGACTGCTGCTGCCCGGCAAAGTTCTCGCTGCTGACGCTGCTCTGCGCAAGCTGAATGCCGTTTTCTGCCAGCGAGGTTCGCAGTACCGGCAGCGCGGCTTCCAGCGCCGCACGGACATGGCTGTGCGCAGAGATCATCTGCAACTGCGCCTGGTTATCATCCAGCTTAAGCGAAATTTGTACCTGACCCAGATCTTCCGGGTGCAGACGCAGCTCGGCCGTCTGCTGGCCCTGTTTGGTGAACAGGGTGATGTGCTGGCTCAGGGACTGCTGCCATTCATGCGTGCCCAGAGGCTGGCTTAATACCGGCGCGGGAGCAACGGTGGCGGCCGTCTGACTGGTTGCATGGCTGGACATAATCGGTGCCAGGGTAGCCGTCGGCGATAATGAGGCGCTGGCGAGCTCCTGCTTCTCTGTGGTTGCAGCCACGACCGGCGTGGCCGGCGCGTTGCCCGACAGGGCCGGGTCGCTGTTTTTCGCCTGGCTCTGATAAGGCGCAGCACTCTGTGCTTTATCATGGCTTCCAGGAAGCGCGTTCAGTGACGGTTGGCCCGCGCCGTTTTGCGCAAGCGCCGCTGTACTCAGCGTTGCGGTGGCGGAAACGCCGTCACTGCCAGCTACGCGAGAGGCGGTACTTTGCTGGTGCGGCAGCATCGCCATCAGGGCGCTCAATCCGGCCAACTCCTCTTCGCTCAGCTCGCTTTTACCGTCATCTTTGCTGTTCGCGGCATTGATCGTCTTCAGTGCGTCACCTTTAGACAGCGGCACCAGTCCGGAAACCAGCGTATCAAGCGAGGTGACGGGCGCCGTTTCGTCGCCATTCAGCACGGTTTGGCGTGAGAGCAGGTCGGCAATTTTGGCCTGCAGGGTGGTATCCCCTTTGGCGTCATGAGCAACGTGGGACAGCTTGCTGCCGGCGGCTTTCAGGTCAGCCAGGGTCAGTGGCGCATCTTTGCCCTTGCCCGTCGCGTCCGACAGGGCGCCCGCGAGCAGCGCGAGAAAGTCCTGTGCACCGTCGGTGCCTTTCCCCGTCTGCGTACCGCCTGACAGGTCGCTGTCGCTCATCAGCAGTTGTTGCAGTGTGATCATTCCGGTTTCCTCATTGATGCGCGCTGGGCAAACTCATCCATTTTTTTCTGATCCAGACGGTTTTCCGCCAGGGTCGTTGCCGCAATCTGTCGGTCCTGTAAGGTCTGCCAGGCCTGCAGTCGCTGCTTCTTCTCGCGCCAGAAATTCAGCGCGGTATCGACTTTCTGGGTCCACTGGTGAAGCTGCTGGCGATGCTGATCTATCGCCTTCTCCAGCGTCTGGATAAACTGCTGATAGTTAATCCAGCGCTGGCTTCCAATGCCCTGTGTCATATCGGTATTGAGGTTGGTGCGATATTCATGCTGATAGTCGATTAACATCTTCAACTGTTCTTCAGCCTGCTGGCACCCGCGTCGCATTGCGCCAAGCTGCAATGCGGCATCATCAACTTCTTTTTCAGCCAGATCTTTCAGCGTTGATAACGCGCTGTTTTGCGCCATGACCTTCGCCCTCCACCTGTGTTACACCTGCGGGAAAATCAGCTCCAGTGCCTGAATTGAATCTTCCCAGTTGGCACGTTCAAAAATGCCTTGTTGTAAAAATGCCTCCAGCTGCGGCCACAGGGTAATCGCTTTGTCGAGCATCGGGTCGCTGCCTTTGGCATACGCCCCCACGCTGACCAGATCGCGGTTGCGCTGGAAGCTAGAGAGGAGTTGTTTAAAGTTACGCACGCGGGCGTAGTGCTTCTCGGTTATCAGCGCCGTCATTGCGCGGCTGATAGAGGCTTCAATATCAATTGCCGGATAGTGTCCGGCTTCGGCGAGACGACGCGACAGCACAATATGGCCGTCAAGGATCGCGCGCGCGGAGTCGGCAATCGGATCCTGCTGGTCATCGCCTTCGGTCAGCACCGTATAGAACGCGGTGATGGAGCCGCCGCCGCTGATACCGTTCCCCGCACGTTCCACCAGGGCAGGGAGTTTGGCGAAGACCGAAGGCGGGTAGCCTTTGGTCGCCGGTGGCTCACCGATAGCGAGCGCGATTTCACGCTGTGCCATCGCGTAGCGGGTCAGCGAATCCATGATCAGCAGCACGTGCTTGCCGCGGTCACGAAAATCTTCGGCGATGCGGGTGGCATACGCTGCCCCCTGCATACGCAGTAACGGCGACACGTCCGCCGGTGCGGCAATGACCACTGAGCGGGCACGGCCTTCCGCACCCAGAATGTTTTCAATGAAATCTTTAACTTCGCGACCACGTTCGCCGATCAGGCCCACTACGATAACGTCCGCCTGGGTATAGCGCGCCATCATGCCGAGCAGAACGGATTTACCCACGCCTGACCCGGCGAAGAGGCCCATACGTTGCCCGCGTCCCACGGTCAGCAGGGCGTTAATCGGGCGTACGCCGGTATCGAGCACATGCTCGATAGGGGTTCGCTGCAGGGGGTTAAACGGCTGGGTGATTAATGCGCCGGTTTCAGTGGTGTCCGGTGAGGGCAGCCCGTCGAGCGGCTTCCCGCTGCCGTCCAGCACGCGACCCAGCAGGGCAGGACCAAGCGGCAACTGCTTCCCGCTTTGCAGCCCATCGCCAGAGGTGTTTTTGGAATACACGCGCGCGCCGGGCAGAATGCCTTCCACCTCTTCAAGCGGCATCAGGAACAGGCGCTGGCCGTTGAACCCGACCACTTCGCTTTCCACTTCACGCGTTTCCAGACCGTCCTGACGCTCGATCACGCAGGTCGCGCCCAGCGGCAGCTGCAGGCCGGTGGCCTCCAGTACCAGACCGGTGGCGCGCGTCAGTCGCCCATAACGACGAACAGAGGGCAGTTGCGCCATCTTCGTCTCAAAATTGTCGAGCGTGGTGAGCCAGCGGGTGAGGCGTGCGGTCATCAGACGACTCCCGGTGCCGCCAGGCGGCACAGTTCCTGCCAGCGGGTGGCGACGCTGGCATCCAGATCGCCTTCATCGGCTGAGACTTTGCAGCCGCCGTGATGTAACGACGGATCGCCGCGCAGACGCCAGCCGTGCAGGTTTAGCGTCGCGCCCAGGCTCTCTTCCACGCGCTGCAGGTCGTCCGGATGGACGCGCAGCTGCGGCTTACCGCTGAACAGCGGCTCCTGCTGCAGCAGGCCCTGAATTTGTTTGATCAGCGCCGTGTTATCCACCACGGGCGTCTGGCCGATCACCTGACGCGCGGCTTCCAGCGCCATCTGCATCAGTCGCGAGGCAATCACGCTGTCCAGCGCGTCCAGCGTGTGCTGAAACTCGCTCACCAGCTGCTGCATGCGGGCATGGATCGGCGCCTGCTGCTGGCGCGCCTGATCGATACCGTGCTCTAGCCCTTTTGACAGGCCTTCCTGATACCCCAGCTCGTGGCCTTTCTGCCGGCCTTCGTTCAGACCGGCATTGTAGCCCTGCTCGTGCGCCTGCATTTGCAGCTGAGCCAGCATCTGTGCTTGCTGCTCTTCTTCGCTTAGCTCAGGCTGTTCGACGTCCGGGTCAAGCTCCTCGGTCGGGATCACGGCTGGCGTGAACTCGGAGAGGGGAGGGGCCAGATCGTCCGGCGTCCAGCGCTTCCACGGCAGCTCATTAGACATAGGTGTCGTCTCCGCTGCCAATCACCATCTCGCCGGTTTCCGCCAGACGACGAACAATAAGCAGAATGGCTTTCTGTTCGTTTTCCACCTGAGACAGACGAACCGGGCCGCGGTTGGCAAGGTCGTCGCGCAGGATATCGGCCGCACGCTGAGACATGTTGCGCAGGAACTTCTCGCGCAGCGGCTGCTCGGCGCCTTTGAGGGCGATAAGCAGCGACTCGGAATCCACTTCCTGGAGCAGTCGCTGGATGCTGCGGTCGTCCACTTCGACGAGGTTTTCGAACAGGAACATCTCGTCGATGATTTTCTGTGCCAGCTCGCCGTCGAATTCGCGAACCGCCGTAATGACGGCCTCTTCCTGCTGCGTTTTCATCAGGTTGATGATTTCCGCCGCCGTTCTCACGCCGCCCATTTTGCTGCGCTTGAGGTTCTGGCCGTCGAGCAGGTTGTTCAGCACCTCGGTCAGCTCCGCCAACGCGGCTGGCTGGACGCCGCCGAAGGTGGCGATACGCAGCATCACATCGTGACGCAGGCGCTCTTCGAACAGCGCCAGAATATCTGCCGCCTGACCACGTTTGAGGTGGACAAGAATGGTGGCGATAATCTGCGGGTGCTCGTCGCGAATAAGGTCGGCGGCACTCTGCGGTTCCATAAAGTTGAGCGTTTCGATACCGCTGGCGGTATCGCGCGTTTCCAGAATATCTTCCAGCAGGCTGGCGGCGCGCTCTTCGCCCAGCGCTTTGACCAGCACGGAACGCAGGTAGTCGTTGGCGTTGACGTTCAGCGCGGCAAACTGTTCGGCTTCCTGCTCAAACTCCGACAGCACTTCGGTCAGCTGTTTGTTGGAGATTTGGCGCACGTTGGCCATGGCCGCACTGAGAATCTGTACTTCTCGCTGGGAGAGGTGTTTAAACACCTCTGCCGCGCGATCTTCGCCAATGGTCATCAGCAGGATGACGCTTTTATCGGTGCCCGTAAGCGTATTACTCATGTTCGTTACCCATCCACTGGCGGATGACCAGCGCCACGACGCGCGGATCGTTATCTGACATTTCGCGAATGCGCTGGCTCATCACCTCGGCACCCATGCGCTGGTTAGCACGGCGCTGCTGCATCTGTTCATCTTTACTGAGGCGAACTTCAACCGCTTCTTCCGTTTCCTGACGCGCATTCATCTGCTCGCGAGCCGCTTTTTCAGCTTCAGCACGGCGCTGGAGCTGTGGACGAACGCCCTTACGCCACAGCAGCCACGCGACAATCAGCACCAGCAGCCAGCGTCCTGCGGACATCAGCTGGTCGATAAACGCCTGCTGTTGCCAGAACGGCAGTTCACCGCCGGTCTCTTCAACCGAGTTGAACGGTGAGTTCACCACGTTGAGGGTATCGCCGCGCTTCTCGGAGTAACCCATCGCTTCGCGGGTCAGGTTTTCAATCTGCTTCATCTGCTCGGCGGTCAACGGCAACGGTTTGCCATCCGCCAGCGTTTTGTAGTTCACCACTACCGCAACGGAGAGACGCTGAATATCGCCCACGTTCAGTTTAGTGTGGCGAATCGTTCTATCCACTTCGTAGTTCGTGGTTTCGTTACGGCTGGTGTTTCGTGGGCCGCTGTTATTCGCCGTAGAGGTGGTCTGCTGATTATTTTGCTGGCCGTTCTGCTGATTGGCCGGCGGCGTAGAGATCGGCGCCGCGTTAGCCGGGGCAGGCTGGTTAGACAGCGCGCCCGGCACGCCGCCCGGGTAGGCACCGCCAACCTGCTCGCTGGAGTTGATTTGACGCGAACGCATGACCGCCTGAGCCGCATCGCCGTTCGGGCTGTACTGCTCTTCGGTTTGTTCTTTATTCGAGAAGTCGATCTGCGCGGTGACCTGCGCGTGCACGTTGCTGTTGCCCACAACCGGGCCGAGGATCGCTTCGATACGACGCTGGAGACGGCTTTCGACATCGGCGGCATATTTCAGTTGCGCGTCATTCAGATCGCGACCGGCGGTGTTGGATTGCGTCAACAGATGACCGCTCTGGTCAACCAGCGTCACGTTACCCGGCGGCAGACCGGCGACGGCGCTGGAGACGAGATGCGTCACCGCGCTGATTTGCCCTTCGTCCAGCGCGCGGCCAGGCTCAAGGTTCACGGTCACGGAAGCCGAAGGTGATTTCTGTTCGCGGACAAATAAGGAAGGTTTAGGCATCGCCAGGTGCACGCGGGCGCTCTTCACCGGGCCTAATGTTTCAATGGTGCGGGCCAGTTCACCTTCCAGCGCACGCTGGTAGTTCACCTGCTCGCTGAACTGGCTGATACCGAATTTTTCCTGATCCAGCAGCTCAAAGCCTACCGCGCCGCCTTTCGGCAGCCCCTGCTGGGCCAGGCGCAGACGCAGTTCGTGCACCTTATCTGCCGGGACCTCCAGCGCACCGCCATTATCGGCAAAGCGATAAGGAATGTTCATCTGGGTCAGCTGGGTGACGATGGCGCCGCCATCCTGATCGGAAAGGTTACTGTAGAGCGTCCGGTAATCAGGGCTTTTCGCCCACAGGACCATCGCTACAAGGATCGCAATTGCGGCAGCGCCTGCCACGATCAACGGGATTTTAGGATTCGCGCGAAGGCGGTTCATCCACTCGAGTGATTTATTCTGCGGCGCTGTCGATGCTGTTGCACTCATTGCGCACCTCTTAAATCCTGGTGGTTTACGTTATTCGTGTAGAGAAACAAAACTGACTCCCGGGTCGGCAAACACGACAAAAGTTCCATATTGATGGCCCTGCCATTATTTGATGATTCGTGATTTTCTATGCGTCAAATAACCTGGTTTTTTCATGCTATTTACCGCCATTATCTTATTGACAAGCTGTTAGTCTTGACCGCGTAAAAAACCATCCAGGGGAGAGTCATGGCTATACAGGGCATTGAAGGGGTAATCAGTCAGTTGCAGGCAACGGCGATGACGGCCCGTAATCAGAATGTGGCAGATCAGCAGCCGAGCATCAGCTTTGCAGGGCAATTGCATGCCGCTCTTGACCGTATCAGTGATACCCAGACCGCAGCGCGCACTCAGGCTGAGAAGTTCACCCTCGGCGAGCCGGGCGTGGCGCTGAATGATGTGATGACCGATTTGCAAAAAGCCTCGGTTTCTCTGCAGATGGGGATCCAGGTGCGTAACAAGCTGGTGTCGGCCTATCAGGAAGTGATGGGGATGCAGGTCTAAGACCTGTCGATCTTCACTGGCAGCCGCAGCGCTTTAATGCCACAATATTTTTTTCTTCGAATGCAGGAAAGATGATGAAAAAAATAGCAATTGCTGGCGCGCTGCTGGCACTGACCGGGTGCGTTCAGGTCGATAATTATAACGACGTGATCAAGCATCCTGTCCCGGCGCATCTGGCGGGATACTGGCAGTCGAAAGGGCCGCAGAGCAACATGGTCAGCCCGAATGCGATTGCCACGCTGGTGGTGACGGAAGAGGGCGATACGCTGGACTGCCGTCAGTGGCAGCGCGTGATTGCCGTGCCGGGTAAAATCATGTTGCGTTCAGACAGTTATTACAACGTGACGCGTAAGCTGGATATCTATCCGCTGGAGCGCGATGGCTCGACGCTTGAGTACGACGGGCTGGAGCTGCAGAAGGTCGATCGCCCAACGGTTGAGTGTGCCGATTACCTGAGCAAGAATCCGCTGGCGAGTAAACTACCGTAGCCGTTTTTTTGCCGGGTGGCGGCTTCGCCTGACCCGGCCTACAAAAGTACCGTCCCGTAGGCCGGGTAAGCGTCAGCGCCACCCGGCATTGTTTCTACAACGCATCCTCAATCACCCACACGCTGACGCTTCCGCCTTTGCAGGTAAACGTCCCTTCGCCATCCGCCGCCGTGGTGACCGTTTCTTCGCGATTGCCGAGAAAATCACGCCACGTTTTGTTGCCGTAGTTTTCCCCCAGGCAAATTACCTTCTCGCCGTCGTCGCCGTTCGACATCACCACCACGCAGCCGGGATCGTCATCCGTACCGCTGCGGCTGAAGGCGATGCAGTTAGGATGGTCAAAAAACAGCGTCTGCACGCCGTGGGCAAAACGCTGGCGCGCGAGGATCAGCTCGTGGAGTTGCTCAATCACAGGCATGTCAATATGGTACGTCTCTCCGTCTCCTCCCGTATCGTCATAGCTGGCACCAAAGAGGTCCGGATAAAAGACGCTCGGCACGCCATTTTCCCGCAGCAGGATCAGCGCATACGCCAGCGGTTTAAACCAGGCTTCGACCGGGGCTTCCAGCGCCTGCAAAGGCTGGGTGTCATGGTTCGCGACGAGAGTCACCGCATGAAACGGATCGGCTTCCACCAGCGTGCCGGTGAAGATTTGGCTCATGTCGTAATCCCGACCCTGACGTGACGCCTCGTGGAATTTCATCTGCAGGGGGGCATCAAACAGCATGGTTTTGCCTTCGACCTGGTTAATATAGGCCTGAAGCTTATCCACCTCGTGGGACCAGTATTCCGCCACGATAAACAGCGGCTGGTCGGCGACTTCCTGGACGTGCTCAATCCACTCTTTGTAGAACCAGGCGGGAATATGCTTGACGGCGTCCAGACGAAAACCGTCGCAGCCCGTCTGTTCCATGACCCAGCGGGCCCAGTATTTGATCTCCTCGGTGACGGCGTGATTGCGAAAGTCGATATTTTCGCCCATCAGATAGTCGAAGTTACCCATCTCATCATCAACCTGATCGTTCCAGCCTTCGCCGGTGTAGTCGTTGACGATTTTAAAAATGCCGTCTTCATTGGGGTTTTCAATGTGGTCGACGCCGCTGAAGCATTTGTAGTCCCAGATGAACTGGGAATATTGCCCGGCGCGGGCAGGGAAGGTATAGCGGGTCCAGGCTTCACACTCGATGACCTCATCATCGATTTGCGTGCGATCCTGCTCGTTCACGCGCTGAACGCGCACAGGCTCTTTTTCATCGGCGCCCATTTTGTGGTTGACCACCACGTCCAGCAGCACGGCAATGTCGTTGCGCTTGAGGGCGTCGATGGCCTCCAGCAGTTGCGCTTTGTCACCGTATTTGGTGGCGATACTGCCTTTCTGGTCAAACTCGCCCAGATCGAACAGGTCATAGGAGTCATAGCCGACAGAATAGCCGCCTGACGCGCCTTTATAGGCGGGCGGTAGCCAGATCATGTTGATACCGATTTCGTTAAGATTGGGTGCTAACGCCGTGACCTCTCGCCACAATTCACCGCCAGCAGGGTAGTACCAGTGAAAACATTGTAACAGGGTGGGGTTTTTCATCATCCTTGCTCCAGAAGCCATTGGCAGACTTCTGGAGTATGGATGAAGAAATCATAGTTGTGTGTCGCGGGTAAAACTTTCTGGATAAAGAATATTCCCTGACAGCTTTCCATAGGTAGACGTGATGGATTGCTGTTTGCCGGTTTGATCGATCAGACTGCGCAGTTCGTCCATGCGGACTTTCAGCAGCGCCTTAAGCGCATTTTCATTTTCAAGGATCATTTCCAGCAGCGCACGCGCTTGCTCAACCTGAGCCGGAGGGCATGACATGATGGGCGTTTGAGAAATCCTTTCCACCAGTTGTACGTAATTCATTTCCTGCTCGATAAGCGCATCCCATTGACCAGAATGTGCGAGATTTAGCATAGCAATGCTCTGAGCATGTAACGCCTGCCAGTGGCTAAGCGCTGCGCTGGGATTATTCATCAAAATTATCCTGAAATAGAGGACGCATTGGGGCCGATTTGCTTCCACGCATCCGCAATGTTGTTTAATAAACCCTCGACTTCAACAATTGCGTCTACGTCATTACTGACATTCGCCAGTAACAAACGTCGAACCATATATTCGTACAAGGAGGCAAGGTTACCGGACAACTCGCTCTCAACCTCCATGTTCAGTCCTGCTTTTAAACCGTTGTCGATGATGTTGATGGCTTTCGATAACGCTTCGCCTTTCTCACGAATTTGTCCGGCTTCCATGAACAAACGCGCGCGAACAAGGGCGCTATGCGCCCCGTCGAACAACATGACAATCAGCTGGTGTGGACTGGCATTCATCACTGCACTTTCGACTCCTATCTGCTGATAGGATTGAACACCAGAGGTCTTATACATTTCCACTCCTCAATGCGACGACTATTTTTGTGAGAACTGTTGGGTCAGGTAGTTGGCTGTACTGGTCATTTTGGTGACTAATACGTCCAGGCTGGTGAACTGGGTTTTGTAACGCGCCATGGTGGCTTCAATTTGGGCATCCATGGCATCGTAGCGTTCGCCCAGGGTTTTCAGCGTTTTGTTGATCCCGTCTTTCGCGTTCTGGATCACCCCGGCGCTACCGGTGCTGGTGCTGAGCATGGCGGTCAGCGTGTTGTTCATCTGCGTGGCCATACCGGTTTTCTTTCCGTCACCGACAAAGTACTGCTGCACGGCGTTCGGGTTGTCGGTCAGCGCTTTTTTCAGCTTGTCGGTATCGACCTTCAGGTTACCGACGGTGCCGTCTGAGCCTTTAACCGGGTCCTGGGTAATCCCCAGTTGGGCCATGATCTGAACCGAGCCGGCCTGCACTTCGGTCAGCAGACCGCGCAGCTGAGACTGAACTCCGCGCACGTTCGCATCACCGACCAGCGCGCCGTTGCTGGTAGACTGGCTGCCGGAGCCTGCATCGACTGGCACATATTTCGTCAGGCTGTTAATGGTGGACTGCAGCGAGTTGTACGCCGTGACCCAGTCCGTAATCGCCTTCTGGTTTGCATCCGTTGCGCGTGAAACCTCAAGGGTTTCATCGGCTTTGCTTTCGGCCTTCACCGAGAAGGTGACGCCAGGCAGCGCATCGGTAATGGTATTCGACTGGCGCTCGATAGAGATATTGTTCACCACCACGATGGCGTTCTGCGCGTCGGTGTTCACCGTCAGCGCGCCCGTTTTAGTGGTTGAGTCGTAGCCAATGGCGCTTTGCAGCTTGGCGTCGCCAGTGACGCTGACGGTCATCGCACCATCGGTACCGGTGGTTTTTGATGACAGCATCAGGCGGTAATCACCGTCTTTCGCTTTAATGACGCTGGCGGTAACGTTGCCGTTCGCTTTATTAATGGCGCTCGCGATCCCGGCCAGCGACGTATCGCCATCGGCCAGCGTGACCTCTAACGGTGTCTTCGTGCCCGGCTGGGTGATGGTGATTTTACGCGTCGTCCCTGTCGTATCGCCCAGCAGATCTGTGTTGTTCGCATAGGAGCCGGTAGTGAGCGCCTGTGCTTTTGCAACCTGGTTGACGTTAACCACAAAGGAACCCACGGACGCATCAGCCGTCGTCGTGGCGGTAAAGGCCGTGTTGGTGCTGCTCACGGACGTTGAGTTCCAGGTGGTGGCTTTACCCAGTGCAGCGGTGGCAGTCTGCAGCGATGTCATGGCGCTCTGCAGCTTGCCGTAAGCGCTTAACTGTGCGTTATACGTTGATTGCTGGGAAGTAATCGTCGTCAGCTTGGTTTTCTCTGCTGCTTCCAACTGATTATATAAATCCCCGAGTCCTGCAGAACCTATCCCGAGGTTACTGATAGTAGCCATGCATATTTTCCTTAAAATACGAAAGTAGTTCAGGACTCTTATCGGCCTCTTAACGTAAAAGTTTACGATGGTGAGAAAAAAATAATCCAAAGAATAGGCACGTCCTGGCGGGGTAAATGAAAGGATTGCACTTTAGGATCATTATCCGCGCATTGAAAACACGAATAAGTGTGTGCCTTTTTTGTCATCTCTTTGCGCGTTAAAAAAGCGTAAATAATAACGCGTTGACGGACCTTAATTGATTTTTTAAAAATAAATCCGTTAATAATCAGTTAGTTGTAATTTTTTCAAAATTGATTCTAAAGTCTTTTGGGGACCCGTCGATAACCTTGTTGACGGTGAGAGACGCTGTGAGTGTTAGGCACCGGACCTAAAACCCAATTTTTGAAGGAAAGAAAATTATGGCAGTTATCAATACTAACCTGTTGTCCCTGACCACTCAGAACAACCTGAACAAATCTCAGTCTTCTCTGGGCACTGCTATCGAGCGTCTGTCTTCCGGTCTGCGTATTAACAGCGCGAAAGACGATGCTGCTGGCCAGGCGATTGCAAACCGCATGACCGCTCAGATCAAAGGGATGACTCAGGCAGCACGTAACGCCAACGACGGTATCTCCATGGCGCAGACTGCTGAAGGTTCTCTGAACGAAATCAACAACAACCTGCAGCGTGTACGTGAACTGGCTGTTCAGGCAAGCAACGGCACCAACAGCGCATCTGACCTGGCTTCTCTGCAGGATGAAGTTACCGCTCGTCTGGCTGAAATCAACCGTGTTGCGGGCAAAACTGACTTCAACGGCATCAAACTGCTGGACGGCACTGCAGGTACTGCGGGCGTTGTTAAAATTCAGGTTGGCGTGAACGACGGCGACACCATCGATCTGGACCTGAGCGGCGCTAAAGCTGACACCACGACTCTGGGCGTGAACGCAATCGACCTGAAAGCTATGGGTGCTACCGATCTGGACACCATCGACAAAGCTATCGCTACCGTTGATAAAGCACGTTCAGGCCTGGGTGCTGTGCAGAACCGCTTCACTTCTGCAATCAACAACCTGAACAACACCTCTAACAACCTGTCTGCTGCTCAGTCCCGTATCCAGGACGCTGACTACGCAACTGAAGTTTCCAACATGTCTCGCGCGCAGATCCTGCAGCAGGCTGGTACTTCTGTTCTGTCTCAGGCAAACCAGGTTCCACAGACTGTTCTGTCTCTGCTGCGTTAATTTTACGCACGAAACCCCGCTTCGGCGGGGTTTTTTTATCTCTGCTATTTGAGAATCCGCCCGTGAAACAAATCAGTGTCACTCAACCAAAGCTGGTCGCAGATTTTTCATGTGTCGGTGGGGAATGCCGTGAACATTGTTGTCAGGGCTGGACCATCGCATTTGATAAATCCTCCGTTAATCGCTATCTGAACAGTAAAAATGCCGCCATTCGTCACACGGCGAAAACGGCGATAAAAGTTACCAAAAAACAGTATGGCAACTGGGGCGAAGTGATTTTCCATACGGAAAGTAAAAACTGTCCGTTTATGGATACGGAAAAACTCTGTTCTATTCACAGCGCCATGGGCGCGCAGGCCTTAAGCCCAACCTGTTCGTCGTTTCCACGGACAAACCGGGTCTATAAAAATGAAATCGAAAAATCATTGAATCTCTCGTGTCCGGAAGTCACCCGACTTCTGTTGAACGATCGGGACTCTATGTCGATGATGGAATCGGTCATTGTCCAGCAGGACGTCAATACTGCGCCGATGATTGATTTAAAGGCAAAAGTCATCAATCTCTTCTGCCAGAATATATTCAGCGTTGAGGACGTTAGCGTTGAAGAACAGGTTTACGCCGTGGTGAAGTTCCTCATGGTGGCTGAAAAACTCGAAAACCTGGAAGAAAATATCGGCACGCTCGAAACGGTTTATTTCTCGCTGGTTAACGAACTGGTGAGCGGTAAAATCAAGACGGAGCTGGGCGGATTTAATCAGAACTACAGCCTGAAATTCGCGTTAATTTCGCTCATCCAGAGTTACTTTACGAAGAAAGCGACGGCCCGCGGTGGTGCGGTGTTAAACCACTATTTTACCCAGCTTTATCAACAGTTCGAATCTGTCGGTGATGCCGTACCGGCAGAGAAGGTCATGGAGAACATCGAGTCCGTCTGGCGCGATGTGGCGGGCAGTTACCTGGCGACCAATGACCACTTATTTAAGAACTTTTTTAAATACAAACTCTGGGAGCAGGGCTTCCCGCAGAGCAACGGTCGCAGCATGTTGAATAATCTTTATTTAATCGTTGCCGAGTACTATTTCCTGAAAACGTTACTTGCCGGTCAGGCTATCGTGGCGGGGAAAATTGAACAAGATAATATCATTGATGTTATTTACAGCTTCCACTCCCTTAGCCAGCATAATCAGGAAGCGGGAAAGCTCTTTCATCAACATATAGATAGCGTCAAACTGGGCGACGATCTTTCATTGTTGCAACTGTTAATTTAGGCAGAAAAGTTGCCCCGGTTGAGGGCAACCTCAGAATAACCTCACTTTATCCCCCTTTTTCATCCAATTGAACGCCCTGCAGAATCGGATAATCATGCCGATAACTCAACTAACGCAGGGCTGTTTATCGTGAATTCACTCTATACCGCTGAAGGTGTAATGGATAAACACTCGCTGTGGCAGCGTTATGTCCCGCTGGTGCGTCACGAAGCATTGCGCCTCCAGGTGCGCTTGCCGGCGAGCGTGGAACTCGACGATCTGCTACAGGCGGGCGGTATCGGGTTATTGAATGCAGTTGACCGATACGACGCTCTGCAAGGAACGGCATTTACGACTTACGCAGTTCAGCGTATTCGTGGTGCGATGCTGGACGAGCTGCGCAGCCGTGACTGGGTGCCGCGCAGTGTTCGCCGCAACGCACGCGAAGTGGCGCATGCGATGGGGCAGCTGGAACAGGAACTGGGACGCAACGCAACGGAAACTGAAGTGGCGGATCGTCTTGGCATTGCTGTTGAAGAGTATCGTCAGATGTTGCTCGATACCAATAATAGCCAACTCTTCTCTTATGACGAGTGGCGAGAAGAGCATGGCGATAGCATCGAGCTGGTGACGGATGAGCACCAGCAAGAAAACCCGTTACACCATTTAATGGAAGGGAATTTACGCCAGCGCGTCATGGAAGCTATTGAAGCTCTGCCTGAACGCGAACAGCTGGTATTGACCCTTTATTACCAGGAAGAGCTTAACCTCAAAGAGATTGGCGCTGTTCTGGAGGTGGGAGAGTCGCGGGTGAGCCAGCTGCACAGCCAGGCCATTAAACGCTTACGAACCAAGCTGGGTAAGTTATAGGTGATTGATTCACCTTAAAAATGCCGCACAACGTATTGACAACCAGGAGTTATCATGACGGTGCAGCAATCTAAAAGACGGCCTTTAAGCCGCTACCTGAAAGACTTTAAACACAGCCAGACGCATTGCGCCCACTGTAACAAGTTACTCGATCGTATCACGCTGGTTCGCCGCGGCGAAATCGTCAATAAGATCGCGATTTCTCGCCTCGACACGTTGATGGACGAAGCAGCATGGCTCGAAGAGCAAAAAGAGTGGGTGGCGCTTTGCCGTTTCTGTGGCGATCTCCATTGCAAAGAGCAAAGCGACTTCTTCGACATTATCGGCTTCAAGCAGTTCCTGTTTGAACAAACGGAGATGAGCCACGGCACCGTTCGCGAATACGTGGTTCGCCTGCGCCGCCTCGGGCAGCATCTGACCGTGAACAACATTTCCCGCGATCTGCTCAAAACCGGTTATCTCGACGAGAACCTGGAGCCGTGGCTGCCTGCGACCAGCACCAACAACTACCGAATTGCGCTGCGCAAGTATGCACAATATAAGGTACAAATGCCGGGTGCCATAAAGCAGAAAGCCCACGCCGGAACAACTTCTGATATATATTAAAAAAGAATAAGATGTAGCGCAGTCGCCTTTGACGTTGCAGGCGATTTCTCTACACTACGTAAAAATTCCACTATATCGGGGTATTTATGAAATTTGCACTTCTGGGTCGTCAGGCGCTGATGGGTGTTATGGCCGTTGCGCTGGTTGCAGGCATGAGCGTGAAAACGTTCGCCGCAGAAAACCTGCTGAATAAAGTGAAAGAGCGCGGTACGCTGCTGGTCGGGCTGGAAGGAACCTATCCTCCGTTCAGCTTCCAGGGCGATGACGGTAAGCTGACCGGTTTTGAAGTGGAGTTTGCTGAAGAGCTGGCGAAACACCTCGGCGTGAAAGCGTCCCTGAAACCGACCAAATGGGACGGTATGCTGGCGTCGCTGGATTCGAAACGTATTGATGTGGTCATCAACCAGGTCACCATTTCTGACGAGCGTAAGAAGAAGTATGACTTCTCCACCCCGTATACCGTATCCGGTATTCAGGCGCTGGTGAAGAAAGGCAACGAAGGTGGGATTAAAACCGCCGCGGACCTGAAAGGGAAGAAAGTCGGTGTCGGTCTGGGAACCAACTACGAAGAGTGGTTGCGCCAGAACGTGCAGGGCGTAGATATCCGTACCTATGATGATGACCCGACGAAGTACCAGGATCTGCGCGTGGGCCGTATCGACGCCATTCTGGTTGACCGCCTGGCGGCGCTGGATCTGGTGAAGAAAACCAACAACACCCTGGCGGTCGCAGGTGATGCCTTCTCTCGTCAGGAATCCGGTGTGGCTGTTCGTAAAGGTAACGAAGACCTGGTGAAAGCGATTGACGCGGCGATTGCGGATATGCAAAAAGACGGCAGCCTGAAAGCGCTTTCCGAGAAGTGGTTCGGGGCAGACGTCACGAAATAAGTTTCGGACGTAAAAAAAGGCGCTTTTAAAAGCGCCTTTTTTATTTCTTACGCGTCTGCGTGCATAATGAAAAATATCACATTTTGTCAGAGTTACCGGAGCATCCATGTCACTACAGAATTTAACGCGCTTTCCTCGCCTGGAGTTTATCGGCGCGCCGACGCCGCTGGAGTATCTGCCGCGATTTTCTGATTATTTAGGGCGCGATATTTTTATTAAGCGTGATGACGTGACGCCCATGGCGATGGGGGGCAACAAGCTGCGCAAGCTGGAGTTTCTGGCGGCGGACGCCCTGCGTGAAGGCGCGGATACGCTCATCACTGCCGGGGCCATCCAGTCCAACCACGTTCGCCAGACGGCGGCCGTAGCGGCGAAACTTGGGCTCCACTGCGTGGCGTTGCTGGAAAACCCGATTGGCACGCGGGCTGAAAACTATCTCACCAACGGTAACCGCCTGCTGCTGGATCTGTTTAACGTGCAGGTTGAGATGGTTGACGCGCTGACCGACCCGACCGCCCAGCTCGATGAGCTGGCGACGCGTCTGGAAGCGCAGGGGTTCCGCCCCTACGTTATCCCCGTCGGCGGGTCGAATGCGCAGGGTGCGCTGGGGTATGTGGAAAGCGCGCTGGAGATCGCGCAGCAGTGCGAGGGCGCGGTGAGTCTTTCCTCCGTGGTGGTCGCGTCCGGCAGTGCGGGCACCCATGCCGGGCTGGCGGTGGGGCTGGAGCAACTGCTGCCGGACGTCGAACTGATTGGCGTGACGGTGTCCCGCAGCGTCGCGGATCAGAAGCCAAAAGTGGTTACGTTACAGCAGGCGGTCGCAGAGCAGCTGGAGCTGAAGGCAAAGGCCGATATTCTGCTCTGGGATGACTATTTTGCGCCGGGTTACGGCACGCCGAACGAAGAGGGAATGGAAGCGGTGAAACTGCTGGCGCGCCTCGAGGGCATACTGCTCGATCCGGTCTATACCGGCAAAGCGATGGCCGGACTGATCGACGGCATTGCGCAAAAACGCTTTAAGGATGAAGGGCCGATTTTATTTGTCCATACCGGCGGAGCGCCTGCGCTGTTTGCCTACCATCCTCATGTCTAAAAATCAGGTCGAAAAATAATAATGCAAGAAAGTATTCAACTGGTTATTGATTCTCTGCCGTATCTGCTGAAAGGTGCGGTATTTACGTTACAGCTTAGTATCGGCGGGATGTTCTTTGGGCTGGTTCTGGGTTTTGTGCTGGCCTTGATGCGCATGTCGCCCATCCTGCCGGTGCGCTGGCTGGCGCGCTTTTATATCTCCGTGTTTCGCGGTACGCCGCTTATTGCGCAGCTCTTTATGATTTACTACGGCTTACCGCAGTTTGGTATCGAGCTGGATCCGATCCCGGCGGCGATGATTGGCCTGTCGCTCAATACCGCGGCGTACACCTCCGAAACCCTGCGTGCGGCCATCTCCTCCATTGACAAAGGGCAGTGGGAAGCGGCGGCCAGTATCGGGATGACGCCCTGGCAGACGCTGCGCCGCGCCATTCTGCCGCAGGCGGCGCGCGTGGCGCTTCCGCCGCTCAGCAACAGCTTTATCAGCCTGGTGAAAGATACCTCTCTGGCGGCAACGATTCAGGTTCCGGAGCTTTTCCGTCAGGCACAGCTCATCACCTCCCGTACGCTTGAGGTCTTTACCATGTATCTGGCCGCCTCGCTGATTTACTGGGTGATGGCGACAGTGCTCTCTGCTCTGCAAAACTATTTCGAAAACCAGCTTAACCGCCAGGAGCGTGATCCAAAATGAGTGCAATTGACGTCAAAAACCTGGTGAAGAAATTCCACGGTCAAACGGTGCTCCATGGGATCGATCTGGAGGTCGAGCAGGGCGAAGTTGTGGCGATTATCGGACCGAGCGGTTCGGGAAAGACGACGCTGCTGCGCAGCATTAACCTGCTTGAACAGCCGGAAGGCGGCACCATCCGGGTCGGGGAGATAACGATTGATACCGGGAAATCCATCAGCCAGCAGAAAGGGTTGATTCGCCGCCTGCGCCAGCATGTCGGCTTTGTTTTCCAGAACTTCAATCTTTTCCCACATCGTACGGTGCTGGAGAACATCATTGAAGGACCGGTTATCGTTAAAGGTGAGCCCAAAGAGGAAGCGACGGCGCGGGCTCGTGAACTGCTCGCCAAAGTTGGGCTGGCGGGAAAAGAGACCAGCTATCCGCGTCGCCTCTCTGGCGGCCAACAGCAGCGCGTGGCGATAGCGCGTGCGCTGGCGATGCGCCCGGACGTGATCCTGTTTGATGAACCGACCTCTGCGCTCGATCCGGAACTGGTGGGCGAGGTGCTGAACACCATTCGCCAGCTGGCACAGGAGAAACGTACGATGGTGATCGTGACCCATGAAATGAGCTTTGCGCGCGATGTCGCTGACAGAGCCATCTTCATGGATCAGGGGCGGATTGTGGAGCAGGGGCCAGCGAAAAGCCTGTTCGCTAACCCTCAACAGCCCCGAACCCGTCAATTCCTTGAAAAATTCCTTATGCAGTAGCATTTTTGCACGCATTTGCTCCAGAAATTTACTCTGGAGCAAATTATTCTCCCTCTGCACGAGGTCCCCTGTTTTTTTATTCCATCCGGTTCGGATAAACCTTATCGATAGTAAAGTTAATTGTGCTATTGCCGATATTTTGTGGTTAGAAAAAAGTTTTCTGTGTTAGCTTATATTCACCATAATAATGATTATCTGTTCAGAGGCTTCATTTAGTAAGTATGAAGGATTTAGACTTTTTCACCTGGCGACGGGAATGCTCCCTCCGGTTTCAGGAATTGACCTGTGCCGCCGAGGTATATCAGGAGCTGGAGCGACAAACTCAGGCGCTGGAATTCGATTATTACGCGCTCTGTGTGCGCCATCCCGTGCCATTTACGCGCCCTAAGATCTCCCTGCATACCACTTACCCAAAGCTGTGGATGGCGCAATATCAATCCGCGAACTATTTCGCGATCGATCCGGTTTTAAAACCGGAGAATTTCATTCAGGGGCATCTCCCCTGGACAGACGCATTATTCGCTGAGGCGCAGGAATTATGGCATAGCGCCCAGGACCACGGTTTACGCGCCGGAATAACGCAGTGCCTGATGCTGCCGAATCATGCGCTCGGCTTCCTGTCTGTTTCTCGTAGTCGCGTACAGGAAGGGCCATTAGCCCATGAGGAAATAGAACTGCGGTTGCAAATGCTGGTGCAAATGGCGTTAACCTCCCTGATGCGTTTTGACCATGAGATGGTCATGCCGCCCGAAATGAAATTCAGCAAGCGCGAGCGTGAAATTCTGAAATGGACTGCGGAAGGGAAGACGTCAGCGGAAATAGCGATCATTCTCTCGATCTCAGAGAATACCGTTAACTTCCATCAGAAGAATATGCAGAAGAAATTTAACGCGCCCAATAAGACTCAGATCGCGTGCTACGCGGCGGCAACGGGACTGATCTGACTCCGTAAAACGTTCTGCGTGACAGACGAGCGAACGGCTGAATGCACTGCATCCAGCCGTTTTTTGTTACTGGCGGTAGGCTTGCTTGATTTGCTTAACGGTGTTAGCAAATACCGCTGATTCAGCCTGGTCTTCCATCTCCGCGATTTGTTTTTCCATTTTAATGATCACACGGCCGGCATCAGCCTGGCCCATCGCCTGCAGCATCAGCGTCAGCAGTGCCTTCAGGCAGTTTACTTCCTGTGCCAGTTCCTGGTTATTCTCCGCAGTGGCAAATTCAGGTGTGCTCATTTATTTTCCTCATTATTAAACGGCGCTAGAGCGCGACGACGAAAGTCAAGGCGGCGGAGTATACCACAAGCTAACGCAAAAAATGCAGCGGTTGTTTTTCGTACTTTTACGCGGGTGTTTAATTGCGTAAACAGATCGTACCGGTAAACTCAACCGGGTTAATGACTATTAATTGTTTAGGTCGGGTCCGCTTGCCGTTAATTATTGTTACAAAAAGTTGGTCCCTGTTTTTGTGCAGGTTAAGGCAGCACGTTTTTTTGTAACTTTTTGAATACAGATGATTAAAAAAAGCCGCAAGAGCCCTAAAAACACGGGCTCTCTTTCCACCGCCTGTACAGGCTAATTTCCAAAAACGAGAGCAAAATCGAATAGCCGGTTTTTTAACGTTTTAATCTTGTCATGAAAACCGTTAATATAAACCAAATTATCACTCAGTAGCGTTATCCCTATTCTGGAGACATTTCCTTTGATCAACGTCCTTCTTGTTGATGACCACGAACTGGTGCGCGCAGGGATACGACGCATTCTTGAAGATATTAAAGGTATTAAAGTTGCCGGTGAGGCATGCTGTGGTGAAGATGCGGTAAAATGGTGCCGTACTCACTCCGCCGATGTGGTGCTGATGGATATGAACATGCCCGGTATCGGTGGTCTTGAGGCAACACGCAAAATCGCGCGTACCTTTGTAGACACCAAAGTCATCATGCTGACCGTGCATACCGAAAATCCACTGCCCGCGAAAGTGATGCAGGCGGGGGCCGCGGGTTACCTGAGTAAAGGTGCTGCACCGCAGGAAGTCGTCAATGCTATCCGTTCCGTGTTTGCCGGACAGCGTTACATTGCGTCCGACATCGCTCAGCAGATGGCGCTGAGTCAGATCGAGCCCGAGAAAACCGAATCACCGTTTGCCAGTTTGTCCGAGCGGGAATTGCAGATTATGCTGATGATCACCAAAGGTCAGAAGGTGAATGAGATCTCGGAACAGCTGAATCTCAGCCCGAAAACGGTAAACAGCTATCGTTATCGGATGTTCAGTAAACTGAACATTCATGGTGACGTCGAACTGACGCATCTGGCCATCCGACATGGTTTGTGTAATGCGGAGACGTTGTTAAGTCAGTGAGTGATGTGTTCGATTCAAAAGCATTTCTGAAAACCGTAACCAGCCAGCCTGGCGTCTATCGCATGTATGACGCTGGCGGTACGGTTATCTATGTGGGGAAGGCAAAAGATCTTAAAAAACGCCTTTCCAGCTATTTTCGCAGCAACCTGGCCTCACGTAAGACCGAAGCGCTGGTCTCACTCATCCAGAATATTGATGTCACCGTCACGCACACGGAGACAGAAGCGCTGCTGCTTGAGCACAACTATATTAAGCTGTACCAGCCGCGCTATAACGTCCTGTTGCGCGATGATAAATCCTATCCGTTTATCTTTCTGAGCGGCGACACCCATCCGCGCCTCGCCATGCACCGTGGTGCAAAACATGCGAAGGGTGAATATTTCGGGCCGTTCCCCAACGGCTATGCCGTGCGTGAAACGCTGGCGCTGCTGCAAAAAATCTTCCCGATCCGCCAGTGTGAAAACAGCGTTTACCGTAACCGCTCGCGCCCGTGCCTGCAGTACCAGATTGGACGCTGCCTGGGGCCGTGCGTGGCCGGGCTGGTGAGTGAAGAAGAGTATGCCCAGCAGGTGGAGTACGTGCGCCTGTTCCTGGCCGGTAAAGACGATCAGGTGTTAACGCAGCTGATCGCGCGGATGGAAAAAGCCAGCGCCGCACTCGAGTTCGAAGAGGCCGCGCGTATTCGCGATCAAATCCAGGCGGTGCGCAGAGTCACGGAGAAACAGTTTGTCTCAAATACCGGTGACGATCTCGACGTGATCGGCGTGGCCTTTGACGCCGGGATGGCCTGCGTGCATGTGCTGTTCATACGCCAGGGTAAAGTGCTCGGCAGCCGCAGCTATTTCCCGAAAGTGCCTGGCGGTACCGAACTGGGCGAAGTGGTGGAAACCTTTGTCGGCCAGTTCTATCTCCAGGGGAGCCAGATGCGCACGCTGCCTTCTGAGATCCTGCTCGATTTTAATCTTGACGATAAAACCCTGCTGGCCGATTCGCTCTCTGAACTGGCGGGGCGCCGGGTCAATGTACAAACCAAACCGCGCGGCGATCGTGCGCGCTATCTGAAGCTTGCGCGAACCAACGCGGCAACGGCGCTGAGCACGAAGCTGTCGCAGCAGTCGACGGTGCACCAGCGTTTAACGGCCCTGGCGGCGCTGCTGAAGCTTCCGGAAGTAAAGCGGATGGAGTGTTTCGACATCAGTCATACGATGGGGGAACAGACGGTCGCGTCCTGCGTGGTGTTTGATGCTAACGGTCCGCTGCGCGCCGAGTATCGCCGCTATAACATCACCGGCATCACGCCGGGCGATGACTATGCGGCGATGAATCAGGTGCTGCGTCGTCGCTATGGTAAAGCCATAGAAGAGAGCAAGATCCCGGATGTGATCCTGATTGACGGCGGGAAAGGGCAACTCGGCCAGGCGAAAGCGGTATTTGAATCGCTTGATGTCAGCTGGGATAAAAACCATCCGCTGCTGCTGGGCGTCGCAAAAGGGGCCGATCGTAAGGCCGGTCTGGAGACACTGTTCTTCGAGCCGGAAGGTGAGGGCTTCAGCCTGCCGCCGGACTCTCCGGCGCTGCACGTCATTCAGCATATTCGCGATGAATCACACGATCACGCCATCAGCGGTCACCGTAAAAAACGGGCGAAGGTGAAAAACACCAGCTCACTCGAGACGATCGAAGGCGTGGGGCCAAAACGTCGCCAGATGCTGCTGAAGTATATGGGCGGATTGCAAGGATTACTCAACGCCAGCATGGAGGAAATTGCAAAAGTGCCGGGTATTTCGCAAGGGCTGGCAGAAAAGATCTACTACTCGTTGAAACATTGAGGGCTCTGTAGCAACATAGAGCTAAATTTTACTGACAACAAATAGTTACCGTCACTATGCAATATAACATCCCTACGTTGCTCACTCTTTTTCGTGTCGTACTCATCCCGTTCTTTGTGCTGGCGTTTTACCTGCCGGTTGTCTGGGCACCCTTTGCCTGTGCATTGATCTTCCTTATTGCAGCGGTCACAGACTGGTTTGATGGCTACCTGGCGCGCCGCTGGAATCAAAGCACCCGTTTCGGCGCTTTCCTCGATCCGGTGGCGGATAAGGTGATGGTCGCGATTGCGATGGTGCTGGTGGCTGAGCACTATCATACCTGGTGGGTGACGCTGCCTGCGGCAACCATGATCGGCCGTGAGATTATTATCTCTGCGCTGCGCGAGTGGATGGCGGAACTGGGGAAACGCAGCAGCGTGGCGGTCTCCTGGATTGGGAAAGTAAAAACGACGGCGCAGATGGCGGCGCTGGTCTGGATGCTCTGGCGTCCGAACGCCTGGGTTGAGTGGGCGGGGATTGGCCTCCTGTGGGTGGCGGCAGTGCTGACGTTGTGGTCAATGCTGCAATATTTGAACGCTGCGCGCGGGGATTTGCTTGATCAGTGATCGTTTCGCCGTAATTTTCAGCAAACGATCCGGGGATGCAAAAAATAACGTTGACTCATAACGTCATATCAGTAGAATGCAACGCATCGAACGGCGGCACAGCAAGCCGGACGATAATGAAATCAAGTGGTTAGACAATTACTTGATGACATGCGGGAATAGCTCAGTTGGTAGAGCACGACCTTGCCAAGGTCGGGGTCGCGAGTTCGAGTCTCGTTTCCCGCTCCAGATTAAAGACATGCGCAGTAGCGGGTGTCAGTTTAAAAAGTTTTACGGCGCGTTAGCAAAGCGGTTATGTAGCGGATTGCAAATCCGTCTAGTCCGGTTCGACTCCGGAACGCGCCTCCACTTTCTTCCCTGGCCGGATGGTGGAATCGGTAGACACAAGGGATTTAAAATCCCTCGGCGTTCGCGCTGTGTGGGTTCAAGTCCCACTCCGGCTACCATGGGAAAACTAGAATAAAATCAATGATAAGCAGTGTCGTATAAACCACCGAAAGGTGGTTTTTTATTGCCTGTCTTTCGCCATTCAACTTCGCCACAAGAAGAGGGCACTACTGCCCAGCGACCACCACTCAAATGTGGATCACGCGAAAAGTTGCGGTTGATTTCATCCTATTTGATGCCATTCCGTCATTCTATTATGACAGGAAGACGTTAAGACTAAGTCTTTAACATCAAGCCCACCAATCGGTGGGCTTTTTGATGGAGTATGAGCAATTGAGGTCTTCAACGTTCGTCAAAAACCTTGAGTATCGCGATTCGGTATATAAAGTAACCAAGGACAATGAGAGCACCAGACGCTGCACCCCAGATAAAACGGGATTCGTCTTTTGAAAATGAAAAGAAATAAATACAGAACAATAGGCCCGCAGAAGCCATTCCCATCCCCAACCCGCGCAAAATTCGAGATGCTATTAATTTGATAATGTCCTGAGTGTTCATAATCCACCAAAAAAGTATTTACACACTTCGTTAAATTCATGCTTGTTTACATCTGCCACGCTACAGGCGTCAAGAAAAGGTTTCAATTTCTCTTCAACCAGAAAATACAGAAGATCCAAATCACCCATACCCTTAAGTCGGTAGTAGAGTGCAGGGTTCTGGTTTTCAAGCTTTCGGGCCGTATAGATAGCTCTCGATGTTTCTGCGCCAATCGTGAGGGCGCTTCCGATGACCACGCCAGCGGCGAACGAGGTCATAATGCGTGACGACACGGCTGCACCCAGTTTTATTCCGGTTAGTTCAGCGAATATGAATTTACCAGCCATTACGCCGGTAAAATTTTGTGCAATACCCTGAATACTGTCCATGTTAATATTCGCTGCCATACCAGAATGTTAAGCCTAACTCTCTAATAACAAGCCCGGAAAGCAGGGCGATTTTCAGCTAACCTGCAACCAATCTTAAACAAACATTTCACTCGCCAGACACAGGTTGCCGCCGCTGATAAACTGGTTGGTATCCACCCTGGAGAGCGGAAGGTTATTGTCATGCAATATGAAGAACAGCAGCTTATCAACGGCCTTTTCGAGCGTCTTAAACAGGCCGGACAACAAAACAGCCAACGGGATGCAGATGCAGAGCGTCAGATCGCTGAATTCATCAGACAGCAGCCTGCGGCCCCCTACTATATGGCGCAGTCGATTTTGATTCAGGAAGCGGCGCTGAAACGCCTGCAGGCCCGGGTTCAGGAGCTTGAAAGCGAATTAGCCGCGCAAAAAAGCAAACCCTCGACGGGAGGCAGTTTCCTCGGCGGCCTGTTTGGTGGCGGGAAAAGTACCCCGCAGACTGAAAACAGCTGGAATGCCCAGCCGCAACAGCCGCCGGCACAGGATTACTCTCGGGCGCCAGCGCCGGCTACTCGCGGCGGTGGTTTTATGGCTGGCGCGCTCCAGACAGCCGCTGGCGTGGCCGGTGGCATCGCGCTTGCCGAGATGCTTACCAGCATGTTCCATCAGTCGCGGCCGGAAGAGATTGTGAACATCATCGAAGAACCGACAATGCCCGTCGGTGGTGAACCGTTTGCCGGTAATCAATACGGCGACGTTAATAACGTCTCTGACACCCGTTTCCTCAACCAGAACGATCCGTTCGGCAGTAATAACGACGCCTGGCAGAACGACGATGTAGATGACGACTACAGCAATGACGACGACAGTTTTATTTAGCGACGTTATCGTGTAACCACCGAAATGAAGTTAACCCCGAAAGTTGGGTATCCAGCGATTAGGGGTTTTGCTTTTCCGGGTCAAAAAAGCCTTTGAGGCTAAGCCTGAAGGCTCATAAATCACCTTCTTTTTACTGCTTTTCTTACTAACAAACCTGTAAGAATTGCCGGAAGCAATCCAAATATAGAGGCGATATCGACTAACGTTTCCTCCAGTTCTGCTATCCCGTATGTGCCGAAATGATCCATCACGGCATAAGCCCATTCGTCAGATATCAAATCACACCCCGCCCAAATACGCCTTCCTCACATCCTGATTCCCCAGCAATTCCTCACCGCTGCCGCTCAGCCGGATCTGTCCGTTCACCATCACATACCCCCGGTCAGACAGCTTCAACGCATGGTGCGCATTCTGCTCCACCAGAAAAATGGTCATACCGCTGCGGGCCAGCTCTCGCAGTGTCTGGAAGATCTGCTTCACCACAATCGGGGCTAAGCCCAGGCTGGGCTCATCCAGCAGCAGCAACTTCGGACGGCTCATCAGCGCCCGGGCGATCGCCAGCATCTGCTGTTCTCCGCCGGACATGGTCATCGCGCGCTGTTTACGTCGCTCTTTAAGGCGAGGGAAAAGGTCAAACATGGTTTGCATATCTTCAGCCGCAAACTGATTGCCGATGGGAATGGTCCCCATCAGCAGATTCTCTTCAACGGTCATATCCGGGAAGATACGTCTGCCTTCCGGTGCCTGCGCAATGCCGCCGGACGCGACGTAGTGGGTGGATTGATGGCTGATGTCTTCACCACAGAACAGGATCTGCCCGCTGCGGATACGGGGTTGACCAAAGATGGACATCAGCAATGTCGATTTACCCGCGCCGTTTGCGCCAATCAGCGCCACGGTTTCCCCCTTATTCACCTCCAGAGAGACCTGCTTCAGCGCCTGAATGACGCCGTAAAACACATCCACTTCGCGAAAAGCCAGCAGCGGTTCGCTCATAGGGATACCTCGCTTTCATCCGTGCCCAGGTAGGCGGCAATGACCTTTTCATCATGCTGGATCTGCTCGGGTTTCCCCCTGGCAATCACATCGCCGTGGTCGAGCACGATAATGTCGTCCGAAATTTCCATCACCATCCCCATATCATGCTCAATCAGCAATACCGTGATGTCATGATGATCTCGCAGAAAGCGAATAATCCCGCTCAGCTTGTGCGTTTCAACCGGGTTCAGCCCTGCGGCGGGTTCATCCAGACAGATCATTTCCGGCCCGGTACACATTGCCCGGGCGATTTCCAGTCGCCGCTGCTGGCCGTAGGACATTTCTCCCGCCAGACGATTGGCGCACTCCACCAGATCCACCACTTCAAGCCAGTAAAAGGCTCTGTCCAGGGCGTCGCTTTCCGCCCGCCGGTAGGACGGCGTATTCAGGATCCCGGCGAGCAGATTGCGGTTCACCCGCATATGCTGCGCCACCAGCAGATTTTCCACGACCGACATCTCGCGAAAAAGGCGGATATTTTGAAACGTGCGCGCCAGCCCGGCACGGTTGACCAGGTGGGTTCCGCCGAACATTTTGTAGAACAGACGCTGCCCGAGCTGCGCGGGGTTAATCCAGTCGCCGGGCTGGAATTTTTGCCCGAGTACCTGAATAACGTTGGTCGTTTTATGGCGGGTATTAAATAAAATGTTGCCGCCGGAGGCTCGGTAGAACCCCGTCAGGCAGTTAAAGACGGTGGTTTTTCCCGCCCCGTTTGGCCCAATCAGGGCGGTAATGGAGCCGCGCTGCACGTCCAGGTTGACGTCGTTCAGGGCCTTAATCCCGCCAAAATGCATCATCAGATGCTCAACGCGTAATATTGTTTCGTTCATGGCGCGACGCCCTTACGCACGGCAAACCCGCTGCGGTTAATGCGGATCAAACCGCGTGGACGCCAGATCATCATGACCACCATCAGCATGCCAAACAGCAGGACGCGGTACTCGGCAAAACTGCGCAGCAGTTCCGGCGTGACCGTGAGCACGAAGGCGGCCAGCACCACGCCCAGCGTCGAGCCCATACCGCCCAGCACCACAATGGCGAGGATCAGTGCCGATTCAAAGAAGGTAAAGGAGGTTGGATTCACGAACCCCTGATAGGTGGCGAAGAACACCCCGGCAATGCCCGCGGTCGACGCACCCAGCGTAAAGGCGGAAAGCTTCACCAGAACATGGTTCAACCCCATTGAGCGGCAGGCAATTTCGTCTTCACGCAGAGCTTCCCACGCCCGGCCAATCGGCATGCGCGTCAGGCGGTGCTTGATGTAGAGCACCAGCATCACCACCAGAAAGAGCACCGCGTAGATAAAGATAAACTTCATGTTCGGGTTGTAGGTCAGGTGGAAAAACTCGTGGAAGGGCACGCCGCCTTCTTTCGCGCGTCGTCCAAATTCCAGACCGAAAAAAGTCGGGGGAGGGGCAGACACGCCGTTGGGGCCGCCGGTGAAGGTCAGCCAGTTGTTCAGTATCAGGCGAATGATCTCCCCGAATCCGAGGGTGACGATGGCCAGATAGTCACCGTGCATGCGCAGCACCGGGAAGCCGAGCAGGGCGCCTGCGGCGGCGGCCATGATTGCCGCGAGCGGCAGCATGCTCCAGAACCCTAAGCCGAGATACTGGTACCCCAGCGCCAGACCGTACGCACCAATCGCATAGAACGCGACATACCCCAGATCCAGCAGACCGGCCAGGCCCACGACGATGTTCAGTCCCAGGCCAAGAAGCACGTAGATCAGCCCGAGGATGGCGACGGTCAGCACATACTTGGTGGCGACAAACGGGAAGCAAACTGCAAGAGCAATCACCAGGGGAATGATCCAGCGCATGCGGCTTTTGTAATCCGGTGGCCGGACATAGACGCCCGCGCTGTCGGCCTCGAAGCGCGCCTGGAAACGGGCCCCGGCAGCGGTACCTAAAAAAGCGCTCAACAGAAAACGCCCGAACATGACGATGCCCACCATCCAGGCCAGGCGCTGCCCGGCGAAGGTAAAGCTATACCCGTCCAGCACAACGCCCGCGATGGGGCCGAAGATAATCAGCGCAATCAGCCCGGAAAAAATCGCGTCCAGAATGCAGCGTTTAAGTGAAAAACCGTGTGATGTCATCATTCTCTCCCTCACACTTTGGCCACTATTGGGCGCCCGAGCAGTCCCTGGGGACGGAAAATAAGGATCATGACCAGCAGGCCGAACGAGAAGACGTCTTTATAGTCCGAGTTCACCATGCCCGAGAACTGCGCCTCCGCCACGCCCAGGATAAGGCCACCGAGCATGGCGCCGGGAAGGGAGCCGATGCCGCCAAGTACCGCCGCCGTGAAGGCTTTAATACCGATCACAAACCCGACGTAGAAATCAAAGGTGCCGTAGTTCATAGTGATCAGCACCCCCGCCAGGCCCGCCATCGCCGCGCCGATGACAAAGACCAGCGAAATAATCCGGTCGGTGTTAATGCCCAGAATGGAGGCCATTTTGCGATCCTGCTGGACCGCACGGCACATCCGCCCCAGCCGGGTACGGTTGATTATCCAGGTGAGCACCAGCATGCCGGCAAACGAGGCAACCAGGATAAACACTTTGGTGTAGGTTATCTGCACGAACCCTTCGCCCAGATGCAGGCGAATGACGCCGTCCAGCATGGTCGGTACCCCTTGCTGGCGCGGGCCCTGGCTCAGCTGCGCGTAGTTTTGCAGGATAAGCGACATCCCGATGGCGGAGATCAGCGGCGCCAGGCGCGTGGAGTTGCGCAGCGGTTTGTAGGCGATACGCTCGATAGTCCAGCCGTACACCCCGGTAACCACAATGGTGAACACCAGCGTGCCGAGGATCAGCAGCGGGAACGACTGCAGGCCGAAGAACGAGAGCAGCGCCAGGCCAATAGCGCAGAGATAAGCGGAAATCATATACACTTCGCCGTGGGCGAAATTAATCATGCCGATAATGCCGTACACCATGGTGTAGCCGATGGCGATCAGGCCGTAGACGGAACCCAGCGTTAAACCATTGATTAACTGTTGCAGGAAGAATGTACTCATCTTAGCGCGCTCGTTTTATAGGCTGCGCGAGCCGCGCAGCCTGATGTTTATTACGCGCCGACGGGTGGGCCCGACGGCGTTGAGCGTGACTCCGTCCCGTTACTGCACTTCCTTATATTTTCCTTTGTCGTCCCACTGGTAAACCACGTAGTCAGAGACCTTCAGATCGCCTTTGCTGTCCCAGGCTTTTTTGCCCATCACCGTGTCGACGGAATTGGCCTTCAGCCACTCGCTGGCTTTGGCAGAATCCTTGCCGCCGGTGGCCTTGAAGGCCGCGGCAATGGCTTGTACGGAGGCATAGGAGTAGAGGGTGTAACCTTCCGGCTCGAATTTACCGGCGCGGAATTTCTCGATAACCGCTTTGCCGTCCGGGATCAGGCGCGGGTCTTTACCGAAGGTCATGTAAATGCCATTGGTATATTGCGGGCCACCCGCGGCGGTCACCATCTCCTCGTTGACGATGCAGTCCCCGGAGAAGAATTTTGCCTGCACGCCCTGCTCACGCATCTGACGAACCAGCGGACCGGCTTCCGGGTGACAGCCACCGAAGAACACGACGTCCGGTTTTTGCGCACCGATCTTGGTGACCAGCGCGTTAAAGTCTTTTTCACCGCGGGATAACCCCTCGTACATCACATCCTGAACCCCGCGTTTCGCCAGCGCCGCTTTGGTGGCGTCAGCCAGACCCTGACCATAGGTGTCTTTGTCGTGAATGATCACCACGCGTTTAGCTTTCAATTTGTCGATGATGAAGTCGCTGGCAACCTGACCCTGCTGGTCGTCGCGGCCGCACATGCGGAACATATCGCTCATGCCGCGTTCGGTAATCAGCGGGTTGGTTGAACCGGGGGTAATGGCGATGATCCCCGCATCGCTATACACCTCGGAGGCGGGCATGGTGGAAGAGGAGCAGAAATGGCCGACCACGGCGTTGACTTTATCCTGGTCAACTAAACGGTTGGCAACGGCGACGGCCTGCTTCGGCTCGCAGGCGTCATCTCCCTGAACCAGTTTGATCTTCTCACCATTAATGCCGCCGGCGGCATTAATGTCTTCAGCAGCCTGCGTTGCGCCGTGCCAGTATTGATCGCCATAGGTCGCATTGGGACCCGTAAACGGCCCGGCCACGCCAATCACAATATCTGCCCGGGCGGAAAACGCCGTCACCAGACAACCGGCCAGCACAAGAGAAAGAGGAGTTCTGATAAATTTCAGCGACATTATTATGTTCCTTAGCAAAGAGGTTTTTGCACCACGGCGTAAACCCGAACGCCCGACGGCGCAGCCAATCCGAAACACGAGCAAGAACAAAATGCACTAAACGAACAAGATACAGACGGCATCCTGCATATACGGCGAGGTATCCCTGCGCAGCGTCGCGCGAAGAACATTAAGCAAAAACGTTGCCAGAATGGTTAACCCATTGACGGGCTTGTCACATGTTTGAGTATAGAGCGCCGCGTTATGCCGCCTTGCGGGAGGAGAAGAAATTACAGCGGAGATCACATATCGTTAACAATAAAGCCCATAAGTTGTGCAAAGGTCACGGTTTGCACGTTTTTGCAGCAATAAAGACCTAAACTTCAGCCCGGAGAGGCGTGAGATATGTGTTAGGATCGTTTCCTTTTTTGCAGGAGTATCAGCGATGACTGAAGGCCCATTGAATGAAAGCGAGATGGCGTGGCTTGAAGAGACGTTAATGTCTTACGGTCATGATGACGCGTCCGTGATTGACGTGTCCGAACTGGACGGCATGCTTACCGCAGTGCTTTCCGGCCCTGTTGTCGTTGAGCCAGATGCCTGGCTGGTGGCGGTGTGGGGTGGCGAGAAATATATCCCGCGCTGGAAAAACGATCGTGAGATGAACCGTTTTATCGATCTCTGCTTTAAGCACATGAACGATATTGCCGAGCGCCTGAGCGAATACCCGGATCAGTTCGAACCGATGTTTGGCTATAACGACGTGGACGGTGAGAGTTATACCGTGGTGGAAGAGTGGTGCTACGGCTATATGCGCGGCGTGGCGCTGACGGACTGGTCAGCCTTGCCGGAAGCCCTGAAGGCCGATCTTGAGGTGATTGCCCTGCACGGGACGGAAGAGAACAGCGAAAAGCTGGATGAACTGTCCGAAGAGGAGTACATCGCCAGCATCGAGAGCATCCAGCCTGCGGCGCTGCGCCTGTATAACTACTGGGCGAACAACCCGCAGCAGCCGGAAGCGAAGAAGCCGATTGTGAACGGCACGAAGGTCGGGCGTAACGATCCGTGTCCTTGTGGCAGCGGGAAGAAGTTTAAGAGCTGTTGTTTGCACTGATCAATTTTTTATTAACTTAGGTGGATTTGTTTCGTTCACCTCCATTCAGCAGGTAGGCCGGGTAAGCGCAGCGCCACCCGGCAAGAAAGACGGTATCAATATAAATGATGGGGTTTGTCATCAATCTCAAGGGGCTGATGACAGCCCCTTTTTTATTTAACCCACTTCCGGCAGCATCCCGGCTGCAATCAACACCTGCACCAGAATAATCACTACCCCGCAGCCAAACACAACGCACAGCAGCGGTTTTCCCCCCGCCACGCGGTAACCCTGCTGCGGATGCTGCTGGCGGCTCTTCCAGGCCAGCAGGGAGGGGAGGAGCAGAGCAAGGATCGAGAGCGCCACTCCCGCATAGCCCAGTGCCATCACAAACCCGCGCGGATAAAACAGCGCGAACGCCAGCGGCGGCAGGAAGGTGATCGCCCCCGTCTGTAACCGTCCTGCGGCAGTATTGCGACGCTGGAACAGGTCGGCCAGATAATCAAACAGGCCAAGCGCCACGCCCAGGAACGAGGTTGCCAGCGCCAGGTCGGCAAACAGGTGTACCGCCAGCTCCACGTGCGGCGAGGTGACAACCTCACGCAGTGCCAGCAGAAAACCGTTCAGACCAGCGTGTTGCGCCATCAGCCCAATAAAGGTTGAAGAGTCGATGCTGCCCAGGGTCACCAGCTGCCAGAAAATATAGGCGATCAGCGGGATCGCGCTGCCGATCACAAAGACGCGGCGCAGCTTTCGAATATCGCCGTTCATATAGCTGACGATACTCGGCACGCTGCCGTGGAAGCCAAACGAGGTGAAAATGACCGGGATCGCGGAAAGCGCCAGTCCTTTTTCCAGCGGCAACGTCAGCAGGTTGACCTTATGCACGTGCGGCGCCAGCAGGACCAGCATGACAATCAGGAAAAGAATTTTGGCGCTGAACAGAAAACGGTTAAACAGATCGACCAGCGACGTCCCGACGCAGACCACGCCGCCGCCGATGAGCGCAAAGAAGATGGCGCCCGTCGCAGGGGTAATGTCAGAGCCAAACCAGTCGTTGACGCTGGAGGCGATCAATTCCCCGGCGCCGCTGATATAGGCGGCGGTCAGGGCGTACATCAGGAACATCATGCTAAAGCCGGTTATCCATTGGCCATAGCGTCCCAGATAGCGCGCCGCAAGCGAACCCAGACCGGTATCGGCGGGTACGTGCTGGTAAACCTCAAGCAGCAGCAGGGCGGTGTAACACATCAGCGCCCAGAGCATGCCCAGCAGCAGCAGGGTCATGCCAAATCCCACGCCCGCGGCTGCCAGAGGCATTGCCAGCATTCCTGCGCCAATTGTCGTTCCGGCGACGATAAAAATACTTCCCAGAGTTCTGTTTTTCACGCTTTCCTCTACAACGCTTCTTAACCGCGACAAAATCTGCGGCGCAGAGTAAGGGAAAAGCCGTAACTCGTCAAATCACCGTTACAAGTGGTGTAAAAAATTGTTTACGTATTAATGACCCTCCGATCCTTTTTAGGCCTGCGCCTACCTCATAAGGGCAATACTGCTGCACGACATTCCGGCGTAACGTAAACAATAAATATAAATTATCAAATAAAGTGAGGGTGTTATGGCGGGGGAGAATCCTTTTACCGCGGCATGGAGCCGGGGAGGCAACCTGTTGTGCCATGGCCACTGGATAATCAGCTGGCAGAACCAGCCCCTGAATCTTCCCGAGTCCCGTTGCGAAAAGGATATGGGCACCTGGGGGATCTATTCGGTTATTGATCCTGAAGATGTGACCTTTGCACAAGGCTTACAGGAAGATGAGTGGATTATCGAGAATGTCGACTGGTTGACGGATATGTTCTACGAGAGGGGGATTCCGCTGGAGACGTCCAGCTACCGCTATTTTTACCAGGCCGTGAATCCCCACGACTGGCGCTGCACCAGCTGTGCCGGGTGTATGTAAATTAACGCGGTACCGGAAACCGGCACCGCGCTGAAATTAATTCTGCGTATCAAGCGTGGAAAGTTCTTTATCAATAAAGTAAAGACCTTCACCGGATTTACCCACCAGCGATAATTTATCCAGCACGGATTTAAACAGCTTCTCTTCTTCATGCTGTTCGGCTACATACCACTGCAGGAAATTAAAGGTTGGATAATCCTGGCTGGTCATCGCGGCATGAACCAGTTCGTTAATTTTCTGCGTGATCAGCTGCTCGTGCTCGTAGGTGGCGTGGAACAGTTCATCGAGAGAATTATATTCAGCAAAAGGGGAAGCCACGGTTTCAATGCGCGGCAGGCTGCCGGTATCCGTCAGATAATCAAACAGACGCTGCATATGGGTCATCTCTTCCTGAGCGTGACGACGCAGAAACGCGGCCGCGCCTTCGAAACTGTGGTAGCTGCACCAGGCGCTCATCTGCTGGTAGAGCAGGGACGAAAACAGCTCAAGGTTCATTTGCGCGTTGAGCTTGTCGATCATTTCAGTTTTCAGCATGGTGACGCTCCGGGTTATTATTTCTGGTTCACAATGAGCGACACTATAATTTGTTATTTAATTATTTGCAAAACGTAAAATCTTTATTTTATTTATTAAAAATACGAATGGAAATAAAACGCATTGGCGATTTATCATTTATTAATGAGAATTGTTTTTGTTCGTAATGAAATAGACTGCCAGCACAGGCTGGCAGTCTGGATTAATACCACGGATTATTTGACTTAGGGTTAACGGCGTAACCCAGGCATTTATACTGGATAGTCACGCTCTCGTTCAGACACAACGAACCGCTAATGAGGGTGCAGGTTTTGATAGGCTGACCATAGGCCGAAGCAGTGGCATACCCCATGTTTTGACAGGCTTTTACCGCCGTGCCGTTGTTCACATACTCATCGGAATACGCATTTTGCAGCGCTGCCTGGCCGTAATCGAGGCGGACGATGCCGTTCGGCGCGTCGAGGCTGCTGACTTCTGCCTGGCGGTTAATACTGCACCCCGCGAGCAGCAGGAGTGCGCCGGCTACAATGACTCTTTTCATGGTTCGCTCTGAGTGGATGGAAATACGTTATCGTACCCGCAGATGCCCGCCGCAATGGCTGGAATAGCCGGACAATCTGCCCTCACTCTTCGCAACGGGTCAGAGGTGATCGCCATCAGGCCACTGGCTGATTAAATTGTGATGTTTGTCACAAAAGTATTGATTTTTGTGATGGCGGTCATATTATAAGCACGTTGACGATAAAGTTGTATAACAAGTTAATGGAGCATCATCGTGAAACTGCGCAAAATCCTGAAAAGTATGTGGGCCAATTACTGCCGCACCTTCAAAGACGTGCCGCCGGGCGCCATGTTCTGATAAAAAAAACCTGCTTCGGCGGGTTTTTTTGTACCTGCAGGCGATGAAGGGAAGATGTCAGGGGGCGTGTTTTGGTACTATGGCGGCCTTTAAATAAGGAGAAAGCCCCCATGTCACAAAACCTGAGCGCCGATCAGGAACTGGTCTCTGACGTTGTCGCCTGCCAGCTGGTTATCAAACAAATCCTCGATGTTCTGGACGTGATTGCGCCGGTTGAAGTGCGCGAGAAGATGTCTACGCAGCTGAAAAACATCGACTTCGCCAGCCATCCTGCTGCCGCTGACCCGGTAACGCTGCGTGCGATCCAGAAAGCCATCGCGCTGATCGAGCTGCGATTCACGCCGCAGGGTGAATCTCACTAAAGCAGGGAAATGGGCGACGGCATGTGTCGCCCTTTGATGTTGTCAGAAGAACGTCTGAACCAGCAGGTAGCTCGCCGCACAGGCGCAGCTCACCCCAATCAGCCCTGGCAAAATGAAGCTGTGGTTGATGATAAATTTCCCGATGCGGGTCGTGCCTGACCGGTCAAAGCCGATGCAGGCCAAATCGCTGGGATAGGTCGGCAGGACAAAATAACCGTATGATGCCGGGAAAAAGGCGATCAGCATTTTCGGATCGATGCCCAGCATCAGCCCCATCGGCGCAACCGCCGTCAGCGCCGCCGCCTGGCTGTTCACCAGTTTTGACACCAGAAACAGAACAATGGCATACGTCCACGGGTGGCTTTTCACCACGTCCTCCAGCGCCAGCTTTAACTCGTCGAGATGCGCCTGGAAAAAAGTATCGCTCATCCACGCCACGCCAAAGACCGAGAAGATCGCGACCATACCGGCCTTGAACACCGCGCCGTTGGAAATCGCGGAGGCATTGACCTTACAGGCCATCAGCATCACGGCACCCGCAATTAACATCATCATCTGAATGACAAGGTTCATCGACAGGGCCGTCATTTTGCCTTTCAGTTCAAAGGCCGGGCGCAGCTCAGGGAAGGCCCCCAGCAGAACGACCACGGCAATACCGGCAAAGAAAATCCACGTGGACCAGTAGGCCTGTTTTGGGAAACGCTGATTCATTAACGTCTCCGTTCCGCCATAGATAAATTCACGTTGTTTAGGATCGTTCAGCTTTTCCTGGAACTCTATGTCGTCGGCCAAATCTTTCCCACGGCGTAAGCTCCACAGGGCCGCAATGGCCACCCCGAAAAGTGACGCGGGAACCGACACGGCAAGTATTTCCAGGATCCCCCACCCGTGACCGATCCCATGCTGGGCCGCCAGGATGGAGACCAGCGACACGACGGCAACCGAAACGGGGGAGGCCGTAATCGCCATCTGCGATGCCACCGATGCCACGGCCATGGGGCGCTCCGGGCGGATCCCTTTTTTCAACGCGATATCCGAAATGATGGGGAACATGGTGTAGACCACATGGCCGGTGCCGCACAGAAAGGTCAGCACCCAGGTGGTAAACGGAGCGAGCAGGGTGATGTGCTGCGGGTGTTTGCGCAGCAGGCGTTCCGCAAACTGCATCATGACGTTGAGGCCCCCCGCCGTTTGCAGGGTAGCGGCACAACCAATCACCGCGAGAATGGTCAGCATGACGTCAACCGGGGGTTTACCCGGCTGCAGACCAAAGACGAAACATAAAATAAAAAGACCAATACCGCTGATTAACCCAAGCCCCATCCCGCCGAAACGCGTACCCGTCAGCAGGCAGAGGAGAATGACAACAAACTCAATGGTGATCATGATGCTCCCTCGTCAATGATTATGTAATTAAATAAATCATCACACGTTGTGTGGTTAATCATTGGGAGCCAGATCTGATTTGTTAAATTTCAGCAAAAGCAGAAGGTTGGAGAGGGGAAGGGGACCTGCTCCCCGGGATGGAAGCAGGCCAAAAACTCAGTGGTGCTGCACCGCTACAATGTCGAGCAGGTGACGGTCGGTCTGCTCAGGACATAAACCTGCCTGCTGCGCATTATGGATCTCATCCGCCAGCGTCTTCAGCAGCAGGCCATCCTGCTGCTGCTCTTTGTCCATATCGCGTAAGAATCTGAGCGTCGTAACATCCTGCTGCGCTTTGGCTTCATCAGCCAGTTTGTTGAGGGTGCTGCAGCGCTGTTCATACTCTTCAAGCGTCTTCTGAAACAGTTCTTCCAGGCAAGAATAGCTCTCGTTGATCCCATCAAGGGCTTTAACGACAGGATTTGCCCCTGAGGCCTTCAGGAAGTTAAAGACCCGCATCATATGGGTGACGTTACTTTGCGCCTGAGAGCGAAAGAAGGTGGCAGACCCCGTGAGACTGTTCTCAGCGCACCACGCACTTAAGTGCAGGTGCAGATTGGAGGCATAGAACTCAAGGTTCATCTGCGCGTTAAGTTTTTGCATCATCGTTTGGGTAGCCATACTCATATCCTTATTGACGGTGGGACGTGATGTCCGTTGCTTAACCTGAGCGTCAGGCAAATACGAAGAAAAAGAGCAGAAATACGTTTTCTGCAGTAAACGAAGTCGACCGAAATTCACTTCCTGTGTTCGATATAAATAAGCATACCCTTGTCTGTGGTCTAAGAAAACTCTTAAATAGGCTGTGTTTACCATACATTACAAACTTTAATATAGTACAGAAATACAATTAGCTCGCCATCAATTTCCCTCTCATTAATCCATTGATAATTAATGATTTTATCCGATTAGATATACTGTTACTCTTTTGGGGATATTAAGCCGGAATAATGCTCCGTAAAAGAATGGATTACGGATTAATTATTTCGAATATATGATGCATTAATAAAATTGCGCTAAATCAAATTCTACGAAATAAATAACGCTCCGGACGTGCTGCGTTTTTGATGAAAAACATGCTGCAGCGTTCTGACGTCTGGGGTCCTCACGCCTGTTAAAGGGCATCAGGGATATCTTAGCTAATCTTATGGATAATCCTGCTCACCCTCGTTTCATTTGTCTGACAAATCCTGCCTTTTTTATGTCATTTTTCGCTGAATTTATGTACGCAATTACTGTAATTCTGCGGTGTGATGGGGCTCTCTTATGGAGGATTAATTTCCCGCTAAAACTATCACCAGCAATAACGCTTATGACGAGGTAAGCGCTAATGCCTTGTTTTAAGTCCGATTAAATAAGAAGCACGCAAATATTCCCTACAGAAAAGAAAGCTAAAGCTGGAGTTTACCATGCACAAATTTACTAAAGCGCTGGCGGCCATCGGTCTGGCTGCCGTTATGTCACAATCCGCTATTGCTGAGAATTTAAAACTCGGTTTTTTGGTAAAACAGCCTGAAGAGCCCTGGTTCCAGACGGAGTGGAAATTCGCCGATAAGGCCGGGAAAGACTTAGGTTTTGAAGTGATTAAAATCGCCGTGCCTGACGGTGAGAAAACCCTGAACGCCATCGACAGCCTGGCAGCCAGCGGCGCGAAAGGTTTTGTGATCTGCACGCCGGATCCCAAGCTGGGCTCGGCCATCGCGGCCAAGGCCCGGGGCTATGACATGAAGGTCATCGCCGTTGACGATCAGTTCGTTAACGCCAAAGGCAAGCCGATGGACAGCGTCCCGCTGGTGATGATGGCGGCGACCAAAATCGGTGAGCGTCAGGGCCAGGAACTCTATAAAGAGATGCAAAAACGCGGCTGGGATGTCAAAGAGACCGCGGTGATGGCCATTACTGCGGATGAGCTGGACACGGCACGTCGTCGTACGACCGGGTCAATGGACGCGCTGAAAGCAGCCGGCTTCCCGGAAAAACAGATCTATAAAGTCCCAACCAAATCCAACGATATCCCGGGCGCATTCGACGCCGCGAACTCAATGCTGGTGCAGCATCCAGAAGTCAAACACTGGCTGGTGGTCGGCATGAACGACAACACCGTGCTGGGCGGGGTGCGCGCGACGGAAGGTCAGGGCTTCAAAGCGCCTGACGTGATCGGGATTGGCATCAACGGCGTTGACGCCGTCAGCGAGCTGTCCAAAGCGCAGGCAACCGGCTTCTACGGCTCACTGCTGCCAAGCCCGGACGTTCACGGCTACAAATCCAGCGAGATGCTCTACAACTGGGTCACCAAAGGGGCTGAACCGCCGAAATTTACCGAAGTGACCGACGTGGTGCTGATCACCCGCGACAACTTCAAAGAGGAGCTGGCGAAAAAAGGACTGGGCGGGAAGTAATACGCGGTGATTGTGCCCCTCATCCTTCGTGAGGGGCCTGACGTACACACTACAGGAATCACGGAGACGTTATGCGACAGTCTGATCCGTATCTCTCTTTTCGCGGCATCGGGAAAACCTTCCCCGGTGTTAACGCGCTGACCGATATCAGCTTCGACTGCTATGCCGGCCAGGTTCATGCCCTGATGGGGGAAAACGGTGCGGGAAAATCGACGCTGTTGAAAATCCTCAGCGGCAACTACTCGCCCACGACCGGCACGCTGGCGATCCGCGGCGAAGAGGTCGCTTTTGCCGATACCACGGCGGCGCTCAATGCCGGGGTAGCCATTATCTATCAGGAGCTGCACCTCATCCCTGAGATGACCGTGGCGGAAAATATCTATTTAGGACAGCTCCCGCACAAAGGCGGCGTGGTGAATCGTTCGCTACTTAATTATGAAGCGGGGCTGCAACTTAAACACCTGGGTCTGGACGTCGATCCCCAGACACCGCTGAAATATCTCTCCATCGGCCAGTGGCAGATGGTTGAAATTGCCAAGGCGCTGGCGCGTAACGCCAGAATTATTGCCTTCGATGAACCCACCAGTTCGCTCTCAAAGCGGGAAATCGAAAATCTGTTCCGCGTGATCCGCGAATTGCGTCAGGAAGGTCGTACGATTCTTTACGTTTCGCACCGCATGGAAGAGATATTTGCCCTGAGCGATGCCATCACCGTGTTTAAAGATGGACGCTATGTGCGCACCTTTACCGACATGGCGCAGGTGAACCATGACCAGCTGGTCCAGGCGATGGTCGGACGCGATCTGGGTGATATCTATCACTGGCAGCCGCGCCAGTACGGCCCGGAACGCCTGCGCCTGGATAGCGTAAAAGCGCCGGGCGTCAGAACGCCGATTTCGTTATCCGTACGCAGCGGTGAAATCGTCGGCCTGTTTGGTCTGGTGGGCGCGGGGCGTAGCGAGTTGATGAAAGGTCTGTTCGGCGGTACCCGTATTACCGATGGGCAGGTCTCCATTGACGGCGAGCGGATCGATATTCAGAAACCAGCCCACGCGATCAGGGCGGGGATGATGCTCTGTCCGGAAGACCGGAAAGCGGAGGGCATCATTCCGGTGCACTCGGTGCGCGACAACATCAATATTTCCGCCCGGCGTAAGTTTATTCGCGCCGGTTGCCTGATAAACGATAGCTGGGAGTCGAGTAACGCCGACCACCATATTCGTTCACTGAATATCAAAACGCCGGGTCCGGAACAGCTGATCATGAATCTGTCAGGCGGAAACCAGCAGAAGGCCATTCTGGGCCGCTGGCTGTCAGAGGATATGAAGGTCATCTTACTGGATGAGCCGACGCGCGGTATCGACGTGGGGGCAAAACACGAGATTTATAACGTGATCTATGATCTGGCAAAACGCGGCGTGGCGGTGCTTTTCGCCTCCAGCGATCTGCCGGAGGTGCTTGGCGTGGCCGACCGCATTGTGGTGATGCGTGAAGGCGAAATTGCCGGCGAATTACTTCATGAACAGGCGAATGAACAACAGGCGTTGAACCTCGCCATGCCTAAAGTTAGCCAGGCCGTCGCCTGAGTAAGGAGTTAATGATGTCCTCTGTTACTACATCCGGAGTGCCGAAGTCGAAGTCGGCGTTGAGCGTTGGGCGTATCTGGGATCAGTACGGCATGCTGGTGGTCTTTGCCGCACTGTTCGTCGCCTGCGCGATCTTTGTTCCCAATTTTGCCACCTTCATTAATATGAAGGGGCTGGGTCTCGCCATCTCCATGTCCGGGATGGTGGCCTGCGGGATGCTGTTCTGCCTGGCCTCCGGCGATTTTGACCTGTCGGTGGCGTCGGTGATTGCCTGCGCAGGCGTCACGACGGCCGTGGTGATCAACATGACGGAGAGCCTGTGGATTGGCGTCCTTGCTGGTCTGTTACTCGGCGTCATCAGCGGTCTGGTGAACGGTTTTGTCATTGCGCGCCTGAAGATTAACGCCCTGATCACGACGCTTGCGACAATGCAAATTGTCCGCGGGCTGGCCTATATCATTTCCGACGGTAAAGCGGTAGGGATTGAAGACGAACGCTTCTTCACGCTGGGGTACGCCAACTGGCTGGGTCTGCCTGCGCCTATCTGGCTGACGGTGGCCTGCCTGATCCTGTTCGGCTTCCTGCTTAACCGGACCACCTTTGGTCGCAATACGCTGGCGATTGGCGGTAATGAAGAGGCCGCCCGTCTGGCCGGGGTGCCGGTGGTGCGCACCAAGATTATTATCTTTGTGCTTTCAGGACTGGTTTCTGCCGCGGCGGGGATTATTCTGGCGTCGCGTATGACCAGCGGCCAGCCAATGACCTCTATCGGTTATGAGCTGATCGTTATTTCAGCCTGCGTGTTAGGGGGCGTTTCCCTCAAGGGCGGCATCGGAAAAATCTCATATGTGGTGGCCGGCATCCTGATTTTAGGGACGGTAGAGAACGCCATGAACCTGCTGAATATTTCGCCGTTCTCGCAATACGTGGTACGGGGTCTGATCCTGCTGGCAGCGGTGATTTTCGACCGTTACAAGCAAAAAGCGAAGCGTACCGTGTAACCGTTTTGCACCTCTTTTATTGCTCAACTTATAACCATAGTTGACCCCTTAACCGCCCCGCCAGTAAAACTTGCGGGGCGGTTGTCAAATGGCGAGCGACGTCACACTGTCTATACTTACATGGCTATGAAAGAGGTAAAGGCGTTTGCCTCTCGTCAACCGTAAGGAGGAAAAGGGTGGCTGACTTGTTAACCGCACCGCCTGTACTGCCCGGACATTATGCTTTCTTTTTTGATCTCGACGGCACGCTCGCCGGGATAAAACCGCACCCCGATCAGGTGTCTATTCCGGAGGCGGTGTTACAGGATTTGCATCAGCTCTCGCTCATGAATGAGGGAGCACTGGCATTGATATCAGGGCGCTCAATGGCCGAGCTGGATCTGCTCGCCAGTCCATACCACTTTCCGCTGGCCGGTGTACACGGAGCGGAGCGCCGCGACATCCATGATCAAACGCATATCGTTTCACTCCCCGACTCACTCACGCAAACGCTCCAGAAGCAGCTCTCTGCTGCACTGGCAGACCTGCCTGGCACCGAGCTGGAAGCCAAAGGCATGGCCTTTGCCCTGCATTATCGCCAGGCGCCGCAGCATGAAGCTGCCGTGCTTGCGCTTGCGCAGACGGTTGCGGATGAACATCCACAGCTGGCGCTGCAGCCGGGCAAATGCGTGGTGGAGTTAAAGCCGAAGGGAATTAATAAAGGCGCAGCCATCGCCGCATTTATGGCGGAGGCACCTTTTAAGGGCCGGACGCCTGTTTTCTTTGGGGATGACCTGACCGACGAGGCCGGGTTCCGTGTGGTTAATCAGGCCGGAGGGATCGCCGTTAAGGTAGGGCCTGGTGACACTGTCGCCGAATGGCGGCTGGCGGATGTCGCCAGCGTCTGGCAGTGGGTATCTGATATCGCTAACCAGCAACAACAACAAATAGCGCAAAACAAAGGGGGAAACCATTATGGGTCGCTTAGTCGTCGTCTCTAACCGAATCGCACCGCCTGATGATAAAAAAGCCAGTGCGGGTGGCCTGGCGGTAGGGGTGTTAGGTGCCTTGAAAGCCGCTGGCGGGCTGTGGTTTGGCTGGAGCGGAGAAATCAGTGAAGAAGAGAAACCGCTCAAAAAAGTGACGCGCGGGAACATCACGTGGGCCTCGTTTGCACTGAAAGAGAAAGACTACGACGAGTATTACTCGCAGTTCTCGAATGCCGTCCTGTGGCCGGCGTTTCACTATCGTCTTGACCTGGTCAAATTCCAGCGTGAATCCTTCGAAGGCTACGCGCGCGTGAATGCGCTGCTGGCGGATAAACTGCTGCCTTTAATAGAAGAAGACGATATTTTATGGATCCACGATTATCACCTGCTGCCGTTCGCCAGAGAGCTGCGAAAGAGGGGAGTGAATAACCGGATTGGCTTCTTCCTGCACATCCCGTTCCCGACGCCGGAAATTTTTACCGCGCTGCCACCGCATGAAGAGCTGCTGGAGGCGTTGTGTGACTACGATTTGCTGGGCTTCCAGACGGAAAATGACCGACTGGCATTCCTTGACTCCGTGTCAGGGAAAGCGCGTCTGGTGACCAAAGGCGGGAAAACCCATACGGCGTGGGGAAAAACGTTCCACACCGAAGTGTATCCAATAGGGATTGAACCTGACGAAATCGGGGAGCAGGCCGCTGGCCCGCTGCCGCCAAAGCTGGCGCAGCTTAAGAATGAACTCAAGCACGTGAAAAATATCTTCTCAGTCGAGCGTCTTGATTATTCCAAAGGGCTGCCGGAGCGCTTCCTGGCATATGAAACGCTGCTGGATAAATATCCAGAGCACCACGGTAAAATCCGTTATACCCAGATTGCGCCGACGTCGCGCGGTGAGGTTCAGGCCTATCAGGACATTCGCCATCAGCTGGAGACAGAAGCAGGGCGGATTAATGGCCGCTACGGGCAGCTGGGCTGGACGCCGCTGTTTTATCTGAACCAGCACTTTGACCGTAAGATCCTGATGAAGGTCTTTCGCTACGCGGACGTCGGCCTGGTGACGCCGTTGCGCGACGGGATGAACCTGGTTGCGAAAGAATACGTGGCGGCGCAGGACCCCGCCGATCCGGGTGTGCTGGTGCTCTCCCAGTTTGCCGGGGCCGCAAATGAGCTCACGTCGGCGCTGATCGTGAACCCTTACGATCGCGATGACGTGGCTAACGCCCTGAACCGCGCGCTGACCATGCCGCTCACGGAGCGTATTTCCCGCCATGCTGAAATGATGGAGACGATCCGGAAAAACGATATTAACCACTGGCAGGCGCGTTTTATTCAGGATCTCCGCGATATCGCCCCACAAAGCCATGAAGGCGATTTACAAAAAAAGATCGCAACCTTCCCTAAACTTGCCTGATATTTCCCTGGGGGGTTAACGCCCCCCAAGCGGTACTAACAGCACATCAACCAGGCTTGACGCGACAATAGATTTCGCCGCGCAGGCTGCGCGCGATAAAAAGCTGTGGTTATGATTCCCGCATATCACTAAATCAATATTCTGTTTACGACACATATCGAGAATATGGGCATTAAGTTCTCCTGTCGCAATAACGGTCTCAAAGACGGGATAATCTGCCTTTTCTACCAGCTCGCGCAGGAATTGCTGCGTTTCCTCCTGAAGTACCTCACGAATATCCTCCAGCATAGGGGCAGCCAGCTGATTATACATCTCCGGTTCGGCCGCAAGCGTGATGAGGCTGATGCGGGCATTGTGGGGTCTGGCAATGGACACCGCCCGGGCGACGAGTTGATGGCTTTCTGGGGAAACAGCAACAGAAACAAGTAGATGGGAGTAACTCATGGCGCACTCCTTGGGTATCTGACTGACAGCGTTTGATCACCTTTACCGCGAATTTCGGGGTTCTGCAAGGGCTGATTACGACATTAGTGTGAAGCTTATCATAATTATTCATTAATTATTCTTATAAGAAGAATAACTGAAAAATGGGCCTAAATGAAAAAAATTAACAACTTAACGTAAATCACACAAATTTATGCCTTGACTGTTGAATCGTTTTTACGCGTTACAAAATCATTTCGAATGATCACGGACTGAAACATCTTTTTTAGGCTCCCTGCATAACTCTATGTTTTTTCACAGTAAGAAAAATGTTTCCCGAAGGGGTGTTTGATGTAAATGTTTCCGCGCCACGCTCCCCGATGGAAAAGCACATTGCATGCCAGTTCTGATCCCCCTTCTGCATGAGTATTCGTCAATTAAGAATACAAAACAGTGCTGATTGGTCAATAAGTGAACAAATTACAAGTCATACTGATGGATTTATGGGTCATATTCACTTAAATTGTGTGACGTGGATCACATTTTTTTTAAATTTGAGGATGGCTGGATTGTATGTGTCAAAACTGACGAGTAGAGTTTGCGTCGAATTAGGAAAAATCTTAGTTATTTGTAAGAAATGATAAAACATGTAAGAGACGCATTCGCGTTTCCTCTCTTACGCGTTTCGATGAATACAAACCTAAATTCAACTATGCATTTAGCCTTTTCTTTTTTATACCGGGTGATTTCCCGGCGACATCACGGGGTGCGGTCTTTCCGCATAAAAATAATAGTTGGTTATTCGGGATGGGAACAATGCATACATCCGAGTTGCTAAAACATATCTATGACATCAATTTGTCGTATTTACTGCTCGCGCAGCGTTTGATTAGTCAGGACAAGGCGTCCGCGATGTTTCGTCTGGGTATTAACGAAGAAATGGCAACCATGCTGGGCGGCTTAACCCTCCCGCAGATGGTTAAACTGGCTGAAACGAATCAACTGGTTTGCCAGTTCCGTTTCGATGATTCACAGACAATAACGCGTCTGACGCAGGAGTCCCGTGTAGACGATCTTCAACAGATCCATACCGGTATTCTTCTTTCCACTCGCTTGCTTAACGAAATCAGCCAGCCTGATGACGTAGCCCGTAAGAAAAGGGCCTAGCAATGAGCGAGAAAAGCATTGTTCAGGAAGCGCGTGACATACAGTTAGCCATGGAGCTGATTACACTGGGTGCTCGTTTACAAATGCTGGAAAGCGAGACGCAGTTGAGCCGTGGCCGTCTGATCAAACTGTACAAAGAGTTACGTGGTAGTCCCCCGCCGAAAGGCATGCTGCCGTTTTCTACCGACTGGTTTATGACGTGGGAGCAGAATATTCACGCTTCCATGTTCTGTAATGCCTGGCAGTATCTTCTCAAAACCGGTTTGTGTAGCGGCGTTGACGCCGTGATCAAAGCCTACAAACTTTACCTTGAACAATGCCCACAGCAGGAAGAAGGTCCTCTGCTGGCGCTGACCCGCGCATGGACGCTGGTGCGTTTTGTTGAGAGCGGAATGCTTGAGCTGTCGCGCTGCAACTGCTGCAACGGCAATTTTATTACCCATGCTCATCAGCCTGCAGGCAGCTTCGCCTGTAGTTTATGTCAGCCTCCATCCCGCGCAGTAAAAAGACGTAAACTTTCCCGGGATGCTGCCGATATTATTCCACAACTGCTGGATGAACAGATCGAACAAGCTGTTTAACCCGAACGTGTGGGAAAGATTCCAGCAGCGGTAAGCGATTACCGCTGCTTTTTTTTACCCCGTAAACGGTCAACGCTGCGAGCTGGACGTCCTTGCCATAGTCACTAGCGGAAGGATGATGTCGTGCTTATCTTATTAGGTTACCTGGTAGTTCTCGGTACAGTTTTCGGCGGTTACATGATGACCGGCGGGCACCTTGGAGCACTCTATCAACCGGCTGAACTTATTATCATCGGCGGCGCAGGGGTAGGGGCTTTTATCGTTGGTAACAACGGTAAATCGATCAAGGGCACGCTGAAAGCAATTCCATTGCTGTTCCGTCGCTCGAAATACACCAAAAGCATGTATATGGATCTGCTGGCACTGCTCTATCGCCTGATGGCGAAGTCGCGTCAGCAGGGCATGTTCTCGCTCGAGCGGGACATTGAAAACCCGAAAGAGAGCGAAATTTTTGCCAGCTATCCGCGCATTCTTGCTGATGCCATGATGCTGGATTTCATCGTCGACTATCTGCGACTGATCATCAGCGGCAACATGAATACCTTCGAAATCGAAGCGCTGATGGATGAAGAAATTGAAACCCATGAAAGCGAATCTGAAGTACCGGCCAACAGCCTGGCGCTGGTCGGCGACTCGCTTCCGGCATTCGGTATCGTTGCCGCGGTCATGGGGGTGGTTCACGCGCTGGCCTCAGCAGACCGTCCGGCAGCGGAGCTCGGTGCGCTGATTGCCCATGCGATGGTGGGTACCTTCCTCGGTATTTTGCTGGCGTATGGTTTTATCTCTCCGCTGGCCAGCGTGCTGCGCCAGAAGAGCGCGGAAACCACCAAAATGATGCAGTGCGTGAAGATCACGCTGCTCTCTAACCTCAACGGTTATGCGCCACCGATCGCGGTTGAGTTTGGCCGTAAAACGCTTTACTCCAGCGAGCGTCCGTCGTTTATCGAGCTTGAAGAACACGTGCGTGCGGTGAAAAACCCAAACCAACAGACGACAACTGAGGACGCATGAAAAACCAGTCCCATCCGATCGTCATCGTAAAAAAACGCAAGCACAAGGGCGGTGGGCATGGCGCGCACGGCTCGTGGAAAATCGCGTACGCCGATTTTATGACCGCAATGATGGCGTTCTTTCTGGTGATGTGGCTGATCTCCATCTCCAGCCCAAAAGAACTGATCCAGATTGCCGAGTATTTCCGCACGCCGCTGGCAACGGCGGTGGCTGGCGGACCGCGTATCTCTAACAGCGAAAGCCCGATCCCGGGCGGCGGCGATGATTACACCCAGCAGAAGGGTGAGGTGAAAAAAGAGCCGAACATCGACGAGCTGAAGAGAAAGATGGAACAGGCGCGCCTGAAGAAACTGCGTGGCGATCTCGACCAGCTGATTGAAGCGGATCCGAAGCTGCGTGCGCTGCGACCGCATCTGAAGATTGATCTGGTGCAGGAAGGGCTGCGTATCCAGATTATCGACAGCCAGAACCGCCCGATGTTTAAAACCGGGAGTGCGGAAGTTGAACCGTACATGCGCGATATTCTGCGCGCCATTGCACCGGTGCTGAACGGCATTCCTAACCGAATCAGCCTGTCAGGACACACGGACGATTTCCCGTACGCCAGTGGGGAGAAGGGATACAGCAACTGGGAACTTTCAGCCGATCGTGCCAACGCCTCGCGTCGCGAGCTAGTGGTAGGTGGGCTTGATGATGGCAAGGTACTGCGCGTAGTCGGCATGGCCGCAACCATGCGCGTTTCCGACCGCGGGCCGGATGATGCCATCAACCGTCGTATCAGTCTTTTAGTGCTGAACCAGCAGGCGGAGCAGGCCATCCTGCATGAAAACGCCGAAAGTCAGAATGAGTCACTGGACGATTTAAAACAGCCTGGGGCCGTTCCTTCGGCTGCCGTTCCAACATCGCCACCAGCCAATCCGAGGTGATAGCGTGAGCATGGATATTAGCGATTTTTACCAGACATTCTTTGATGAAGCCGACGAATTGTTGGCCGATATGGAGCAACACTTGCTCGATTTGGTGCCCGAAGCACCGGATTCCGAGCAGCTCAATGCCATCTTCCGTGCGGCGCATTCCATTAAAGGCGGAGCCGGAACGTTTGGATTTACCATCCTGCAGGAAACGACCCATTTAATGGAAAACCTGCTTGATGAAGCACGACGCGGTGAGATGCAGCTCAATACCGACATTATCAACCTGTTTTTGGAAACCAAAGATATTATGCAGGAACAGCTCGACGCCTATAAAAGTTCGGCAGAGCCTGATGCCGCCAGCTTTGAATACATCTGCAATGCGCTGCGCCAGCTCGCGCTGGAAGCAAAAGGTGAGGTTGCCGCAGCCGTGGTTCCTGCCGCAAAACTGAGCGTTGTGGACACGGTTGCCGCGCAGGCGTCTGCCCCTGCCGACGCACCGGCAGGCAAACTGCGCGTTGTGCTGTCTCGCCTGAAAGAGAATGAAGTTAACCTGCTGGAAGAAGAGCTGGGTAACCTGGCGAAATTAAGCAACGTGGTAAAAGGCAAAGACAGCCTGGCCGCGACGCTTGATGACGGTATTGGCCAAGACGATATCGTGGCGGTGCTGTGCTTTGTGATTGAAGCCGATCAAATCGCCTTCGAAACCGAAACTGTCGCAGTTGACGCCCCAGCGGCTGCGGAAGAGGTGGCTGTTGTCGCCCAGGCCGCCGCACCGGCTGTGGCCCCTGCGGCCCCGGCGCTGAAGGCGGTGCCAAAAGAAGCTGCTGCACCGGGCCGTGGTGAAAAACCTGCCGCGCGCTCCAGCGAGTCGACCAGCATCCGTGTTGCCGTTGAGAAGGTTGACCAGCTGATTAACCTGGTGGGCGAACTGGTGATCACCCAGTCGATGCTGGCGCAACGTTCAAACGAACTCGACCCGGTCACCCACGGGGATTTGATTACCAGCATGGGCCAGCTGCAGCGTAACGCCCGCGACCTGCAGGAATCGGTCATGTCCATCCGTATGATGCCGATGGAATATGTCTTCAGCCGCTTCCCGCGTCTGGTCCGCGATCTCGCCAGCAAGCTGAACAAGCAGATTGAACTGACCCTGATGGGCAGCTCAACCGAACTGGATAAGAGCCTGATCGAGCGCATCATTGACCCGTTAACGCACCTGGTGCGTAACAGCCTCGACCACGGTATCGAACTGCCGGAAAACCGCATTGCCGCCGGAAAATCCCCGGTCGGCAACCTGATTCTCTCTGCGGAACACCAGGGCGGGAACATTTGTATCGAAGTGACCGATGACGGCGCCGGTCTGAACCGCGAGCGCATCCTGGCAAAAGCGATTTCGCAGGGGATGGCGGTCAATGAAAACATGACCGACGAAGAAGTGGGCATGCTGATCTTCGCGCCGGGCTTCTCTACCGCAGAGCAGGTGACCGACGTCTCCGGGCGCGGCGTGGGCATGGACGTGGTGAAACGTAACATCCAGGAGATGGGCGGCCACGTTGAAATCCAGTCTAAACAGGGTTCCGGCACCACCATTCGCATCCTGCTGCCGCTGACGCTGGCGATCCTCGACGGCATGTCCGTCAAGGTGGCGGACGAAGTCTTTATCCTGCCGCTGAACGCGGTGATGGAATCCCTGCAGCCGCGTGAGGAAGATCTGCATCCGCTGGCGGGCGGCGAGCGCGTGCTCGAGGTTCGCGGTGAGTACCTGCCGCTGGTGGAACTGTGGAAAGTGTTCGAAGTGGACGGGGCGAAGACCGAGGCCACGCAGGGTATCGTGGTGATCCTGCAAAGCGCGGGCCGCCGCTATGCATTGCTGGTCGATCAGCTGATTGGCCAGCACCAGGTGGTGGTGAAGAACCTCGAAAGCAACTACCGCAAAGTGCCGGGTATTTCTGCCGCCACCATTCTGGGTGATGGTAGCGTGGCGCTGATCGTCGATGTGTCGGCGCTTCAGGGATTAAATCGTGAACAACGTGTGGCGTACACAGCCGCCTGATTAAGTAGAAGGTAATAACATGACCGGTATGAGTAATGTAACGAAACTGGCGGGCGAGCCATCAGGACAGGAATTTCTGGTATTCACTTTAGGCGATGAAGAGTACGGCATCGATATCCTGAAAGTGCAGGAAATCCGTGGTTACGACCAGGTTACCCGCATCGCTAACACGCCTGCGTTTATTAAAGGTGTCACCAACCTGCGTGGCGTCATTGTGCCCATCGTGGACCTGCGCGTGAAGTTCAGCCAGGGCGACGTTGATTATAACGACAACACCGTAGTGATCGTCCTGAACCTGGGGCAGCGCGTGGTGGGTATCGTGGTGGATGGCGTGTCTGACGTGCTTTCCCTGACCTCTGACCAGATTCGTCCTGCGCCGGAGTTTGCGGTCACGCTGTCGACCGAATACCTGACCGGTCTGGGCGCGCTCGGCGAGCGTATGCTGATTCTGGTGAACATTGAGAAGCTGCTGAACAGCGATGAGATGGCGCTGCTGGATATCGCCGCGAGTCACGTAGCGTAGGTAAATGCAAAACGGCAACCCAGGTTGCCGTCTTTTGTGTTTGCTCCCTCTCCCTGTGGGAGAGGGCTGGGGTGAGGGCATCAGGCCTCACCCTTTTTCATACCCTTAAGCTTCCTGCTTTACCAGCTCAGCGTCCGCTTCCCTCGCACCTTCATTCTGCGACAGCATCGCGGTCGCAATCCCATTACCCAACACGTTAATCGCGGAACGGCCCATGTCCAGGAAGTGGTCGATCCCCATCAGCAGCAAAATACCGGCGACCGGGATGTTGAAGCTTGGGATCGTCGCGGCCAGCACCACCAGCGAGGAGCGCGGTACGCCCGCAATCCCTTTTGAGGCCAGCATCAGGGTCAGCATCAGCACCGTCACTTCAGAGAAGCTCAGGTGAATGTTGTACGCCTGAGCGATAAACATTGAGGCGAAAGAGCAGTACACCATCGACCCCACCAGGTTGAAGGAGTAGCCAATCGGCAGCACGAAAGAGGCGATGTTGCGCGAGCAGCCAAAACGCTCCAGCTGCTCCAGCGTTTTAGGGTAGGCTGCTTCAGAACTGCTGGTGGTAAACGCCACCAGCACTGGATCTTTCAGCATGCTGACCAGGCGGAACACCTCTTTTTTCAGCACCATGTAACCCACGGCCAGCAGCACCATGCAGGTGAGAAGAATGGCAACATAGTAGCCGCCAATAAAGGAGGCATAGTTCAACAGAATGCCCAGACCCTGCGTGGCGATAACGGATGAGATTGCCGCGAAAATGGCCAGCGGCGCAACGTACATCACATAACCCGTGACCTTCAGCATGATATGGGAAACCACGTCCAGCGCAGCCACCAGTGGGGCATTGAATTTCTGCCCCAGCGACGCGCCGCCAATGCCGAAGAACATGGAGAACACCACAATCTGCAGGATCTCATTGTTCGACATCGCCCCCGCGATGCTGGTTGGAATGGTGTGTGACAGGAACGCTTTCAGCGTCATGCCCCCAACGGCCAGACCGGTATCCACCGCCTCGGTCGGGACGGTCAGGTTCAGCCCGCTTCCCGGATGCTCCAGCGTGACGATAAACAGGCCGACCAGAATAGAGAGCACGGATGAGCTGATAAACCATACCATCGCTTTGCCGCCCACGCGGCCAATGGTAGAGGTTTCGCCCAGCTTCATAATGCCGACGGTGAGCGTACTGAACACCAGGGGGGCAATGACCATTTTGATCAGTCGGAGGAAAATATCGGTCAGAAGGGTAATATTATCCGACCAGGCTTTGATGGCATCCGCAGATGCATATTCATGAATTGCTGCCCCTGAAAGAATACCCGCCAGCATGAATATCACGATGAAGAGTGTGAGTTTGTTTGCACTTGCCACGAAAAAAGACCCTCTATGCGCTTCAGATGTAGCCCGCGGCGATACATATAAATTTTTTATTACGACGCGGGAAATTATTCGGCACATAAATTGACGCAAAGCGTAGGGGGATACAACTCCTTTTTAAGTTTTATTAATTTTGTTGTTATTGTCATGACGATATATTGTGATCTGCATCACACTTTAATGGATATATTCTCAGAAAATAAATTAAAAAAGCGGAAAAAATGATTTTAACTACATGTTATTTAAGGAAATATGAAGTCAATAAGACAAAGTGCTTATGCGTTAAGGGGCAGGTGGTCGAAGCGATATCCGTAAACTAAATTCTCAATAACCCCCCTCAGAGGAACATTAAGCGGGGCTAACATCTTGAACGAAATAAATAAAATGTGGCAAGGGAACGGAGACGTCTTCTGGAGGGTGGTAAATGAAAAGAAAACTCCTTTTGATCTGCGCAGGCACCTTACTGACTGCGACAACGGTCCATCAGGCACTGGCCGTCACCAGTAGCGGCACCATCGGCGCGACGCTGACACTCACGAACGGCTGTCTGATAAACGGATCGCCCACGCAAAACGGCATTAACTTCGGGACACTGGATTTCGGCACCCATCCCGCAACGTTTTCCACTCTGACCACCCAGCTCACCGGCGCCAGCGGCGGAAACACCTTCACCATTCAATGTACGACCGCCAGCTATACGGTGGCGATCACCGGCAACACCAACTCCACCGCTCCCGGTACCGTTGTTGGCACCCCGGGAACACCTGCCCGCTATCTGGTTAACACCGCCAACGCGGCACAGGGCGTGGCGTACAGCCTGTACAGCGATAGCGGGTTTAACAGCGTGATTGCCAATAACACCGCGTTGCCGATCGCCTCTACGGCAGGAGGGGTGGACAGTTACACCCTCTACGGACGTATTACCGGCGGCGGTAACAGCGTGACGGTCGTACCCGGAACCTACACCGACACGATTAACGTCAGCGTCACCTATTAGTCCTGCACCGCCATGAAGGCAACTCTCACAGGTCTGCGCATATGCGCAGAGGGACACGTGCAGCCTTTTTTCGCGCTGATCGTCGGATTGCTGATGACGCACGCGGCGAATGCGGTGACATCACAGTCCTTTAAAGTCAGCGCGACCATCGTCCCGGGATGTGTGGTGACCACCGGCAGCGGAGGGCTTCTCGGGACGCTGGATTTTGGCACCCATAACGGCGTCGAGAGCGCACCGGTCAGCACCAGTTTTGTGCCAAACGGGGCCTTGTCTATAGCCTGCACGCCAGGCGTGGCGCTGAGCATGAGCATTAATGGCGGCCAGAATTATTCAACCGTTCGCCGCATGAAACGCTCGAACGGCGCCGACGTGGTGGGATATCGGCTTTACAGCAGCAGCTCGCTGGCCGCGAACAGCGAGATTGGCGTCAACCAGGCGATACCGGTGACCTATAGCAACAGCAATAACATCGCGCTGCCGCTTTTTGGCGTGGCGCTACTGACCGGATTTAGCCCGGCAGGAACGTATTCCGATCAGCTCACCGTGACCTTGTCATGGTAATAAAGGGAGAGTGTTGATGAAGCCAATTTTCAGACCTGTTTGTCTGGCGGGCGCGTTGGGAATGGCTGTGGCAACCGGTCAGGCGCAGGCGGCAGCCACCATTCTGCTCTGGCCGATTGACCCGTGGCTTGCGGCAGACGCTAACGCCACGGAACTGTGGATCCAGAACCAGGGAAACAGCGCCACAACGATGCAGGTGCGCATTGTACGCTGGAAACAGGAGGACGGACACGAGCGCTACACCGCACAGCAGGATGTGGTCGCCAGCCCGCCCATCGTCACGATTGGCACAGGCAGCAAGCAGCTTATCCGCCTTATTAAGCAGGCTCCCGTTCCCGCAGGCATCGAACAAGCCTACCGCATTATCGTGGATGAAATTCCTCAGCCTGATGCCAAAGCAGAACCTACCATCGGCCTCAAATTGCAGATGCGTTACTCCATTCCGCTGTTTGTGTATGGTCAGGGGATCCCGACCATAAAAGAGGGGGCGCATCACGCGCTGGTGGAGACCCGGAACCTGAGCTGGCGGGTGACGCGAACGGATGGGCAGCCGGCACTGGAGGTCCGGAATCGGGGGGATGTCCATGTCAGGCTGAGCCAGGTGGCGCTGGAGCAGGGAGGGCAGAAACGCACGGTTGCGGAGGGATTGCTGGGTTACGTACTTCCCGGCAGCACCCGTAGCTGGCCGGTACCCGCGGGCGTTCGTCAGCCAGAGCGGATGAGCGCGCAGATTAATGCCAGGGACGCACAATGGCAGTCGACGCCCGTCAACTGAAGCCGGCGATGATGATACTGCTTTGCGTCAGTTCGGCGACCTGGGCTGAGCCCGGCGATGACAGCCTGCCGCCGCCGCCCCAGGCACAGGCGATACATGATGAAGCGGTCTTCCAGCTTGCCCTCGTGCTTAACCACTACGACACCGGTCTGGTCGTGCCCGTGACGCAGCGTAAAGGCGCTTTCTTTATCTCCAGCGCCGACCTGCTGCGCGCGGGGTTGCCACCTGAGCATGTTCCTGCCGGAGAGGTGAATCTCTCTTCGCTTTCTCAGGTTCGGGTCGAGTACGACAGCGCCGCGCAGCGCCTGCTGCTGACCGTTCCCCGCGACTGGGTCGCGTCCCGCGTGACGCCGTTCAGCGCGCAAGCGACGCAGGCCAAACCGCACTTTGGGCGCGGCGCGCTGCTCAATTACGATCTTTACACCAACCACACGGAGCACATCGGCGGACAGGCTTCCCTCTGGCATGAGTTCCGCTACTTTAACGAGAACGGTTCGTTTTCCTCCACCGGCTATGCCCGCGAAAATTTCACCGGCAACGAGGGTCAGCAGGAGGGGTATGTCCGCTATGACACGACCCTGCTGTTCACCAATGAGGATGACGCGATGAGCTGGAGCGTCGGGGACGTGATCAGCGATGCCCTGAGCTGGAGTTCCAGCGTGCGGATGGGGGGGATCAGCGTCGGGCGGGATTTCTCCCTGCGGCCTGACCTGGTGACGTGGCCGCTGCCCGAGTTCGCCGGGGAAGCGGCGGTACCCACCTCGGTCGATCTTTTTATCAACGGGTATCGCTCCGGCTCAACGCAGCTTCAGCCGGGTCCCTTCACCCTGACCAATCTGCCCTATATCAACGGCGCCGGGGATGCGGTGCTGGTCACGACGGATGCGCTGGGGCGACAGGTCAGCACCACGCTGCCGTTTTACGTCACCAGCGACTTGCTTAAAAAAGGGCTGAGCGACGGCGCCGTGACGCTGGGCAGCCTGCGGCGTAATTACGGTATCAGGAATTTTGACTACGGCTCCGCGGCAGGCAGCGGCTCGTATCGCTACGGGGTGACGGACTGGCTGACCCTGGAAGGGCATGCGGAAGGGGCGCAGGAGCTGGCGCTAGGCGGGGCAGGGACGGTGATAAAACTCGGCCAGTTTGGCGTGGTGAATACCGCTTACTCGCAGAGCCGCATGCGCGGGGATACGGGCGGGCAAATTAACTGGGGTTACCAGTACAGCACCAGCGAGTTCAGCGTCGCCACTCAGCACACGCGCCGTGACCGCGGTTTTGGCAATCTGGCCCTTTACGACCAGCCGACGGTGTATGACGAGAACAATAAACCCATCGCCAGCTTCAGCCGCAATACGGACCAGTATTCTCTGACCTTCAACCTGGGACAGTACGGCAACATCGGCGCGGCCTGGATCGGCGTGGAAAGTTTTGACAGTCAAAAAACCGAGCTGCTTAATCTCTCATGGAGCCGCAATTTGTGGGGCGCGAGCAGTATTTACCTCGCCGGGAGCCGGGACCAGCAGCGGGGAGACTGGACGGTCGCGCTGTCGCTGCAGGTGCCGCTGGGGGCACGCGACAGCGCCGCGTTCACCGTTGAAAACACCCCGGATGCCGGCAGTACCCAGCGCATCAACTACAACCACGCCATGCCGTCTGACGGCGGCTTTAGCTGGAACATGGCCTGGGCCAACCAGTCAAAATCCAGTGACTATCAACAGGGCACGCTGGGCTGGCGTAATAACAATATTGAACTGCAGGGCGGCGGCTACGGTGAAAGGGACATGATGACCTGGTGGGGCGAGGCGATGGGCGCGATTGTTCTGATGGACGGCGAGCTGTTTGCCGCGAATAAGATCAACGATGCGTTTGTCGTCATCAGTACCGACGGTCATCCGGACGTGCCCGTCAGCTATGAGAATCAGCCCGTCGGTAAAACGAATAACAACGGTTACCTGCTGGTCAGCGGGGTGTCGGCGTATTATCCGGCTAGCTACCGCATTGATACCCTGAACCTGCCGGCGGATACCCGTCTGAAAGAGACCGAGCGGCGGATCGCGATCCGGCGCCACAGCGGCTATCTGGTTGATTTCCCAATGGAGCAGGAGCGGGTGGCAAGCGTCATTCTGCACGATGTACGCGGCCAGGCGCTGCCGGTGGGAAGCCAGGTCCGACGCTCTTCGCGCAGCAATGCGGTGGTGGGGTATGACGGCATCGCCTGGCTGGAAAATCTTAGCGATGTGAACCCGCTGGAGGTGATCGCGCCTGATGGAAAACGCTGCAGGGCTACCCTGACCGTGGGAGCCAACCCGGAGCACAAGCTGCAAACCTACGGTCCGCTGGTGTGCCGGGAGGCGCCATGAAGCGCCTGCTGCTGTTGATACTGCTGCTGTTTTCCGGCGGCGGCTGGGCGGCGTGTACCGTCAGTACGGTCAACGCCTCGTTTGGTAGCGTCACGTCGTTTGCGCTCAGCGGAACCGGGGAGGTGGAAACCACCGGCACGCTGGTGGTGGCGTGCGATGCCATACTGAATCTGTTGACCAACGACTCGGTGACGCTGACCTATACCGCGGCATCGGTCTCGGGCAGCAGTCGGGCCACCATGAAACGCACGGACAACGCGGCCATCACGGACGTGATCCCCACCCGGCTGTGCGGACTCGCGGGCTGCGCGAGCAGCAGCGAGGTACAGATAAGCAAATCGTATACCTGGAGCGGGAATACGCTACTGGGGTTGCTGGGGTCAAAGCAGTACAACATCCCGCTCTATTTCCGTACCGTCGCCGGACAGAACGTTTCTGCCGGGCCGTATCAGGTGCAGTTAACCTTCAGCGTTAACTACAGCGTCTGCTCCGTGGGCGCGCTCGGTATTTGCACAATCAATCAGACGGGCACGGCGACGACCACCATTCTCCTTAACCTGACCGTGACCAACGACTGCAGCGCCATGACCACGCCGGACGTCAACTTCAACAGCGCGCCGCTGGTGCAAAGTTTCCCTACCGTCTCGCAGGCGATTGCCGTCACCTGTACCAAAGGCAGTACGTATACCATCGGCATTAACAACGGTGCTAACGCGCTGAATAACGTGCGCCGGATGGTAAGCGGCAGTAACTACCTGAGTTATGACATCTATAAAGAAGCCACGGGTAACCGCTGGGGCGGCAGCGGCAGCGAACGCTGGACCAGCGCGACGTCGTCGCAGGTCAGTACCGATGGTCTCCTGCGTACCTACAACTACACCGCGAAAGTGCTGACCAATCAGGCCACGCCACCCGCCGGAACCTACACCGATACGCTGATTGTCGACGTGGCTTTCTAACCCCGCGCTTTTCCCTTTCGCAAATGTAAAGTTCCTGTTGGCTGTGCCGATAACACCGTTAATAAATCTATGAGAAGGTGTTGTATGTTGAACCGTATCCGCGTTGTCACAATGCTCATGATGGTGCTGGTCATTTTCGCACTTCTTCAGCTCATCTCCGGCGGGCTTTTTTTCTCGTCATTAAAACAGAACCAGGACAGCTTTGCGGCCTCGAACGATCTCCGCCTGCAGCAGAGTGAGCTCACCTCAACGTGGGATCTGATGCTGCAAACGCGTATCAACCTGAGCCGCTCGTCCGCGCGCATGATGATGGATCCCAACAATCAGCAGAGCAGCGCGAAAACCGATCTGTTGAAAAATGCCCGTGCCACCCTCGCTGACGCCGCAAAACATTACGACGCCTTCAAAAAGATTACCCCGCAGCCTGCGATGGAGCAGGTGAGCCAGAACATTGACGAAAAATACAACGCCTACCATGCCGGTCTGGCAGAGCTGATTCAGTTCCTTGAGAGCGGCAACATGGACGCCTATTTCGCGCAGCCGACGCAGGGGATGCAAAACGCCCTCGGCGCGGCGCTGGGGGAGTACGCGAAGGTCAGTGGCGATCTGTATCACTCCGCGTTTGCTGAAAGCCAGAATGACTACCGCTTTGCGAAATGGCAGATGGCGGTGCTGGCGCTGGCGCTGGTCATTGTGCTGATCGCGGTCTGGTACGGCATTCGCCATATCCTGCTGAACCCTCTCGGTCGCGTCATTGCCCACATTCGTGACATTGCCGGCGGTGACCTGACCAAAACGCTGACCGTGTCCGGGCGCAATGAGATCACCGAGCTGGCAAACAGCGTTGACCATATGCAGCGTTCGCTTATCGATACCGTCGCCAACGTGCGTAGCGGCACGGATGCCATCTATACCGGCACCAGCGAAATTGCGATGGGCAATAACGACCTCTCTTCGCGCACCGAACAGCAGGCGTCCGCCCTGGAAGAGACGGCGGCCAGCATGGAGCAGCTTACCGCGACCGTGAAGCAGAACGCCGATAACGCCCGCCAGGCCTCTCAGTTGGCGGAAAGCGCCTCCGAGACGGCACAGCGCGGCGGTCGCGTGGTGGATGGTGTGGTGAAAACCATGCACGACATCGCCGAGAGCTCGAAGAAAATCGCCGACATCATCAGCGTCATCGACGGCATTGCCTTCCAGACCAACATTCTGGCGCTGAACGCCGCCGTGGAAGCGGCGCGTGCGGGCGAGCAGGGACGCGGGTTTGCCGTGGTGGCCGGGGAAGTGCGCAACCTGGCCAGCCGCAGCGCCAACGCGGCAAAAGAGATCAAGTCGCTGATTGAAGATTCCGTCTCCCGCGTGGATACCGGCTCCGTGCTGGTGGAAAGCGCCGGGGAGACCATGAATGACATCGTGAATGCTGTCACCCGCGTGACGGACATCATGGGTGAAATCGCCTCTGCGTCTGATGAGCAGAGTCGTGGTATCGACCAGGTTGCCCTGGCGGTATCGGAAATGGATCGCGTGACACAGCAAAACGCCGCGCTGGTGCAGGAGTCCGCTGCGGCGGCCGCTGCGCTGGAAGACCAGGCAAGCCGTCTGAAGATGGCGGTCTCGGCGTTTCGTCTCGCTTCACTCGCTGGAAACACGGTCACCCCGCAGGCGACGTACCGCGCGCCAGCCGCTGAACCGGCTGCAAACCGTACGCGTACCGCGACGACCGGACAAGATGAAAACTGGGAAACATTTTGACTGACAATTAAACCGCGGCTGCTTGCCGCTTGATGGGAGCGTGGATGTTAAATCGTATTCGTATCTCGACCACACTGTTTTTGATTCTGATCCTTTGCGGTGTGTTGCAGGTTGGCAGTAACGGGTTGTCTTTTTGGGCGTTTCGCGATGGCTATCAGAATTTGCAGGACGTTGAGGCGAGTAATCAGCAGCGCTCCGCACTGGCACAAACCCGTGCCGTGCTGTTGCAGGCAAGCACTGCGCTGAACAAGGCGGGAACCTTAACCGCGCTAAGTTATCCGCCGGATGACATTAAGGCGCTGATGGCCACCGCGCGCGATAGCCTGAAACAGGCTGACGCACAGTTTAAGGCCTTTACGGCACAGGCCACCGGTAGCGAGAAAGAGAAAGCGCTGAAGGCCGCCATGAAGACCCATTTTGAACAGTGGTACAGCGATCTGGACCATCAGGCGACGTGGCTCGAGAACAACCAGCTGTCGGACTTTATGACCGCGCCGGTTCAGGCCTCGCAGGCCGCGTTTGACGGCAGCTTTAACGCGTGGCAGCAGGATATTAACCAGTCTGTACAGCGTGCCGGTGAACAGAGCCGCCAAAGCTATCACATGTCGGGCGTCATCTTTGCCGTGGTGGTGATTCTGGCAGGGTTGCTGACCGGTGCCGCGCTGATCTGGTCGCGCAGGATGATTGTGCAGCCGCTGGCGATTATCAGCAGCCACTTCGACAGTATTGCGAAAGGCGACCTGGCGCGTCCGGTGGCGGTGTTCGGCAAGAACGAAATTTCGGCAATTTTTGCCAGCCTGAAGGCGATGCAGGGATCGCTGCGGGAAACGGTATCCGACGTGCGTCAGGGCAGTTATGCCATGCACACCGGGATCTCAGAGATTGCGGCGGGTAACAACGATCTCTCGTCCCGCACCGAGCAGCAGGCGGCCTCGCTGGCGCAGACGGCAGCCAGTATGGAGCAGCTGACCGCGACGGTAAGCCAGAACGCCGATAACGCGCGTCAGGCGTCTGACCTGTCAAAACAGGCGGCGATGACGGCGAAGAAGGGCGGCGACCAGGCGTCCCACGTCGCCAGTACCATGCAGGAGATCGCCACCAGTTCACAGAAAATTGGTGACATCATCAGCGTGATTGACGGTATCGCGTTCCAGACCAACATTCTTGCGCTGAATGCCGCAGTAGAAGCCGCGCGTGCCGGGGAGCAGGGGCGCGGGTTTGCGGTGGTGGCGGGTGAAGTGCGTAACCTGGCGAGTCGCAGCGCCAACGCGGCGAAAGAAATTAAGGTGCTGATCGAAGAGTCGGTCTCACGCGTTCAGCAGGGCTCAACGCTTGTGGATACCGCGGCGAAAACCATGCACGAAATCGTCACCTCCGTGACGCGGGTGAACGACATCATGGGCGAGATTGCCTCGGCGTCGGATGAACAGCGTCGCGGCATTGAGCAGGTTGCCCAGGCGGTGAGCCAGATGGATCAGGTGACGCAACAGAACGCCTCGTTAGTTGAGGAAGCGGCAGCGGCAACCGATCAGCTGGCCAGCCAGGCGGATCGTCTGACCGGGCTGGTCGCGGTATTTAATGTGAAAGAGCACGTTGAAGCAGTAACAGAAGTCGGGCGGTCGCAGGCCGTGCCAGTTGTATCCTGAATGTAATTAAGAAGGCGCTATGACATCACCAATGCCCCCTGGGCAAACGTCATTATTGTTGCAGATGACACAGCGCCTCGCGCTGTCCGACGCGCATTTTCGTCGGATATGTCAGTTAATCTACCAGCGTGCGGGGATCGTGCTTGCGGATCATAAGCGGGACATGGTCTACAACCGTCTGGTGCGGCGCTTGCGTACGCTGGGGCTGGATGATTTTGGCCGCTATCTGAGCATGCTCGAGGCGAACCAGAACAGCGCAGAGTGGCAGGCTTTTATTAACTCGTTAACCACCAACCTGACGGCGTTTTTCCGTGAAGCCCACCACTTCCCGGTCCTGGCCGAGCATGCGCGCCGTCGCACCGGGGAGTATCGCGTCTGGAGTGCGGCCGCCTCGACGGGTGAAGAGCCGTACTCGCTGGCGATCACCCTTGCCGATACGCTGGGGATGGCGCCCGGGCGCTGGAAGGTCTACGCCAGCGATATCGATACCGAAGTGCTGGAGAAGGCGCGTAACGGCGTTTATCGCCAGGATGAACTGAAAACGCTGTCGCCGCAGCAGCTGCAGCGTTATTTCATGCGCGGGACGGGCCCGCATGAAGGCCTGGTACGCGTACGCCAGGAGCTGGCGAACTGCGTCGAATTCGCGCCCGTTAACCTGCTGGATAAGCAGTACAACGTGCCGGGGCCTTTCGACGCCATTTTTTGCCGTAACGTCATGATCTATTTTGATAAAACGACGCAACAGGACATTTTGCGTCGGTTTGTTCCGTTGCTCAAGCCTGACGGTTTACTGTTTGCCGGGCACTCGGAAAACTTCAGCAACCTCGTGCGTGAGTTTAGCCTGCGTGGGCAAACGGTATATGCGCTGAGTAAGGAAAAAGCATGAGTAAAATCAGGGTATTGTCTGTCGATGATTCAGCGCTGATGCGTCAGATCATGACTGAAATTATCAATAGCCACAGCGACATGGAGATGGTGGCAACCGCGCCTGATCCGCTGGTAGCGCGGGATTTAATTAAAAAATATAACCCCGACGTGCTAACGCTGGATGTCGAGATGCCGCGCATGGATGGCATAGATTTCCTCGAAAAATTAATGCGGCTGCGGCCCATGCCAGTGGTGATGGTCTCCTCCCTGACCGGGAAAGGATCGGAAATCACCCTGCGCGCGCTGGAGCTGGGGGCGGTCGATTTTGTCACCAAGCCGCAGCTCGGCATCCGTGAAGGGATGCTGGCGTACAGCGAGATGATCGCCGAGAAGATCCGCACCGCGTCGCGGGCGAAGCTTGCCGCCCACACGCCGATGGCCGCGCCGGCGACCCTGAAGGCCGGTCCCTTACTCAGCTCGGAAAAACTGCTGGTCATTGGGGCGTCAACCGGAGGAACAGAGGCAATTCGTCATGTACTCCAGCCATTGCCGCTCTCAAGTCCGGGTATTCTGATCACTCAACATATGCCGCCAGGCTTTACCCGTTCGTTCGCAGAACGCCTGAACAAGCTGTGCCAGATCAGCGTGAAAGAGGCGGAAGACGGCGAGCGCGTGCTCCCGGGGCATGCCTATATCGCGCCGGGCGACAAGCATATGGAGCTGGCGCGCAGCGGCGCTAACTATCAAATCAAAATTCATGACGGACCGCCGGTCAACCGGCACCGTCCGTCGGTGGATGTGCTGTTTCATTCGGTGGCGAAACATGCGGGGCGCAACGCCGTGGGGGTGATCCTGACGGGGATGGGCAACGACGGTGCCGCCGGAATGCTTGCAATGCACCAGGCTGGCGCCTGGACGATTGCGCAGAATGAAGCAAGTTGTGTGGTGTTCGGCATGCCGCGCGAGGCCATCAATATGGGTGGCGTGAGCGAAGTGGTCGATCTTAGCCAGGTAAGCCAGCAGATGCTGGCGAAAATCAGTGCCGGACAGGCAATACGTATTTGACTCAGGAGTATTATTTTATGGCGGATAAAGAGCTTAAGTTTTTGGTTGTGGATGACTTTTCCACCATGCGTCGCATTGTGCGCAACCTGCTGAAAGAGCTGGGCTTCAACAACGTTGAAGAAGCAGAAGACGGCGTTGATGCGCTGAACAAACTGCAGGCTGGCGGGTTTGGTTTTGTGATCTCCGACTGGAACATGCCAAACATGGACGGTCTGGAACTGTTAAAAACCATTCGTGCTGATGCGGGAATGGCGTCCATGCCGGTTCTGATGGTCACGGCAGAAGCGAAGAAAGAGAACATCATTGCCGCTGCACAGGCGGGCGCAAGCGGCTATGTGGTGAAACCATTCACCGCGGCGACCCTGGAAGAGAAGCTCGGTAAGATCTTCGAGAAACTCGGCATGTGAGGTGTTGGTTATGATGCAACCTGCTATGAAACCCGTTGAAGAACACTCGCCGAGCGACATCATCGTCCGCATCGGCAGCCTGACGCGCATGCTGCGTGACAGCCTGCGTGAGCTGGGTCTGGATCAGGCGATTGCCGAAGCGGCGGAAGCGATTCCTGATGCCCGCGATCGTCTGGACTACGTCGTGCAGATGACCGCTCAGGCCGCTGAACGTGCGCTGAACAGCGTTGAAGCGTCGCAGCCGCACCAGGATGCGATGGAAAAGGGGGCGAAAGCGCTGACCAAACGCTGGGACGAGTGGTTTGAGAACCCTATCGAGCTGGCGGATGCCCGCGAGCTGGTGACCGATACCCGTCAGTTCCTGGGGGATGTGCCGGGTCACACCAGCTTCACCAATGCCCAGCTGCTGGACATCATGATGGCGCAGGATTTCCAGGACCTGACCGGTCAGGTTATCAAGCGCATGATGGATGTGATCCAGGAGATTGAGCGCCAGCTGCTGATGGTGCTGCTGGAGAACATCCCGGAACCGGCAGCCCGTCCAAAACGCGAGAACGAAAGCCTGCTCAATGGTCCACAGCTCGACGCCAGCAAGGCGGGCGTGGTGGCAAGCCAGGATCAGGTGGACGACCTGCTGGACAGCCTCGGCTTCTGATGGTCCATCCCGCCTCAGGGGATGGACATCCTCTGAGGCGGTTTGCGACAAAATCACCGAAAAGAGCCCGAATAAACGGGCTTTTCCCGCCATTGGATTTCCGCTGCGCTGGCATGATACCCGTGACGTAATGGGCTGAGCGTGCACAGTGGCAGAAGAGAACGACGACAAAACGGAAGCCCCCACACCCCACCGACTAGAAAAGGCGCGTGAGGAAGGGCAAATCCCCCGATCCCGAGAATTGACCTCCCTGCTGATCCTTATCGTAGGCGTGTGCATTATCTGGTGGGGCGGGGAGTCGCTCGCCCGCAAGCTGGCGGGCATGCTGTCAACCGGCTTACGTTTTGACCACAGTATGGTCAACGATCCGAATCTGATCCTCAGCCAGATTATTCAGCTGATTAAAGGGGCCATGGTTGCGCTGCTGCCCCTGATCACCGGGGTTGTGCTGGTCGCGCTGGTCTCGCCGGTGATGCTCGGCGGTCTGGTCTTCAGCGCCAAATCGCTGCAGCCGAAATTTTCCAAACTGAACCCGCTGCCGGGCATTGCGAAAATGTTCTCTGCGCAGACCGGGGCCGAGCTGCTCAAAGCTATTCTCAAATCGGTGCTGATGGGCAGCTCCGCGGGGTTTTACCTCTGGTACCACTGGCCGGAAATGATGCGTCTCATCAGCGAATCGCCTCTCACCGCGATGAGCAATGCCCTGAATCTGGTCGGACTCTGCGCGCTGCTGGTGGTGCTCAGCATTATCCCGATGGTGGGTTTTGACGTGATCTTCCAGCTCTATACCCACTTCAAGAAACTGCGGATGTCACGTCAGGATATCCGTGACGAATATAAGCAGATGGAAGGTGACCCGCACGTGAAGGGGCGTATCCGCCAGATGCAACGTGCCGCCGCCCGTCGCCGCATGATGGACGATGTGCCGAAGGCCGACGTCATCGTCACCAACCCGACACACTACTCCGTTGCGCTGCGCTATGACGAAAACAAAATGAGCGCGCCGAAAGTGGTGGCAAAAGGGGCGGGGCTGATCGCTTTGCGTATCCGGGAAATTGGCACCGAACACCGCGTGCCGATCCTGGAAGCGCCTCCGCTGGCGCGTGCCCTGTACCGCCATGCGGATATTGGACAACAGATCCCGGGACAACTCTACGCCGCCGTGGCGGAAGTGCTGGCCTGGGTGTGGCAATTGAAGCGCTGGCGTCTGGCCGGCGGTCAACGGCCTGTGAAACCTGAGAACCTTCCGGTGCCTGCCGCGCTGGATTTTATGAACGAGAAGGACACTGATGGCTAATCTGGTGGCAATGTTGCGCCTGCCCGGCAACCTGAAATCGACCCAATGGCAGATCCTGGCCGGGCCGATTCTGATCCTGCTAATTCTGTCGATGATGGTACTGCCGCTCCCGGCGTTCATCCTCGACCTGCTTTTCACTTTCAATATCGCGCTGTCCATTATGGTGCTGCTGGTGGCGATGTTTACCCAGCGTACCCTGGAGTTCGCCGCGTTCCCGACCATCCTGCTGTTTACTACACTGCTGCGACTGGCGCTGAACGTGGCGTCCACGCGTATCATCCTGATGGAAGGTCACACCGGGGCGGCAGCGGCAGGTAAAGTGGTGGAAGCGTTCGGCCACTTCCTGGTGGGCGGTAATTTCGCTATCGGTATCGTGGTGTTCGTCATCCTCGTGATCATCAACTTTATGGTCATCACCAAAGGTGCAGGGCGTATTGCGGAAGTGGGCGCGCGCTTTGTGCTCGACGGGATGCCCGGCAAGCAGATGGCGATCGACGCCGATCTGAACGCCGGTCTTATCGCTGAAGATGAAGCTAAAAAGCGCCGTGCGGAAGTGACGCAGGAGGCGGACTTCTACGGCTCCATGGACGGTGCGAGTAAGTTTGTCCGCGGTGACGCCATCGCGGGCATTCTGATCATGGTGATTAACGTGGTCGGCGGTCTGCTGGTGGGCGTGTTGCAGCACGGGATGGACATGGGCCACGCGGCGGAAAGCTATACGCTGCTGACCATCGGTGACGGTCTGGTCGCGCAGATCCCGGCGCTGGTGATTTCCACTGCGGCAGGTGTCATCGTGACGCGTGTGAGCACCGATCAGGACGTTGGCGAGCAGATGGTGGGCCAGCTGTTCAGTAACCCGCGCGTGATGCTGCTGGCCGCGGCGGTTCTCGGGTTGCTCGGTCTGGTGCCGGGTATGCCAAACCTCGTTTTCCTGCTGTTTACGGCGGCGCTGCTGGGTCTTGCCTGGTGGATGCGTGGCCGTGAAACCAAACCGGCAGCGGAACCTGTTCCGGTCAAAATGCCGGAGAATAACCAGGCCGTTGAAGCGACCTGGAACGACGTTCAGCTCGAAGATTCCCTGGGAATGGAAGTCGGGTATCGCCTGATCCCGATGGTCGATTTCCAGCAGGACGGCGAGCTGCTCGGCCGTATCCGCAGTATCCGTAAAAAATTCGCCCAGGACATGGGCTTCCTGCCGCCGGTGGTACACATCCGCGACAATATGGACCTGCCGCCCGCGCGCTACCGCATCCTGATGAAAGGCGTTGAAATCGGCAGCGGTGATGCCTATCCGGGCCGCTGGCTGGCGATTAACCCCGGCACCGCCGCAGGCACGCTGCCGGGCGAGCAAACTATCGACCCGGCCTTTGGTCTGGCCGCGATCTGGATTGAAAGCGCGCTGAAAGAGCAGGCGCAGATCCAGGGTTATACGGTTGTTGAAGCCAGTACCGTGGTGGCGACCCATCTTAATCACCTGATTGGGCAATTCTCGGCGGAGCTGTTTGGCCGTCAGGAAGCGCAGCAGCTGCTTGACCGCGTCACGCAGGAGATGCCGAAGCTGACGGAAGATCTGGTCCCGGGCGTGCTGACCTTAACCACGCTGCATAAGGTGCTGCAAAACCTGCTCGACGAAAAGGTGCCGATCCGCGATATGCGCACCATTCTGGAAACCCTTGCCGAGCACGCGCCGATACAAAGCGATCCGCACGAGCTGACGGCGGTGGTGCGCGTGGCGCTGGGACGGGCAATCACCCAGCAGTGGTTCCCGGGAACCGGGGAAGTGCAGGTGATCGGCCTCGATACGCCGCTTGAGCGTCTGCTGCTGCAGGCTCTGCAGGGTGGGGGCGGCCTGGAGCCGGGCCTGGCGGACCGTCTGCTGGCGCAAACGCAGGAGGCGCTGGCGCGTCAGGAGATGCTGGGGGCGCCGCCGGTGCTGCTGGTGAACCACGCGCTGCGTCCGCTGCTGTCGCGCTTCCTGCGTCGCAGCCTGAACCAGCTGGTCGTGCTGTCGAATCTGGAGCTGTCGGATAACCGTCATATCCGCATGACCGCGACGATTGGAGGAAAATAATGCGTAAGTGGCTTTGGATAGTGCTCTTCCCGCTGGCAGCGCAGGCTGCCGGGGGAGGTACCTGGCAGGCGAGCAGCATGGGGGTGACCCTCAGCAACCGCGGTGTTGCCATGTCGTCTAACCCGCTGTCGCCTTCGGAAGAGGTTTCCGGTCAGATGGGCCTTGTGGTCTGGAACTACCGGCTGGTTGGCCCTACGCCAGCGGGCTTGCGGGTGCGCCTCTGCTCTCAGACGCGCTGTACCGAAATCGACGGCGAAAATGGAACAACGCAGGCGTTCAACGGCGTGCCAGCTATTGAGCCTTTGCGTTTCATCTGGGAAGTGCCGGGCGGAGGACGTTTGATCCCGGCGCTGAAGGTACAGAGCAATTCTGTCATCGTGAACTACCGCTAACACCCTGCCTTTTCACCAGCCATCAGGCAATTTTGATGGCTGGCTCTCAAAACTGACCTCGCCTTTTGATCAAAAAGAAACGCTGTTTTATAAATCAGTGACGCGCGTAACCATACTCTTTGTATTTTTGCCATTCCCCCTCTTTGCAATGGCAGAAACAGAAAGGTATCAACAAGCCGATGCAATTACTGTAGCCGTATTAAAGCTCCCGGACGAGGCTTGCTTGCAGGGAGTCTCCCAAAACTGATTAGGGTTGACGGCAATGAAAACACGTAAAATTGGACTCGCGAATTATCTTGCGTACGGATCAGGCGATTTCCTTGGGGCGGGTACCACCGCCCTGACGGCGGCCTGGCTTTTATATTTTTATACCACCTTCTGCGGACTCTCACCGATCGAAGCAACGTTCATCTTTGCCGCGGCAAGGGTGCTGGACGCCGTAGTTAGCCCGTTAATGGGCTTTTTAACCGATAACTTTGGTACGACCTGGCTCGGTAAGCGCTTTGGCCGTCGTAAGTTCTTTATCCTGCTGGGTATTCCGTGCGTGTTCAGCTACTCGCTGATGTGGGTTGGGGACATGAGCTTCTGGTATTACCTGCTGACTTATCTGGTGTTTGATATTGTCTACACCATGATTCTGGTGCCGTACGAAACGCTGGTGCCGGAAATGACTGACGACTTTAAACAGAAAACGAAGTTCTCCGGGGCGCGCATCTCTATGGCGCAGATGTCCGCCATTCTGGCCTCCTTCCTGCCGGGGATCCTGTTGACCCACTTCGGGAAAGACAACGCGGTTTCCTTCTTCTACGCAAGCCTGGTCTTTTCTGTGCTCTGCGCGCTGATGCTGACCTTCGTCTGGTGCTTCACCTGGGAGCGCCCGCGCGAAGAGTGGTCTGAAGCGGCGCTGCGTGCTGAAGAAGAGAAGAAGAAACTGACGCTGAGGCAGAGCCTCAACCGGCTGATCGTTGAGTTAAGCTCCACGCTGCGCATCAAAATTTTCCGTCAGCATCTGGGCATGTACCTCGGCGGCTATATCGCGCAGGACGTGTTTAACGCGGTATTCACCTACTACGTGGTGTTCGTGCTGATGCAGGAAGCGTCAATGGCGTCCAGTCTGCTGGGCACGATGGCTATCTTCCAGTTCATTGCGGTTATCGCCATGATCCCGCTGTGTATCCGCTTCGGGCCTGCACCGTCCTACCGCATGGTTGTGGTGCTGTTTGGCCTGGCATCTCTCTCATACGCCGTACTCTATTATGCTGGCCTGAGCGACGTCTACACTCTGCTGTTGCTGATCTCTGCGGTCGCAGGGCTGGGTCGTGGCGGTATCAACTACGTGCCATGGAATACCTACACCTACATTGCTGACGTGGATGAAGTGATCACCGGCCAGCGCCGCGAAGGGATTTTCGCGGGCATCATGACCCTGACCCGCAAGGCGTCGCAGGCCGGTGCGGTGATGCTGGTGGGCATCGTGATGCAGATGTCCGGCTTTGTCAGTGGGCAGAAAGTGCAGCCTGCGGAAGTAAGCCACACCATTTTGATGATCCTGAGCGTGGGCACCATCCTGGTGCTGTTCTGCGGCTTCCTTGTTTCCCTGCGCTTCAAACTCAATTTGCAAACCCACAGCACGCTGCGCGAGGAGACCGCGAAAATGCGTGAGAGTGGTCATGCGATGCCTGAGTCAGCGACGCCACACGCCCGCGCCACCGTCGAGATGCTGGCCGGTATGCCTTATGAGTCACTGTGGGGCAATAACAACATCGGTTATCTGAATCGCAATAAGCCAGCGGCACCTTCTCTCAAGGATCGCGCGGTACTGAATTCGACATACAACAGAGGTTAAGATCATGAAAGTTTGGCCTGTCAAACATAGCCCGTTATTACGTCAGCCAGAGCGCTTTATCGCCCGGGACGAGCTGAAATCGCTGATTCAAAAGGTGACGCATAATCTGGTCAATATCCGCGACAAAACGGGTGAATTTTTGCTGCGGCTGGACGACGGGCGCGTGATCGACACCAAAGGCTGGGCCGGATGGGAGTGGACGCACGGCGTCGGCCTGTATGGTATCTGGCAGTATTACTGCCAGACCGGCGACGAAGGTATGCGCGAGATCATCGACAGCTGGTTTGCCGACCGCTTTGCGGAAGGCGCAACCACCAAAAACGTGAATACCATGTCGCCGTTCCTGACGCTCGCTTATCGTTACGAAGAGACCCAAAATCAGGCCTGGCTGCCGTGGCTGGAAAGCTGGGCGGAATGGGCGATGGCGGAGATGCCGCGCACTGAACACGGCGGGATGCAGCACATCACCCTGGCGGAAGAGAACCATCAGCAGATGTGGGACGACACGCTAATGATGACGGTGCTGCCGCTGGCGAAAATTGGCAAGCTGCTCAACAAACCGGAGTACGTTGAAGAGGCGGTGTATCAGTTCCTGCTGCACGTGCAGAATCTGATGGACCGGGAGACCGGACTGTGGTTCCACGGCTGGAGCTATGACGGTAATCATAACTTTGCCCGTGCCCGCTGGGCGCGCGGCAACAGCTGGCTCACCATCGTGATCCCGGATTTCCTCGAACTGGTGGACCTGCCGGAAAACAACGCCGTGCGCCGCTATCTGGTGCAGGTATTGAACGAGCAGATTGCCGCGCTGGCGAAGTGTCAGGACGGGAGTGGTTTGTGGCACACGCTGCTTGACGATCCACATTCTTATCTTGAGGCATCCGCCACGGCAGGGTTTGCCTACGGCATTCTGAAAGCCGTGCGCAAGCGCTATATTGGCGCGGAGTATGCCGAAGTGGCAGAAAAAGCAATTCGCGGTATCGTCAGGAATATCTCGCCGGAAGGCGAGCTGTTGCAAACCTCGTTCGGCACGGGCATGGGGAGCGATCTTGAGTTTTATCGTCAGATCCCGCTGACCTCGATGCCGTATGGGCAGGCGATGGCGATACTGTGTCTGACGGAGTATTTGCGGAAATACTTCTGAACCTGTGGATATCCCCGGTGGCGCTGCGTTTACCGGGGCTACAAAACAAAACCCGGCTTGCGCCGGGTTTTTTGCATTACATACGTTCTACGGTTTCGATACCCAGGGTATCCAGACCCAGCTTCAGGGTCTTCGCCGTCAGCTGCGCCAGCTTCAGGCGGCTGTTGCGGACCGATTCATTTTCCGCGGAGAGAATAGGGCAGTGCTCGTAGAAGCCGGAGAACAGACCCGCCAGATCGTACAGGTAAGCGCACATCACGTGCGGCGTGCCGTCACGTGCGACCACGGTCAGCGTCTCTTCGAACTGCAGCAGACGCGCTGCCAGCTGTGCTTCACGATCTTCCATGATGGTCACGGAGGCATTCGCCAGCACGCTTTCGTCGATATTGGCTTTACGGAAGACCGACAGCACGCGGGTATAGGCGTACTGCATGTATGGCGCCGTGTTGCCTTCAAATGCCAGCATGTTATCCCAGTCGAAGATATAGTCGGTGGTACGGTTTTTGGACAGGTCAGCGTATTTCACCGCACCGATACCCACAGCGTTGGCCAGTTTTTCCAGCTCGTCGGCCGGCATGTCCGGATTCTTCTCGGCCACCAGACGACGGGCGCGTTCCAGCGCTTCGTCCAGCAGGTCGGACAGCTTCACGGTTCCGCCCGCACGGGTTTTGAACGGCTTGCCGTCTTTACCCAGCATCATGCCGAACATGTGGTGTTCCAGCGGAACGCTGTCCGGCACGTAACCGGCTTTACGCACGATCGTCCACGCTTGCATCAGGTGCTGGTGCTGACGGGAGTCGATGTAGTACAGCACGCGGTCAGCATGCAGCGTTTCGTAACGGTATTTCGCACAGGCGATGTCGGTCGTGGTGTAGAGATAGCCGCCATCCTTTTTCTGGATGATCACGCCCATCGGTTCGCCTTCCTTGTTTTTGTACTCATCAAGGAACACAACCGTTGCGCCTTCGCTCTCAACCGCCAGGTTTTTCGCTTTCAGGTCAGCCACAATGCCGGGCAGCATTGGGTTATACAGGCTTTCACCCATCACGTCGTCACGGGTCAGGGTGACGTTCAGACGGTTATAGGTCAGCTGGTTCTGAGACATGGTGATATCAACCAGCTTGCGCCACATCTCGAGGAAGTATTGATCGCCGCCCTGCAGTTTTACCACGTAGCTGCGCGCGCGCTCGGCAAACGCTTCGTCTTCGTCATAGTGTTTTTTGGCTTCACGATAGAACCCTTCCAGGTCCGCCAGCGCCATTTCGCCCGCGTTTTCCTGCTGCTGTTTTTCCAGGTAAGCAATCAGCATCCCGAACTGGGTACCCCAGTCGCCCACGTGGTTCGCGCGGATCACCTTGTGACCGAGGAACTCGAGCGTACGCACCGCGGCATCACCGATGATGGTGGAGCGCAGGTGGCCAACGTGCATCTCTTTCGCCACGTTCGGGGCAGAGTAGTCGATCACGACGGTCTGCGCTTCCGGCTGGGAAACACCCAGACGGTCAGATTTCAGCGCCGCGTCAACGTGGCTTGCCAGGAAGGCAGGCTCAAGGAAGATGTTGATAAAGCCCGGGCCGGCGATTTCGGCTTTGCTGGCAATGCCGGCGAGATCCAGATGCGTCAGTACCTGCTCAGCGAGCTGTCGCGGCGGCATGCCCAGTTTTTTAGCCACTGCCATCACGCCATTAGCCTGATAGTCGCCAAACTGTACTTTTGCTGACTGACGAACCTGCGGTTCGCAATCCGCAGGCGCACCTGCGGCAATCAGTGCCTGACTGACTTTTTCGGAGAGAAGAGCCTGAATATTCACCTGGATACCTTACTTTTTTGATGCGGGCTCACAACCACCCGCGCCAGTTAGAGAATTTAGGGCGGGAGTATACTGCAAATGCCTTCTGCCGTCAGCATCGCGGGGTCTGAAGATTGCTCAGAATCCAGGCTAAGAAGGTGTGCATAAACATGCAGTCATAAAAAGCCGGATTCTGCGGTTGGTCAAAACAGGGCAACAGAGTAAATTAGCGGCTTTGCGACACGAAAAGAGAGTGACTTATGGCGAACTGGCAATCCATTGACGAACTGCATGATATTTCCGCAGATTTACCGCGCTTCACCCAGGCGTTCACAGAACTTGCCACCCGTCTGGGTCTGGATATTGCGCCGCTTGAGGCCGATCACATCTCTTTGCGCTGCCATCAAAATGCCACCGCAGAGCGCTGGCGTCGTGGGTTCGAACAGTGCGGCGAGTTACTGTCCGAGAACATCATTAACGGTCGGCCTATTTGCCTGTTCAGGCTGCGTGAGCCGGTGAACGTGGCCCACTGGCAATTCACCGTGGTTGAACTGCCGTGGCCGGGCGAGAAGCGCTATCCGCACGAAGGGTGGGAGCACATTGAAATTGTCCTGCCGGGTGAGCCGGAGACATTGAACGCGCGTGCGCTGGCCCTGTTAGCTGACGAAGGCTTAAGCCAGCCAGGGATTTTTGTGAAAACCAGTTCACCCAAAGGTGAGCGCGAGCGATTACCGAATCCGACGCTGGCCGTCACGGACGGGAAGGTCACGGTGAAGTTTCATCCCTGGACCATTGAGCAGATCGTTGCCAGTGAAGCGCAAGAGATGTGAGTTCCCGCCGGGACTGAAAGCGGACGGCATGTCATGATAGCGCGTTTGGTGGGAGTAAAGGAGGATTAAATGGCGCTGCTGGAGATTTGCTGTTACAGCGTGGAGTGCGCCGTCACCGCGCAAAAACACGGGGCTGACCGCATTGAACTGTGTGCGGCACCCAAAGAGGGCGGGCTGACGCCTTCTTACGGTGTGCTGAGGGCCGCCCGTCAGGCCGTCACCATTCCCGTTCACCCGATTATTCGTCCGCGCGGCGGTGATTTTTGCTACACGGCGGGCGAGTTCGGTGCCATGCTTGAAGACATCGCCCTCGTTCGCGACCTGGTGTTCCCGGGGCTGGTCACTGGCCTGCTGGATGAGGACGGCAATATTGATATCCCGCGCATGCGTCAGGTCATGAGCGCCGCGAAGGGGCTGGCCGTCACGTTTCATCGCGCATTTGATATGTGTAAAGATCCGCTTCAGGCCTTTGAAACGCTTGGAGAACTTGGCGTGGCGCGCGTTCTGACCTCGGGTCAACAGGCGTCCGCAGAAAAAGGAATGCAATTAATTACGGAACTAAACGCACATTCCCGCGTTCCAATAATAATGGCGGGTGCGGGAGTCCGTGCCAGCAATCTGGAACTGTTTTTAAACGCCGGGGTAAAAGAGCTGCACAGCTCGGCAGGCAAATGGATGCCGTCACCCATGCGTTATCGCAATACAGGATTGTCTATGTCGACGGATGCTGAAGCGGATGAGTATTCACGCTACGGTGTCGAGGGAGAGTCGGTTGCGGAAATGAAGTCGCTGATTGAGCGCCATCACGTGTAGCAACGTACCGATTTTTACCGCGCATCATGTCGCCCAATATGATGCTTGCTTGTACCAGGCCCCTGCAAATTACACAGGGGCCTTTTTTTCTCCTTCATATTTCAAGCCGCAGCCGCGTTGGCCGCCTCGCTCACCCCGGTCACTTACTGATGTAAGCTCCCGGGGATTCGCTGCGTTGCCGCCTTGCTGCAACTTGAACTATTTTGGAGAAAACGTGCGACGCGTAGGCCGGGTAAGGCGCAGCCGCCACCCGGCTAACAGGTTACGGCTTCGTCGCTATCAGCACCGCACGCATCGGGGCCGGATAGCCTTCGATGGTTTTGCTGTGATCGGTTGGGTCGAGGAACTGCTCCAGCGATTCGGTGATCATCCAGTCGGTGCGGCGCTGCTCTTCGATTGAGGTCACGCTGACATCGGCAATCCGCACGTCCACAAACCCGCATTTCTCCAGCCAGTTCTTCAGCGCCAGCGCGGAAGGGATGAAGTAAACGTTGCGCATCTGCGCGTAGCGATCGCCCGGCACCAGAACGGCATGTTCATCCCCTTCGATGACCAGCGTCTCTAGCACCAGCTCGCCGCCGCTGACCAGCTGATCTTTCAGTTGCCACAGGTGCTCCAGCGGGGAACGACGGTGGTACAGCACGCCCATGGAGAACACGGTATCAAACGCTTTCAGAGCGGGCAGTTGCTCAATACCCAGCGGCAGCAGGTGGGCGCGCTGGTCGTTACCCAACAGCTTACGTACCGCTTCAAACTGGCACAGGAACAGCTGCATCGGGTCAATACCTACCGCCAGATGCGCACCCGCGCCAATCATGCGCCACATGTGGTAACCGCTGCCGCAGCCCACGTCCAGAATGGTGCGCCCGGTCAGGTCAGAAAGGTGGGGCAGAACGCGATCCCATTTCCAGTCTGAGCGCCATTCGGTATTGATGTTCACGCCGTACAGCGAGAACGGTCCTTTACGCCACGGCATCAGGTTGCGCATCAGCGTTTCGATGCGGTTTATCTGCCCTGGCGGAAGCGGTTCTTCACTCTCTGCGGTGACGCTGTGCAGGAGATCCAGACGATGCGGGGTCAGCTCGGGCAGAAACTCCACCGCATTCGCCCACTGCTTTAACAGGCCGTGCTGCTGATCGCGCTGCCAGGCGGCAATCTGCGCAGGCAGCGTCTCCAGCCAGTGGGAGAGGTGATTTTTGGCAATCAGCTGATAGAAGTTACTGAACTCGATCATGCCGGTTTCCCCGCTTTCAGCGCCACCAGCGAACCAAAGTTGAAGCACTGGAACCACAGTTCGCTATGCTCAAATCCGGCCTGACGCAGGCGCGCCTTGTGGGTTTCTACGGAGTCCGTCAGCATTACGTTTTCGAGCATGCTGCGCTTCTGGCTGATCTCCAGCTCGCTGTAGCCGTTCGCACGCTTGAAATCGTGGTGCATATTGAACAGCAGCTCGCCAACCTCGGCATCTTCAAAACTGAATTTCTCTGAAAGCACCAGCGCGCCACCGGGATTCAGCCCCTGATAAATTTTGTCCAGCAGCAGCTGGCGGTCTTCCGGCACCAGGAACTGCAGCGTGAAATTCAGTACTACCATCGACGCGTTAGTGATCTCAATCTCGCGGATATCGCCTTCCACCACGTCCACCGGAACAGGGGCTTTGTAGGCGTCAATATGGCGACGGCAGCGTTCAACCATCGCCGGGGAGTTATCGACGGCTATGATTCGGCAGCCTTCGTGGTGAACGTTACGACGAACCGACAGCGTTGCCGCGCCGAGCGAGCAGCCCAGGTCATAGACCTGCGTGCCGGGTTGAACGAAGCGCTCAGCCAGCATGCCGATCATAGAGATAATATTGGAATAACCGGGAACAGAGCGCTGGATCATATCCGGGAAGACTTCGGCTACCCGTTCATCGAAGGTCCAGTCGCCCAGGCTGGCGATAGGCGCGGAAAAAAGCGTGTCGCGATCTGACATAACGTAAAAATCCGGGAAAAATAAAGTGGCGTATTGTGCGCTAATGGAGGGAGAAAACCAACTCCCACGGCATATACCACAGGTTAGCCAGCACCATCAGCAAAAGTGAACACCAGGTCGCACTCATGCCGGAACGACGCCAGCGGATTAAGCGGTGGTGAAAACCGTAATAGTGCATCAGGCGGCCAGCGATAAGCAGCAGGCCACAGATGTGCACCATCCAGGTTTCTGCGCCATTCATCTCCATAAACAGCAGCAGGATTAAGGCCGCGGGGATGTATTCGACCGCATTGCCGTGAATGCGGATTGCGCTTTGCAGTTCGGAAAATCCGCCGTCACCGTAGGAGACGCGGTAGAGCGTTCTGAGGCGCACAACATCAAATGAAAATTTAATCAGCAGTAATGCACCTAACACCGCATACAGCGCGCTGACCATACAAACTCCCTGTTTTTGGCAGATGGCACTTCACTATGATAGGGGGTGATATCAGAAAAGAGAAGATTGTTGTGGGATGGAAGGGGCGCTGCCCACGGACGGCACCGCAGTCTGCAAGGCCTGCCACAGAGCATCGACCAGTTCGGGGGCCTGAGCAATATCCGGCGTGTGCAAAAAGAGATACGGCGTGGTGGTGTGTTCCCACGAGGCCAGTTTTTCCAGCCAGACGGCGAACAGCGCCTGGTTTTGCGGCATGTTATCGCTGCCGATAAACCTGACCATGGGGTTCTGCGCGGTCACCACGGCATGAACGGGCACTTTTGGCTTTTTACGCTGCGCCTCAATGATGGCCTCACTGTGCGGTATCGCGCTGTGCACCGGACGGCTATCGAGGATCACCCGGTTAACGGAGCGCTCGAGAAGGCCGCGGTTGAGCGCTTTTTCTGCTTCGCCCTTCGCAAAGAAGTCCTGGTGTCGAACTTCCACGCCGTAGGTAAACTCCCGGGGCAGGGCGTCCAGAAACGTCCACAGTGCGGGCAGGTCGCGGGGGCCAAAGACGGCCGGAAGCTGCAGCCAGTACTGGCCAATGCGGTTTGCCAGAGGCGCCATCCGGGCAAAGAATTCGTCGGTCAACTCACCGCAGTTTCGCAGCGCGGCCTGGTGAGAAATGGTCGCCGGAAACTTGAAGCAGAAGCGAAAGTCGTCGGTCGTTTGTTCCCGCCAGCGCGCAACAATCTCGGCTTTCGGGAGCGCATAGAGGGTAGTGTTACCCTCGACGCAGTTGAAGTGTCGGGCATACTCTTCAAGGCTGGTGATGCCAAGGCGCACCCATTTCGGGTGCGACCACTGGGGTAAACCGACATACATCATAGCGCGCTGACAATCTCATCCGTGCTGCGCACGCGGCCGATGCGCGGGAAGATATGGGTCATGCTGCCCTGGTGCTGTTCCGCGGAGGCCGCGCTGCAGGCATCTTCGGCGATCACCAGATTAAAGCCGAGCTCCCACGCGTTGCGGGCAGTCGACTCCACGCCGATGTTGGTGGAAATACCGCACAGGATAATGGTGTCAATGCCGCGACGGCGGAGCTGCAGCTCAAGATCGGTGCCGTAGAAGGCGCCCCACTGGCGTTTGGTGACTTCAATGTCGCTGTCGCGTTTGCCAAGCGAGACCGGGTACGTCCACCAGTTTTCCGGCAGGGCTCGCGCGGGTGCCTGCGCATCAACGGGCTGTTTTAACGCTTCGGCATAATCCGCAGACCAGCCGACGCGCACCATGACAACCGGGGCACCGCTGGCGCGGCATTTTTCCGCCAGGCGGGCGGCGCGGCTGACTACATCGTCCGCGGTATGCGGGCCATCGGCGAAGGGCAAAATGCCTTCCTGTAAATCAATGACTACAAGCGCGGTTTTTCTGGCATCAAGGGTTAACATCGTTACTCCCGTTAAATTAATCACTTCCAGACACCATACGACGTGATGGCCTGTTATTGGTCGCATAATTTTGTTAATTTTTGTGAGAATGCGCAATAAGAGTGCAGCAAACGACCGCCAGGCCGTGGTTCGCTCTTATCGTCCGGCGGAATTTCCAGTATAATAGCCGCCTTTTTTCATCCAGTTGTGACATACAGAAAGCTGCGACATAGTAGCCTGCATACCAGGCGACATTTAGCCTGCGGCTAATTAAGGGATATCTCATGCGTACAGAATATTGCGGGCAGCTGCGTCAGTCCCACGTCGGACAGCAGGTCACCCTGTGTGGTTGGGTCAATCGTCGTCGTGATCTTGGTAGCCTTATCTTCATCGATATGCGCGACCGCGAAGGTATCGTTCAGGTGTTCTTCGATCCGGATCGCGCAGATGCGTTGAAGCTGGCCTCTGAGCTGCGTAATGAGTTCTGCATTCAGGTCACCGGCACCGTACGTGCGCGTGACGAGAAAAACGTTAACGCCGACATGGCGACGGGTGCCATTGAAGTGCTGGCGTCCGATCTGACGATCATCAACCGTGCTGAAGCCCTGCCGCTGGACTCCAACCACGTCAACACCGAAGAAGCGCGTCTGAAATACCGCTACCTGGATCTGCGTCGCCCGGAAATGGCTCAGCGCCTGAAAACCCGTGCGAAAATCACCAGCCTGGTGCGTCGCTTTATGGATGACCACGGTTTCCTCGATATCGAAACCCCGATGCTGACCAAAGCCACGCCGGAAGGCGCGCGCGATTACCTGGTGCCATCCCGCGTTCATAAAGGCAAATTCTACGCGCTGCCGCAGTCTCCACAGCTGTTCAAACAGCTGCTGATGATGTCCGGATTCGATCGCTACTATCAGATCGTGAAATGCTTCCGCGACGAAGACCTGCGTGCTGACCGCCAGCCTGAATTTACCCAGATCGATGTGGAAACCTCCTTCATGACCGCCGAGCAGGTGCGTGAAGTGATGGAAGCCCTGGTGCGTAGCCTGTGGAATGACGTGAAAGGCGTTGAGCTGGGCGATTTCCCAATCATGACCTTCGCGGAAGCCGAGCGTCGCTATGGCTCTGACAAACCAGACCTGCGTAACCCAATGGAGCTGGTAGACGTAGCTGACCTGGTTAAAAACGTGGAGTTCGCGGTATTCGCGGGCCCGGCTAACGACGCCAAAGGCCGCGTAGCTGCGCTGCGTGTACCGGGCGGCGCGGCTCTGAGCCGTAAGCAGATCGACGACTACGGTAACTTCATCAAGATCTACGGCGCGAAAGGTCTGGCCTATATTAAAGTGACCGAGCGTGCGAAAGGTCTGGAAGGTATCACCAGCCCGGTCGCGAAATTCCTGAATGCAGACATCGTTGAAGCGATCCTGGAGCGCACCGGCGCGCAGGACGGCGACATGATCTTCTTCGGTGCAGACAACAAGAAAGTCGTTGCGGATGCGATGGGCGCGCTGCGTCTGAAGCTCGGCAAAGACCTGAACCTGACCGACGAGAGCAAATGGGCGCCGCTGTGGGTCATCGACTTCCCAATGTTTGAAGACGACGGTGAAGGCGGCCTGACCGCTATGCACCACCCGTTCACCTCGCCAAAAGAGATGACGGCGGCAGAGCTGAAAGCGGCACCGGAAGAGGCGGTCGCCAACGCCTACGATATGGTCATTAACGGCTACGAAGTGGGTGGCGGTTCCGTGCGTATTCACAGCGGTGAAATGCAGCAGACCGTGTTCGGCATCCTGGGCATCAACGAGCAGGAGCAGCGTGAGAAATTCGGCTTCCTGCTGGATGCGCTGAAATACGGTACGCCTCCGCACGCGGGTCTGGCCTTCGGTCTTGACCGTCTGACCATGCTGCTGACCGGCACCGATAACATCCGTGATGTGATCGCCTTCCCGAAAACCACTGCCGCCGCGTGTCTGATGACCGAAGCGCCAAGCTTTGCCAACCCGGCCGCACTGGCTGAGCTGGGCATTGAGGTGGTGAAGAAGGAAGAGAAAAACTGATATGACATATAAGCTCCCCGTTTCGGTCCTGGTGGTCATTTATGCAGAAGACACGAAGCGGGTGCTGATGTTGCAGCGGCGCGATGACCCGGAATTCTGGCAGTCGGTTACCGGCAGTCTGGAAGAGGGGGAAACCGCGCCGCAGGCCGCCGCGCGTGAAGTAAAGGAAGAGGTCGCCATTGACGTTGCCCGCGAGCAACTGACCCTGAAGGACTGTCAGCGCACGGTGGAGTTTGAAATTTTTAGCCATTTACGTCATCGCTACGCGCCGGGTACCGAGCGCAATACGGAATCGTGGTTCTGTCTCGCGCTCCCCCATGAACGGGAGATCGTGTTTACCGAACACCTGACCTACCGCTGGGTGAATGCGGCGGATGCCGCCGCACTGACCAAGTCGTGGAGCAACCGGCAGGCGATTGAAGAATTTGTAATTAACGCAGCCTGAAAAGGCGCGATTTTTGGAGAACTTTTTATGGCAGGTCATAGTAAGTGGGCCAACACCAAACACCGCAAAGCGGCACAGGATGCCAAGCGCGGTAAGATCTTTACCAAAATCATTCGCGAGCTGGTGACGGCAGCGCGTCTGGGCGGCGGTGACCCGGCTTCTAACCCGCGTCTGCGCGCGGCGGTGGATAAAGCGCTGTCCAACAACATGACGCGTGACACCCTGAACCGTGCTATCGCACGTGGCGTGGGCGGCGATGAAGACGCGAACATGGAAACCATCATCTATGAAGGTTACGGTCCTGGCGGTACGGCGGTAATGGTTGAGTGCCTGTCCGACAACCGTAACCGTACCGTTGCGGAAGTGCGCCACGCGTTCACCAAAACCGGTGGCAACCTGGGCACTGACGGTTCCGTTGCGTACCTGTTCAGCAAAAAAGGCGTCATCTCTTTCGAGAAAGGCGACGAAGATGCGATCATGGAAGCGGCGCTGGAAGCCGGTGCGGAAGACGTGGTGACCTTTGACGACGGTGCTATCGACGTTTACACCGCGTGGGAAGAGATGGGTGCTGTGCGCGATGCGCTAGAAGCGGCTGGCCTGAAAGCGGACAACGCGGAAGTCTCCATGATCCCGTCCACCAAAGCGGACATGGATGCGGAAACCGCACCAAAACTGCTGCGTCTGATCGACATGCTCGAAGACTGCGACGACGTGCAGGAAGTGTACCACAACGGTGAAATCTCTGATGAGGTTGCAGCGACTCTCTGATGAGAGCGTGTAGATCCGTTACAGGAGACGCGTGATGTCGATTATTCTCGGGATTGACCCAGGCTCACGCGTCACCGGGTATGGCGTTATCCGTCAGGTGGGACGCCAGTTAACCTACCTCGGCAGCGGCTGTATTCGCACCAAAGTGGACGATCTGCCGTCGCGCCTGAAGCTCATTTATGCGGGCGTGTCGGAGATCATCACCCAGTTTCAGCCGGACTATTTCGCCATCGAGCAGGTCTTTATGGCGAAAAACGCCGATTCGGCGCTAAAGCTCGGTCAGGCGCGTGGAGTGGCCATCGTGGCTGCGGTAAACCAGGATTTGCCGGTATTTGAATACGCGGCACGTCAGGTCAAGCAGACGGTGGTGGGCATCGGTAGTGCGGAGAAAAGTCAGGTGCAGCACATGGTGCGTACCCTGCTGAAGCTCCCTGCAAACCCGCAGGCTGACGCCGCGGATGCGCTGGCGATTGCGATTACCCACTGTCACGTCTGCCAGAACGCGATGCAAATGAGCGAGTCGCGGCTCAATCTGGCGCGAGGCAGGTTACGATAATGACAAATCAGGCTGGATGTTTATCCAGCCTTTTTTTATTATGTCGGCAGTTAATTTCTTCCAGAACGCAGGAGCGTCACGTGATAGGCAGACTCAGAGGCATCATCATTGAAAAACAACCCCCGTTAGTGCTGCTGGAAGTGGGTGGCGTGGGCTATGAAGTCCATATGCCGATGACCTGCTTCTACGAGCTGCCGGACGCGGGCAAAGAGGCGATCGTCTTTACTCAGTTTGTGGTGCGTGAAGATGCTCAACTGCTGTACGGCTTCAACAACAAACAGGAACGCACGCTGTTCCGCGAGCTGATTAAAACCAACGGCGTCGGGCCAAAGCTGGCGCTGGCGATCTTATCCGGCATGTCAGCACCACAGTTTGTGAATGCCGTTGAGCGTGAAGATCCTGCGGCGCTGATTAAGCTTCCTGGCATTGGTAAGAAAACGGCAGAGCGCCTGATTGTCGAGATGAAAGACCGCTTCAAAGGCCTGCATGGCGATCTCTTCACGCCGGCGGCCGATCTGGTGCTGACCTCCCCAGGCGCGCCTGCGACGGATGATGACGCCGAGCAGGAAGCGGTTGCCGCGCTGGTGGCGCTGGGCTATAAACCTCAGGAGGCCAGCCGCATGGTAAGTAAAATTGCCAAACCGGATGCCAGCAGTGAAACCCTGATTCGTGAAGCGCTGCGCGCTGCATTGTGAGGTAAAGGATGATTGAAGCAGACCGCCTGGTTTCGGCAGGCACTGTTCAGGCAGAGGATGTGGTGGATCGCGCGATTCGCCCAAAACTGCTTGATGAGTACATTGGCCAGCCGCAGGTTCGTTCCCAGATGGAGATTTTTATCCAGGCGGCAAAACTGCGCGGCGATGCGCTCGATCACCTGCTGATTTTTGGCCCTCCGGGGTTGGGCAAAACCACGCTCGCGAATATCGTCGCTAATGAAATGGGCGTAAACCTGCGCACCACCTCCGGCCCGGTGCTGGAGAAGGCGGGCGATTTGGCGGCCATGCTGACCAACCTCGAACCGCATGACGTGCTGTTTATCGATGAGATCCACCGTCTGTCACCGGTGGTGGAAGAAGTGCTCTATCCGGCGATGGAAGATTATCAGCTGGATATCATGATTGGTGAAGGTCCGGCTGCGCGCTCCATCAAAATCGATCTGCCGCCGTTTACCCTGATTGGCGCAACGACGCGAGCCGGGTCGTTGACCTCTCCACTGCGCGACCGTTTCGGGATCGTGCAGCGTCTGGAGTTTTACCAGGTGGCCGACCTCCAGCACATCGTTGGCCGCAGCGCCCGCTATATGGGGCTGGAGATGAGCGAAGAGGGGGCGTTTGAAGTGGCGAAACGGTCCCGTGGTACGCCGCGTATCGCCAACCGCCTGCTGCGCCGCGTGCGTGACTTTGCTGAGGTGAAGCACAACGGTTCGATCTCCGCTGAGATCGCCGCGCAGGCGCTGGATATGCTGAACGTCGATGCCGAAGGTTTTGACTACATGGACCGCAAGCTGCTGCTGGCGGTGCTGGACAAGTTTTTTGGTGGCCCGGTCGGGCTGGATAACCTGGCGGCGGCAATCGGGGAAGAGCGTGAAACCATTGAGGACGTGCTTGAACCGTATCTGATCCAGCAGGGTTTTCTGCAGCGCACACCGCGTGGACGTATGGCGACGGTGCGGGCGTGGAATCATTTCGGCATTACGCCACCGGCAATGCCGTAAGTAGCGATAATTTGTAGCCCCGGTAAGCGAAGCGCCACCGGGGACATGTCCACTACTGCGCGGTCTTCTTCATCATACTGAAGATAAACAGCACCGCCGCACTCAGCACCACGGACGGCCCCGCAGGCGTGTCATAGAACGCCGAGAAGGTGAGTCCACCCGTTACCGCAATCATTCCGACAATCACGGCCACACCGGCCATCTGCTCCGGCGTACGGGCAAAACGACGCGCCGTAGCCGCAGGGATGATCAGCAGTGACGTAATAATCAGCGCGCCGACAAACTTCATCGCCACGCCAATGGTTAACGCTGTTACCAGCATCAGCAGCAGCTTAACGCGCTGCAGCTTCACGCCGTCGACAAACGCCAGGTCCGGGCTGACGGTCATCGCCAGCAGGTTACGCCACTGCCAGAGCAGAATGCCGAGCACCACCGCAACGCCAATCGCGATAGCGATGAGATCGTCTGGCGTGACGGCCAGCAGGTCACCGAACAGGTAAGCCATCAGATCCACGCGGATATTCGACATCAGGCTGACGACCACCAGGCCCAGCGACAGGGCACTGTGCGCCATGATGCCAAGCAGGGTATCGATGGCGAGGTGAGGGCGCTTTTCCAGCCAGACCAGACCGGCCGCCAGCAGCAGCGTGACCACAATCACCGCGTAGAATGGGTTGACGTTCAGCAGCAGGCCAAAAGCCACGCCCAGCAGGGACGCGTGCGCCAGGGTATCACCGAAGTAAGACATTCTGCGCCACACCACAAACGAGCCGAGCGGGCCCGCGGCGCAGGCAAGCATAATCCCGGCCAGCCAGCCGGGCAGTAACAGTTCAATCATGAGTGTCCATTTCCCCGACGCAGAACGATTCGTCCCTGCAAATCATGGCGATGATTATGATGATGGCGATAGATGCCGAGCTGTTCAGCGCCGCGAGGGCCGAACATGGAAATAAATTCCGGATGCATGGAGACCACTTCAGGCGTGCCGGAGCAGCAGATATGGTGGTTAAGACATAGCACTTCATCAGTCTTTGCCATCACCAGATGCAAGTCGTGGGATACCATCAGCACCGCGCAGTTCAGTTCCCGGCGCAGCTGGTCAATAAGGTCGTATAGCGCGACCTGGCCGTTGACGTCTACACCCTGCGTCGGCTCATCTAGCACCAGCAGCTGCGGGCTGCTGAGCAATGCGCGGGCAAGTAAAACGCGCTGTGTTTCTCCGCCGGACAGTTTTTGCAGCGGCGCATCGACAAGATGGCCCGCCTGCACGCGCTTCAGCGCCGGGAGAATATCGGCTTTACGCGTGCCGGGACGCAGGCGCAGGAAACGGCTCACCGTCAGCGGCAGCGTGGCGTCGAGGTGCAGTTTTTGCGGCACATAGCCGATGCGCAATTTTTCCTCGCGCGTGATCACGCCTTCATCGGGTGCGACCAGACCCAGCACCACACGTACCAGAGTGGATTTGCCTGCGCCATTGGGGCCGAGCAGCGTCAGAATTTTGCCGGGCTTCAGATCGAGCGACACGTCAGAGAGGACGCGGCGCTGGCCAAATGAGACCGAAATATTTTCAAGGGAAACCAATGTCGTCATGTCATTTTAAGCTTGAAGAAGTCAACGAATGTTATAATATCACATTCCACGCATTCACTACGATGATTAGTCGCATTATGTTACATAAAAATACGCTTCTTTTCGCAGCATTATCCGCTGCCCTTTGGGGTACAACCGCACAAGATGTTAACGCTGCGGTTGTCGCTTCGCTTAAACCACTCGGGTTCATCGCGTCAGCCATTGCTGACGGGGTAACAGAAACCCAGGTTCTGCTCCCGGATGGTGCATCGGAGCATGATTATTCCCTGCGCCCTTCCGATGTAAAACGCTTACAAAACGCGGACTTAGTTGTCTGGATTGGTCCGGAAATGGAAGCGTTTATGCAGAAGTCAGCAAAACAGGTGGCGGGTGAAAAACAGGTCGCGATTGCCGACCTCCCCGGCGTGAAACCGTTACTCATGAAAGGGGCGGATGACGACGGCGACGAACATGACCATCATGCTGCCGACGGTGAAAAAGGTGATGGAGATCACCATCACGGCGAGTACAACATGCATCTTTGGTTATCCCCAGAGATAGCGCGGCTTTCAGCGGTTGCAATCCATGACAAATTAGTGGAACTTATGCCGCAAAGTCGAGCCAAACTAGACGCCAACCTGAAAGATTTTGAGGCACAATTAGCCGCAACCGATAAGCAGGTTGGTAATGAGCTCGCACCGTTGAAAGGAAAAGGGTATTTCGTTTTTCATGACGCCTACGGCTATTACGAAAAACACTACGGTTTGACCCCGCTGGGTCATTTTACCGTCAACCCTGAAATTCAACCTGGTGCGCAGCGTTTACATGAAATCAGAACACAGCTGGTTGAGCAAAAAGCGACATGCGTTTTTGCTGAGCCACAGTTCAGGCCAGCGGTCGTAGAAGCCGTGGCCAGGGGGACATCCGTGCGCATGGGGACCCTTGACCCGCTAGGAACGAATATCCAGTTGAGCAAAGCGAGCTATTCGCAGTTCCTCAGCCAACTGGCGAACCAGTATGCGAGCTGCCTGAAAGGAGATTAACGAGGAAGTGAATACGTGCAACAGATAGCCCGCTCTGTCGCCCTGGCATTTAACAATCTGCCTCGACCCCACCGCGTCATGCTGGGGTCGCTTACAGTACTCACCTTAGCGGTCGCCGTCTGGCGGCCCTATGTTTACCACCCGAGTTCTGCCCCTATTATCAAAACCATCGAGCTTGAAAAGAGCGAAATCCGTTCTTTGCTGCCTGAAGCCAGTGAGCCTATCGACCAGTCGTCTCAGGAAGATGAAGCAATTCCACAGGATGAACTGGACGATAAAACCGAGAACGAAGCGGGTATTCACGAATATGTTGTTTCTACCGGGGACACGCTGAGCAGCGTGCTGAACCAGTACGGCATCGACATGGGGAATATCAGCCAGCTGGCGGCGGCAGATAAAGATCTTCGCAACCTGAAAATTGGGCAACAGCTCTCCTGGACGTTAACGGCCGATGGCGATCTGCAGCGTCTGACCTGGGAAATGTCCCGCCGCGAAACCCGCACCTACGATCGCACGGCGACGGGCTTTAAAATGACCAGCGAAATGCAGAAGGGCGACTGGGTTAACAGCGTTCTGAAAGGCACCGTGGGGGCAAGCTTTGTTTCCAGCGCGCGTGATGCAGGGTTGACCAGCGCTGAAATCAGTTCGGTGATCAAAGCCATGCAGTGGCAGATGGATTTCCGCAAACTGAAGAAGGGCGATGAGTTCTCCGTTCTGATGTCCCGCGAAATGCTGGACGGCAAACGCGAGCAAAGCCAGCTGCTGGGCGTGCGTCTGCGTTCCGAGGGCAAAGATTACTACGCGATCCGTGCCGAAGACGGTAAGTTCTACGACCGCAGCGGTACGGGCCTTGCAAAAGGCTTCCTGCGCTTCCCGACGGCTAAACAGTTCCGCGTCTCCTCCAACTTTAACCCGCGTCGTCTGAACCCGGTAACCGGGCGTGTCGCACCGCACCGTGGCGTTGACTTTGCCATGCCGCAGGGCACCCCGGTTCTGGCGGTAGGGGATGGTGAAGTGGTGGTGGCCAAACGTAGCGGTGCAGCCGGGTATTACGTCGCGGTACGTCATGGCCGTACGTATACGACCCGCTACATGCACCTGCGTAAGCTGCTGGTTAAACCGGGCCAGAAGGTGAAACGTGGCGATCGTATTGCGATCTCTGGTAATACCGGACGCTCTACCGGCCCGCACCTGCACTATGAAGTGTGGATTAACCAACAGGCAGTGAACCCGCTGACGGCGAAACTGCCGCGCACCGAAGGCCTGACAGGTAAAGATCGTACTGATTATCTGGCGCAGGTGAAAGAGGTGTTGCCGCAGCTGAGCTTAGACTAAGCCCTCTGTTTTTGTTAAAAAAGCCGGCGCACACTGACGCCGGCTTTTTCTTTTGTGCGCGGACGACTGCCTCGCTACACTATCTGAATAATTTTTTGCGTCATCAGACCCTGGATCCAGCATGGAAACCCAAAAAAACAATATTGAATACATTCCTGAGTTTGAAAAATCCTTTCGTCATCCGCGCAACTGGGGCGCCTGGCTTGGCGTTTATGCCTTTGCGGGGATAGCGATGCTGCCGGCTTCCGTCCGCGATCCTGTCCTGGGTAAAATTGGCCGTCTGGCCGGGCGTTTTGGCAAGAGTGCCCGCCGTCGCGCGCAGATCAACCTCTATTACTGTTTTCCGGAAAAGAGTGATGCCGAGCGCGAGGCAATCATTGATGAGATGTATACCACCGCACCGCAGGCCATGGCGATGATGGCGGAGCTGGCGCTGAAAGGGCCGGATAAAATTGTCGATCGCGTTGACTGGAAAGGGCTGGAAATTATCGAGGAGATGCGTCGCAATGACGAGAAAGTCATTTTCCTTGTCCCACACGGCTGGGGCGTTGATATTCCGGCGATGCTGATGGCCTCTCAGGGCCAGAAGATGGCGGCAATGTTCCACAATCAGGGCAATAAGATTTTCGATTTTGTCTGGAATACGGTGCGTCGTCGTTTTGGTGGACGCCTGCATGCCCGTAACGATGGCATTAAGCCCTTCATTCAGTCGGTACGTCAGGGGTACTGGGGCTACTATCTGCCGGATCAGGACCATGGCCCCGAGCACAGCGAGTTTGTTGATTTTTTTGCGACCTATAAAGCGACGCTCCCCGCGATTGGTCGCCTGATGAAAGTGTGTCGTGCCCGGGTGATCCCGCTGTTCCCGGTCTATGACGGCAAAACGCATCGCCTGAGCATTGAGGTTCGTCCGCCGATGGACGATCTGCTCACCGCCGATGACCACACCATTGCGCGTCGGATGAACGAAGAGGTGGAGATTCTGGTGGGACCGCATGCCGAACAGTACACGTGGATTTTGAAGCTGCTTAAAACGCGCAAACCGGGCGAAACAGAGCCGTATAAACGCAAAGAGCTGTATCCAACGAAATAAAAAAAGCCCTCTCCGTCTGGAGAGGGCTTTTTAACAGAGACGTTATTACTCGACGGTCATAACGCGCGTGGTGTTGGTTGAGCCGATGGTGCTCATCACATCACCCTGGGTCACAATAACGATATCACCGGACACCAGATAGCCTTTGTCGCGCAGCAGGTTTACGGCATCGTGCGCGGCGGCCACGCCGTCATTGGTGCTGTCGAAGTGAACCGGCGTCACGCCGCGGTACAGCGCCGTCAGGTTCAGCGTACGTTCGTGACGGGACATGGCGAAGATCGGCAGACCCGAGCTGATACGCGAGGTCATCAGCGCGGTGCGGCCAGATTCGGTCATGGTGATGATCGCGGTAACGCCCTTCAGATGGTTTGCCGCATACATTGCCGACATCGCAATCGCTTCTTCCACGTTGTCGAACTGCACGTCCAGACGGTGTTTAGAGACGTTGATGCTTGGGATCTTTTCAGCGCCCAGGCAGACGCGGGCCATGGCGGCCACGGTTTCTGCCGGATACTGACCTGCTGCGGTTTCTGCGGAGAGCATCACCGCATCGGTTCCGTCAAGCACGGCGTTTGCCACGTCCATGACTTCGGCACGGGTTGGCATCGGGTTAGTGATCATCGATTCCATCATCTGAGTGGCGGTGATCACCGCGCGGTTCAGCTGACGTGCGCGACGAATCAGGGCTTTCTGAATACCGACCAGCTCAGGGTCGCCGATTTCCACACCCAGGTCGCCGCGCGCAACCATCACCACGTCAGACGCGAGGATCACGTCGTCCATGGCGTCCTGATCGCAAACGGCTTCCGCACGCTCAACTTTGGCGACGATTTTGGCATCGCAGCCTGCATCGCGTGCCAGGCGACGTGCATAGTTCAGATCTTCGCCGCAGCGCGGGAAGGAGACAGCCAGGTAATCAACGCCGATCAGCGCAGCCGTCACGATGTCCGCTTTGTCTTTATCGGTGAGAGCTTCTGCAGAGAGGCCGCCGCCCAGTTTGTTGATGCCTTTATTGTTGGAGAGCGGGCCGCCGACGGTGACTTCGGTGAACACTTTCATGCCCTGAACTTCCAGCACTTTCAGCTGTACGCGACCGTCGTCAAGCAGCAGGATATCGCCAGGTACGACGTCAGCCGGGAGGCCTTTATAGTCGATACCGACTTTTTCTTTATCGCCTTCGCCTTTGCCCAGGTTGGCATCCAGCAGAAATTTGTCGCCGATATTGAGGAAAACTTTCCCCTCTTTAAAGGTGGAGACACGAATTTTAGGACCCTGCAAATCGCCGAGGATAGCAACGTGGCGGCCCAGTTTAGCTGCGATTTCACGCACTTTATCGGCACGTAATTTATGGTCTTCTGGCGTACCGTGAGAGAAGTTCATACGCACCACGTTGGCACCGGCGGCGATAATTTTTTCGAGATTATTATCGCGATCGGTGGCCGGGCCTAAGGTGGTTACGATCTTGGTTCTGCGAAGCCTTCTGGACATGTAATACTCCGTTGACTGAAACAACTTTGGTGTTGCGTGAACATTGAATCGGCCTTCATCTGCTGCAAGGCAGCGGCGAGGGGACCGAATGCCGTAAATCGTTACATCGTCATTATTCGTGACGTCTTCGTTATCAACTATCAGGGAACATCGCTCTTTATAAGCAATTCTTTATCAAAACGCGATTCCTTCAGCGCTTCCTTGACCCGCTTCAAGTTATCCCGGAATTTTGCCCCCCGACGTAAGGTAAAACCGGTCGCGAGCACGTCAATCACGGTGAGCTGGGCCAGGCGGGAGACCATCGGCATATAAATGTCGGTGTCTTCCGGCACGTCGAGGGTGATCGCCAGCGTTGCCTCACGCGCCAGCGGCGTGCCTGCCGTTGTGAGGGCAATCACCATGGCATCGTTTTCACGGGCCAGCTGCGCCAGCTCTACCTGACTCTTGGTGCGGCCGGTATGCGAAATCAGTACCACGACGTCATCTTCACTGCAATTCATACAGCTCATGCGTTGCAGGACAATGTCATCGGAATAAATCACCGGGACGTTAAAGCGGAAAAATTTGTTCATGGCGTCATGCGCGACGGCTGCCGACGACCCGAGCCCAAAGAACGCAATTCGCTTGGCCTGGGTGAGTAAATCCACCGCGCGATTCACGGAGCTCATGTCCAGTGACTGACGGACGTGGTCGAGCGAAGCCATGGCCGACTCAAAAATTTTCGCGGTATAGGCATCAACGCTGTCGTCTTCATCCACATTACGATTAACATAAGGGGTGCCGTTAGCCAGACTTTGCGCCAGATGCAGTTTAAAATCAGGAAAGCCGCGCGTTTCCAGGCTGCGGCAAAAGCGATTGACCGTGGGTTCGCTAACACCCGCTTCCTGTGCCAGAGCGGCGATGCTTGAATGAATCGCCTGAGCGGGAGAGGCGAGAATGACCTCGGCCACTTTTCGCTCGGATTTGCTAAGGTGTTCCAGTTGAAACTGGATTTTTTCCAGCATGTTCATGTTAACAGGATGCTCATGGGTGTAAACGATTTCATAAATTGATGAAATCGTGATTCGATTTAGCCGATATTACCCTTGTGGCTTCCATTAAGGGTAACAATCGACAAGATAATGTTGTTGTTTTTTTTCATTACTTGATCGGTGTCGGGTTTTGCTATGACCCTGTTGCGCAAAGAAACGACGGTTGTTGCGTCATTAAGCCGTCGAAATCATCCGAAGGGTGAAAAATCGCGGTATCGCACGCGACGATAAGCGCTAATGGTTTCGGGAATGACGTAAAAGCAGTACAGTGCATTGTAATAAAATTACAACGATACCTGGCAGAAGTACCAGGTGATCCAACTGAGGAGAATGACATGGCGGTAACGCAAACAGCCCAGGCATGTGACCTGGTCATTTTCGGCGCGAAAGGCGATCTTGCACGCCGAAAATTGCTGCCTTCCCTGTATCAACTGGAGAAAGCGGGCCAAATTCATCCGGATACCCGTATCCTGGGTGTAGGGCGCGCCGACTGGGACAAGGACGCTTATACCAAAGTCGTCCGCGAGGCGCTCGAAACTTTCATGAAGGAAAAAATTGATGAAAGTTTGTGGGATACCCTGAGTGGACGTCTCGATTTCTGCAACCTGGACGTTAATGACGTCAGCGCGTTTACCCGCTTAGGCGCGATGCTGGATCAGAAAAACCGTGTCACGATTAACTATTTCGCCATGCCGCCTAGCACCTTCGGCGCCATCTGCAAAGGCCTGGGCGAAGCCAAACTGAACGCCAAACCGGCGCGCGTCGTGATGGAGAAGCCGCTGGGTACGTCGCTGGCAACCTCGCGTGAAATCAACGACCAGGTGGGCGAGTTCTTTGAAGAGTGCCAGGTCTACCGTATCGACCACTATCTCGGTAAAGAGACGGTACTGAACCTGCTGGCCCTGCGTTTTGCTAACTCCCTGTTTGTGAATAACTGGGACAACCGCACTATCGACCACGTGGAAATCACCGTGGCAGAAGAGGTGGGTATTGAAGGCCGCTGGGGTTACTTTGACCAGGCCGGCCAGATGCGCGACATGATCCAGAACCACCTGCTGCAGATTCTGTGCATGATTGCCATGTCTCCACCGTCTGACCTGACGGCGGACAGCATTCGTGACGCAAAAGTGAAAGTGCTGAAATCGCTGCGCCGCATCGACCGCTCCAATGTACGTGAGAAAACCGTTCGCGGCCAGTACACCGCCGGGTTTGCGCAGGGCAAAAAAGTGCCGGGCTACCTGGAAGAAGAGGGCGCGAACAAGTCCAGCAACACCGAGACGTTCGTGGCGATCCGCGTGGACATCGACGACTGGCGCTGGGCGGGTGTTCCGTTCTACCTGCGCACCGGTAAGCGTCTGCCTGCGAAATGTTCCGAAGTGGTTGTCTACTTTAAGAACCCGGAACTGAACCTGTTCAAAGAGTCCTGGCAGGAGCTGCCGCAGAACAAGCTGACCATTCGTCTGCAGCCGGACGAGGGCGTGGATATCCAGATCCTGAACAAAGTGCCGGGCCTGGATCATAAACACAACCTGCAGACCACCAAGCTGGATCTGAGCTACTCCGAAACCTTCAACCAGACGCACCTGGCCGATGCGTACGAGCGTCTGCTGCTGGAAACCATGCGCGGTATTCAGGCGTTGTTCGTGCGTCGCGATGAAGTGGAAGAGGCGTGGAAATGGGTCGACTCCATCACCGAAGCCTGGGCTGCCGATCAGGATGCGCCAAAACCGTATCAGGCGGGTACCTGGGGACCTGTTGCGTCGGTGGCGATGATCACCCGCGATGGCCGCTCCTGGAATGAGTTTGAGTAAGATAATCCGCTAGCCCGAAAGTGTTATTTTACCGGTAACATGATCTAACACAGCTCGTGGCACAATTTTCAACTTTTAAGCTCCGCGTGGATTCACCCGCGGAGCTTTTTTTATTACACTGCCGGAAGTGATTTTGCCCCTGAGCTCCGGACAGCAAGCGTTTCAGCGTTGTTAACAACTGCCAGCGACTTTGTAAACTCCCGAGCCCGGACAGATAAATGAGAGGAGCTTTTATGAATCCGACATTGTTACGCGTAACACAGCGCATTATTGAGCGCTCGAAAGAGACCCGTTCGGCCTACCTCGCCCGGATTGAGCAGGCAAAGAGCAACACCGTCCACCGATCTCAACTGGCCTGCGGTAACCTGGCGCACGGCTTCGCCGCCTGCCAGCCTGACGATAAAGCGTCGCTGAAAAGCATGTTGCGTAACAATATCGCCATCATTACCGCCTATAACGATATGCTCTCCGCGCACCAGCCCTATGAGGTTTACCCGGATATCATCCGTAAAGCGCTGCACAGCGTGAATGCGGTCGGCCAGGTGGCGGGTGGGGTACCCGCCATGTGCGACGGCGTAACGCAGGGTCAGGACGGTATGGAGCTCTCCCTGCTGAGCCGCGAAGTGATTGCCATGTCCGCGGCGGTGGGCCTGTCACACAACATGTTTGATGGCGCGCTCTATCTCGGCGTGTGCGACAAGATTGTTCCGGGCCTGGTGATGGCCGCGCTGTCGTTTGGTCATCTGCCTGCGATCTTCGTGCCGTCAGGCCCAATGGCAAGCGGCCTGCCGAACAAAGAAAAAGTCCGTATCCGCCAGCTGTACGCGGAAGGGAAAGCAGACCGTCAGGCGCTGCTGGAGGCGGAAGCCGCGTCCTACCATGCGCCGGGCACCTGTACGTTCTACGGTACCGCGAACACGAACCAGATGGTGGTGGAGTTTATGGGGATGCAGCTTCCGGGCTCATCCTTTATCCAGCCGGACGCGCCGCTGCGCAAAGCGCTGACCGAGGCTGCGGCCCGTCAGGTCACGCGTCTTACCGGCAACGGCAACGAATGGATGCCGATGGGCAAAATGGTCGACGAAAAGGTCATCGTCAACGGGATTGTCGCGCTGCTGGCAACCGGTGGGTCAACCAACCACACCATGCACCTGGTGGCCATGGCGCGTGCTGCGGGCATTCTGATTAACTGGGATGACTTCTCCGAGATCTCTTCCGTGGTGCCGTTGATGGCGCGCCTGTACCCGAATGGCCCGGCGGACATTAACCACTTCCAGGCCGCGGGCGGCGTACCGCTGCTGATGCGCGAGCTGCTGAAAGGCGGTCTGCTGCATGAAGATGTCAACACCGTGGCGGGCTTTGGCCTGCAGCGCTACACCCAGGAGCCATGGCTGAACAACGGCGAGCTGGACTGGCGTGAAGGGGCGAGCGCGTCTCTTGATGCGCAGGTTATCGCCACCATCGACAAACCGTTCTCTCCTCACGGTGGCACCAAAGTGCTCAGCGGTAACCTCGGTCGCGCGGTGATGAAGACCTCTGCCGTACCGGAAGAGAACCAGATTATCGAAGCGCCGGCGGTGGTATTTGAAAGCCAGCACGACGTATTACCTGCCTTTGACGCCGGTCTGCTCGATAAAGACTGCGTGGTAGTGGTGCGTCATCAGGGGCCAAAAGCCAACGGGATGCCAGAATTACATAAACTTATGCCACCACTTGGTGTATTATTGGACCGCCGTTTCAAAATTGCACTGGTGACCGATGGACGCCTCTCTGGCGCCTCAGGTAAAGTGCCTTCAGCCATCCACGTGACGCCGGAAGCGTACGACGGTGGCCTGCTGGCGAAAGTGCGTGACGGTGACATGATCCGCGTTAACGGTCAGACAGGCGAGTTAACCCTGCTGGTGGATGATGCCGAACTGGCGGCACGTCAGCCCCATATTCCTGACCTGAGCGCGTCGCGCGTGGGAACAGGACGCGAAATGTTTGGCGCGCTACGTGAGAAACTCTCCGGTGCTGAGCAGGGCGCAACCTGTATTACGTTTTAAGACGACTTGATTTTAACGATCTGGCGAGAGAAAACTCTGATGAAAAACTGGAAAACAAGTGCAGAAGCAATCCTGACCACGGGCCCTGTCGTGCCGGTTATCGTGGTAAACAAGCTGGAGCACGCTGTACCGATGGCGAAAGCGCTGGTTGCGGGCGGCGTTCGCGTTCTGGAAGTGACCCTGCGTACCGCCTGCGCGATGGATGCCATTCGCGCCATTGCTAAAGAAGTGCCGGACGCCATCATCGGTGCGGGTACCGTGACGAACGCAAAACAGCTGGCTGAAGTGACCGAAGCGGGCGCACAGTTTGCCATCAGCCCGGGCCTGACCGAGTCGCTGCTGAAGGCCGCGACCGAAGGCACTATTCCGCTGATCCCGGGCATCAGCACCGTCTCTGAACTGATGCTGGGCATGGACTACGGTCTGAAAGAGTTTAAATTCTTCCCGGCGGAAGCGAACGGCGGCACCAAAGCGCTGCAGGCCATTGCCGGTCCTTTCTCCCAGGTACGCTTCTGCCCGACGGGCGGTATTTCTCCTGCCAACTACCGTGACTACCTGGCGCTGAAAAGCGTGCTGTGCATCGGTGGCTCATGGCTGGTTCCGGCGGATGCGCTGGAAGCGGGCGACTGGGATCGCATCACCAAACTGGCTCGCGAAGCGGTGGAAGGCGCGAAGCAGTAAGTCATTCGTCGCATGAAAAACGGGCCTTTCGGCCCGTTTTTTTTATCCCTCTACCTTAACGCTTGCTGCGGCCGCTTTCGCTCTCGCCACGGCGTCGTCAACGTTATCCCCGGTGGCTAATGCCACGCCAAGACGACGGGTACCGTCGATCTCCGGCTTACCGAACAAACGTACCTGCAACCCGGCACCCACCGCCGCGTCGACGTTATCAAACGTAACGTTCTGGCTGGTTAACTGCGGCAGGATCACCGCCGAGGCGGCCGGGCCGTACTGACGGATACCGCCGACGGGCAGGCCGAGGAAGGCACGCACGTGCAGAGCGAACTCGGAAAGATCCTGCGAAATGAGCGTGACCATGCCGGTGTCATGCGGGCGAGGGGAGACTTCGCTGAAGATCACCTCATCGCCGCAAACAAACAGCTCCACGCCGAACAGGCCATAGCCGCCCAACGCCAGGACGGTTTTACGGGCGATCGCCTGCGCACGTTCCAGCGCCAGAGCGCTCATCTGCTGCGGCTGCCAGGATTCGCGGTAATCGCCATCTTCCTGGCGGTGGCCAATCGGGTCGCAGAAATGGACGCCGTCAACGGCGCTGACGGTCAGCAGGGTGATCTCGAAATCAAACTTCACGACGCCTTCGACGATGACGCGACCGGCACCGGCGCGACCACCCTGCTGGGCGTAATCCCACGCCTTGTCCAGCGTGCTGCTGTCGCGAATGAAGCTCTGTCCTTTACCGGAGGAGCTCATCACCGGCTTAACGATGCACGGGTAACCAATCTCCTCTACGGCCTGCAGGAATGCGGCCTTATCGCCAGCAAAACGATAGCTCGAGGTGGGCAATTCCAGCTCTTCCGCCGCCAGGCGACGAATGCCCTCGCGGTTCATGGTCAGCTTTGCAGCTTTCGCGCAGGGCACCACGCGCTGGCCTTCCTGCTCAAGCGCAATCAGCGTATCGGTGGCGATGGCTTCAATTTCCGGTACAACGAAATCGGGTTTCTCGCGCGTAATCAGCTCGCGAAGGGCATCGCCATCCAGCATGTTAATCACATAAGAACGATGGGCGACGTGCATGGCGGGCGCATCGGCGTAACGATCTACGGCAATGACTTCCACGCCTAAACGCTGGCACTCAATGGCGACCTCTTTTCCCAGCTCGCCCGATCCCAACAGCATCACTCGCGTCGCCGCAGGTCGCAGCGCGGTTCCTAAACGAATCATAACAATCCCCCTGAAAAAGTTGCGGGCAGTATAAACGAAAACGTTTGCGTCTGTCTTGTGCACCGCAAAGCGCGGGAGGAGGAAATTTGCGCTTCTTTAGCCCGGCCAGACATTTCCTGACGCCTGCTCGCTTACGCTGTGTAACATATTCACCGTTAAGTGAGGGAAACCATGTCTGGCTGGCTAAATCAATTGCAATCACTGTTAGGGCAGAAAACATCGTCTTCCGGCGAGCGGGACCTCAGTAAACTGCTGGTACCCGGGGCGCTCGGCGGCTTGGCTGGCCTGCTGGTCGCGAATAAATCCTCGCGCAAGCTGCTGGCAAAGTACGGGACAGGCGCGCTGCTGGCCGGTGGGGGCGCGATTGCGGGCACCGTCCTGTGGAATAAATACAAGGACAGGGTCCGAACCGCGCACAGCGACGAACCGCATTATGGCGAGCATACCTCGCCGCTGGATCTGCGTACTGAACGGTTGATCCTGGCGCTGGTTTTTGCCGCGAAAAGTGACGGGCATATTGACGATAAGGAACGACTGGCGATCGAACAGCAGTTGCGTGAAGCTGGCGTTGAAGAGAAGGGCAGAGCGCTGGTGGCGCAGGCCATTGAACAGCCTCTGGAGCCGCAGCGTCTGGCGCAAAGCGTGAAAAATGAGGAAGAGGCGCTTGAACTCTATTTCCTCAGCTGTGCCGCCATCGATATCGATCACTTTATGGAACGCAGCTACCTGAATGCGCTTGGAGACGCGCTGAAGATCCCCCAAGACGTGCGTGAGGGCATTGAGCGGGATATCCGGGAACAAAAACAGGCGTTACAGGGCTAGTGCTCGCCGTTGCGATCCGGTTTCGCTTGCATCATGCGTGGGTTTTGCCAACCTTATAGGGTGTAAAACTCAAAAGAATGATGACATGCCACCGAAAGCCCGACGTATACCTTATGCGATCACCACGCATGGCGATACGCGTATAGACAACTATTACTGGCTACGGGACGATTCGCGCTCCCAGCCAGAGGTGCTCGACTATCTGCACGAGGAAAATGACTACGGCCGCAAGGTCATGTCCAGCCAGCAGACGCTTCAGGACCAGCTGCTGAATGAGATGGTGCAGCGCATTCCTCAGCGCGATATCTCGGCGCCCTGGACCAAAAACGGCTATCGCTACCGCCATATTTACGAGCCCGGCAACGAGTATCCCATCTACCAGCGTCAGTCGGTGCTCAGCGCCGAATGGGATGCGTGGGATATTCTGCTGGATGCCAACCAGCGCGCCGCCCACAGCGAGTTTTATACTCTGGGCGGCATGTCCATTTCACCGGATAACGCGGTAATGGCGCTGGCGGAGGATTATCTCTCGCGTCGCCAGTACGGCCTGCGTTTTCGCAATCTGGACACCGGCAACTGGTATCCTGAAATGCTGGAAAACGTCTCCCCGGATTTTGTCTGGGCGAATGATTCCGAGACGGTTTACTACGTCAAAAAGCATGCCTCTACGCTGCTGCCCTATCAGGTATGGCGACATACCGTGGGAATAGACTCTGCAGACGACGAGCTGGTCTATGAAGAGAAAGACGAAACGTTCTATGTCAGCCTGCATAAAACCTCCTCGCGCCATTATGTGATTATCTTCCTGGCCAGCGCCACGACGTCGGAAGTCCTGCTGCTGGATGCCGAACTGCCCGATGCCCAGCCGCTCTGTTTCCTGCCGCGCCGGAAGGATCATGAGTACAGCCTGGATCACTTTCAGCACAGCTTTTATCTGCGCTCGAATCGCGAGGGTAAAAACTTTGGTCTCTATAAAACCAAAGTGCGCGATGAGCGCAAGTGGGAGGTGCTTATTCCCGCGCGGGATCAGGTGATGCTGGAAGGGTTCACCCTGTTCACCGACTGGCTGGTGGTGGAGGAGCGTCAGCGCGGGCTGACCAGCATCCGGCAAATCAACCGTAAAACGCGGGAAGTGGTGGGGATCGCGTTCGATGACCCGGCCTATGTGACGTGGATTGGTTTCAACCCGGAACCTGAATCCTCGCGGCTGCGCTACGGCTACTCATCGATGACCACACCGGACACCCTGTTTGAGCTGGACATGGATACGGGGCAGCGCCAGGTGATTAAACAGACCGATGTCAAAGGGTTTGAGTCTGAAAACTACCGCAGCGAGCACCTGTGGGTCACCGCCCGGGATGGCGTCGAGGTCCCCGTCTCGCTCGTCTATCACAAAGCCCATTTCCAGAAAGGCAAAAACCCGATCCTGGTGTACGGGTACGGCTCCTACGGCTCAAGCATGGATGCCGATTTCAGCAGCAGCCGATTAAGCCTGCTCGACCGCGGCTTTGTTTTCGCCATCGCCCATATTCGCGGCGGCGGTGAGCTGGGGCAGCACTGGTACGAGGACGGGAAATTCCTGAAAAAGAAAAACACCTTCAATGACTACCTCGACGTCTGCGATGCGCTGATTGAGCAGGGCTATGGCGATCCGCAGCTCTGCTTTGGCATGGGCGGCAGCGCGGGAGGCATGCTGATGGGGGCGGTGATCAACCAGCGCCCCGAGCGCTTTAAGGGGATTGTCGCGCAGGTGCCGTTTGTCGATGTGGTGACGACCATGCTCGATGAATCCATCCCGCTTACAACAGGGGAGTTCGAAGAGTGGGGCAATCCGCAGGATGAGATTTACTACCGCTATATGAAAACGTACAGCCCGTACGATAACGTGGAAGCGAAAGCCTATCCCCACATGCTTGTCACCACCGGTCTGCATGATTCTCAGGTGCAGTACTGGGAGCCGGCAAAATGGGTGGCGAAACTGCGGGAGCTGAAAACCGACGACAACCTGCTGCTGCTGTGTACCGATATGGACTCCGGTCACGGCGGGAAATCGGGTCGATTTAAATCCTACGAAGGGGTTGCTCTGGAATATGCCTTCCTGATTGGCCTGGCGCAGGAGACGCTGCCAGGCCGTGCGGAGCGTTAAGCTTCGCCCAGATAATGTTTCAGCGTCAGGCGCAGTTCCGGGCTCATTTTGTCGAGGTTGTTATACAGCCAGCGCAAATAGCCCGGGTCTTTATCCGCAATATCCGACACCGCTCTGCCCCGGTATTTACCAAAAGTAAACGTGGTCAGCAGTGCGGGGCGTCCGGTAATCGTTGCCATATCGTCCGGCGTCCAGCCCGAGGTGTTCATAATATCGATGAGTAGCGCGGCTGTGATATAGCAGTCATACAGGGCCCGGTGATGGTGAAGCCCTTCAGGCGTGCGGACGCTGAGCTTGCGGGACTTGTACAGCGCCATATTGCTGTATTTAATGCCCGGCCAGAGGCGACGCGCCAGCTTCATGGTACAAATCCATTCCCCCGGCATCTCAGGAAGCACCCGGCGGTCAAAACTGGCGTTATGCGCGACGTACCAGGGGCTACCGTAATAGTGGGGAATGATCTCTTCGATCCACGGCTTGTCCGCCACCATCGATTCGGTAATGCGATGGATAGCCATCGCCTGAGGGCTGATGGGGCGGTCGGGACGCACCAGATGGCTCATTGGGTTGACGATTTTACCATCAACCACGTCGACAGAGGCCACTTCCACAATTCCGCCCTGAAGATCGCAAGTTTCGGTATCGATGACGCGCAGCATTGAACACTCCTGAGCTTAAAACGCCTAGCCTAAAGGAATGATATCGCCTTGCCAACCCTCTCCGCCGAGCGTGCCGGTCAACAGCAGCTCGCCCCGATCGGCGCGGACGATCAACTGACCTTTTTCATCCCACAGCGCGCTACCGCCGCAGGCGTTCGCCATCAGCACCGCAATGGCATATTTATGCGCGAAGCGCTGCAGGGTACTGATGGACTGCCGCCAGCGGTGATCCTCCACGGACTGGCTGCTGGTAAACAGCGACGCTCTGGGATCGAGATTGGGGGAATCGGCATGCGCATCAAGAATGCTGAGCTGTTTCTCCCCCGGCACCAGGCTGGCACCGCTACCTTGCGGGTAGCGCAGGATGCGGTGACGGGCGGGCGTGAAGAGCGCGAGGCCTTTCTGGCGCTGACCGTTCCGTTCCAGGGGGAGCCCGGCAATCACGGTAATCCGGTAAAAATGCGCCGCGTCCAGCAGCGGTTCCAGCTGCGCGTCATCGGGTGGGGGAGGTAGCGTAGTGTTACCCGAGCCTGTTAATGAGAGTTCAGGGAACACCAGCAGATCGCACCGCTGCCGTGCTGCTTCGGCGATGAAGCGCAGGTGGTGCGTGATATGGTCATCGACACTCTGATGCTGCCCACCATACTGGGCTGCCGCTATATTCCAATGTGACATCGTGACTTCCTTATACACTGAGTCGCAGAGATTTAAGAATACACCTAAATTTATCAGGGTTTTCTTATCCTGCCAGATTCAGCGTAAGGAAGTGTAACGGCTCGTTAAGCTTATTTAACTTTAGGTTCGTACGGTAAACGGGAGAGGTTAACCGAGGCGAGACGGTGGGCGATGAGTCTTTCGCGAAACCAGTCGCGCAGATGGGCGGGCTGTTCCCGTTCAACGACTTCAGCCACGACAGGCATGTTGTAACGCTCTTTGAACGCGACGCCAGCGGCAGCGAGATCGACATTCACTTTATCCATCTCGTCCTGTGGAAGGGCGGCCAGATTGATCTTCATTACCTTCTCCTTTTTCTGCGGCGGCAACGTTACCGCGATTGCACGACGATGACAAGCGGAGGCAGGATGTTCCTCGACTCGTTTATTATACAGCGTTATTCTTTAGCATACAGACATAACAAAAAGGAATGATTGCGATGGGTTTCTCCGCTTCCCGCGCGGTATGCGCACTGGTTTTTCTGACCTCTACAATGATGACCTCCTCCGCGCTGGCGCATGCGCATCTTAAGCAGCCGATCCCGGCAGCGGACAGCGTGGTGAGCGCTCCGCAGGCACTTACACTGCATTTTTCAGAAGGCATCGAACCGGGATTTAGCGGTGTGGTGGTGACGGACGCACAAAAGCAGGTCATCAAAACGGGTACCGCTACGCGAGACGAAAAGAACAAGGCGCAACTCACGGTTCCGCTGGAACAAACGCTGACGTCAGGGACGTACCAGGTGGACTGGCATGTCGTCTCTGTAGACGGTCATAAAACCAAAGGCAGCTATCACTTTAGCGTGAAATAGCATGCTTGCGCTGTGTTATATCGGGTTGCGCTTTATCCATTTCGGGGCGCTGATGCTGGTTTTTGGCAACGCGCTTTACAGCGTCTGGTTTGCGCCTTCCTCTCTCCAGCGGCTGATGTCCCGGCGTTTCCAGCTGCAGCAGAAAGTGGCGGCCTTAGTGAGCCTGACGGCTGCACTCCTGATGTTTATGCTTCAGGGCGGTTTGATGGGTAACGGCTGGGGAGATGTGTTTGCCCCGCAGGTCTGGTTCGGCGTGATGAGGACACAGTTTGGCGGCGTCTGGCTGTGGCAAATGATTCTCGCTGCGATGACGGTCGCTGCAGCATGGCTCGCGCCGCTGAAAGGTTCGCGGCTGCTGCTGCTTGCCATGGGCCAGCTTATCCTGCTGGCGGGAGTAGGGCACGCGGCGATGAACGACGGTCCGATGGGGGCGTTGCAGCGCCTTAATCACGCGTTTCACCTGATCTGTGCGGCAGCCTGGCTGGGCGGATTACTGCCCCTGCTGTTTTGCATGCGTCTGGCAAAAGGGCGCTGGCATAATGCCGCCATCTATACCATGATGCGCTTCTCGCGCGTGGGCCATTATGCCGTCGCGGGCGTGCTGCTCAGCGGAGCGATCAATGCGCTCATGATACTGGGCGTCCATATTCCCTGGCAGGCTGACTACGTGCAGTTTTTGTTGTTCAAATGTGCGCTGGTGGCGTTGATGGTGGTAATTGCGCTGGCAAATCGGTATTTTCTGGTGCCACGGTTTCGTCCGGAGACCGGGCGAGCACAACAGATTTTTATCAGGATGACACAGGCAGAAGTGGTGCTGGGGGCGCTGGTACTGGCAACGGTCAGTCTGTTCGCCACCTGGGAACCCTTCTGACAAGGTTAAATATCATATGAAAAAGACAGTACTTTCTCTCATATTGCTGGCCTGCACGGGGAGCGCGTTAGCCGCACCGCAGGTTATCACCGTCAGCCGTTTTGAAGTGGGTAAGGATAAATGGGCGTTCAACCGCGAAGAGGTGATGCTGACCTGCCGTCCGGGCCATGCGCTGTATGCCATCAACCCGAGCACGCTGGTGCAATACCCGTTAAATGAAACCGCCGAGCAGCAGGTGGCCAGCGGAAAGAGCAGCGGCCAGCCGATTAGCATTATTCAGATCGATGACCCGGCGAATCCGGGCCAGAAAATGAGTCTGGCCCCGTTTATCGAGCGCGCCGACAAGCTCTGCTAACTGTTCAGGTTTCCAATAAAAAACCGCAGATGCTTGCGAAAGCACTGCGGTTTTTCACATTTTATGATGCTCTGGCGCTTTTTTTCCGACCGCTTTAGCTGTGGACTGGAAAACCTGGCGTCGTCATCTATTCTTAAAAGGCAAGGCGACTTAGCCTGCATTAATGCCAACTTTTAGCGCACGGCTCTCTCCCAAGAGCCATTTCCCTGGACCGAATACAGGAATCGTATTCGGTCTCTTTTTATCTGTTTGTTTCTAAAGGGTTTTCTGGTCTTTATACGAAATACCCCGAAAATTACTCGAATATTCCATATCCTGTCTAAACCATAACATAATCTGCACCGCGTACGTCCAGGTATTTTTGGGTCATTGTTAAATTTTTGTGGCCGAGTAAGCATTGAGCAAACTCCTCTCCGCGCTCCTTTTCATAGGGTCTGTTCGCGAGGCTTCTGCTCTCATGTAAAGGTGGCGAGTTAGGTCCGAATTTCAACCCGGGTGAATCCCTTATCTCTCGAACGCCCGGGGAAGACAGTCAGGAGTTAGCGGTCCAGGTTTTTTTTCTCCGCAGAGCGGGGTTCGAACATATGGATAAAATAAGTTGGGTAAATCCAAAATCTGCCGATATGTTAAGAGATATTTTTAGGGAATGGCGTCCATGAAAACACAGAATTTACTCCTGTTTATACTCTTAACCGTGGCCCAGGGCAGTCATGCTCAAGAACAATACAATTTTGAAGCTGTAAAACCTGCAGTGATTGAATTCTTTAAGCGCGGGGCAGGAAATCCTGATAGTTGCAATGTGTTCAAAGAGCAGCTAGCAAGAAATTTTGAAGATAAGCAAACAAGGAAAATGATGATTGGTCTCTGTGACAGCGACTTAGATACAACCAAGCCAGTTTCTTTTACGGAAATGTCATTACATCATTCTGAAGGGCATCCCTATGTTTGCGGCATTCTCTCTGGTGAGACTCAACTAGGCCGAAAAATAGGTGCTCGTTTTATTGCTGCCGAACCATATCATTTGGTTCTGGGCTTCAAGTATTCACGACGACCGATAGCTTACGCAACTGATGATAAATTTCTGGTCGATGAAGTTCGATCTCAGATCAAAGCATTTAATGAACTTTATGCAAAAGCATGTAACTGAATTAAAGCTCTCTGCTTGTTCTTCAGTTCGATAATATTTTGGAACTCAGCGTACACCGACATTCAGATCGAATGGATGTATTGGTAAGCATTAAAACCCGTATTTGACGGGTTTTTAATGCTTAACTCTTTGAATGGTAGAAGGTTTATTGTGGCGTAAAAGAAATCGTTTCGAACACTACCTTTACGATACAGAGCATCCCTTAAGAACTTTTTTGTAATTCACAACACGACATAGCTAAATTCAGCCCGTTTGCCTGCCTTGTTAATTTTTCTATAGCAATTCAACAAAGTGGGTGCGGGGTCTAAAAGTGCGACTTAACCGACGCCTCGATTTCATCAAGCAGCTCAAAGCGACGGCGGTATTCAGCGCGTTTTTTACTGGCGATCTCTTCAAGGGATTTGCGTGCCATCTGCAGCGGCAGCTGCCAGCAGAAAGCGGAGAGTTTTTTACCGTCCAGAGATGCCCAGAATTCATCATAGCTGGCGTGGAAATGGCGGCCTTTGCTGAGGCGATAGCGCAACGCGCGGAACACGTGGCCCTCATCGCTGACGGCAAAAATCGCCCGGACAGAGGACTGTGCAGCCAGCTGGAAAAGCACTTCCATCAACACGCGCTTAGGGAACAAGCCGTGGCAGGCGCGGGTGGCCTGTTTAATCACGTCACGCGTTACGCTGCGACGGGGACCCTGAAGCCCGCCAATGACCATGACTTGCTGACCGTTGCTGCGTGCGACGCTAAAGGTCAGGCTGGCCAGCAGCGTATCCTCGTTGTCGCGAAGCCACAGCGTGCTTTCACCTTCACGCTCGGCTTTCCCCGCAGAGGACGCATTGACCGTATAGATAACACCTTCTTTTGCATGGAACTGCGCAACGGGTTGCTCCTGCGGGCTGGTCAGGGCCTGGGCGAGGCAGCTCTCTTTCAGGCTATCAATCCAGTAATAATGGCTAACGATCGCGTCGGCGCGATCGTTAGCCGTCAAACCGCGCATCAGGTACTGCCGGTGGGTTTTGCTTGGCAATGTAATTTGAGAGGCCAGCAGTTTGTCGAAATCGTCGCGACCAGAAAGCGCCTCCAGCATTCTATGGGTAGAAGACCAGAACACCAGCGAACGTAACAGGAACTTCAGGCGATATTCGCGTTTGCGCCAGATCGGTCCCGGGACGCGTTTGCCGTTCACCAGCTCGGAAATAATATTTGTGCGATGCGGATAGAAAACATCGTTATGCAGGTGCGTATTAGACACGTGAAGACCCCTCTTTTTTTCTCCCTTTATTCTAAAGAGCCAGGAAAAAGGGATTAATAGCGCGAGGATCTTTATTTCTGTTTGGTTTACCGTTTGTTTCACTTCGTGAGGACCACGCCCGCCTGTTGCATTTTCTGCGGCGGCTATACTGTTAACAGGAGGGGCTATGTATCAGCGAATTGAAGGTGGGATGTGGCGTCACGTCTGGGTTGTCAGCGATATACATGGCTGTTATCAGTGGCTTATGGAGGAGCTTAAACGCCGTCATTTTAACCCGTATGAGGATTTGCTTATTTCCGTTGGGGATATGATCGATCGTGGGCCTGATAGCGTGAAATGCTTGCAGTTAATTCATGAAAAATGGTTTCGTGCCGTCCGGGGCAACCATGAGCAAATGGCGCTCGACGGTCTGGATAATAACGATTTTTCTCTCTGGATGATGAATGGCGGAATGTGGTTTGCGCAGCTTGAACGCGACCAGCAACAGCTTGCGCTGTCGTTGCTCGAGGCCTGTCGCGATTTACCGCATATCATTGAGATAACCTGTGCGAACGGTCTGAACGTGATTGCCCATGCGGATTATCCGGCAGCGGAATACCGCTGGCAAAAACCGGTCAGTGCCCATCGCGTTTTATGGGACCGCGATCGGTTGATGGGGTTTATGGTGGGCAAAGGGCAGGGCATCAGCGGTGCGGATCATTTCTGGTTCGGACATACGCCCGTCGACAGAAGGTATGATTTTGACAATCTTCACTACATTGATACGGGCGCCGTATTTGACGGTTACTTTACGCTGGCGCAGCTGCAGTAATAAATAACCCGCCTTCGGGCGGGTTCTCTTTAGGTCAGGCAAGACGCATGACCCAGGCATCGGTTTTACTATCGTAATGCTCACGGTAAAGGACTGAGTGTTCGCCATCAAGTATTGCCGGGACGCTGGTGTCTGCATCCCATGCATCGAGCTGCATGCACAAATCCGGGTCGGATTTGCAGGGAATACTTAACGTTCGATCGCCTTGTGCTTCGCCGCGCAGCTCTGCGTCGTCGATCTCAAAAGCGCCAATACGCACGCTGGTTTTCGTCATAGTGCTCTCCGGGTCGGTTGTCAAAATCTGGTATGACCAGTGCGGCCACCCATTTTTGATCGTAGACAAGGAGAGCAAAATCGCCAGTAAAAAAATGCGCTTTTTTTCAGGCCGTGCGATCGTTACCGGTAAACAGCCGTCCATCGCGAACCAGCTCGCGCGGATAGCTGTTTTTCAGTCGTGAACCGACTTTTTTTGCCAGCCCGAGCGGGTATCCCTGATACGTCACGATCACTTCATCGCCTGATGGCGTGCTGTCAGGATAGACATCGCGACCACGGTACCACTCTTCGGCTTCCTGATGCGTCAGGGCAAAGGCATTTTCGTGCCCGGCAAGGGCGATGACGGCCTCATGCTGCCAGCGATAGCCTTTATTATGCACTTCCGCCAGGCGGATCCCGATTCGGGAAAAACGGACCTTTCCGATGAGCGGTTCGATCTCAGCCGGGAACAGCCATACCTCTTTATCTCGCATCCAGAGGTGCAGGCTCTCATCCCAGACCAGGCCAATTTTTTCGGCGGCGGCGACAAGCTGTGCTGCATCGCGACCTTTGAGGGGGGCAAACGGGAAGTTGCCGACCTTGAATTTAGGTGCTGGCAGGGGAGCAACCGCCTGTGTTTTACGCAGACGTGCCACAAAGAAGCCTTCGCAGTCGTAAATCTGTGGGAACACATGAAGGAAACCCTCAGGGGTGACCGCCTCCTGTGCTGAGGCAAACAGATCGTTAAGCGGCAGGAATTCGACCGCATCCGGGTATTGCGCTTTCAGCCACAAACAGACGTCTTCGTTTTCATCGCGGTTTAAGGTGCACGTTGAATAGACCAGCGTGCCGCCAGGGCGCAGGGCATGGAATGCGCTCTCGATCAGCTCCCGCTGCGTGGCGGCGATCTCAAGGTTGCTTTCCACGGACCAGTTCTTTAACGCATCGGGATCTTTACGCACCACCCCTTCGCCGGAGCAGGGGGCGTCCAGCAGGATGGCGTCGAAGGCTTCCGGCAAGGCAGCGCCAAACACGCGTCCGTCGAAGTGCGTCAGGGCAACATTATGAATACCGCAGCGGCTGATGTTGGCATGCAATACCTTCACGCGGCTGGCGGAAAACTCGTTGGCGAGGATCGCGCCGCGGTTACCCATGCGGGCGGCAATCTGCGTGGTTTTTGAGCCAGGCGCCGCGGCTACATCCATTACGCGTTCAGGCGAATTGCCATCGGCGAACAGGGCTGCCACCGGCAGCATCGAGCTGGCTTCCTGGATATAGAACAGGCCGCTCAGATGTTCAGCGGTGCTTCCCAGCGGCACGGCGTCTTCGTCATCGCGCTCGATCCAGAACCCCTCTGCACACCACGGTACCGGCGTAAGCTGCCAGCGGTACGGCGAGACCAGCGCCAGAAAATCTTCGACGCTGATTTTCAGCGTATTGACGCGAATACTTCGGCGTAACGGACGCTGGCAGGCGGCGATAAAATCGTCTAACGACAGGTGAGAAGGAAGCGCCTCGCGCATCTGCGCCAGGAATTGTTCAGGAAGAAATACGGAGTTTTGAGCCACGGGCACACCACAGGGAAAAGTTCAGGTGCGCAGTGTAGCATAAAGGCTCCGGTGCGTTGACACCGGAGCCTTGCAGTTTAACGCGGCAGGGCGGTTCCCCATTCGCGCCACTCTTTCGGTTCGCTTTCAAGCAGCAGGAAGTGTTTACCCGGCTGCGCTTTCGGTGCCAGCGGCGTTCCCGGCGGCGTGGCAAAAGCAATGCCACCGCGAATGAACTGGTTGAAGGTGCCGGTTTTCACCACGCCTCCCGTCAGGCCAAAGTCCAGCGAATAGCCGGATGCCAGCCAGAATACCGAGTTATTACGTACCAGGTGCTGGTAGCGTTCACTGATGCGCAACGCCACCATTACGCGGTCGGAGAGCGTCCCGAGCGTCAGGCCCGTGACCGTACCTACTTCAATACCGCGGAACAGCACAGGGGTGCCGATGCTCAGCGAGCCCGCTTCCGGCACTTCCACCACGATGCTCAGGCCGCCAAGGTAGCGCGAGTCGGTGATCGTGGCTTCCTGCAGCTCGAAATCACGACGGGCATTGCCCTGGCCTGGCTCCACGTTGATGTACGGCTGCAAAATGGTATCGAGATGCTCAACGCCTGCGGCCGAGATCTGCGGCGTGACCACCGAGAAGCGCGTACCCGTCCGGGCAAAGGTCTGCACATATTCCGGGTAAAGTACGGCAGTGGCCTGCACCTCGTTACGCGAGGTGATCAGCGTCAGCTTCTGGATCTGCCCGATATCAATACCCAGATAGCGGATGGGCATGCCTTCTGCCAGCTTACCGGCGTCAAACGCGTGCAGGGTAATCTGCCCACCCACGGCGCGGGCGGCGGTCTCGGACGGGAAGAGAATACGTTTATCGCCCTTGCGCAGATTCGCGCCCGCACCGCTGAGGTTATCGAAGCTAATCGCCCCCCGCAGCGCGCGTGACAGCGGAGAGGCCTGCACGGTCAGTCCGTTACCGTTAAGCTGAACTTTCGCGCCGCCTTCGGCCCAGAAGACGCTGTTTGGCGTCAGCAGCTTGCGGTACTCCGGCTTGATGTGCAGTTCGATATCAAAGGCGTCGGCACGCGGGCGTACGGTAATCACTTCCCCGACTTCAAACTTGCGATACAGCACCACGGAGCCCGCCTGAACGTCCGGCAGGGTCTCGGCGCTTAACGTCAGCGTGGTGGTAGGAAGATCGCTCAGGCTGTTTTCAATCGCTTTCTCCAGGTTAGCATACAGCGGGTAGCTGTCGCGCACGGGGCCTTTATCCCCTGGTAAAATGCGGATACCGCCGTTGACCCATTCGCTGGCGCTGGCACCGAGAAACTCCACGCCGTCCAGACCCACTTTCACGTCGACGCGACTGTTCACCACGAATTTACTGTCACCGTGCACCAGGTCTCTGTATTGCGGGTCGATGGCGACGGAGAATTGCACCCCCTCTGCGGAGAGCTTGCGCTCCAGCACCTGTCCCACCTGCACGCCGTGTAAAATCAACGGCTGACCGGCTTCAATCCCGTAGCTTTCAGGCGCATTCAGGGTAACCGTCACCACACCCGGTTTTTGCAACAGAGCTTTATCCGCCGGGGCAATCACGAAGCTGTTGCTGGGCTGACCTTCACCCGGGATCAGCTCAAAGGTATTGCCGGTCAACAGCGTGCTGAGGCTGGTATCGTTCAGGGAGATCTTTGGACTGCGCATTTCGATGCGCGTCTTCTCGCGCAGGAGATCGACCACGCTCGGATCGACCGTCATTTCCCCGGTGACCGACCCGCCCGGGTTGAGCGTCATTTTGGTGAGCTGGCCGACCTGCAGACCCTGATACATCAGCGGCGTTGAACCCGCTTTTAGCCCCTTAGCATCGGGCAGGGCAAGCTTGACGATCACGCCGCGCTGACTGTGCGCCAGGTCGGCGTACAATCCGAACGTGTCATCAGCGGTGGCAGGGCTCGAGTTTTCCGGGGAGTCAAAGGCAATGGCGCCGTTCACCAGGGCGGCCAGACTTTCCAGCTTCACTTTCGCACCGCTCAGGCTGAGGTCGGCATCCACGCCGGAGACGTTCCAGAAGCGGCTGCCCTTTTTCACCAGATTGGTGAAGCGACGCTCGATCAGCACATCAATAGTGACGCCCTGTTTGTTCGGGTTAATCGAGTAATCGTACACCCGGCCCACCGGGATCTTACGGAAATAGACCAGGGAGCCACTGTTCAGGGAACCGAGGTCCGGCGCCTGGAGATGAATCATCAAATCGCCGTTATTGAGGCGATATTTGGGCTGCGTATCCAGCGCAACAAAGTGATCCTGCGGCTCGCCTTTACCCGGCATCATGCCGATATAGTTACCGCCCACGAGCGCATCCAGTCCGGAGACACCGGCCAGAGAGGCTTTGGGCGTCACCAGCCAGAACTGCGTTTCGCTGCGCAGGGCATCCTGCATGTCAGATTTGATACTGACCCGCACCTGAATCTTGTTCAGCCCTTTTCCAAGGGAGATATCCTGAACCGTACCGACCTCAACCCCCTGGAAGCGAACGGGCGTTCGTCCGGCGACGATGCCGTCGGCGGTCTGGAAATCAATGGTGACCGTACTCCCGCGATCTTCATAGCTTGTCCAGATAAGCCAGCCTGCAATCATCAGGGCGATGACGGGCAGCAACCAGAATGGCGAAATGCGGCGTTTTGTTTTAATTCTCGCTTCAGTCGGCGAAGCGGGGGTTTCCTGACTCATGTGCATCCCAAAGTAAGCGGCTATCCAGCCATTCCACAGCAAGAATAGTCAATATCACCGCAGAGCCGAAATAAAAAGCCGCGGGTCCCATTGTAAAAGCAAGTAACTGATCGCGATTGATGAGCGACATCATCAGCGAAATCACGAACAAATCTAACATTGACCAGCGGCCAATCCAGGTGACGAATCGCAGAAGCAGAATGCGTGTCCGTAAACCTTGTTCACACTTTAAGTGAATGCTGATGAGCAGGGTAATCATCACTACCACTTTGGTAAAGGGAACCAGGATACTGGCAATAAAGACGATCGCCGCCACCCCGACATTGCTGTGCGCAAGGGAGATAATCCCGGAGAGGATAGTATCCTCCTGACGTCCGCCATTCACGTAAATGATGGAAATCGGCAGCATATTGGCGGGGATCAGGAACACCAGGGAGGCGATCAGCGCGGCCCAGCATTTTTGCAGGCTGTTGTTGCGCCGCAGCCGTAATGGAATGTGGCACCGCGGGCAGCGTCCGCGCGGGTCGGGCAACCCGGTATAGTGGCATCCCAGACAGACGCGCAGATTTTCATCGGGGCGCGTGGCGGGGCGCTGAGGGTAAAAACGCTCCCAGAGCTGCTCAACGTTCAGGTGGATCAGCGTCAGGATGCTCAGCAACACCAGACAGATGAAAGCGAAGAGTCCAATGCCGGGCTGCAAAAAGGCGTAGTCCTGGACTTTTATGGACGCAACGCCCACGCCGACCAGATAAATATCCAGCATGACCCACTCTTTGAGCTTATCCAGCATCAGCAGCACCGGGCGAAGGTTCATGCCAAGAATATTGCCAAACCAGAGATAGGCAATGGCGGCAACCAGCACCAGCGGTGCGCCAACGGTGCAGAACAGCACCATGGCGGCGGTAATTGGATCGCCCTGACGGGTCATCTGCCAGATACCCTGCAGCACGTTGGCATCAATGCGCACGCCAAGCAGGTAGAGCTTCAGCAGCGGTTCGCTCCAGGCGAAGGGCATCAGCAGCAGCATGGTGACGGCCATGGCGGCGAGGCGGGTCAACGACCAGTCGCGGCCATCGCGAATTTTAGCGTCGCAGCGGGGACAGAAGGCACTTTGGTGCGATTTCATCTTCGGCAACATAAAAAGCGTATCGCACTGGGGGCAACGCTGATAATGTGCACGAGGCAAAGCTTCGCTTACCGTATGGACAGTTATCTTTCTCGTCGGCGTAATTTTGGTTGTTTTTAAGGCCATCAGCTGCGCACAAATAAGTATTGTTGAAAGTTATAATAACTCATGAACGGATTCATCTTGAGCATGAGCGCATTTAATGCTTATTTTAATAGGCTATGCGGTAATTTTGTAAGACAACTAAGTGATTGAATAATGAACAAAACAGAATTCTACGCGGATCTGAACCGCGATTTTAAGGCATTGATGGCGGGTGAGACCAGCTTCTTAGCCACTCTGGCAAATACTAGCGCATTGCTGTTTGAACGTCTCTCTGACGTAAACTGGGCGGGCTTTTACCTTCTGGAAGGTGAAACGCTGGTGCTTGGTCCGTTCCAGGGCAAGCTGGCGTGCGTGCGTATCCCGGTTGGGCGTGGCGTATGCGGCACGGCGGTGGCCGAGAATCAGGTCCAGCGTGTGGAAGACGTTCATGCGTTTGACGGACACATTGCCTGTGATGCTGCCAGTAATTCTGAAATCGTTCTGCCGCTGGTGGTCAAAAATCAGATTATTGGCGTTCTGGACATCGACAGTACGGTCTTCAGTCGCTTTACAACCGAGGACGAACAGGGGCTGCGCGAGCTGGTGGCGAATCTGGAAAACGTACTCGCAGCAACCGATTATCAAAAATTCTTTGCGAGCGTCGCAGGATAATCAACGGATAACGTAGCATTTACTGATAGCGTCATTATAATGACGCCTGTTCATGCCTGCGCTTGTTGGCAACGTCCGTTGTAATCAGGAAATTTCATGGAAAATCAACCTAAGTTGAATAGCAGTAAAGAAGTTATCGCATTTCTGGCCGAGCGTTTCCCGCAGTGCTTCAGCGCGGAAGGCGAAGCTCGTCCCCTGAAAGTCGGTATTTTTCAGGATCTGGTGGCACGTGTTGAAGGGGAAATGAACCTCAGCAAAACTCAGCTGCGTTCCGCCTTACGTCTTTATACTTCGAGCTGGCGTTACCTGTACGGTATCAAACCTGGCGCGACTCGCGTGGATCTCGACGGCAACCCTTGCGGTGAGCTTGACGAGCAGCACGTTGAGCATGCGCGCAAGCAGCTGGAAGAAGCCAAAGCACGCGTTCAGGCACAACGTGCAGAACAGCAAGCGAAAAAACGCGAAGCCGCCGCGGCAAACGGCCAGGAAGAAGCGCCTCGTCGTGAGCGTAAACCACGCCCTGCGCCGCGTCGTCACGATAATAACGATCGCAAACCGCGTGCAGACAAACCAGCAGCAAAAGCCCCGCGTGCGCCTCGTGAAGAGCCGCGCCATACTCCGGTTTCTGACATTAACGCCCTGAGCGTCGGTCAGGCACTGAAGGTAAAAGCGGGTAACAATGCTATGGACGCCACCGTACTGGAAATCACCAAAGATGGCGTTCGTGTACAGCTGACTTCTGGTATGTCAATGATTGTACGCGCAGAACACTTGTTGTTCTGAAACGGAGGCCAAGCCTGGCATGAACACTTTTTTTAAGCTCACCGCGCTGGCGGGTCTGTTTGCTATAACAGGTCACGCTTTTGCAGTGGACGATATCACGCGTGTTGATCAAATTCCGGTACTCAAGGAAGAGACGCAGCACGCGACGGTGAGTGAGCGCGTGACCTCACGTTTCACCCGTTCGCACTATCGTCAGTTCGATCTCGATCAGGCCTTTTCGGCCAAAATCTTTGACCGCTATCTGAACTTGCTGGATTACAGCCATAACGTTTTGCTCGCCAGCGATGTCGAGCAGTTCGCTAAGCGAAAATCCGAGGTGGGTGACGAGTTGCGTTCAGGCAAGCTGGATCTGTTCTACGATCTCTACAACCTGTCGCAAAAGCGCCGCTTCGAACGCTATCAGTACGCGCTGAAAGTGCTGGAACGTCCAATGGACTTCACCGGCAACGACACCTTCAATCTGGACCGCAGCAAAGCGCCCTGGCCAAAAGATGAAGCCGAGCTGAATGCGCTGTGGGACGGCAAAGTTAAATACGACGAACTGAGCCTTAAGCTCACCGGCAAAGACGAAAAAGAGATCCGTGACACGCTGACGCGTCGTTACAAATTTGCCATTCGTCGCCTGGCCCAGACCAACAGTGAGGATGTCTTCTCGCTGGCCATGACGGCCTTTGCGCACGAAATCGATCCGCACACCAACTATCTCTCACCACGCAACACCGAACAGTTCAATACCGAAATGAGCCTGTCTCTGGAAGGTATCGGCGCGGTGCTGCAGATGGACGATGATTACACGGTGATCAATTCGATGGTCGCGGGTGGCCCGGCATCTAAAAGCAAAGCGATTAGCGTAGGCGATCGTATTGTGGGTGTGGGACAAACCGGCCAGAACATGGTCGACGTGATCGGCTGGCGTCTTGATGACGTGGTTGCGCTGATCAAAGGTCCGAAAGGCAGCAAGGTTCGTCTGGAAATTCTGCCAGCCGGAAAAGGCACCAAAACCCGTATCGTTACCCTGACCCGTGAGCGTATCCGTCTGGAAGACCGCGCGGTGAAAATGTCGGTGAAAACCGTGGGTAAAGAGAAGGTGGGCGTCCTGGATATTCCTGGCTTCTACGTCGGGCTGACTGACGATGTGAAAGTTCAGTTGCAGAAGCTTGAAAAGCAGAACGTCAGCAGCATCATCATCGACCTGCGCAGTAACGGCGGCGGGGCGCTGACGGAAGCGGTTTCTCTCTCTGGCCTGTTCATCCCATCTGGCCCGGTGGTTCAGGTGCGCGATAACAACGGTAAAGTGCGCGAAGATGCGGACAATGACGGTGTGGTCTACTACAAAGGCCCGCTGGTTGTTCTCGTTGACCGCTTCAGCGCTTCCGCGTCTGAGATCTTTGCCGCAGCCATGCAGGACTACGGCCGCGCGCTGATCGTCGGTGAGCCAACCTTTGGGAAAGGCACTGTTCAGCAGTACCGCTCTCTGAATCGTATTTACGATCAGATGCTGCGTCCGGAATGGCCTGCGCTGGGCTCGGTTCAGTACACCATTCAGAAATTCTACCGCGTAAATGGCGGCAGTACGCAGCGTAAGGGCGTCACGCCGGACATCATCATGCCGACTGGCACCCAGGAGACGGAAACCGGCGAGAAGTTTGAAGATAACGCGTTGCCGTGGGACAGCATCAATGCCGCGACCTACGTGAAAGCGGGTGATATGACGCAGTTTGGCCCTGAGTTGCTGAAGGCGCATAACGACCGCATCGCGAAAGATCCGGAGTTCCAGTACATCATGAAGGACATTGCGCGATTCAATGCTCTGAAGGATAAGCGGAATATTGTTTCTCTGAACTACGCTCAGCGTGAAAAAGAGAACAACGAAGACGATGCAACCCGCCTGGCGCGTATCAACGATCGCTTCAAGCGTGAAGGCAAGCCTCTGCTCAAGAAACTGGACGATCTGCCAAAAGATTACCAGGAGCCGGATCCGTATCTCGACGAGACGGTGCATATCGCTCTCGACCTGGCGAATCAGGAAAAAGAGAAACCTGCCGTACAGCCCGCTCCGGCAAAATAACCTCCCAACAGGCACAAGACATTGTGCCTGTTTCTTTTTGTACTTTATCCTTCCGTCAGCCAGATTTTCAATTGTGTAAAGTTGTGTCTTTCTGGTGACTTACGCCCTCAGGATGCTTGAAAATAGCCGCAATACCCATACGATGTGGGTAATCGCATAGTGCGTTTTGTTAAACTGAGGTAAAAAGAAAATTATGATGCGAATCGCGCTCTTCCTGCTCACCAACCTGGCGGTGATGGTGGTTTTCGGGCTCGTGCTAAGCCTGACAGGAATTCAGTCGAGCAGCGTTCAGGGTCTGTTGATTATGGCGCTGCTGTTTGGTTTTGGTGGCTCGTTCATCTCCCTGCTGATGTCGAAGTGGATGGCACTGAAATCGGTAGGGGGTGAGGTCATTGAGCAACCCCGTAACGATATGGAACAGTGGCTGATGAATACGGTGGCTCAGCAGTCCCGTCAGGCCGGGATCGCCATGCCGCAGGTGGCCATTTACCATGCTCCGGATATCAACGCGTTCGCCACGGGGGCCCGTCGCGATGCGTCACTGGTTGCTGTCAGCACCGGACTGCTGCAGAACATGAGCCGTGACGAAGCCGAAGCGGTTATCGCCCACGAAATTAGCCATATCGCTAACGGTGACATGGTGACCATGACCCTGATTCAGGGCGTGGTAAACACCTTCGTGATCTTTATCTCCCGTATTCTGGCGCAGATTGCCGCGGGCTTCATGGGCGGCAACCGCGACGAAGGTGAAGAGAGCAACGGCAACCCGCTGATCTATTTTGCTGTGTCGATGGTTCTGGAACTGGTATTCGGTATTCTGGCGAGCATCATCACCATGTGGTTCTCTCGTCACCGTGAATTCCACGCGGATGCCGGCTCTGCGAAGCTGGTTGGTCGTGAGAAGATGATTGCCGCGCTGCAGCGTCTGAAAACCTCCTACGAGCCGCAGGAAGCGAACAGCATGATGGCCTTCTGCATTAACGGTAAATCTAAATCGCTGAGCGAGCTGTTTATGTCTCACCCGCCGTTGGATAAGCGTATTGAAGCGCTGCGCAGTGGGGAATACCTGAAGTAACGCAACAAAATACAAAAAGCCGGGCGGGAGAACACTCCGCCCGGCTTTTTTTATGCCTGAACCCTGGGCTGGGTCACCCGCAGGCCACTGACGACCGCCGCGAGGGTGGCAAGGGCGCCTGCGGTGAGGAGCGCAAGGTGGTTACCGTTTTGTCCGGCAAGGTTAAACATCAGGGCGACCAGTGCCGCACCGCTGCTTTGGCCCAGCAGACGCGCGGTTCCCAGCATACCGCTTGCCCCACCGCTGCGATGCCGCGGTGCTGAGGTGATAATGGTGTGATTATTGGGGGACTGGAACAGGCCAAACCCTGCACCGCAGAGGATCATGCGCCAGATGATGTCCAGATCCGAAGGCGACGAGGGCAACAATGCTAACGCGAAAAGGCCTGTCGCCATTACCGCCAGCCCCAAAGCGCCCAATAAACCGGCATGAACGCGTTCAATTAAATAACCTGCCAGCGGTGCCATCACCATCGTCGCCAGCGGCCAGGGGGTGAGCAGCAGCCCGGTTTCCACTTCTGAACGGCCAACTACGCTCTGCAGAAAGAAGGGCAGGGAGACCAGAGCCAGCATCTGGGCGCAGAACGAGCAGACAGACGTGCAGATGGAGAGCGAAAAGAGGGGAATACGCAGCAGGTCAACGGGCAGCAAAGGAACTGGCAGGGTGAGCTGGCGGCGTACAAAGAAGAAGCCGATCGCCAGCAGGGCGATGAGCTCCGCGGCCGTAATCATCAGAGATTGTCCCTGCGCAAAGCCGCTCAGCGCCGTAATCAACAGGCCGAAAGTCAGGGCATTCATCACCGCACTTGCCACGTCGAAGCGTGGCATGCTGCTTTTGGGACCGTTAGCGGGAAGAAAGCGCAGGGCAAAAAAGATGGCGACGATACCCAGCGGCACGTTAATGGCGAACAGCCATTGCCATGACGCAACGGAGAGGATCGCCGCCGCAATCGTTGGCCCGGCGGCAGAAGAGACGGCGACAATAAACGAGTTTATCCCCATTCCGCGCCCCAGATGACGCTGCGGATAAATTAAGCGGATCAGCGCCGTGTTTACGCTCATGAGCGCCGCGCCGCCAAAACCCTGCGCAATACGCGCAAGCGTCAGGGTATGCAGTGAATCTGAAAGGGCACAGAGCAGGGAGGTTAAAGTGAAAACCACCAGGCCGCACTGATATACCCGGCGGTAGCCGAACATATCGCCGAGGAAAGAGAACGAGAGCAGTGACACCACAATCGCAATCTGGTAGGCGTTAACAATCCAAATCGAACTGGCGGGTGAGGCATGCAGGTCGCTGGCGATGGTTGGCAGGGCAACGTTTGCAATCGCGCCGTCAAGGACGGCCATTGAGATACCGATAATGATGGTCGCTATTGCGCCATACCGCTGGGGTAATGGCAGGCCATCAGAAAGATTCTTTTCCATCAGGAGTAAAAAGCTCAGCGTGAAATTATTCTCAGGGTAACTATTTTAGCATTGTTACAGCCGCGATATGTCGCAGATTTGTAACGAAGTAAATGCGGATTGATTGCAGGTGACATGACGGGAACTTATAATAAAAACCGGTTCTGATTTTTATAAAACACTCGCTATGAGGTGGTAAATGGCTATTGCGGATTTGGATAAACAGCCAGATTCTGTTTCTTCCGTGCTGAAGGTGTTTGGCATCTTACAGGCGCTTGGAGAAGAGCGTGAAATAGGTATTACAGAGCTGTCGCAGCGCGTGATGATGTCAAAAAGCACCGTATATCGCTTTTTGCAAACCATGAAGTCACTGGGTTACGTTGCGCAGGAAGGCGAATCTGAAAAGTATTCTCTGACGCTGAAGCTGTTTGAATTGGGTGCGCGTGCGCTACAAAATGTTGACCTGATCCGCAGCGCTGACATTCAGATGCGTGAAATCTCTCGCCTGACCAAAGAGACCATTCATCTCGGTGCCCTGGATGAAGACAGCATCGTTTACATCCATAAAATCGACTCCATGTACAATCTGCGCATGTATTCGCGCATTGGTCGCCGCAACCCGCTCTACAGTACCGCCATTGGTAAAGTTCTGCTGGCGTGGCGCGATCGCGAGGAAGTGAAGCAGATCCTTGAAGGCGTGGAATACAAGCAAAGTACCTCACGAACCATTACCAGCACGGATGCGCTGCTGACGGTGCTTGACCGCGTGCGCGAGCAGGGATATGGCGAAGATAACGAAGAGCAGGAAGAGGGGCTGCGCTGCATCGGCGTTCCGGTATTTGACCGCTTTGGCGTGGTGATCGCGGGCTTGAGTATCTCCTTCCCAACCTTACGCTTCTCCGAAGAGCGTCTGCATGAGTATGTGGCTATTCTGCACACTGCGGCACGGAAAATTTCTGAACAGATGGGATATCACGACTACCCGTTTTAATCCCTGCTGGTAGAAAAAAACGCCGCATCTGATGCGGCGTTTTTTGTATGTCATTCACCAGGCTGATTAGCCATTATCAATCACGACGGATGTTTTACGCAGTACAGGGCAGTGGGTTAAACCAACGATCCCGCTGTCAGTATGCAGATACTGGGCAGTGCTCATTCCCTGTGCTGTGAGATATTTACACTGAATGCCTAGCCCGGCTGCGTTTTCGGTGCTCCCCACGAGCACGCCATAGCCCGTTAACAGAAGGCCAATCCAGACAAGGGCCAGTGCAATAATTGTTCGAATGATGAATCGCATCATTACCTCTTTTATCGTTGTTATCGTAATGCTAGCGTAAAGCGTTTACGCGATGAAACAAGTGCAGGATTCTGAAAAAAAACGCGATGGAGGCACAGTTAGTCCTTGTTTAAGATAAGCGTGATAATCTCGTTACATCAGGTCCTTAGACGGAGTGTGGAGTGAAAAAAATACGCTGGGTAATTCTGATTATCGTGCTGATAGCGTGCGTGGTGTTATGGACGCAGACGATCAATGTGATGTGCGATCAGGATGTACAGTTTTTTAGCGGCGTTTGCGCAATAAACAAGTTTATTCCGTGGTAATAGACATTTTTTCTCAACGTGATTTCCTTCCTTCGCGCCAGTGGTAAAATAGACGTTTTTATTGAGGTGGTGAAATGGGTGAGTTACTGAATTCAGGGCTGCTGAATATAGCATCCCTGATGATTTCTTTGGTGGTTCTGCTTGTGGGGCTGGTCATCTGGTTTTTCGTGAACCGCGCCAGTTCCCGTACTAACGAGCAGATCGAACTGCTGGAAGCGCTGCTCGATCAGCAAAAACGTCAGAATGCGCTGCTACGCCGTCTGTGTGAGGCTAACGAACCGGAAGAGAAAGACGCGCCGAAAGACGCGGTCGCTGAAGATAACAAAGACGAAGACGACTTTATCCGCCTGGTGGCCGAGCGTTAATCTTTTTGTCCTGGGAGGTGGCTGTGGTCTGGAAAAATCCCTGGTATGACCCCTCCCTGAAACATCACACCCCAAACGGTTTTTGTAATACCGATCCTGTCGGACATCAACCCGGCGACCTTGACCGTTGGCGTAAAGCGCGTAAAGAGGCTGGATTACCGAAGCCGCCCGCGCTGGGTTATGAAGACTTTATCCGCCAGTGGTGGCAACCGGTTGAGCTTACGCAACCTCAGGAAGATGGGGTATGGTGGCTCGGACACGCGAGCGTGTTGCTGCAGCTGGACGGCAATATCATCCTTACCGATCCGGTGTTTTCTCGACGCGCTTCTCCGCTTCCTTTCCTGGGACCCCAGCGTAAGACACCCCCCGTGCTGTCTGTCGAGCAACTTCATCAGCTGGATGCGGTCGTCATTTCCCATAATCATTACGATCATCTTGATGACGCAACCCTTCGCCGAATCCTCAAACGCTTTCCCGACGTCAGTATTTTTGTTCCGTTGGGCCTCGCCGACTGGTTTCGTCGCCGGGGAGCAAAACGCGTGGTCGAACTCGACTGGTGGCAGAGTTTCACCTGGCAGGGGATAACGCTGACCGCCGTACCGGCACAGCACTGGAGCATGCGCACGCCATGGAACCGCAATCGTTCCTTATGGTGCGGCTGGGTGATGGAAGGACGGCATCACCGTTTCTGGTTTAGCGGTGATACCGGTTTTTCACCTGAGCTGCTGTTGATTCCTGAACGCCTGGGCCAGATAGATGCCGCCGCGTTACCGATTGGTGCCTATGCCCCACGATGGTTCATGGCTGTCCATCATATGGATCCGCAATCTGCGGTGGCATTGTGGCAGCAGCTGGGCTCACCTCTGGCGTTCCCTATTCACTGGGGCGTGTTTGAACTGGCAGATGAATCCTTAGATGAACCTGTGCAGGAGTTAACTCACGCACTCGATAATTTAGCACCAGTTAACCATTCTTTCAGGATACTGAAAATTGGTGAATATTTATCCTTATAAACGAAGCGATAAATTGTTGCATATATTGTTGATGTAAACGCGCGCAGGAATGTTTTATTTTTATCGAAACGTTTTGCTTGCCTTCTTTTGATGCAGAGTCATAAAAATTTCATTATTTTGGTGCATAACGCTGTTTATTCGCTGGTGCATTTTAATACAGCTGGGCGTGGGTTATTAACACTGTTTTTTCTCTGAAACAATTTGGTCGCGTTACAATGATTTAAGCATAAGTTTTCACAAATTGTTCTAACTCAATCAAGACGTAAGATTTCTTTTCCCGTTTGCTGGACGGTTCGTAATGATTGAGCTATGTTAAAAAAGTCTTAGATTACAGCGGGTGTGAAAGCAACGCTGGGTCTTTGTTACGCAGCAGGGCTGTCTGTACGTGATGCGCATAATTGTGCAAAACCTGACAGGCACTGTTCGAATTTGTGCGGCGGATCGAGACATGTTTAAAAATGGCTTGCCATATTAAACATAGTGTGTGATAACACGTTTTGGGTCAAACGAGGTACAGTTCTGTTTATGTGTGGCATTTTCAGTAAAGAAGTCCTGAGTAAACACGTTGTCGTTGAATACCGCTTCTCTGCCGAACCTTATATTAGTGCCTCATGCAGTAATGTCTCAGTTTTATCTCAGTTAATGCCTGCGGGCTAAGAAAACACTCTAAGGAATTTTGCAAAATGGCAAAGATTAAAGGTCAAGTTAAGTGGTTCAACGAGTCTAAAGGTTTTGGTTTCATTACTCCTGCCGACGGCAGCAAAGACGTGTTCGTACACTTCTCTGCAATCCAGGGTAACGGCTTCAAAACTCTGGCTGAAGGCCAGAACGTTGAGTTCGAAATTCAGGACGGCCAGAAAGGCCCAGCTGCAGTTAACGTAACTGCTATCTGATCGAACCGCTGCTGACTGAAGTGCCCGGCACTTCACTCTCAGACATAAAGCCTCGCCTGTCGCGGGGCTTTTTTATGTCCCTTATCTTTCAAAATATTACCATCCGCGGTCTTGTTAGTAACTTGTTGCAAAGCTGCGAGGTTAGTAGCACTGTTTCGCCACCTTCTCGCCGTCTTTTCCCGTTAAATCAGGGCGTTGTTTTACAGCCCTGGGGTTCAGGTGAAGAAGACATTGATAACAGCAACTGGAAATTTCACGCCGGCGCGTTTTGCTCTGCTCTGTTTAGCTATTTTTTGTAGTCTGGCTTTTCTGCTGGGCCGCGTTGCCTGGCTGCAAATCATCAAGCCTGACAATCTGGTGAAGCAGGAGGATATGCGATCCCTCCGTCAGCTGGCGATTGATGCGCCGCGCGGCATGATAATGGATCGTGAGGGTCGCCCCCTGGCGGTGAGCGTGCCTGTCCAGGCCGTTTGGGCCGATCCTAAAACGGTGCTGGCAAAAGGGGGCGTCGGCCTTGATGAGCGCTGGCAGGCGCTGGCCAGCGCGCTGCATCTCTCCCTCGGCACACTCTCGGCACGCATCAACGCCAATCCGCAGGGCCGTTTTATTTACCTTGCCCGTCAGGTCGATCCTGCGCAGGCAAAGTGGATCGACAAACTGAATCTGCCCGGCATCAATTTGCGCGATGAGTCCCGCCGTTTTTATCCTGCTGGCCATGTGGCAGCGAACCTGATTGGCTTCACCAATATTGACGGGCAGGGCATCGAAGGTGTGGAAAAGAGCTTCAACGCGCAACTCACCGGCAAGCCAGGTGTGCGTCAGGTAAGGGAAGATCGCTATGGACGTGTGGTTGAAAACCTGACCGAAATTGCGCCCGCACCGGCGCATAACATCCAGTTAAGTATTGACGAGCGGCTACAAACCATCACCGAAGATGCGCTCGACAATGCCGTGGCCTGGAACAAGGCCGAGTCGGGGGCGTCGGTGCTCATTAATATCCCAACCGGGGAAATCCTCGCCATGGCGAGCTACCCGGATTTTAACCCCAATAATCGTGAAGGGGCGACGATAAACGATTTTCGCAACCGCGCAATCAGCGATACGTTCGAACCCGGTTCAACCGTCAAGCCGCTGGTGCTGATGACGGCCCTGCAGCAGGGACTGGTCCAGCCGGACAGCGTGATTGACACCCACCCGTATACCCTTGATGGGCATCGCATTCGCGACGTGGGCTTTTACCCTGAGCTGACGATGACCGGGATCCTGCAAAAATCGAGCGACACCGGCGTTTCCCGACTTTCGCTGGCGATGCCTGTCCAGCATCTCATCGATACCTATCGAAACTTTGGTTTTGGCACCAATACGGGGCTTGGCTTAACGGGGGAAAGCTCGGGGCTGTTGCCACAGCGTAAATACTGGAGCCAGCTCGATCGCGCGACTTTTGCCTTCGGCTACGGGCTGATGGTTACGCCGCTCCAGCTGGCCCACGTCTACGCCACGATTGGTGGGTACGGGCTTGAGCGTCCGCTCTCGATCACCCGCATCGATCCCCCCGTTATCGGGCATCGCGTCATGCCGGAAGAGATTGCCCATGAAGTGGAGCACATGATGGAGAGCGTTGCGCTGCCGGGTGGCGGAGGCGTTAAGGCTGCCGTGCGTGATTACCGGGTGGCGGTGAAAACCGGTACGGCGAAGAAAATTGACGATAGCGGGAAGTATGTCGATAAATACGTCGCCTACACGGCGGGGGTTGCCCCTGCCAGCAATCCGCGTTTTGCCCTGGTGGTGGTGATTAACGATCCGCAAAACGGGGCTTACTACGGCGGGGCCGTCTCTGCCCCTGTCTTCAGTGAGATTATGGGTAACGTACTGCGTCTGGAGAATATCAAACCTGACGGGTTACCGGCGGGATCCGATCACCTTATCGTCATGCGCTAACCGGGCGTTTATAACAGGGGCGAATAGCGGTACACTTCGCCCTTTGATTATGCTCCGGAGTTGCCATGTCCTTCAGCTGTCCCCTTTGCCACGCCCCCCTGACGCACTCAGATAAACGGTATACCTGCCCGCAGGGGCATCAGTTTGACCGGGCAAAAGAAGGCTACGTGAATCTTCTGCCGGTCCAGCATAAGCGTTCCCGCGATCCTGGCGACAGTGCTGAGATGATGCGGGCGCGCCGCGCGTTTCTCGATGCCGGACACTATCTGCCGCTGCGGGAGGCCGTCGCGCAGATGCTCAATGACATACTGCCTGCTTCAGCCACCGCCATGCTCGATATCGGCTGTGGGGAAGGATACTACACCGCACGGTTTGCGGAGGCTGCTCGTGAGAAGGGCGCGCAGACATTCGGTCTGGACGTGTCGAAAGTGGCCATACGCGCGGCGGCAAAGCGTTATACCGACGTGACGTTCTGCGTGGCGTCCAGCCACCGGCTGCCGTTTGACGATGCCAGCATGGATGCGGTTATCCGCATCTACGCGCCGTGTAAGGCAGAGGAGCTGGCGCGCGTGGTGAAGCCGGGCGGATGGGTGGTCACCGTGACCCCAGGCCCGCGTCATCTGATGGAGCTGAAAGGGCTGATCTACGACGAAGTGCGTCTGCATGCCCCGCATTCTGAGCAGCTGGGCGGTTTTACCCTGAAGCAGGCGGAGTCGGTGGCGTACGAAATGACGCTGAAAGGGGAAGAGGCCGTCGCGTTATTGCAGATGACGCCGTTCGCGTGGCGGGCAAAACCGGAGGTGTGGGAAACGCTGGCGGCACATTCAACATTTCGCTGCCAGACGGACTTCAGCATCCACATCTGGCAGCGCGAATATTAACCGGCGAAGTGTGCCCAGAGGATCTGGGCGCCAATGCCAATCAGCACAATTCCCCCGAGGATCTCGGCGCGTTTACCCAGCAGCGGGCCGATAAACCGTCCGACCATCATGCCCAGCGTGGACATAATCAGGGTTGCACAGCCAATAGCCAGCGCGGTGGCGATAATATTGACCTGCAGAAATGCCAGACCTACACCAACGGCCATCGCATCAAGGCTGGTGGCAATTGCGGTGGTGACCAGCAGCCAGAAGCCGTGGCGATGCTGCGGCTCCTCGTGTTCATCATCACCGCCGCGAAAACCTTCAATGACCATTCGGCCTCCGAGGAACACCAGCAGGACGAAGGCAATCCAGTGGTTCCACTCCAGCACGAACTGGCTGGCGAGCATGCCAAGTCCCCAGCCGATAAGCGGGGTTAGCGTTTCGATAGCGCCAAAAATCAGGCCGGTACGCAGGGCTTCTGAGAATTTAGGTTTGTGTAGCGTGGCGCCTTTTCCGATGGAAGCAGCGAATGCGTCCATGGACATGCCAAAAGCGAGAAGGATCGTAGCGGAGATATTCATAACAGCGTCCAGACCGGGGATATCCATATGACACATCACTGCCCCCAGTAAACAGCAGTTGATGTATCTATGGTCTCGCCTGATCGCAATGCACATAAGATGTGCGGTAAGCGATCCGTACGTGCCACGTTTTTCAACGAGTATGTTGACACGTACATTTCCTGTGAACAGGAAATCGGCTACTCCCCAACGACGGGCGCAACCTTAACATATTTTGAGAATATAAAACAACAATGAAAAGGCATTATTTAAAACGTTTATTGATAACGATTTTCATTTGTCTTTAATCGTGGAAATATCGTTAACAAATAGCGTTCAAATTAGCGGTGGGGATATAGCTTCGGCTATATTTCTTGCGCAAAATAAACACAGGATATAGCCGTTGCTATATATCTAACTCATTGAGTTTTAACGAGTAGCGTGTATATCTTTTCCAGGTCATCAATATTCTTCACCCGAATAAGCAGGCGGCGTTGTTCTAATTGCATCACCAGCACGCCGTCTTCGGATAAATTCATCTCTTTAATACGGTTATATTCTATCCATACATTGGCGAAGAAGAATCCGTGGGATTTAAAAATGATTTTTGGCGTGCGGATCCAGAACAGATAAATCGCCATTAATGCCAGCGCACATAATAACCATGTGGTTAATAATGCACCATGGCTGGTGACGTTATTGTAAATAAGAATGGCGATGAGACCCACGAAGATAAAGGCATCCACGCGCCCGCGTCGTAGCAGGGGAAGGGAGAGCAGCGTCTCGCCGTGACGGCGGGGCATAATGAACTCGTCATAGATCGCGTAAGCCAGAAGGGCAACAACAAATAAAACCAGTACGATGTCCGTGACAGTCATTCATCCTCCAGATAAAAAAAACCGGGGGCAAGCCCCCGGCCTATAGCATTGATACTTACAGACCCAGCAGGCCGACGGCGTAGCCCGCAATACCGATGACGAAGAAGCCAACGATGATCCACAGCGGGTTCACTTTCTTACGCAGCAGCCACATACAGGCGAAGGTCAACAGCAGCGGGACCAGGCCCGGCATCAGCTGATCCAGAATCGTCTGCACGGTGGTGACGCGGGTCTGACCATCCTGTCCGGTGATGGTCGATACCACCAGCGGGATGTTCACGTGCGTCCACTTGTTTACCAGCGCGCCCATGACAAACAGGCCGAGGATTGACGCCCCCTCAGTCAGTTTCTGCAGGAAGCCGCCGCCCATGTCCTTAACGATGTCCACCCCTTTACGGTAGCCGTAGGCCACGCCGTAGTAACGGGTCAGCAGACGCACGGCGTTGAACAGGATGAAGAACAGCAACGGGCCAAGCAGGCTGCCGCTCATCGCGATACCGGCACCCAGTGCCGCGAAGACCGGACGCACGGTACCCCAGAAGATAGGGTCACCGACACCGGCCAGCGGACCCATCAGACCGACTTTGATACCGTTGATGGCACCATCGTCAATCTCTGCGCCGTTTGCACGCTGCTCTTCCATCGCCAGCGTTACGCCCAGAACGGGGGCCGCAACGTAAGGATGAGTGTTAAAGAATTCCAGGTGACGCTTGATGGCCTGACGGCGCGCTTCGTTGTTTTCCGGGTACAGGCGTTTGATCGCCGGTACCATGGAGAAGCAGAAACCCAGCGCCTGCATACGTTCGAAGTTCCATGAACCCTGAAACAGGTTAGAACGGATGAACACGCCACGAATATCACCCGGAGTGAGTTTTTTCTCGGTGGTAGTTTTTGTCATATCAACCATTTCGCTCACCTGTTAGTCCAGTTCGTTATCGAGATCGTTGTTACCAGCAGCCTGCGCTGGGGCACCCGCAACGCGGTTATATTTCGGGCTGAGCTGGATGTAGAGAATCGCCATCACCGCACCGATCACACCCAGTGCAACCAGGTTGAAGTTGGTGAAGGCCGCGGTCACGAAGCCGAGGTAGAAGAACGGCATCAGATAGCCTGCGCGCATCATGTTGATGACCATCGCATAACCAACGACCACGATCATACCGCCCGCGATGTTCAGGCCGCCGGTGACCACTTCAGGAATGGCGTTCAGCATGCTCTGGACTTCACTGGTACCCACAGAGATCGCGACGATAACCGCCGGGATCGCGATACGCATCGCCTGCAGGAACAGGGATGAAACGTGGATCCATGACAGGGCCGTGAGCTTGCCGTTGTCGGCCGCCTTATCCGCCGCGTGCTGGAAGGCAACGGTGATAGTACGAACGATGATGGTCAGAACCTGGCCTGCGGCTGCCAGCGGGATTGCCAGGGCGATACCTGCACCAATACTCTGGTGACCGGCAATAACCAGAACGGTAGAAATGATAGAGGCCAGTGCGGCATCGGGCGCAACCGCCGCACCGATGTTCATCCAGCCCAGGGCGATCATTTCCAGGGTACCACCGATGATGATACCGGTTTTCATGTCACCCAGAACGGCCCCAATCAGCGTACAGGCCACCAGAGGACGGTGGAACTGAAATTCATCAAGTACGGATTCCATACCCGCAATACATGCGACCACGAACACCAGCACAATCTGAAGAGTGGTAATCTCCATTGTACTTCTCCTATTACATAAGCATTATGTGAAAAACCGGCGCGGGCTTATTTCCCAACTTTGCCGATCAAATCCATCATTTTCAGTTTCTGATCCGTGGAAACCTTACGGGCTTCCAGCTCAATACCGCGTGCATTCAGCTTGTTGAATGCTTCGATATCTTTCGCATCGACTGAAATGGCGTTGTTGACCTGCGTTTTGCCCTGACGGAATGCCATACCACCAATGTTAACGGAGGTGATTTTCACGCCGCCTTCAACAATGCGCTCAACGTCTGTCGGGTTAGTGAACAGGAGCATCACGCGTTCGCCCGCATATTTCGGGTTGTTGTAAACGCGAATCATCTTGGCGACATCCACAACGTGCGCGGTAACGCCAGGAGGAGCAACCTGAGTCAGAAGGGTTTTACGTACGGTATCAGCGGCCACTTCGTCGCTGACCACGATAATGCGTCGAACGTTGGTCTCTTTGGTCCAGCGCGTGGCTACCTGACCGTGGATTAAGCGGTCATCAATACGCGCAAGGCCGATCACCATGTAATCATTCGGACCCATCGGTTTTGCCGGTGCCGCCGCTTTCGGTGCCGCTGCAGGCGCAGGGGCAGGTTTTTCAACCGGCTGTGCCTTCAGGGCCTTAACCCCTTCGCGGCCGGTTTCAACGGCCAGTGCAACCAGCTCATCGAAGGACGGATTGTCGTCGCGTGCCATAAGGGTTTCCACCAGCATGGGAATATTGACCCCGGCGACAACTTCATAGTGCTCTTTATCGACGACAATGCGGCTGGCAGCATTGAACGGGCTGCCGCCCCATGTATCAACGAGAAACAGCACGCCTTTGCTGGTATCCAGCTTCTCGAGCTGAGCGTTGTACTTCTCTATCAGCGTCTCGGCGTTTTCACCGGGAACGAAATCGATCCAGCCGACGTTTTCCTGCTCGCCCAACAGCATCTCTGCCGTTTTGAGTAGCTGCTCAGCAGCCCAACCATGTGTGCCTATGACAATAGCAATGGTCACTTGCTACCTCCTTTTATTATCATTAATACGCCTGCCAGGCAGTCGTACTGAGAATCGTATTGGCGAACCGAATCGATTCAGATAAGGGTTAGAGTTCAAAAAACTAAGACTTCCGCGAATTATTTTAGATAGTGAAAAAATAATTTATGTGATGAAGATCCGTAATTTAGCCACGCGTTACAGAATTATCTGTAGCGTATAGCCGCTGTGTTACAGAACTTTGCAAAGGAACGTAAATCTTTGCTAAAAACACAGTCTCTCTGATATGTTTAGCCTCCGTTTAATTGTTCAGGAGTATAGGGCTCCAGCCCACTATATGGACCGTCACCGACGTCAGTCATCTTCCAGGCCATTTCGCGCCTTTTTCACCGGCGATCCTCGCCACGTATCGACTCTGTCTGCCTCTGTTTTGCCCACATTGAGTGGGGCACCGTTTCGTCATTCCTTTAGCAGGAGCTTGTCATGGAATTCTTAATGGACCCGTCAATCTGGGTGGGATTGCTCACGCTGGTCGTGCTGGAGATCGTTCTCGGCATTGATAACCTGGTGTTTATCGCCATCCTTGCGGATAAGCTGCCGCCAAAACAGCGTGATAAAGCGCGTCTGATTGGACTCTCGCTGGCGCTGGTCATGCGACTGGGGCTGCTCTCCGTCATCTCGTGGATGGTCACGCTGACCAAACCGCTGTTCTCCGTCATGGATTACACCTTCTCCGGCCGTGATTTGATCATGCTGATCGGGGGGATATTCCTGCTCTTCAAAGCGACGACAGAACTTCATGAGCGGCTGGAAAACCGTCAGCACGATGATGGGCACGGTAAAGGCTATGCCAGTTTCTGGGTGGTGGTACTGCAGATCGTGGTGCTGGATGCGGTCTTCTCGCTGGATGCGGTGATCACGGCGGTCGGCATGGTGAACCATCTGCCGGTCATGATGGCAGCGGTGGTTATTGCGATGGCGGTCATGCTGCTGGCGTCGAAACCGCTGACGCGTTTTGTGAACCAGCATCCAACGGTGGTGGTACTGTGTCTGAGCTTCCTGCTGATGATTGGTCTGAGCCTGGTGGCTGAAGGCTTTGGCTTCCATATTCCGAAAGGCTACCTGTACGCCGCGATTGGCTTCTCGATCCTGATCGAGCTGTTCAACCAGATTGCGCGCCGTAACTTTATCAAGCAGCAGTCAAATCAGCCGCTGCGCGCCCGTACCGCAGATGCCATTCTGCGCCTGATGGGCGGTCGTCGTCAGGTGAACGTACAGTCTGATTCCGAAAACCATAACCCGGTTCCGGTCCCGGAAGGGGCGTTTGTGGAACAGGAACGCTACATGATTAACGGCGTGCTCTCTCTGGCCTCCCGTTCGCTGCGCGGCATCATGACGCCGCGCGGGGAGATCAGCTGGGTCGATGCTAACCTGAGCGTTGATGAAATTCGCCAGCAGCTGCTCTCTTCACCGCACAGCCTGTTCCCGGTATGTCGTGGTGAACTGGATGAAATCATCGGCGTGGTGAGGGCGAAAGAGATGCTGGTCGCCCTGGAAGAGGGCGTTAACGTCGAAGCCGTTGCTGCTGCATCGCCTGCGATTGTGGTGCCGGAAACGCTGGATCCGATCAACCTGCTCGGGGTGCTGCGCCGCGCTCGCGGTAGCTTTGTTATCGTCACCAACGAGTTTGGCGTGGTGCAGGGGCTGGTGACGCCGCTGGACGTGCTGGAAGCGATCGCCGGTGAATTCCCGGATGAAGACGAAACGCCGGAAATTGTTGCCGATGGCGAAGGCTGGCTGGTTAAAGGTACCACCGACCTGCATGCGCTCTCGCACACGCTGGGGCTGGAAAACGTGGTCAACGATGAAGAAGACATCGCGACCGTTGCCGGTCTGGTTATCGCCGTAAATGGCCAGATCCCGCGTGTTGGCGATGTGATAGAGCTGCCGCCGCTGCACATTACCATTGTCGAAGCCAACGACTATCGCGTTGATATGGTCCGTATTGTTAAAGAACAATCTGCCCACGACGAAGATGAGTAAGTCTGCTTAACGCAGCGGCATTAAGGGTACGATGTGCCCGTTATGACGCGCTGGCGGGGGAGCACTTCCCGCCAGCCAGTCTGGAAAGTCCCGTAGCGGCATCGGCCGCGCATAGAAAAAGCCCTGCAGGACTGGAACGCCGTGACGGCGTAAATAGCGCGCCTGCTCTTCCGTTTCGACCCCTTCCGCAACCAGCTCGATATTCAGCCGCTGGCCCAGCGCAATGATCATGTCCGTCACCGTTGAATTCACGGCATCCGTACCAATGGCGGTGGTAAAGGACTGGTCAATTTTCAGGACGTCCGGATGCAGCTTTTCAAGCCAGGAGAGGGAGCTGTTCCCGGTGCCAAAATCGTCGATAGCGAGCTTCACGCCTTTGCGATGCAGTTCGCGCACGATGCGATAATCCGCGTCCAGCAGCGCATCCCGTTCCGTGAGTTCAATCACCAGCTGCTGTCGCGGATTGGCGCTGAACCAGAGACGGTTCAGGTCCTGTACCAGTACAGCGTGGCGGAAATGGCTGGCTGCAACGTTAATGCCGATGTGGAAACCGGCGCTGGACGGGAAGTAGCCTATCTGGCGCACCGTTTCGGCGATGACATAGCGGGTCAGGGGGACAATCTGGTTATGTTCTTCTGCCAGAGGGATAAACACCTCCGGGGTGATCCAACCCTGACGGGGATTATTCCAGCGCAGCAGGATCTCAACGCCCGTGCACGCCTGGGTGCGGGCATTCACCAGCGGCTGGCAGAAAAGCTCAAATTCCCGCGCCGCAATGCCCATATCGATCTCCCACGTAAAGCTCATCCGGTTTGCCGTCGCCAGCCAGGCGAGATAGCCCAGCAGCAGGCTGAGCATCAGCCCCAGCGGCAGCTGGGCGGGCAGGCTTTTTAAGGCTAACTCACCGGGGCCAGGTCCGCTGACCGTAATGGTGAAAGGATTTCGGGTTGATGACTGCTGGAAAAGGGCGCTCTCTTCATCAAACGTCAGACTGTCGGTGACGCGTTGACCGTAGCGTAAAAAACGATCGCCGACTGTCAGCACCACGTCATTGATGAGCGGACGCTGGGGCTCGAGGATCATTCTGGCGATCAGGTCGATATTAATAATCTCGACGACGCCTTCTTCACCGTCCTGGGAGACGGGATACCACTGGATCAAAATAGGGCTGCCCTTAAGCAGCCACTGGTCGGTCGATAAAATCAGCTTCGCCGTGCTGGCGGGGAGTTCCTGAAGGAAGTCACGGACAGGCTCGCTGCGGCTGCCGAAAATACTCGAACAATACAGGATTCCGTCTTTAATCAGGGCGATAGAACGTACCGTCTGCAAAATGGCTGCCTGCTGTCGCAGCGCCAGCTGCACCTGCGGGCAGGGCTGTCCCACCAGCGGCTGCAGCACGTTGCGGTGGTTTTCCAGGGAAAGCAAAACGTTATCAAGGGCGCGAACGGTATGGCTGGTAAAATCGAGGATCCGCTGTTGGTTAACGTTGCGCTGGGAAATAAAGCGAATGCCCAGCGTCAGGATGAGCGTGAGGAGCGCAACCGTCACACAGACGATAACGCGTTTTCGGCGATAGTTTTTAATGATCGTTTGTGCAGTTTGCATGAACGGTCGCCTGATAAGCCACCAGCCACAAAAGCCGGACGCAACAGTGAAAGTGTAGTGGGGAAAGCAGAAGGAGACGAGGAAGAAGAGGGAAATTCGCCCATCCGTTGCAGATGGGCGAAAGGCAGTATTAGTCGCACTGCACCTTAATGGCCAGGCCACCACGGGACGTCTCGCGGTATTTCGCGTTCATGTCTTTGCCCGTTTCGTACATGGTTTCAATCACCTTATCCAGCGATACGCGAGGTTCGCTGGTACGGCGCATCGCCATACGTGAGGCGTTGATGGCTTTCACCGAGGCAATCGCGTTACGCTCAATGCACGGCACCTGCACCTGGCCCGCGACTGGATCGCAGGTCAGACCGAGGTTATGTTCCATACCGATTTCAGCCGCCACGCAGACCTGCTCAGGGCTTGCACCCAGCAGCTCTGCCAGACCTGCCGCCGCCATGGAGCAGGCCACGCCGACTTCACCCTGACAGCCCACTTCCGCACCGGAGATGGAGGCATTCATCTTGTACAGCGCGCCGATGGCACCTGCCGCCAGGAAATAACGGATATAGATGTCTGGCGTCACGGGCTCAATAAAGTGGTCGTAATACGCCAGCACCGCAGGAACAATGCCGCACGCGCCGTTGGTTGGCGCCGTCACGACGCGGCCACCGGCGGCGTTCTCTTCGTTAACCGCAAGTGCAAACATATTCACCCAGTCGACCACGTTCATCGGGTCGTTGGAGAATTTGTCCGTGGTCACCAGCATACGACGCAGAGCAGAGGCACGACGCGGCACGCGCAGCGGACCCGGCAGAACCCCTTCGGTGTTCATCCCGCGATCGATACAGGCGCGCATGGTTTGCCAGACGTTCGCAAAATAGTCTTCAATCTCTTGTTTGCTGTGCAGGGCCAGTTCGTTCTGCATCACCATGCCGGACAGGGAAAGACCGGTCTGTTTGCAGTAACCCAGCATCTCGGTCGCCGATTTGAACGGGTACGGTACGCTGACGTCGCCGACGCTGTCTTTGCCAAAATGCTCTTCATCCACGATGAAACCACCGCCGATGGAGTAGTACGTTTTGCTGTAGATCTCTTTTTCACCGCTAAAAGCGTGAATGGTCATGCCGTTTTCATGCAGCGGCAGGTTGTCGCTGCGAAAACGCATGCCGTCATCCTGCGGGAAATCGACTTCCTGCTGGCCGTTTGCCAGCAGCAGGCGGCCGCGTGTTTCCACGTCGCGGATGAATGCCGGGATGGCATCAATATCAACGGTATCTGGCATATTGCCTGCCAGACCCATAATAATGGCGATATCGGTGTGGTGGCCTTTACCCGTTAATGACAGCGAGCCGTAAACATCCACGGCGACACGGGTAACGCTTTCCAGTAATCCTTTTTCGACCAGATCATCGACGAACTGTTTACCGGCCTTCATCGGGCCAACAGTATGGGAAGACGAAGGGCCAATTCCCACTTTGAACATGTCGAATATACTAATCACTTTCACACTCCTGACAGGGTTACCGGGGTTCCAGTAACGATGTTATAACTGCGCATAGTGTAAGAGGGAACACCGACCTCGGCTTAACTATTCACATGAATTAAACTAATGGTTAACGATGGGTTTTGCTAATAGCGCGACGCAGATCGCAAACCTGGCAGAAGAGGGCGGAATGTAAAGTATAGTCAAGGCTTCAGGCCGATTTGCAACGCCAGCTCACGAATAATGCCCGCCGTCATGCCCCAGACAAAATAATGCTGATACCAGGACAACCAGACCCGATGGTCATGCCCACGACGCTGAATATCCAGCGGGTGATAACGACTCAGTCGGAGGGCTTCATCCAGCGGCATTTCAAACACCGCGGAGACTTCATCGACGCTGGCGTGATACTGCAGGCCCGGCGGGATAATGCCGACCACCGGCGTGACCTGAAAACCGGTGACGCTGTCGACGGGCGGCAGCACGCCGATGACCTCAACGGCCTCTGGTGGAATGGCAACCTCTTCCTGCGCTTCGCGCAGCGCGGCGGCAATCAGTGAGGCGTCGGAACTGTCTACCGCGCCCCCCGGAAAAGCGACCTGACCCGCGTGCTTGCGTAAATGGGCGGAACGCTGGGTGAGCAGCAGGCCCGGCTGCGCGCGACGCACGACCGGGATCAGCACGGCCGCCTGACGTTGATTCAGCGCTTCGCGGTTGACCTGCGGTCGTAATAGCTGAAAGCGAGATAAAAAGTCATCCAGCGTCAGATTCTCTTTTTCCACCCGTGTTTACTCCAGTTGTTTCAGGATACGGTTAACTTTATCAAAGGTTTCCTGATATTCCGCATCGACCTGGCTGTCGGCAACAATGCCGCCCCCGGCCGAACAGTAAAGGTTTCCGTTGCAGGCGGTCAGCGTACGGATGGTAATGCTGGTATCCAGCGTGCCGCACAGGCTGATATAGCCGATGCTACCGCACCAGGCATTACGGCGGTGGGGCTCCAGCTCATCAATGATCTCCATTGCCCGCACCTTCGGCGCGCCGGTGATGGAGCCGCCCGGGAACGCGGCGCGCAGCAGGTCGCAGGCCGTGCGCGAGTCAGGCAGCCGCGCGGTAATGGTGCTGACCAGATGATGCACCGCCGGGAAAGGCTCAACGACAAACAGTTCCGGCACGCGGACGCTGCCCGGCACGGCCACCCGGCCAATGTCGTTACGCATCAGATCGACAATCATCAGGTTTTCGGCGCGGTCTTTTGGCGAGGCGGCCAGTTTTTCCGCCTGCTGACGGTCGGCGTCGGGATCGGCAAGGCGTGGAAGCGTGCCCTTAATCGGACGGGTTTGAATGGTGCCCTCGGCCAGATGAATAAAACGCTCGGGCGACAGGCTGAGGATCGCCCCCTGTTCCAGACGCACAAAGGCGCTGAACGGTGCCTTATTGCTGGCATTAAGGCGGGTAAACGCCTGCCACTCATCTCCCCGATAGGTCGCCTCGAAGCGCTGGGCGAGGTTAACCTGATAGCAGTCGCCGCTTTGCAGATACGCCTGAACGCGCGCGAATTTTTCGCCATACTCCGCGGCGCTCATGTTGGAGCGCCAGCCGGAGGTCAGCGTGAACGTCTCTGCGGGTGCAGTCTGTTGCGCCTCAAGCCAGGCCAGACGCGCCTGCACGTCACGATGGCTCAGCAGGGAAACCGTTTTTTTCTGGTGATCGACAATTAACGCCCAGTCATACAGCCCCACGGCCATGTCGGGCAGGGGAATATCAGCCTGCGCATGCTCGGGCAGCGTTTCGAAACGGCGACCCAAATCGTAGCCAAACAGGCCCAGCGCGCCCCCCTGAAAAGGAAGATCCGGGTTGGGTGTGGCAGATAAGCCCAGCGCGTTAATGTCGTGCTGAAGCTGCATCAGCGGATCGTCCGTCAGCGACAGGTCATCGGTTGTCAGCGTCTTCAGCGGATCGGCAACCAGAATATCAAAGCGGCTATAGGGATGGTCCGCATGGCCGGAGTGCAGCAGCATCGCAAACGGAAGATGGCTCAGGCGGGCAAACCAGTATTCAGCGGCGTCTGTCCGCCAGGGCAGGGTAATAACAGTGGGGAAGCGCATGTTCATGTGTGGCATACTACCGGGCAGCGTGAAATAATTAGCGCGAATAATTTAGCAGGAGTTGACGATGTTTGCAGGTTTACCTTCTCTGAGCCATGAACAGCAGCAGAAAGCGGTTGAGCGAATTCAGGAACTGATGTCCCAGGGGATGAGCAGCGGACAGGCGATTTCCCAGGTGGCGGAAGAACTGCGCGCCACGCATACCGGCGAGCGGATCGTGGCGCGTTTCGAGGATGAAGATGAAGAGTGATCGGGCTTAAACCGCCGCGATAATCTTAATCTCTACCTTGTATTCCGGCTTCATCAGCGTGGCCTGTACGGTGCAACGTACAGGCGCGTGACCCGCCACCACCCACGCGTCCCAGGCTTTGTTCATTGCCGCGAAGTCATCTTTGTTTGCCAGGAAAATCGTCGCATCCAGAATGCGGGATTTGTCGCTGCCCTGTTTTTCCAGCACCGCGTCAATCTGCGCCAGGGTATTGGCCGTCTGCTCGAACGCATCCGCGTCCAGGTTAGCCGGGACGCCGGTGTAGTAGAGCGTCTGGTTATGGATCACCACATCAGACCAGCGGGCTTCGGCATCAATGCGCACAATTGTCATAAACGTTTCCTCGTTATTTTTCGTCGTCAGGCGGCAAGACTGCCATATTGTTCATCCGTCGTCACTATTTGGGGTGGCACATGAGTGGATGGGCTGACATAATCCCTGTGCAAAAATACAGTGAGAGAGCACCGTGGCAGACGATTTTTCCCCTGAAGGTCAATTAGCGCAGGCTATCCCCGGCTTCAAACCCCGAGAGCCTCAGCGACAGATGGCGCACGCCGTTGCACGCGCCATCGATAAGGCTCAGCCGCTGGTGGTCGAAGCCGGTACCGGCACGGGTAAAACCTATGCTTACCTTGCGCCGGCGCTGCGGGCGAAAAAGAAGGTGATTATTTCCACCGGTTCGAAGGCGCTGCAGGATCAGCTCTACAGCCGTGATTTGCCCACCGTGGCAAAAGCGCTGAAATATAAAGGCCGTCTGGCCCTGCTGAAGGGGCGCTCCAACTATCTCTGTCTGGAACGCCTTGAGCAGCAGGCGCTGGCGGGCGGCGACCTGCCGGTGCAAACCCTGAGCGACGTCATTATCCTTCGCGCCTGGGCGAACCAGACCGAAGAGGGCGATATCAGCACCTGCGCGAGCGTGCCGGAAGACTCTCCTGCCTGGCCGCTGGTGACCAGCACCAACGACAACTGCCTCGGCAGCGACTGCCCGCTGTATAAAGACTGCTTCGTGGTGAAAGCGCGCAAAACGGCGATGGATGCGGATGTGGTGGTGGTGAACCACCATCTGTTCCTTGCGGATATGGTCGTCAAGGATAGCGGTTTCGGCGAGCTGATTCCGGAAGCGGACGTGATGATCTTCGACGAAGCCCACCAGCTGCCGGACATCGCCAGCCAGTACTTTGGTCAGTCGCTCTCTAGCCGTCAGCTGCAGGATCTGGCGAAAGATTTCACCATTGCTTACCGGACCGAACTCAAAGATACCCAGCAGTTGCAGAAGTGCGCCGACCGTCTGGCGCAGAGCGCGCAGGATTTCCGTTTACAGCTCGGCGAGCCGGGCTATCGTGGTAACCTGCGCGAGCTGCTGGCGGACAAAAACATCCAGCGCGCGCTGCTGCTGCTCGATGATGCGCTTGAGCTCTGCTACGACGTGGCAAAACTGTCACTCGGCCGCTCCGCGCTGCTGGATGCGGCCTTCGAGCGCGCCACGCTCTATCGCGGGCGGCTCAAACGGCTGAAAGAGATTAACCAGCCGGGTTACAGCTACTGGTACGAGTGCACTTCGCGCCACTTTACCCTGGCGCTGACGCCGCTGACTGTGGCGGATAAATTTAAAGAGGTGATGGCGCAGAAGCCGGGCAGCTGGATCTTTACGTCGGCAACCCTGTCGGTGAATGACGATCTGCACCACTTCACCGAGCGCCTCGGCATTGAGCAGGCGGAATCGCTGCTTCTGCCCAGCCCGTTCGATTACGAAAAGCAGGCGCTGCTCTGCGTGCCGCGCAATTTGCCGCTTCCCAACCAGCCGGGTGCGGCCCGTCTGCTGGCGGCGATGCTGAAGCCAATGATCGAGGCCAATAACGGCCGCTGCTTTATGCTCTGCACCTCCCACGCCATGATGCGCGACCTCGCCGAGCAGTTCCGCGCCACCATGACGCTACCGGTTCTGCTGCAGGGCGAAACCAGCAAAGGCCAACTGCTGCAGCAGTTCGTGAGTGCCGGTAATGCCCTGCTGGTCGCAACCAGCAGCTTCTGGGAAGGGGTGGACGTGCGCGGCGACACGCTTTCGCTGGTGATCATTGATAAGCTGCCGTTTACCTCCCCGGACGATCCGCTGCTGAAGGCGCGGATGGAAGACTGTCGCCTGCGCGGCGGCGATCCGTTTGACGAGGTTCAGCTGCCGGATGCGGTCATTACGCTTAAGCAAGGGGTAGGGCGCTTAATCCGTGACGTCACCGACCGCGGCGTGCTGGTCATCTGCGATAACCGGCTGGTGATGCGTCCTTACGGGGCAACCTTCCTTGCAAGCCTGCCGCCCGCGCCGCGGACGCGGGACATAAAACGCGCGGTGCGTTTCCTGGCAAACCCAACGGCGGAGTAATTTACCCCGGAGTGTGCTAAGATGCGCGCCATTTTGTGACTGACCCTTGCGAGAGCGCGACGACCGATGCGAATTCTGGCTATTGATACCGCGACAGAGGCTTGCTCTGTTGCTCTGTTGAACAACGGTGCTGTTTCTGCCCATTTCGAAGAGTGCCCCCGGGAACACACCCAACGCATTCTGCCCCTGGTAAAAGCCATTTTAACCCAGGGCAACACCTCCTTAACCGACCTCGACGCGCTGGCCTTTGGCCGCGGCCCCGGCAGCTTTACGGGCGTACGTATCGGGATTGGCATTGCGCAGGGGCTGGCCCTGGGCGCCGAACTGCCGATGATCGGCGTCTCTACCCTCGCCACCATGGCGCAGGGCGCATGGCGCATGACCGGAGCAACGCGCGTTCTGGCAGCGATTGATGCCCGCATGGGCGAAGTCTACTGGGCCGAATACACCCGTGACGAGCAGGGCGTGTGGCACGGTGAAGAGACGGAGGCCGTGCTTAAGCCAGAAGCGGTGACAGTACGACTGAAGCAGCTGTCCGGCGAGTGGGCGACCGTCGGCACGGGCTGGCCAGCGTGGCCTGAGATGGCGAACGACACCGGGTTGACGCTGGTGGACGGCAACATGCTTCTGCCGGCTGCGGAAGATATGCTTCCGATTGCCACCCAGTTGCTCGCAGCAGGCAAAACCGTGGCTGTTGAACAGGCGGAACCGGTTTATTTGCGAAACACCGTCGCGTGGAAGAAACTTCCGGGCCGCGAGTGAATCTCAGTAACAGGAACTGAGAAAAAGGAGTCGCATCATGGCGGTTCAGACTAAAGTAGTACGCCTTATTATGGCAGGCGCGGTTGCCATAGAACTGAGCGGATGCGTTTCCGTTCCTGATGCGATTAAGGGCAGCAGCCCGACGCCACAGCAGGATCTGGTTCGGGTGATGAATGCGCCTGAGCTGTACGTGGGCCAGGAAGCGCGCTTTGGCGGTAAGGTGATTGACGTACAAAACCAGCAGGGGAAAACCCGCCTGGAGATCGCCACCGTTCCGCTGGACAGCGGCGCGCGGCCTGTACTGGGCGAGGCCTCCCGGGGACGTATCTATGCGGACGTCAGCGGGTTCCTCGATCCGGTCGATTTTCGCGGACAGCTGGTGACCGTCGTCGGACCGATTACCGGCGCCGTGCAGGGCAAAATTGGCAACACGCCGTATAAATTCATGACCATGCAGGTCAACGGATACAAGCGCTGGCGGCTGGCCCAGCAGGTGATCATGCCGCCGCAGCCGATCGATCCGTGGATGTGGGGTCCGCATCCTTATCGCTATGGCTACTCGGGCTGGGGCTGGTATAACCCGGGACCTGCACAGGTACAGACGATCGTTACTGAGTAACTTACTGTTATTGTTAGAAAAGAGACAGCGGCTCAGCCGCTGTCTCTGTTTTTTTACGGATAAAACGAAAAAAAAGAGTGACGCGCTTCGCAACCTTAAATCTGAACAATTAATAAACTGGTACGCTGAGTTAATATAATGTTAACAAACTGTTTATTATCGGGGTTGTGATGACGACGAACACTCATTTCAGAGGTGATGCATTGAAGAAGGTTTGGCTTAACCGTTATCCCGCAGATGTTCCTGCTGAGATCAATCCTGACCGTTATCAATCCCTGGTGGAATTATTTGAACACTCGGTAAGGCGCTACGCGGATCAGCCCGCATTTGTGAATATGGGCGAGGTGATGACGTTCCGTAAGCTGGAGGAGCGCAGCCGGGCGTTTGCGGCGTATCTGCAGGAAGGGCTGGGGCTGCAAAAAGGGGATCGCGTCGCGCTGATGATGCCGAACCTGCTGCAATACCCGGTGGCGCTGTTCGGTATCCTGCGTGCCGGGATGATCGTCGTCAACGTTAACCCGCTGTACACCCCGCGCGAGCTGGAGCATCAGCTGAACGACAGCGGCGCGGTCGCGATTGTCATTGTGTCCAACTTTGCCCACACGCTGGAAAAAGTGGTCGACAAAACCCAGGTGAAACACGTCATCCTGACGCGCATGGGGGATCAGCTCTCTACCGCCAAAGGCACGCTGGTTAACTTTGTCGTCAAATACGTCAAACGTCTGGTGCCAAAATACCATCTGCCGGACGCTATCTCCTTCCGCCGCGCGCTGCATGCGGGCTATCGGATGCAGTACGTCAAGCCGGAAGTGGTCTCAGAAGATCTCGCCTTCCTGCAGTATACCGGTGGTACCACTGGCGTGGCGAAAGGCGCAATGCTGACCCACCGCAACATGCTGGCGAACCTTGAGCAGGTCAACGCAACCTACGGGCCGCTGCTGCATCCCGGCAAAGAGCTGGTCATCACGGCGCTGCCGCTGTACCACATTTTCGCACTGACCATGAACTGCCTGCTGTTTATTGAGCTGGGCGGTCAAAACGTGCTGATTACTAACCCGCGTGATATACCGGGGCTGGTGAAAGAGCTGGCAAAATATCCATTCACCGCCATGACCGGGGTAAATACCCTTTTCAACGCGCTGCTTAATAACAAAGAGTTCCTGCAGCTGGACTTCTCCACGCTGCACCTCTCTGCGGGCGGCGGTATGCCGGTTCAGCAGGCGGTGGCCGAGCGCTGGGTGAAGCTCACCGGTCAGTATCTGCTGGAGGGCTATGGCCTGACGGAATGCGCGCCGCTGGTCAGCGTTAACCCGCATGACATCGACTACCACAGCGGAAGCATTGGTCTGCCCGTTCCTTCCACTGAAGCGAAACTGGTCGATGATAACGATAATGAAGTTGCGCCGGGTGAGCCGGGTGAGCTGTGCGTCAAAGGTCCACAGGTGATGCTGGGCTACTGGCAGCGTCCCGACGCGACTGACGAAATCATCAAAGACGGCTGGCTGCATACCGGTGACATCGCGGTGATGGATGACGAGGGCTTCCTGCGCATTGTCGATCGCAAGAAAGATATGATCCTGGTCTCCGGCTTCAACGTCTATCCGAATGAGATCGAAGACGTGGTCATGCAGCACAGCGGCGTACTCGAAGTGGCCGCAGTCGGCGTGCCTTCCGGCAGCAGCGGTGAAGCGGTGAAGATATTTGTGGTCAAGAAAGATCCTTCTCTCACCGAGGAAGCGCTGGTAACGTTTTGTCGTCGTCAGCTGACGGGCTATAAAGTGCCGAAGCTGGTGGAATTCCGCGACGAGCTCCCGAAATCCAACGTCGGGAAGATATTACGACGAGAATTACGTGACGAAGCCCGTGCCAAAGTAGACAATAAGGCCTGAGCTACACGTTAATCGCCCAGACGCCGGTTAAGCCGGCGTTTTTTATGGGCGCAAACAAAAGAGAATCCGATTTGAATTACCAGATGATCACGACCAACGACGAGCTGGCTTCGCTGTGCGAAGTGACGCGCGACTTTCCTGCCATTGCCCTAGATACCGAGTTTGTCCGTACCCGGACGTACTATCCGCAGCTGGGGTTGATTCAGATGTACGACGGTAAAAACGTGTCGCTGATTGACCCTCTCGGCATTACCGACTGGACGCCGATGCGCGACCTGCTGCTCGATACCGCCGTCACGAAATACCTGCATGCAGGCAGTGAAGATCTGGAAGTCTTTCTGAATACCTTTGGCATCATGCCTCAGCCGCTGATTGATACGCAGATCCTCGCGGCGTTCAGCGGTCGCCCGCTCTCATGGGGCTTTGCCGCCATGGTGGAGGAGTATACGGGCCTGACCCTGGATAAAAGCGAATCCCGTACCGACTGGCTGGCGCGTCCGCTTACCGCCCGCCAACTGGAGTATGCGGCGGCTGACGTGTTTTACCTGCTGCCGATCGCCGGACAGCTGATGAAAGAGGCGGAAGCCTCCGGATGGCTCCCGGCAGCGCTGGATGAGTGCCGTATGACCCAGCAGCGTCGTCAGGAAGTGGTGGATCCGAAAGAGGCCTGGCGCGACATCAGCAACGCCTGGCAGCTGCGCACGCGTCAGCTGGCATGCCTGCAGCTGCTGGCAGACTGGCGCTTGCGTAAAGCGCGCGAGCGCGATCTGGCCGTTAACTTTGTCGTCCGCGAAGAGCATCTCTGGGCGGTGGCGCGCTATATGCCGGGCAGCCTTGGCGAGCTGGACAGCATTGGGCTTTCGGGCAGTGAGATCCGTTTCCACGGCAAAACCCTGCTGGCGCTGGTCGCAAAAGCGCAAGAATTACCCGACGACGCGCTGCCGGAACCGCTGCTGAACCTGATGGACATGCCGGGCTATCGCAAAGCGTTTAAAGATATCAAAGCGCTGGTGCAGACGGTGGCAACGGAAAGCAAGCTGAGCGCGGAACTGCTTGCCTCACGCCGTCAGATTAACCAGCTGCTGAACTGGCACTGGAAGCTGAAGCCGCAGAATGGCGTACCGGAAATGGTGGCGGGATGGCGCGGGGAATTGATGGCCGATCGCCTGAATACGTTGCTGGAAGGTTATCCGCGATAAAAAATATGCCGGGTGATAACCCGGCATATTCCCCCGGTGGCGCTGCGCTTACCGGGGCTACGAAATCCAAAACTACGGACGCGACTCTTCCGCTTCCGGGAGCGTCACGTTCAGCTCCAGAATCGAAATATCCCCGTCTTTTTGTTCCAGCTGCACCGTCACCATCTCCGGGTCAATCTGCACGTACTTACAGATCACTTCCAGGATGTCCTTACGCAGCTGCGGCAGGTAGTGAGGCTCGGCGTCGCTACGACGACGCTCCGCAACGATAATTTGCAGACGTTCTTTTGCGATGTTGGCGGTGTTCTTTTTCCGCGAGAGAAAAAAGTCCAGTAATGCCATAACTTATCCTCCGAACAGGCGTTTGAGGAAACCTTTCTTCTCTTCTTCAATGAAGCGGAAAGGACGTTCTTCTCCCAGCAGACGGTCAACGGTATCGGCGTAAGCTTTACCTGCATCTGCCATTGTATCCAGGATCACTGGCTCGCCCTGGTTAGAGGCGCGTAACACGGACTGATCTTCCGGGATAACGCCCACCAGCTTAATGCGCAGGATCTCCAGCACGTCTTCCATGCTCAGCATGTCACCTTTGTTCACGCGGCCCGGATTGTAGCGGGTGAGCAGCAGGTGTTCTTTAATCGGATCTTCGCCATTTTCCGCACGACGGGATTTAGAGGCGAGGATCCCGAGAATGCGGTCTGAGTCACGCACGGATGAAACTTCAGGGTTGGTGGTGATGATCGCTTCATCAGCGAAGTAGAGCGCCATCAGAGCACCGGTTTCGATGCCGGCAGGGGAGTCACAGACGATGAAGTCGAACTCCATTTTTTTCAGCTCGTCGAGCACCTTTTCTACCCCTTCACGGGTCAGGGCGTCTTTGTCACGCGTCTGAGAGGCCGGGAGAATGTAGAGGTTCTCGGTGCGCTTGTCTTTAATCAGCGCCTGGTTCAGCGTGGCATCGCCCTGAATGACGTTCACGAAGTCATACACGACGCGACGCTCACATCCCATGATGAGGTCGAGGTTACGCAGGCCGATATCGAAGTCGATAACGACGGTTTTCTTTCCCTTCTGGGCCAAACCAGTAGCGATGGCCGCGCTGGAGGTGGTCTTGCCAACGCCTCCTTTACCCGAAGTAACAACAATAATGCGTGCCATAGAAATTCCTTGTTAAAAAGGGATCAATTCAACGGTTGAACGGTCAACGCGTCGTCTGCCAGAAGCAGGCGAGCCGCTTTGCCATAAAATTCGGCTGGGATCTTGTCGCTCAGCCAATATTCACCTGCGATGGACACCAGTTCCGCCGTCAGGTGAGTACAAAATATTTGCGCGTCCCGATCGCCACTTGCACCCGCGAGCGCACGTCCACGCATCATACCGTATACGTGAATATTGCCATCTGCAATCAGCTCAGCGCCAGCGCTGACGTGGCTTGTAACAATCAGATCACAGTTTGGTGCATAAATGCGCTGACCGGAACGAACCGGCACATCAATCATTCGCGTTTTTGTGATGGTTGTAACATTTTGCGCCGCAGGAGGGGGCGTTTCGACGGCAACGGGGGCCGCACGGGGGGCTTTTTCTTTGCCTTCATTCAGAAGCGGCAGCCCCGCACGGTCGATTTCCGCTTTCAGTTCAGTATCTTTGCAGCCGCTGATGCCGACAATACGCAGTCCGGTGGAGGAGACGGCCTGCTGGAGAAGTTTCCAGTTAACCGGCGCCTCAAGACCGCTGACGTTGATCACAACAGGGGCGTGCTTCAGAAAGGCGGGAGCCTGGGCGATTTTGTCTTCTAACGCCTGACGAATAACCTCGGGTTTTGCATCATGCAAATGTACCACTGATAAGGTGAAGCTACTGCCTTTAAGCTCGATGGGCGTGTTTGACATCCTGGCCTTACTCAATTTGCTATTAACCGCAACCACTCGCTGCGATATTCCGAAGAGTATCAGGCATGTTATAGTCAGGAGTATATTGAGGCAAGCAACCACCCATTAATTCAGAGTAAAAACATGTTTTGTGTGATCTACAGAAGTACAACCCGTGACCAGACCTATCTTTATGTCGAAAAGAAAGACGATTTTTCACGCGTGCCTGAAGAATTAATGAAGAGCTTTGGCCGACCGCAGATGGCGATGCTGCTGCCGCTTGATGGTCGCAAGAAACTGGTGAATGCCGATCTGGAGAAAGTGAAAACGGCATTAGCCGAGCAGGGCTATTATTTACAGCTACCGCCGCCACCGGAGAATTTATTAAAACAGCATCTTGAGGCGAACGGAAAAAAATAGTCTCAACTGTTTTTGAGCACAACACATCAACCGTTTAGGGGTCGACCATGTATCAACATCATAACTGGCAAGGTGCATTACTGGATTATCCCGTCAGCAAAGTGGTTTGCGTGGGCAGCAACTATGCAAAACATATTCAGGAGATGGGCAGTGCGACGCCAGAAGAGCCGGTTCTGTTTATTAAGCCTGAAACGGCGCTTTGCGATATCCGCCAGCCGCTGGCCCTGCCGCAGGGGCTCGGCTCGGTGCATCACGAGGTTGAACTCGCCGTGCTGATTGGCGCGACGCTGCGTCAGGCTTCCGAAGAACATGTTCAGAAAGCGATTGCCGGATACGGCGTGGCGCTGGATCTGACGCTACGCGACGTGCAGGGCAAAATGAAGAAAGCCGGACAGCCGTGGGAAAAAGCCAAAGGGTTTGATAATTCCTGCCCGATTTCGGCGTTTGTGCCGGTGAGCGAATTTAACGGCGATCCGCAGGATACCCCGCTCAGCCTGAAGGTTAACGGTGAAATCCGCCAGCAGGGCACCACGGCAGACATGATCCATAAGATTGTGCCGCTGATCGCCTACATGAGCCGCTTCTTTACCCTGAAGCCGGGTGATGTGATCCTGACCGGCACGCCGGAAGGCGTTGGTCCGCTCGTGAGCGGTGATGAACTGGAGGTCGGTTTTAACGGCCTGTCGCTGAAAACCCGCGTGCTGTAACTTCCTCTTGCCGCCTGAAAAGGGCGGCAAAACTTGCAACGACGTGCCAGACTCGTTATAAGGTGCGCTTTCTTTTGACGTGTGGACATCCTGATGAACGACATCCCTTTCTGGCAAAGCAAAACTCTCGACGACATGACTGATGCGGAATGGGAATCCTTATGCGACGGCTGTGGTCAGTGCTGCCTGCACAAGCTGATGGATGAAGACACGGATGAAATCTACTTCACCAACGTGGCCTGTAAGCAGCTCAACATTAAGACCTGCCAGTGCCGCAACTATGAGCGCCGCTTTGAGTTTGAGCCGGACTGCATCAAGTTAACCCGGGATAATCTGCCCACCTTCGAATGGCTGCCGCATACCTGCGCGTATCGCCTGCTGGCGGAAGGGAAAGATCTGCCGGCCTGGCATCCGCTGCTGACCGGTTCAAAAGCGGCGATGCACGGCGAGCGTATCTCCGTGCGCCATATTGCGGTGAAAGAGTCCGAGGTGCGTGACTGGGAAGACCACATCATGAACCACCCGACCCGCTGAGATTAAAAAACCCGCCGAGGCGGGTTTTTTATTATATCGGGTGGCGCTGTGCTTACCCGACCTACAAAACCGTAGGCCCGCGCAAGCGAAGCGCCGCCGGGCGAATTAGCGCCCAAATAGATCGCGTTTCTTCGGTTTGAACGGCTGAGCGATCAGCACCAGCAGCGCCACGACGAAGTAGGCGGCAAAAATGCCCACCAGCCACTGCGGCATCTCGAGGGTCAGGAATTCCCACTGGCGAACTGAGCAGTCACCGGATGCAACAAACACCTGCGGCAGCCATTTGTCCAGCGGCAGCCAGCTCGGGAAGCGGGCTGCAAAATCGCAGGTCATAAACGGTGACGGATGCAGCTGCATCATGGTGTGCTGCCAGGAGAGTTCAATGCCTTTCCAGGCGCTGTACAGCCAGATCGCGATAGCGGCGTAGCGAAGCGGCGATTTCGGGGCAATCGCGCCTACCAGGCCCGCACCCATAATGCCGAACAGGGCGCAGCGTTCGTAAATACAGAGTACGCAAGGTTTCAGTCCCATCACGTGCTGGAACCATAGCGCCACCATTTCCAGCGCAAAGGCGGTCAGGGCCATTAACAACCACGCTCCGCGACCGCGGGAGCACTGGTTTAAAAATCTCAACATAATCATTTCCCTGGAACATGCTTAGAAATCGCAGTGTAAACGAATTCGTTTTTCGCGCCACCTGTACCTGGCGAAATAAAACGTAATTGGATGTTTATCGTGCGAAAAGGCAAACGGGCAGCGAACTGCCCGAGTTGCAGTATTTACTGCGCCGCAAGTATACCCGCTTGTATCAACCATTGCGTACAGGGAATGAGGGTAATTTTGACGCAAAGCAATCCCACGATCGTGAGCACCAGCGTGTAGGGCAGCGCCATCCACACCATCCGGCCATAAGAAAGACGTATGAGGGGGGCGAGGGCGGAGGTCAGCAGGAACAGGAAGGCGGCCTGGCCGTTTGGCGTCGCCACCGACGGCAGGTTGGTGCCGGTATTGATCGCCACGGCCAGCAGCTCAAACTGTCCGGCGCTGATAACGCCTTGCTCCATGGCCGCTTTGGCTTCGTTGATGTAGACCGTCCCGACAAAGACGTTATCTGAGATCGACGAGAGCAGACCGTTAAACAGGTAAAACAGCGACAGTTGAGCATCCGGCGACGCCTTTAAGACAAAGGCAATAATCGGCGCGAACAGATGCTGGTCGATAATCACCGCCACGACCGCAAAGAACACAGCCAGCAGGGCGGTAAACGGCAGGGCTTCGGTAAAGGCTTTGCCGATGGCATGCTCATCCGTTACGCCGGTAAAGGTGGTGGCGAGAATAATGACCGACAGGCCAATCAGCCCCACTTCAGCCAGATGGAACGCCAGCGCGGCGATCAGCCAGACGCCGATGATCCCCTGAGCAATCAGGCGCAGCGTCTCCTGGCGCGTCCGCTGGCGTCGACTCTGCAGATCAAATTTATGCAGCTCCTGGCGCACCGGCTCCGGAAGTTGTGCTCCGTACCCAAAGAGGCGAAACTTCTCCACCAGCAGACAGGTCGCCAGACCGCAGATCAGCACCGGCACGCTCACTGGCGCCATTCTCAGGAAGAAATCACCGAAGTGCCAGCCCGCCGCTTTGGCAATGATCAGGTTTTGCGGCTCGCCCACCATCGTCATCACGCCCCCCAGAGCGGTACCGACGCCGGCATGCATCATCAGGCTGCGCAGGAAGGCGCGAAACTGTTCCAGAACCTCGCGGTTATGCGCATCGACGTGGCTGTCATCCTGCAAATCCTCGCCCGGACGAGAGGAGGCCACGCGGTGATAAATACCGTAAAACCCCACCGCTACGCTTATCACCACCGCGACGACCGTCAGCGCGTCCAGGAAGGCCGACAGGAAGGCAGCCGCAAGGCAAAATGCCAGCGAGAGGAGCATTTTCGACGGAATGCTTAGCAGCAGGCGCGTGAAGATAAACAGCAGCAGCTGTTTCATAAAGTAGATGCCCGCCACCATAAACATCAGCAGCAGAAGCACTTCAAGATTGGATGCCAGCTCGGCCTTGACGTGCTCAGCGCGGGTCATGCCGATGACGACGGCCTCAAACGCCAGCAGTCCGCCCGGCAGAAGGGGATAACATTTCAGCGCCATCGCCAGGGTGAAGATAAATTCCGCCACCAACAGCCACCCGGCCATAAACGGATTCACGCTAAAGAGGAGGGGATTTACGACCAGGAACACCAGAAGTATAAGTTTGTACCAGTCAGGAGACTGGCCTAAAAAATTGCGCCACAGCGCGCGCCCAAATGAAATTTCCACGACAGACGTCCTTCCCCGTCAAGTAAGACAAAACATCAGTATACGCAAAAATCGCGGGCCGGAGGCGGATAACGCTGCAGTGTAAATTTCACAAAAATGAAACGGCGATCCCTCTTTTCTCTCTTTGCCGCGCTACCTGCCACTGCGTGCCTCTGGTATGATGAGTCCAATTTGCTAAAGCTGTGTAATGGAAATCTCACTATGGTCATTAAGGCGCAGAGCCCGGCGGGTTTCGCGGAAGAGTACATCATTGAAAGCATCTGGAATAATCGTTTCCCTGCGGGGTCCATTCTTCCGGCTGAACGCGAACTCTCTGAACTGATTGGCGTCACTCGCACCACGCTGCGTGAAGTGCTTCAGCGACTGGCGCGCGATGGCTGGTTGACGATCCAGCACGGCAAGCCAACAAAAGTGAACAACTTCTGGGAAACCTCCGGGCTGAACATTCTTGAAACGCTGGCGCGTCTCGATCATGAAAGCGTGCCGCAGCTCATTGATAATCTGCTCTCCGTTCGCACCAACATCGCGACGATCTTCATTCGTACGGCTTTCCGTCAGCATCCGGAAGATGCGCTTGCGGTACTGGCCAGTGCCAACGAAGTGGAAGATCACGCCGATGCGTTTGCAACCCTTGATTACAATGTCTTCCGTGGGCTGGCGTTTGCCTCCGGCAACCCGGTGTACGGTCTGATCCTCAACGGCATGAAAGGGCTCTACACCCGCATTGGCCGCCACTACTTTGCCAATCCAGAAGCCCGCAGCCTGGCGCTGGGCTTCTACCATAAGCTGAGCAAGCTGTGCTCTGAAGGCCTGCACGATCAGGTTTATGAGACAGTGCGCCGCTACGGTCACGATTCCGGTGAAATCTGGCACCGCATGCAGAAAACGCTGCCGGGCGATTTGGCGATTCAGAGCCGCTGAAATAAAAAACCTCTCGTATGAGAGGTTTTTTTTCGCCCGGTGGCGCTTCGCTTACCGGGCCTACAAAACCCGTAGGCCGGGTAAGGCGTAGCCGCCACCCGGCAAAAACTACAGCGTATTTAACCGCGCCGGGCAGCGTTCCAGCAGCTCAACGCTCCCGTCTTCATTCTGCTGCTCCAGCTGCACGTCAAAGCCCCACAGGCGATGCACATGCTTCAGCACCTCTTTACGCCCTTTATCCAGCGGCGCGCGATTGTGCGGGATATAGCGCAGCGTCAGGGAGCGGTCACCGCGTAAATCCACGTTCCAGACCTGAATATTCGGTTCAAGGTTGCTCAGGTTGTACTGGGAAGAGAGGCGAGAGCGGATCTCACGGTATCCCTCCTCGTTGTGGATTGCGGAGATCTCCAGATAGTTGTTGCGGTCATCGTCCAGCACGGTGAAGAAGCGGAAGTCACGCATGATCTTCGGCGACATAAACTGGCTGATGAAGCTCTCATCCTTAAAGTCGCGCATCGCAAAGTGCAGCGTTTCCAGCCAGTCAGATCCTGCGATATCCGGGAACCAGTACTTGTCTTCTTCCGTCGGCGACTGGCAGATACGCTTGATGTCCTGGAACATGGCAAAGCCAAGCGCGTACGGGTTAATGCCGCTGTACCACGGGCTGTTGTAAGGCGGCTGGAACACCACGTTGGTATGGCTGTGGAGAAACTCCATCATGAACCGCTCGGTAACTTTCCCCTCGTCATACAGGTGGTTGAGGATGGTGTAGTGCCAGAATGTCGCCCAGCCTTCGTTCATTACCTGCGTCTGCTTTTGCGGATAGAAATACTGGCTCACCTTGCGCACGATACGCAGGATCTCTCGCTGCCACGGCTCCAGCAGCGGGGCGTTCTTCTCCATAAAATAGAGCAGGTTTTCCTGCGGCTCGGACGGATAGCGACGCGCTTCGGCGATCGTTTTTTCCTCCTCACGCTTCGGCAGGGTGCGCCACAGCATGTTCACCTGGCTCTGGAGATACTCTTCGCGGCTTTTCTGCCGCGCTTTCTCCTCCTGGAGGGAGATTTTCTGCGGACGTTTATAGCGGTCTACGCCGTAGTTCATCAGCGCGTGGCAGGAGTCGAGCAGTTTTTCCACTTCGTCCACGCCGTAGCGTTCTTCGCAGTCGGTAATGTATTTACGGGCGAAGATCAGGTAATCGACGATGGAGCTGGCATCCGTCCAGCTGCGGAACAGATAGTTATTCTTGAAAAAAGAGTTATGCCCGTAGCAGGCGTGCGCCATCACCAGCGCCTGCATGGTAATGGTGTTCTCTTCCATTAAATAGGCGATACACGGATTGGAGTTGATGACGATTTCATACGCCAGACCCTGCTGGCCGTGCTTATACAGCCGCTCCGTTTCAATAAATTTCTTACCAAACGACCAGTGCGGATAGTTGATCGGCATCCCGACGCTGGAGTAGGCGTCCATCATCTGTTCGGACGTAATGACTTCAATCTGATGGGGGTAAGTATCCAGGCGATACAGTTTTGCGACCCGGTCGATCTCGGCGAGGTAAACATCCAGCAGCTCGAAGGTCCAGTCGGGTCCATCGCTCAGACGTGTGTTGTCCTTGTTCAGGGAATCAATAGTAGCCATTAGCGCGCCCTCGTTGTGGGTGCTCTCTCTGTCTGGAGAGCCTCCTTTCAAGCATAGATCAACGTGTTAAAAAGCGTGCTGAGGCAGAAATTTTTTCTTTGCGATTTCGCGTTTTTGATACGGCAAAAAAAGGGCGTCCCTCAGCATATTATGCTGGTTAAAAATAACGCGCAGCAGGAGATCCCAAATTAGCACTATCCCCTGATGCTGGGGGATGTGTGAGGTAAGTCACCATAAAAAAGTCGTATGTTGAATAATATTTTCAACTAGGTTATCAATCTGTAATTAGAAGATTGTTCTTTTGCACATAATGGAGTGGCTATGCGTGTTGTCATACTGGGAAGTGGTGTCGTTGGGGTAACCAGCGCCTGGTATTTAAGTCAGGCGGGACATGACGTCACCGTTATCGATCGTGAGTCAGGCCCTGCGCTGGAAACCAGTGCGGCGAACGCCGGGCAAATCTCTCCCGGCTATGCGGCACCGTGGGCAGCGCCGGGCGTTCCGCTGAAGGCGATTAAATGGATGTTCCAGCGCCACGCGCCGCTGGCCATCAGCCTTGACGGCACGCAGTTCCAGCTGAAGTGGATGTGGCAGATGCTGCGCAACTGCGACACCCGCCACTACATGGAGAATAAAGGGCGCATGGTGCGCCTGGCGGAATACAGCCGCGACTGCCTGAAAGCGCTGCGCGCGTCGACGGGGATTGAGTACGAAGGCCGTCAGGGCGGAACGCTGCAGCTGTTCCGCACGGCGCAGCAGTACGAAAATGCCACCCGCGATATCGCCGTGCTGGAAGATGCTGGCGTACCGTACCAGCTGCTGGAAGCCAGCCAGCTTGGTCAGGTTGAACCGGCGCTGGCGGAAGTGGCGCATAAGCTGACGGGCGGCCTGCGCCTGCCGAATGACGAAACCGGCGACTGCCAGCTCTTTACGCAGCGTCTGGCGCAGATGTGCGAGCAGGCGGGGGTGAAGTTCCGCTTTAACACCGCTGTCGACAAGCTGCTGTCGGAAGGGGAAAAAATTTACGGCGTGAAGTGTGGCGAAGAGGTGATCAAAGCCGATGCTTACGTCATGGCGTTTGGCTCGTACTCCACCGCTATGCTGAAGGGCATTCTCGATATTCCGGTCTACCCGCTAAAAGGCTACTCGCTGACCATTCCGGTAAAAGAGGAGAGCGGCGCACCGGTTTCTACCATTCTGGATGAAACCTACAAAATCGCCATTACCCGCTTCGATAACCGCATCCGCGTAGGCGGCATGGCGGAGATCGTTGGCTTCAATACCGAGCTGCTGAAACCGCGTCGTGAAACGCTGGAGATGGTGGTTGGGGATCTCTTCCCGCGCGGTGGCTTTGTCGAGCAGGCGACGTTCTGGACCGGCCTGCGTCCAATGACGCCGGACGGTACGCCGATTGTGGGGCGCACGCCGTTCAAAAACCTGTGGACCAATACCGGACACGGCACGCTTGGCTGGACGATGGCCTGTGGCTCCGGCCAACTGCTGAGCGACCTGATTTCCGGACGCACGCCAGCCATTCCGTTTGACGATTTAAGCGCCGCGCGCTATCAATCGGGGTTTACGCCGTCGCGTCCACAGCACCTGCACGGCGCGCATAACTAAGGAGTTGTCATGTCCCGTCCTGTTCTGGCTCAGCTGAACCTGCAGGCCCTGAAGGATAACCTGCAGATTGTTCGCCGGGCGGCACCTGGCGCACGCGTGTGGTCGGTGGTGAAAGCGAATGCCTACGGCCACGGCATTGACCGTATCTGGAGCGCGCTGAGCGCCACCGATGGTTTTGCCTTACTCAATCTGGAAGAGGCCATTCTGCTGCGCGAGCGCGGCTGGAAAGGGCCCATACTGCTGCTCGAGGGCTTCTTCCACGCCGACGATCTGCCGCTGCTGGATAAGTACCGGCTGACCACCAGCGTTCACAGCAACTGGCAGATCAAAGCGATTCAGGATGCGAAGCTCCATGCTCCGCTGGATATCTATCTCAAGGTGAACAGCGGCATGAACCGCCTGGGCTTCCAGCCTGAGCGGGTGCATACGGTCTGGCAGCAGCTGCGCGCGCTGAAGAACGTAGGTGAAATGACGCTGATGGCGCATTTTGCCGACGCGGAAAAACCGGACGGCATTGCCGATGCCATGGTCCGCATTGAGCAGGCGGCAGAAGGGCTGGACTGTCCGCGCTCGCTGTCCAACTCGGCGGCCACGCTCTGGCATCCCGAGGCGCATTACAACTGGGTGCGTCCGGGGATCGTTCTGTACGGCGCGTCGCCCTCGGGCCAGTGGCAGGATATCGCCAACAGCGGCCTGAAGCCGGTAATGACCCTGCGCAGCGAAATCATTGGTGTGCAAACCCTGAAGGCTGGCGACACGGTGGGCTACGGTAGCCGCTATCGGGCAAAGGGCGAGCAGCGGATTGGTATCGTGGCGGGTGGCTATGCCGACGGCTACCCACGCATTGCGCCGACCGGCACGCCTGTGTGGGTCGATGGTGTTCGCACGGGGACGGTAGGCACCGTATCAATGGATATGCTGGCCGTTGACCTGACGCCATGTCCGCAGGCGGGTATCGGTTCGCCGGTTGAGCTGTGGGGTAACGAAATCAAAATTGATGACGTGGCGGCCGCAGCAGGGACGGTCGGGTATGAACTGATGTGTGCTTTGGCACCAAGAGTGCCGGTTGTGACGGTGTAACAAATGTTTATGTCGGGTGGCGGCTTCGCCTTACCCGACCTACAAAATCCTCGAGTGTAGGCCGGGTAAGCGTTAGCGCCACCCGGCAAAAAAACCGCTACTCCGCTTCCTCTTCCATCGGCCTCAAACCGACTTTCCTCACAGCGTTATCTTCTTTCTCTGCTACCGTCCAGATCATCCCGGCAAACTCGACCTGATCGCCCACGACCGGGGCAGCGCCAAGCCGCTGCTGGATGATTTCGCCCAGCGTTTGCTGGCTATCTCCGTCTTCAGCACCTTCATCCAGACCGTAAATCAGCGCGACATCGGCAAACCTGGCGCTGGCTTCCAGAATGAAATCGCCGAAGAAACGCTGGTCCAGCGCCACCGGAGGCGACTGGCTGAACAGCTTGCCCAGCGCGGGCAGGTCGCGCTCGCGGCCAATTACGCAGAGAATGTCCCCTTCGCGCAGGCGGGTGCTGCCGGTAGGGTGCAGCAGAACATTGTCGCGGAACAGGGCGGCAATGCGCGTTTCGGCCGGCATGTGCAAATCGCGCAGCGAAGCCCCCACGCACCATTTGTCGGCGCTTAGCTGATAAACGAACTGTTCCCACGGGTTTTCCGGATGGATGTCGAGCCCCACGCGGGAAACCGGCCAGCCCACGGGAGGCACCACCACTTTGGCTTTTTTCGCCGCCCACCCGAGTGACGTTCCCTGGAACAGCAGCGAAATCAGCACCACGAAGAACGCCACGTTAAAGAACAGCCGGGCGTTATCCAGACCCGCCATCATCGGGAAGACGGCAAGGATAATCGGCACCGCGCCGCGCAGGCCCACCCAACTGATGAATATCCGCTCGCGCAGGTTGAAGCCGCGAAACGGCAGCAAACCTGCAAATACCGACAGCGGACGGGCGAAGAAGATCATCCACGCGGACAGCAGCAGCGCCGGAACCGCGATGGGCAGCAGGTCTGAGGGGGTGACCAGAAGCCCCAGCACCAGGAACATGCCGATCTGCGCCAGCCAGGCCAGACCGTCGAAGTTCTGCAAAATGGCATGCCGGTTGCGAATAGGGCGGTTGCCCATCAGGAACCCGCAGAGGTAGACGGCGAGAATGCCGCTGCCGTCCAGCGCCGTGGTAACGGCAAAAATGAGGATGCCGCCGCTCAGCGCCAGCAACGGGTAAAGCCCCAACGGCAGAGATATGCGGTTGATTGTCTGCTGAAGCAGATAGCCTCCCGCCAGGCCGATGACAATCCCAAGGCCAAACTGCTGCAGGATATGCCACGCAAACGTCCAGCTCAGCCCGCTTTCGTGCTGCTGAATCATCTCGATAAGCGTAATGGTGAGAAACACCGCCATCGGGTCGTTACTGCCGGATTCAATCTCAAGCGTGGAGCCAACGCGTTCGTTGAGCCCTTTTCCACCAAGCAGAGAAAACACCGCTGCCGCATCGGTTGAGCCGACAATCGCGCCAATCAGCAAACCTTCCATGATATTGAGATGGAAGAGCCACGCGGCCATCATTCCGGTGAGGCCGGAGGTTATCAACACGCCAACCGTCGCGAGCGACAGCGCGGGCCCTAAGGCCACGCGGAAGGAGCTCGCCTGGGTGCGCATGCCGCCGTCCAGCAGGATCACCGCCAGCGCCAGGTTACTCACCATGTAGGCGAAAGGATAGTTATCGAATGGGATACCGCCAATGCCATCAATGCCGGCCAGCATGCCGATGGCGAGGAAAATAACAAGAATAGGTATGCCGAGACGCGATGAAAATGAACTTAATAAAATACTGCTGGTTACAAGGACCGAACCCAGAATGAAAAGGCTGATTATCGCTGCGGCATCCAATGTTCTCTTACTCCCACCTCAATGTTAACGCTGTTACTAAAACCCTAACATATTAACGACGGCAACAGCGTTTTATTAAGGGGGTATAACGGCTTTTTTATGCCTTTATGACAGGATGGCCGCTGATGGTCAGCCGGGAGCCGGAATCATTATGGATCAGGGAGGCGTGCGCCCCCAGCGCCAGGGTGACGGTGCGCTGCTCATGGCCGAAATCCAGACCGGCGATCACCGGAACATCCAGCCGCGAGCGAATGAACTCAATCATGGTTTCCAGGGAGTAACCCGCGTCATAGTCATTCGGGGCAGAGCCGCTGAAGCTGCCCAGCACGATCGCGGACTGGCGCTCAAGAATACCGGCATGATAGAGCTGCAACAGCATGCGCTCGACGCGGAACGGATGTTCGTTGATATCTTCCAGCACCAGAATGCCGTCCTCGATGTGCGGCATCCACGGCGTGCCGATAAGCGAAACCAGCATCGCCAGGTTGCCGCCCCAGAGCTGGCCTTCACATTCCCAGTGCGGTCCAAAGCCCCGCCACTCCACGCTGTAGGTGGGATTGCGCAGCGCGCGCCAGAAGTGTTCCACGGTGAACGCATTCAGCTCCGGGGCGCCGAAGTTACCGGCCAGCATCGGGCCGCTGAAGGTGATAACGTTATGCAGCGCCAGCAGCCCAAGCTGGATGACGGTGAAATCGCTGTGGCCGCATATCAGCAGCGGATCCTGCTGCTGGCGCTGCGCCAGACCCTGCCAGTCAATGCTCTCCAGCAGCCTGCTCGCGCCATATCCGCCGCGCACCGCCAGCACTATGCTGTTTTCACCCTTCAGGTTAACCAGGCTGTTGATATCATTCAGCCGCTGCGCTTCGGTACCGGCAAAACGCTGTTGGCGGCGGGGGATAATCGTCTGATTTTCTACCTGGTGGCCCGACTCCAGCAAACGCTGAACGCCCCGCTGCGCCGCGTCCTGGTTAATGCAGTAGCCCGACGGCGCGATGAGATGAAACTGAGACATGGCAATTCCTTGCTGAATGAGAAACTAATTGTCTATATCATGCCGCTTATACGCCGCCTGCTTCAAGAGCGGCGCACCGCGATGACCGGCTATAAGGATAGATGACGTGAAATTGAGATGGTTTGCTTTTTTGATTGTGTTGCTCGCTGGCTGTAGTTCAAAACATGATTATCAAAACCCGCCCTGGAACCCGGAAGTACCGGTGAAGCGCGCGATGCAGTGGATGCCGATCAGTGAACAAGCCGGGAAAGCCTGGGGCGTCAGTCCGCGTCTCATCACGGCGATCATTGCGGTGGAGTCCGGCGGTAACCCCACGCTTGTCAGCAAATCCAACGCGGTGGGGCTGATGCAGCTTAAAGCGTCAACGGCGGGGAAAGAAGTTTACCGCTATATGGGCTGGAGCGGTCAGCCGTCGACCAGCGAGCTGAAGAATCCGGAACGCAACATTTCAATGGGCACGGCCTATCTGAGCATCATGGAGCACGGCGTGCTGAAGGGCATTAAGGATCCGGAGGTGATGCAGTACGCGCTGGTGGTCTCTTACGTTAACGGTGCCGGCGCGTTGCTGAGAACCTTCTCCTCTGACCGCAAAGAGGCGATAGAAGAGATTAACGGCATGGACAAAGACGAATTCTTTGAGCATGTGGCGAAAAATCACCCGGCACCACAGGCGCCTCGTTATATCTGGAAAGTACAGAAAGCGATGGATGCCATGTAATGCCGCAGACGGGCGGCGGTCACGCTGCCCGATGTTCCTTACAGAACTTTATTTGCGCGTTCCCGCGCCTCGCGCTCCAGGGAGTAGATAATGCGCTGCAGCTCGCGCTCTGCGCCGGGCCCGACATTCAGGAAACGGAAGCTCAGACGCGGCGTGGTGATGGTTTCATTTTTGCTGTCCACGACGGTGCGGTCGCTGATGGCAATCAGCTGCGCATCGAAATAAAAGCGCCCCCAGCCCCCCATATCCAGTTCAATTTGCGTGAAACGCATGCCCTCTACCAGTCCGTCAGGCTTCGGCGTATCCATCAGCGCGCCCATACCGCCCAGCGACAGATCGAAGAGACGGAAGCGGATCTCTTTTTTGTCCGGCATTTTGGCCTTGCAGAAGTAAGCGGGATGAAGCGGGGCGTTGATGCGGAAATATTCGCGACGCTGGACAAACCAGAGATTGCCAGGAAGGGGTGTCACAAAGGCCGGAAGCCCCTGATATTCGCTCAGTTCCAGTCGCGACAGGACAAACTCCACTTTGGCACCCTGCGTTTCGGCCATCACGGCGATATTCTCCGCCTTCAGCGCCGCGCGGTTTTCATACTCCTGGCTGCCTAAATCAATCACCAGCCGCTCCTGCGAGGCGTCAAGGATCTTGCTGATGAACTGATTATTCGACCAACTGATGCGCAGCGGCACTTCACCTTTTTGCAGGTCGCGTAATACCCCTAATACAGCCAGCGGATTTTGCTTGAGGAACTGCTCACTGTAATGACTCACGCCGGATGGCTCCTTGATAGATGACAGACTGTCTTAGCGTTATCGGCAATCTGCGATGAAACTTAATACAAACCGGTGAGTTTTTTTTGCCTGTTTAGACAAAGATAAGTCGGTGAGAAGAAAATGATTTTCCGGCGATGACCTATACTTACGTTAGCTGTGCAGAAGGTTTTCTGCGCATGCGTTAAACCTGCAAGAGGGCATCGCTATGGGTATCATCGCCTGGATTATCTTTGGTCTTATTGCTGGCGCTATCGCGAAATTGATCATGCCGGGAAACGATGGCGGCGGCTTTATTTTGACCTGTGTACTCGGGGTCGTTGGTGCGGTTGTGGGCGGCTGGCTGGCGACGATGTTTGGCTTCGGAGGCAACATAAGTGGTTTTGACCTGCACAGTTTTCTGGTCGCTGTCGTGGGCGCCATTGTGGTGCTGGGCATATTCAGGTTACTGCGACGAGCATAACATGACGTAAACGGCTCTCTGCGGAGGGCCGTTTTTTTGCCTGTGTATTGATTTGTTAATCTAAATGATAATAATTGTCGTTCCGTATCGCATCTAACAACAAGACGACATTATGACTCCTTCACCTTTTACGCTATGCGCCCTGGCAGGCGCCGTCTCGCTCGCACTGCATGTTCCGGCATTCGCCGAAGAATCCACTATCGTCGTCACCGGCGCAGAGCAGGGCAGTGCGCTGCCGCCCTGGACGAACAGCGCCACGAAATCGGCCGTTGCTGAAAGTAAAACGCCGCAGGTCATCACGACCCTCTCTGCGCCGGAAATTGACAAGCGCCATGCGAATTCCGTGAATGAAATCCTGCGCTATGCGCCAGGGGTCTCAACCGAGGTGCGGGGAAATACCTCCTACATGAGCGAATATAAAATTCGTGGCTTTACCGTCGACCAGGAGTTCTACAACGGGCTGCAGCTGCCCTATAACGTCACCGGCAATACCAAAGCCCGCATCGATCCGCTGTTGATTGACAGCGTTGATATCCTGAAAGGGCCCTCATCGGTTCTCTACGGCGGCGGCTCGCCGGGCGGGCTGGTGAATATCCAGAGTAAAAAGCCACAGCGAGAAGCGCGAACCGAATTCGGATTTAACACCGGCAACCGCAACCTGAAAGAGGGCTATCTCGACTCAACCGGGCAGATTGCCAACAGCGACTGGAACTACCGTCTGCTGGGTAAAGCGACGGAAAATGACGATCAGCCGCACACCACCCGGTATGAAAATTACCTGGTTGCCCCATCCGTCACCTGGCAACCCGACAGCAAAACCCGCCTGACTCTGGATGCGCTGGCGCAGAACTCCCCGAGCCTGACGCCGTCGAACCCGCTGCCGCTCGCCTACCTGCGCTCGAAATACGCGGGCAAGCGCGACTATGCCGGTGATGAGTGGAACGGATTTAAGCAGCGCCAGTGGATGCTGGGCTACAGCTTTGAACATGCGTTCGACAGCGGCTGGGGCTTTAACCAGAAGGCGCGCTATTTCGACGTCGATACGCATCAGCGCAGCGTCTATGCGACGGGCACGGGAAGCGAGGTCTATCAGCTCAACCGCTTTGCCTACACCACCGATGAAGATCTGCAGAGCTTCAACATCGATAACCAGGTGACGAAAACCGTGGCGCTGGGCGACTGGCAACACCATCTGCTGGCCGGGTTTGACTATCAGAAGCTGAATTCCCATTTCCACTACCGTTACGCGTCGGCCACGCCGGGCATGGATATGCGCAACCCTGACTATTCGCAGATCGGCGAAAGCGCGCTGGGCCTGTATACCGCCCAGAAAAACCGTCTGAGCTATCAGCAGAACGGCTACTACCTGCAGGATCAGGTGGAGTGGGGGGGCTTAAATCTGCTGGGCAGCCTGCGCTACGACGATTATCGCTCCGTGACCACCAATTATCTGCAAAACGGTGATAAGGACTGGGTCTCTCAGGATCGCGTCACCAAACGCCTGGGCGCGCTTTACGCTTTTGATAATGGTCTGTCACCGTTTATCAGCTATTCCGAAGGCTTTGCACCAGTGTCGCCGAAGGGAACGCTCGCGGCGAAAGACGTCAAACCGACCACCAGCAAGCAGGTGGAGGGCGGCGTGAAATATCTGCTGGCCGACTACGCCACTACCTTTACCGCCTCGGTGTTCAACATCCGTCAGAAAAATGTCGTCACCTCCGATCCGGGCTTCCTGAACTATCGTCAGACCGGGGAGGTGGAATCCAAAGGGGCTGAGCTGTCTGCCATCAGCCGCCCGACGGACAACCTGACGCTGATTGCGAACTATGCCTACACCCACGCGATCAATACGGAAGATGATAAGTACAAAGGGAAACGTCCAACGCAGGTGCCGGAGAATGCCTTCAATCTCTGGGGGGATTACACCTTTGAGAACACGCCGCTGAAAGGGCTGATGCTGGGGGCGGGGGCACGCTATACCGGCCCGATGGAAATCTCACCCGCTAACGATGCGGGTAAGCTGGGCGGTACCACCCAGTACGATCTGGCGGCATCCTATCGGATGGGCGAAATCCTGCCTTCGCTGGCAGGGCTGACGCTTAAGGCCAGTGCGCAGAACATCACCAACAAAGAGACGCTGACCTGCTACGACGCGACCAACTGCTGGATTGGGCGCGACAGAACGTATCAGCTAGGGGCGAGTTACAGTTTCTAAGCCAAGCCCTGTGAGTTTAAAAAGTAGGCCGGGTAAGGCGTAGCCGCCACCCGGCAATACTCACTTACTGCGCCGTCGCCTTCACCGGCGCCCCCTCATCATTCGCGGCAGGCCGATTCTCCGGCACGCTGTCGCACGGTTTCTCTTTCGGGCAGACCCGATCCAGCATCTTCAGCGTCACGCCGTTGCTCCATCCGAAGCCGTCCTGCAGCGGATACTCGCCGCCGCCGCCGCCCGTACCGGTTGTCGACACGTCGTATTTCTCGACCAGTTTCTTTTCCCGGTCATAAGTATGCTGAACGTTTTTCAGGAAGCGCCAGGTCACATCCATCGAGACCTTCTCTTGCCCGTAATTCTGCAACCCTTCCGCAGCCACCCATTGCAGCGGAGCCCAGCCGTTTGGCGCATCCCACTGCTGACCGCTGTTGACGGTGGTGGTCGCTATTCCGCCCGGCTGCAGCAGACGTGAGGAGGTTGCCGCAGCGACTTTATCGGCACGATCCTGCGCCGCAGCCTTCACGTAAAGCGGGAACAGGGCCGCAGCCGTGAGCTGATTGCGTACCTTCTTACTCTTCAGATCGTAATCGGCGTACCAGCCCTCTTTATCATTCCACAGGTGGCTCTCGATGGCTTTCTGGCGCGCGGTGGCCAGCGCCTCATACTTGTTTGCGCTGGCGGCATCGCCGCTTTCCTGGCTTGCCCGGGCCAGCAGTTTTTCCATCTTGAACATCAGGGCATTCAGGTCCACGGGCACAATGCTGGTGGTCCGGATGGTGCCGAGTTTTTGCGGATCGTCCATCCAGCGGGAGCTAAAGTCCCATCCCGAGGCCGCGGCGGAACGCAAATCACGGTAGATCTCGGTTGCCGGTCGGTTAGGGTTACTTTTCGCGGTATTCACATCGTCAAGCCAGGACTCCGGGCGCGGGGTGTCGCGATCGTCCCAGTAGCGGTTGAGGATCGCGCCGTCATCTAGCTTCACCACGCGTTTGTTGGCCTGGCCCGGCTGCAGGGCATCGACGCCGTCCATCCAGTAGGCATACTCTTTCTCCATCTGCGGACGATATTTCTTCAGCGCGTCGCTGTCATGGGTCGCCAGCAGTTCAACCATCAGTGAGAAAAACGGCGGTTGGGAGCGGCTCAGGTAATAGCTGCGGTTGCCGTTGGGAATGTGGCCGAAGGTGTCGATCTCATACGCAAAGTTATCCACCATGTCGCTGATTTTGTCCCAATGATCGCTCTCAGCCAGGCCCAGCATGGTGAAATAGCTGTCCCAGTAGTAGACTTCGCGGAAACGACCGCCGGGCACAACGTAAGGCTTCGGTAACGGCAGAAGGGAATCCCATTTGTTGCTGGCTTTATCGGTGGTGCGCGTCAGTACGGGCCAGAGATCGTCAATGTGCTCACGTAACGATTGCCCCGCTGGTGGAACATACTTTTCTCCCTCTTCTGGCAGGGTGAAATTCATCTCGACAAAATGGCGCAGGTCAAAGCTGGACTGCGCGTGCTGCATCCTGTAATCCGCCAGAATCATCAGCGGGTCACTTTTGGGGACTGCATCCGCAAAGGTTTTTTGATCGGGAAACAGTTTAGCGCTTTGCACATCATTGAAGAGGGGCCCCAGTAAAATATCGGGCGGGGTTGTCTGAGCCGCAGGCTGTTCGTTGGCATAGCCAAACGTTGCGACACCGAGCAGCGCGCCTCCCAGCGCAAGATGTAAACAAGCGGGGCGCAATGTACGAGGTTTTATCATCTTTTCGTCTCCTGTCTTTACCGGGCAGCGTGACCGCTGTTGTCAATCACCTGAAAACCTTAGACGAATATTGCCCGCTTCGCGTGTTGAATATCCCATTTTGCGCAGAACCAGACAAATTACCGCGTTCTCAGGCAGGCTGCAGGACGTTTGATAATTTGTTGTGGGAATGAAACCGGTCTAATTATTATCTTAAGTAATTATATTTGTATTTTATATAATTAACATCGGGCAAGTCGATGAAATAATAATGTGAGGCGGGTTGTGTTTCTCTCGTTAATAATAAAGGAATTATTCTGCCCGGTTCACACAAGTTAAAATTCGTAATTCAGTTATCAAAAAACATAATAGCGTTCCTGACTGTATTTGTACGAAATGGCGAAACTCAATCATTGGGTATTTCCTTTTTAATCAGGACGGAATCTATGAAATTAAAGAAAATGGTCATATTGACAGGTGCGCTCTATTCCGGGGCGCTTTTAGCCGCCCAGTCCTCAGCAAGCGTGGAGGAAAAGCTGGCGCAGCTGGAAGCGCAAATCGAAGTGCTTAAGCAGCAACAGGCGACGGTACAGCAGGCAGCGACGGTCACCGTGCAGTCAGAGGAACCGGTCAACAACGAGGCGCCGCCGAAACTGACGCTGTCAGGTTTTGGCGATATTAAATTTTATGGTGACGTTGAGCTTAATATGGATGCTGCCAGTAAAACGGGTAGCCTGACGTCTGTTAAGCAAAGCGCTAATAACGACTGGGCACCCGGGGATAAAGAACGCTGGGATATTAATGGCCGTATTCTGCTGGGTTTTGATGGTTATCGTAAAATGAATAACGGAAATTATGCCGGATTCTCCGTTCAGCCGCTCGGCGATCTTGCTGGGCAAATGTATCTGGATGACGCCGTATTTTTCTTCGGTTCTGAAAAAGACTGGGAAATTAAGGTTGGTCGCTTCGAAGCGTATGATATGTTTCCGCTCAATCAGGATACCTTTGTGGAATACTCGGGCAATACGGCAGATGACCTTTACAGCGACGGCTACGGCTATATCTATATGCTGAAAGAGGGGCGTGGCCGAACCGACAGCGGCGGTAACTTCCTGGTGAGCAAAACGCTGGACAACTGGTATTTCGAACTGAATACCCTGTTTAAGGACGGCAGCGATCTGTACGTCGATCAGCGTTATCACGGCGCGGAGCTTGAGAACGATAAAAACGTCGCCTACGTGCGCCCGGTTGTCTCATGGCAGAGCGGACCGTTTTCAACCGCGTTCGCTATGGAGACCAACCTGGTAAACAACGCTTACGGCTATCGTGACGATGCCGGGCGCTGGGTCGATCAGTCAGACCGGACCGGCTACGGGTTTACTATGACCTGGGACGGACTTAAAACCGATCCGGAGAACGGGGTGGTCATGAACTTCAACACGGCTTACCTGGACGCCACGGGCGAAACCGACTTTACCTCAGGCATCAATGCCCTTTGGCGTAATTTTGAGCTGGGCTATATCTATGCTCATAACGAAATCGACGAGTTTAATACCTCAACCTTTAACGCCGAGTGTGAAAACGACTGCTGGATCAGCGACCCGGGCGAGTACGACATTCATACCATCCATACGTCGTACCTCATTCCGAACGTCATGAAGATGAAAAACTTCAACATCTATCTGGGCGCGTATGCGTCCTGGGTCAACGCCTCTCCAAAAGAGGGTGACAATAAAAACGACGATCGCTACGGCGGACGCGTACGCTTTAAATACTATTTCTGATGCCGTACGCCAGTCAGGCTTCTTCCGGAGTCTGGCTGGTTTCCCGCAGCGTGCCCGGCGCATGGCCAATGATGCGCTTAAATGCCCGGCTAAAAGCCGCCAGCGATCCGTAACCCAGCCGCAGCGCGACGGTTTCGATCGGCTGGTTTTCATGACGAATATACTGAATGGCCAGACGCATTCTCAGCTCGCTGAGATATTTTGCCGGGGTCGTTCCCGTCGCCGCGAGAAACCGTTCCGCGAAAACGGATCGGGAAGTCCCGGCTTCTTTTGCCAGATCGGCGACGCTCCAGTTCAGGCCTGGCTGCTGGTGCATGGCGTAAATGGCCCGGCTCAGGCGCGGGTCGCGCAGTACCTGCACCCAGCCGGTGGCTTTGCCACAGCCGCCTTCAACCCAGCCCCGCACAATTAACGCCGCCACCACATCCGCCAGCCGCGCAAGGATCCCGGCATACCCGGCCTGACGCGCCGCGGATTCCCGCTCCATTGCCGCCAGCAGCGGATGAATTTCCGGCCAGGTGGACATCAGCCGGCTGACCATCATCACTTCCGGCATCGCCTTGATCAGCGGCTGCATGCCGCCCAGCTCAAAATCCATGCATCCGCTAAAGATAAGGGTGTTCTCGCTCTCCGGGCAGGGCTCGCAGGTGATAGCATAGACCGAGCTGCAGATAGGCTCGCTCGGAAAGGCGTTGACAGGGGTAAGGGTGGCCTGTTCGTCAGAGAGCAGGGCATGAGAATTTCCGCCGGGAATAAAGAGGGCGTCGCCACCGCTCAGTTCGAACGTTGCACCGCTCTCCATGCGCAACAGGGCGCTACCGTGGCTCACAAAATGAAACTGCGCCCTGCCGGGAGCCTGATGAAACGCGACGCCAAATGGCGCACTGGCTTCAATCCGCCGGTATTTCACGCCTGACAGGCGCATGCCGCGTAAAAGTTCGCTGATCAAATCGGGTGACTGTACGGTCATGGCGCAACTCCGGACGAATAATCAATAAGTGGAGATTATATGTCATAGATCGTCCAGGGTGAACCTTCTATTCTTTTGCGACACTAGTCACATTTTTATAACGGGAGATCAACAGATGAATTCATGTGTCGCGGCGAGCGAGGCGGTAGCGCCTGCAAAACCCGCCTGGCGGGCCGTCTATTCACTGGGGCTGGGGGTATTTGGTTTGATTACGGCCGAATTTCTGCCCGCCAGCTTGTTAACCCCCATGGCCGCGAGCCTGGGCGTTACCGAGGGGATGGCTGGACAAGCTGTCACCGCCACCGCGCTGGTGGCGCTGGTCACCGGACTGCTGATCACCCCGGCAACCAAGAGTATCGACCGCCGCTGGGTTCTGATGTTTTTCTCGGTTCTGCAAATTATCTCCAGCCTGCTGGTGGCCTTTGCGCCCAACCTGCACGTCCTGCTAATGGGGCGCCTGCTTCTGGGGATAGCGATCGGGGGATTCTGGGCGATGTCGACGGCCACGACGATGCGTCTGGTTCCGGCAGATAAAGTGCCGAAAGCGCTGGCGGTGATCTTCTCCAGCGTATCGATTGCCACAGTAGTCGCAGCGCCGCTGGGCAGCTATCTGGGCAGCCTGATCGGCTGGCGCAACGTCTTTGTACTCTGCATTCTGCCGAGCATGCTGGCGCTGCTGTGGCAGCTCTGGGTGCTGCCGTCAATGAAGCCGGAGAGCAGCGGTAGCCTGAGTACGCTGTTCCGCGTGCTGCGCCGTCCGGGGATGATCGGCGGCATGCTGGCAACCATCCTGATCTTCAGCGGCCATTTCGCTTTCTTTACCTACCTGCGTCCGTTCCTGGAGACGGTAGGCCAGGCGAGCGTGGAGACCATTTCACTGATCCTGCTGGGCTTTGGTATCGCCAACTTTGTGGGCACCTCCGTGGCCGGGCATCTGCTGGCACGTAATCTGCGCCTGACGCTGGCGCTGGTGCCGTTTGCTATGGGCGTTCTCGCGCTCATGATGGTCGCCTTTGGTCATCTGGCCATGCTGGACGGGCTGCTGGTTGCGCTGTGGGGCTTTGCATTTGGCCTGGTTCCGGTGGGCTGGTCCACCTGGCTTGCGACCACCGTTCCGGATGAAGCCGAAAGTGCAGGGGGGCTGCTGGTGGCCTCAATCCAGCTGGCGATAAGCGCCGGTGCGGCCGGAGGTGGGGCAGTGTTTGATCTTAACGGCGCCAGCGGCGTGTTCGCGGGCAGCGGTTTCCTGCTGGTGACGGCGATGGTGATTGTGTTTATGGGTGTGAAAGTGAAAGCGGAGTGATTTTTTAGCCGGGTGAGCGTTCGCGCCACCCGGCCTCAGGCTTACAGCCCTTTCTTATCCATCAGCACCGCCAGATCCACCAGGCGGTTAGAGAAGCCCCATTCGTTGTCATACCACGCCAGGATCTTCACCATGTTTCCACCAATGACCAGCGTGGAAAGCCCGTCGATAATTGACGATCGCGGGTCGCCCTGGTAATCGCTGGAAACCAGCGGTTCATCGCTATAGCCCAGGATATCTTTCAGGGGGCCGCTGGCGGCCGCGTTGCGGAACGCGTCATTCACCTCTTCGGCGGTCACGTTGCGGCTCAGCGTCACGGTTAAATCGACAATCGATACCACCGGCACCGGCACGCGCAGGGAGTACCCGGTCAACTTGCCGTCCAGGGAGGGGATCACTTTCCCCAGCGCTTTCGCCGCGCCGCTGGAGTAGGGCACAATCGACAGCGCCGCCGCGCGGGCGCCGCGCAGATCTTTTTCCGGCTGATCGTGCAGCGCCTGGCTGTTGGTGTAGGCGTGCGTCGTGTTCATCAGGCCATGCTCAATCCCGAACTGCTGGTGCAGCACCTGAGCGGCTGGTGCCAGACCGTTCGTGGTGCAACTCCCGTTGCTTACCACCGCGTGCCGGTCGGGATCGTACTGATCATGGTTGACGCCCATCACAATCGTCAGGTCGTCGTTTTTCGCGGGAGCGGAAATGATGACGCGCTTAGCGCCGCCGTGGGTGATATGCACCGCCGCTTTCTCCCGTTCAGTGAAGAAGCCGGTGGCTTCAATCACCACGTCTACCCCGGCATCACGCCACGGGATATTCGCCGGATCGCGTTCGCTAAATACGGCGATCCGCTGGCCGTCTACCTGCAGCGCGCCGTCAGCCGCTTCAACGGGCGCGGGCAGCTTGCCCAGAAGGGAATCATGTTTCAGCAGATGGGCGAGGGTTTTACTGTCTGTCAGATCGTTGATGGCCACAATCTGAAGCGCTGGGTTGCCGAGCGCCGCGCGCAGGACATTACGTCCGATACGGCCGAAACCGTTAATACCGACCTTAACCATGGTGCACTCCTTATCTTCTGTTGTCTGGAGTCACTGTAGGCGTCGGGCCGGTTGGCGTAAACGACAAAAAAGGATCAGATTACGCCATCTTGCGGCAGTGAAAGCGCTGGCGGTATTCTCCGGGCGTGAGGTGAAGCTGTTTCTCAAAGATGCGGCGCAAGTTAATGCTGGTGCCAAAGCCGCTTTGCTCAGCAACGCGTTCAAGGGGATCGCGGGTCTGTTCAAGCAGCTGGCGGGCGGCGGCCAGACGCGCTTCGGTCACGTAGCGGGCAGGCGAGACCCCGGCCTCGCGGGTAAACACGCGGGTGAAGTTACGCGGGCTCATCGCCGCTTTCTCGGCCAGGTTCTCCACGCACAGATCGGCGGTGAGGTTCTGCAGGATCCAGCTTTGCACCTCGCCTATCGGCCCTGCTGTGCCGGGCTGCTGCAGGCTGTAGCGGCTGAACTGCAGCTGTCCGCCGGGACGTCGCAGATACATCACCATATCCTGCGCCACGTCGCGGGCAAGGGTAAATCCGTAGTCGTCCTCCACCAGCGCCAGGGTCAGGTCGAACCCGGAACTCACGCCGCCGGAGGTCCAGATGGGGCCGTCCTGAATGTAGAGTGGGCCGCCTTCAACCTGGATTGACGGGTACTGGGCTTGCATGGTCTCCAGCAGCCGCCAGTGGGTGGTGGCGCGACGACCGTCCAGCAAGCCGGTCTGGGCCAGCAGCATCGCGCCGCCGCAGATAGAGGCGATCCGTCGGGCGTGCGGCGCAGCGAGGTGCAGCCAGTCGACTACGGCGGTGCTCTCCTGCTCGTTCATACCGCGTCCGGTGATGATAATGGTGTCCAGCGGTTCGCGCGGATCCAGCTCCGGAAGCCGATAGTCCGCCAGCAGGTTCAGACCGGACTGGCCGTGGATCACCTGGTGAGGCTGCGTGGTGGCGATGATAATCCGGTAGCGGGGCTGCGCAAGCCCTTCCGGATGCAGCCGGTTGGCCTGCATCAGAATGTCGGCGATACCGGCGGCTTCAAACAGCATGCCGCCGTCGGGAACGATAATCAGGATCTTCTTCATGTCCTGAAAAGTACCTTTAATACAGAATAAGTCAAGCGACGCGTGCGCTCTGTGTTTCTGGCAAAGCAAAGCGATTTAAGTTCTTTGTTATTTCAGGCGTTATCCCCGATCTTCAGGGCTCTGTCTCTGGCGAAACGGCGTCTGAAGGAATGGGTAAACGAAGCTCCCTCTATTTACATCCACAACAACGCAATCAAATCCACCGCCTCGCGTCGGGTTTCTTGTGGCGAAGCGAACTGCCCACCTGGCTGTTAATGTTCACGATTTATGCGGGCTGGTTTGCCACGCTGGCGTTCTGGCAAACGCTCGGCCTGCTGCCCGTCACGCTGCTGCTCATCGGGTTTACCGCCTGGTATATGTCGTTGCAGCATGAGCTGATCCACGGGCATCCCACCCGTTTTGCCTGGCTTAACCAGCTGTTCGGCACGCTCCCGCTGGCGGTCTGGTACCCGTACGGCCTGTACCGGGATTCCCATCTGGCCCACCATCGGTACGATAGCCTGACCCATCCGGTGGATGACCCGGAGTCGTACTATTTTACCGAGGCAAGCTGGGCGCGCTTTCCCCCCTGGCAGAAGCGCCTGATTCGGGCCCGTAATACCTTTGCCGGGCGGCTTCTGCTGGCGCCGCTGCTGGATATCGTCCAGACGCTGGGCAGCGCCGTGGCGGCGTTTCGTCATCTTCACCTGCGGGCGATGACGATGTGGCTGGTTCACATCACGCTGCTGGCGGCACTCTTCGCCTGGATGACGCACGTCGGTTTTTCACCCGTCTGGTTTGTGCTGGCGGTCAGTTATCCGGCGCTGGCGCTGACCAAGGTACGATCGTTTTTCGAACATCGTGCGGCGGACGATCCGCTGGCGCGCTCCGTCATTAACGAGGCCGGGCTGTTCTGGCGGATCTTGTTTTTGAATCTCAACTATCATTCAGTACATCATGATCTACCGGGCGTGCCGTGGTACGGACTGAAGGCGATCTACCAGCAAAACCGGGAGGCGTACCGGGAGCGAAACCGCGGTTTTCTGGTCAGGGGCTACGGTGAATGGCTGCGCCGGTTCTGGATCAGTCCCGTCGACGTCACCGTTCACCCCGGAAAGCAACAGGGAGAAGGGTATGAGTAACCTGCTGGCGTTTCCCATGTATGCGGTGGATCGCGCCGACACGCGCGCGCTCTGGCTGGCGGTAAAGGGGCTGCTGGCCGCACGCGGTGTGCCCGTCGATGATCTCCCCGACGGGCCGGAGTCCGATCTGCTCACGCACTGGCAACAGCCCGGGCTTATCCTCAGCCAGACCTGCGGTTACCCGCTGGTCACGCAGCTTCCGGACGTGCAGGTTGTCGGCTGTTTTCACTACGCGGCCCCGGGCTGCGAAGGGATCCAGTACCGCAGCTTTCTGGTGGTGCGCGAGGAGGATCGGCATCTCACGCTGGCGGATTTTCGCGGACGACGGGCGGTCTGTAACTCTGCGGACTCGCAGTCCGGCTACAATGCGCTGCGAAAAAAAGTAGCGCCTCTGGCGGCGGACGGTCCGTTTTTCGCGCAAACGTCCTTTAGCGGCAGCCATCGCCAGTCGCTGAAGGATGTCAAACGCGGAGCAGGGGATATTGCGGCCATCGACTGTGTCAGCTGGGCACTGCTGCAGCGTCACGAACCGGAAGGTCTGACGGGGCTGGCGGTCATTGACCGTACCCCGCTGACGCCTGGGCTGCCACTCATTACCTCGCCCCACACTTCGCCTGACACCCTGAACGCCCTTCGCGATGCGCTCCACGCGCTGGTGAGTTTGCCGGAACACCGGGCCGTTTGCGACGCGGTACTGATTGAGGGGTTTAGCGTCGTGACGCGTCAGGCCTACGCCTCATTGCTGGCGTGATAAATCTCCTGCGCGTCGGTAAAGCAGCGCAGCGCCAGCGAGGAGACCGGTTTTTGCCTGCGCATAATCAGGCCGACAGGGGCCTCAATGTTCGCATCGGCGATGGGGACAATCCTGAAATGGCTGTTCAGATCTTCCAGTCCGTTGTTCAGCGGCATCACGGCGCAGCATACGCCGCTTTGCACCGCCTGAATGATCTGGAACGTGGAGTCGCTCTCGAAAACGGACCTCGGTTCAATGCCAGCAGACTGAAAGCTGGCCTCCATATGCGCCCGGTAATGCATCCCTTTGGTCAGGAACCCCAGCGGAAAATCCGTCAGGTCGCGCCAGGTCAATCTCTCCTGGCCGAGCTGGAAATGGCGGACGTCGTGCAGCAGGCCCATCTTCGTTTTGGGAAGCTGGATAATATCGAACTGGCTGGTGTCGATGCTGTTGAGATAGCAAATCCCCAGCTCAAGCTGATTGCGGCTGACGCCATCGGCAATCTGCGCGGAGGACATGGAATAGAGGCTATAGGTCAGCTCCGGGTATTTTTGCGTCAGCAGGCGAATAAAGATCATCGGATCCACACTCGCCAGCGGCACCATCCCCAGACGGAGTTCACCCACCACCTGGCCTTTGCACAGCGCGGCTTCCGCCTGTAGCCCGTCATGCGCGGCCAGCAGCGCGCGGGCCCATGCGAGGATGCGTTCACCCTCCGGCGTAAACCCTTCAAAGCGCTGCCCGCGCACAATCAGCACCAGCCCCAGCTCCTCTTCCAGGCTGCGGATGCGCATGGAGAGGGTCGGCTGGGTGATGTTGCACTGCGAGGCCGCCTTGCCAAAATGGCGGGTCTCGTCGAGCGCGATTAAATATTTTAACTGTTTAATATCCATCTTTTTCTTTGCGCGAACAGCCTTACAGCATGCGGATCTCTTTTGAGCGCAGGGTGATGCGAACCGGAACGGATTTATACGACGGCGTACCGCTGTCCTTATCCAGATAATCAAGCGGTACCAGCACGTTGGCCTCCGGATAATAGGCCCCGACGGTCCCCGGCGCGATGTTGTACGCCACCACGGTAATGTCTTCCAGACGCTGTCCGTTGCCGGGCAGGGCGGTTTCGATATCCACGCGGTCGCCGTGTTCCAGCCCTGACTGCGCCATATCGTCTTCGTTCATAAACAGCACGTCGCGACGGCCAAACACGCCACGGTAGCGGTCATCCAGGGCGTAAATGGTGGTGTTGTACTGGTCGTGGCTGCGCAGCGTGATCAGGCGCAGAACGTGCTCACCTTCACCGCTGGCGTTCTCGTGTACCCCGTCGAAGACCGAGAACATCGCTTTTCCCGTCGCCGTTGGCCAGAGACGTTGCGTTGGCGGCAGCGGCATACGGAAGCCGCCGGGAACGCGGATCCGCGCGTTGTAGTTCTCAAAGCCCGGAATGGTCTGCTCGATCAGATCGCGGATGCGGTCGTAATCCTCAACCAGCGTCATCCAGTCTACGCGGGTATCCGGCAGGGTGGCTTTCGCCATGCCCGCGACGATAGCGGATTCTGACCGAAGCAACGGCGAGGCGGGTTTTAACTTGCCGGATGAGGCATGGACCATCGACATCGAGTCTTCGACGGTAATGGACTGGCGGCCGGTGGCCTGAATATCCAGCTCGGTACGGCCAAGACACGGGAAAATAAAGGTCTCTTTGCCCACCAGCAGATGGGTACGGTTCAGCTTGGTCCCGACGTGAACGCTCAAATCGAGGGAGCCCATGGCCGGAAAGCCGCGTTCATGATCGGGCATCGCCACCGCAAAATTACCGCCGAGGCAAATGAGCGCTTTTGCGCGGCCGTCGATCATCGCCTGCGTGGCCTGCACCGCGTCATGGCCGTGGTGAGACGGTGGCTCAAAGCCGAATACATCCTTCAGACTGTTCAGGAAGGCCGGCGTGGGTTTCTCGCTAATCCCGACGGTACGGTTCCCCTGCACGTTTGAGTGACCGCGCAGCGGGCATATTCCCGCGCCGGGCTTGCCGATATTCCCGCGCATCAGCAGCACGTCAGCGATCAGGCGGACGTTGGCCGTCCCTTTATTGTGCTGGGTAATGCCCATCCCGTAGGTAATGATGGTGGCATTCGATTTCGCATAGGCCTCAGCCACCTGTTTGAGTGCCGCCTGGCTCAGACCCGACTCGCGCTCAATGTCGTTCCAGCGGGTTTGCGCGATATCGTCGGCAAAGTCCTCAAAGCCCTGGGTGTGTTCGGCAATAAACGTGCGATCGAGCACGTCCCCGCGTTCGGCCTCCATTTCCAGCAGGTGTTTGGCAATCCCTTTCAGCGCGGCGGCATCGCCTCCGGCCTTCACCTGGAAATAGGTCGAGGCGATATCCGTGGAGCTGTAGGTCGCCATTTCAATCACGCTCTGTGGGTCGGCAAAACGTTCCAGCGCGCGCTCGCGCAGCGGGTTAAAGACGATAATCGGCACGTTGCGGCGGGCCAGCTCGTGGAGGGTCCCCATCATGCGCGGATGGTTAGTGCCAGGGTTATGGCCGATGGAGATCACCAGTTCAGTCTTATCAAAGTCATCCAGCGAGACGGTCCCTTTCCCAATCCCGATCGAACGGGGCAAACCGACGCTGGTGGCCTCGTGACACATATTCGAGCAGTCGGGGAAGTTGTTGGTGCCGTATTCGCGAGCAAACAGCTGGAACAGATAAGCCGCTTCGTTAGAGGCGCGTCCGGAGGTATAGAACTCGACCTGGTCCGGCTCGAACCCGCGCAATACTTCGCCGATGCGTTGAAACGCCGCGTCCCAGTCGACGGGGCGGAAGGTGTCACTCGCCCGATCATAGCGCAGGGGGTGCGTGAGTCGACCGTAGCCTTCCAGCTCAAAGTCCGATTTTGCCAGCAGCGAGGAGACGCTGTTTTCAGCCAGAAACGCGGGGGTGACGCGTTTGCTCGTTGCTTCCCAGGTCACCGCTTTGGCGCCGTTTTCGCAGAACTGGAACGTCGATTTGTGTTCTTTATCAGGCCACGCGCAGCCCGGGCAGTCGAAGCCGTCAGGTTGGTTAGTGCGCAGCAGCGTCGCGGGGGCGTCAAGGGTATCCATTTGGGTGCGTACCGCAATGGCCGTTGCTTTCAATGCGCCCCAGCCACCAGCAGGGCCGTCATAGTGTCTGATGCCTGGCACCGAGCGTCTTTTCTTGTTCATACCCACTCCTGATTTGTTCGATCACACAACGCCTGAGCTCAAAAAATCACTGACGAGAGCAATAGGTGAAAGCAATGACGACCGAATGGCAACGCACATACGGAACGGAAAAGTGCCTTAACGCAAACTCTTTTTATTACAGTAATTTATCTGGTCTGGTGTTTAAATATTTAAAGAAATTATAACGAATTTTTATCATTTTAATAATAAATCTTATCTATGGTCCGGTAGGCGAGATAGATGGCGGTGAGCAGGTAAATATGTAGCGCCAGTAAAACTTCGAATGAAGCTGATGCGCTGGAGATATCGCCGCGATTCGCGGCTGGTGGGCTGCTGGAGGCATTTTTCAATTGAGAGAATGGCAGGAAGGTTTACTCACGCTTAATGAATAATAGATATAAGGTATACCTGACAGTGGAATTATTACGGCCGAAAATATACGCTTTTTTTGCGGCATGAAATTAACATCTTGCTGCATAAGTGAAATATTCTCACCCAGGCGATGAAGCGTCTTCAATATTAAAGATACCCTGTTAGTGCAACAAATAATTCATCAGAGATATATTCCTTTTACATCAAAAAAACGCGAATTCTACTAATTATGGTAGTGGCGATAATAGCGTGATTGCGTTAATAAAAGTGGTTCTCCTTTATGTTTTTAATATATAAAACATAAAGTTATGTCGTTTTGTGGTGAGGAAATAAGAAAGGGTGGGCCATAACGTTTTTTATCATAGGATTAATCCTATAATTTTCCGACTGCTTCATTTACCAACAGTTACGCGGCGGTAAATATTGAATTGATACGAAGCTCATGTAAACTTGTTTACCGTTTGTCAAAATATGTCAGGAAGACACAGGGCCTTATTCTGAAAGGCTCGTGCGGTAGCTATGCCCTTAAAGTAGTAACGCCCCGAAAATATCCTGGCTATTTTAACAATAGCACTTAAGTCAAACTTCATCCCCTTATCTCCATCATCGAAATATCGCTACGGAAAAGCATATGAAAATGCGCGTACTGTTTTCACTTCTGTTTGTAATGGTGGTGGCGGGCTGTAAAGCACCGCAGAAACCTGTGATCAACGACGATACGATCGAGACCAGCCAGGTCAACGGCGTCACCTTAACCCACCGTCACGCCGTGACGGCGCCGACGGAGTTCAACCCGGTTAACGAGCCGTATCGTGCCATGTATCCGGCCTCCCTGATGAGCCGTCCTGACTTTGGCGGTAAAGTTATCCGCACTCTCGAGACCGGAAAAACGTACGTGGTGCTGGGGCAGGTTGAACACTACTGGATGGCGCTTGCCGATGAAGGTAACGAACAGCTGATTGGTTACGTTCCGATGCGCGCCGTTATCAAGGCCGATCAGTATGAAGCCACCGTGCGTAAACAGGCTATTCGTCCAAAGGTGCGTAAAAAAGCGACCTGTGTTGATGTCGACGGTAACAGCAAAGCCTGCAAAGACAGCGCTAACGGTACCTGGATCCTGAACTAAACGGCTTTCATGAGCGCATTTTTATGAATAATAAAAATTTTCATAAGCTGTGGTTACCCTTTTACGCGATGATTTTCGCGCTGGTCAGTGGTTGTACGTCGTCTTCACACAGCGACCCCTCCCGCTACAATCTGCAGTTTCAGGCTCATCCACAAATCAATGAATCTGCGCCGCTTAAGGTCCGGGTACTGTTGCTGAAATCCGATGCGGATTTCATGTCCAGCGACTTCTACTCCCTGCAGAACAACGCGTCAGCTACGCTTGGCGCGAATCTGCTGAACAGCGATGTGTTCTTCCTGATGCCGGGACAGCTGTCAAAAACCCTCAGCGGGCAAAGCTCGCCGGAGGCTCGCTACATCGGCGTGATGGCGGAGTATCAGGTGCTGGATGGCAAAAAATGGCGCGTTTCACTCCCTCTGCCCGTGCCTGGCGAAAATCATATCTACCAGTTCTGGAAATGGTCCGCAGATGAACTTCAGGCCAACGTTTTTCTCGACGTGAACGGCATTCGGGTCATCAGCCAGTAACGCGCTTCAAAACAGGAAACACATCATCATGACGAAAGCAGAAAAGGTCGTCTGGACCGAAGGCATGTTCCTGCGTCCACACCATTTTCAGCGGACTGAAAGCTATCTGCTCAACCATGTTCGTGAATGGGGCGCGCTGCAGCGATCGTATCTCTGGGGCTTTCTCGACGTAGAACTGGATGAAGCGATGCTTCGTCAGGGATGCATAGCCCTGAGCTACTGCAGTGGGCTGCTGCCGGACGGCACCTTTTTCCAGGTCCGTAACGGGCGCAACGGTCCTGTACCGTTGAAAATTCCTGACAATCTCACCAACGAAAAAGTGGTGCTCGCACTGCCGGTTCGTCGGGGTGAGAGAGAAGAGGTGATTTTCAGCGAAGAGCCAGCCTCGCTGGCGCGCTTTATCGCGTTTGAGCAAGAGGTGGAAGACGATAACGCCATGTCGGTGGGGGACGCCACCGTCCAGTTTGGCCGCCTGCGTCTGACCCTGATGCTCGAAAAAGACCTCACGGCAGAGTGGACCGCCATCGGCGTGGCGTTTGTGACCGAGAAGCGTAACGATAACCACGTGCGGCTCGACAACAGCTACATCCCACCGATGCTGAATGCCAATAACAGCCCGCAGATCTACAGCATGATCAACGATCTGCACGGCTTGCTGGTGCAGCGCAGCCAGCAAATTGGCGGCCGTTTGCGCCAGCCCGGCCGCTTTAACACCTCTGAACTGATTGAGTTCACGCTGCTGTCGCTGGTTAACCGTCACCTTGGCGAGGTGTCTCATTTAAAAACCCTTCCGCTGCTGCACCCGGAAACGCTCTGGCGCAGCTGGTTGCCGTTCGCGACCGAACTTGCCACCTGGACATCGCAGCGGACCGCTGAAAGCGTACTGCCGATTTACGATCATGACGATCTGGCAAACTGCTTCAGCAAGCTGATGCTGATGCTGCGTCAGGGGCTGTCGCTGGTGATGGAAGACCATGCGATCCAGCTGCCGCTTAACGAACGCTCTCACGGCCTCAACATCGCCACGGTGCCTGAAACCAGCATGGTGCGTGAGTTCGGCTTCGTGCTGGCGGTCAAAGCCAATGTGCCAGGCGAACACCTGCAAACCCATTTCCCGGCACAGATGAAGGTCGCACCGGTGTCGAAAATCCGCGATCTGGTTCAGCTTCAGCTGCCGGGCATTATGCTGCGCGCCATGCCGGTCGCACCGCCGCAGATCCCGTGGCATGCCGGCTACAGCTACTTCGAGCTCGAGAAGGGCAGCGAGCTGTGGCACGAGATGGATAAGTCCGGCGCATTCGCCCTGCACCTTGCAGGGGAGTTCCCGGGGCTGGATATGGAGTTTTGGGCCATCCGTAGCCCGACAGAATAATAAAGCGAGCGCTTAATATGCAGGAACGACAGGATACCGGCAGCGATGCCGCGTTCACCGGGGCCAGTAGCAACAATCAGCTGGTGGCGGCCGCCAATCCGCTGCTCAATGCGATTCCGCAGATCCGTCATTCGGTATCGCATGACGATCAGGTGGCGCTACGCCAGCGCCTGATCGATGAAATTCGCCGTTTCGAAGTCCGTTGCCAGCAGGCGGGGCTGCCCTACGAAGTGATCGTCGGGGCACGCTACTGCCTGTGTACGGCGCTCGATGAGGCTGCCGCGCTCACCCCCTGGGGCAGCAGCGGGGTCTGGTCAAGCAATGGCCTGCTGGTGACGTTCCATAACGAAACCTGGGGCGGCGAGAAGTTCTTCCAGCTGCTGGCGCGCCTGTCGCAAAACCCGCGCGAGCACATTCTGCTGCTGGAGATGATCAACTACTGTCTGCTGCTCGGTTTCGAAGGGCGCTATCGGGTGCTGGACAATGGCCGCACCCAGCTTGAAACCATCAAGCAGCGACTGTGGCAGATGATCCGCGGCGTGCGCGGCAGCTATCCGCCGCCGCTTTCTCCTCATCCGGAAGATCGTCCGGTGCTGCGCAAGCTCTGGCGACCCATGGTCCCCCTGTGGGCCTGCGTGGCGCTGGCCGGGTTTATCGCCTGTCTGTTTTATATCGTGCTTAACTGGCGTCTTGGCGACAGCACCAACCCGGTGCTGGCGAAGATTTACCAGTCCCAGCTGCCGGAAACCACTATTCAGCAGCCGGCGCGTCAGCTTCCGGCGGTGCTGAACCTGCGCGGCTTCCTGAAACCGGAAATCGAGGCTGGCCTCGTCGCGGTGAAAGATGAAGCGGATCGCAGCGTGGTTATCCTGAAAGGCGACGGGCTGTTTGCCTCTGCCTCGACCGTCGTGCGTGATCGCTATGAACCGGTCATCCACCGCATCGCGCAGGCGATGAATAACGTGAGCGGCAAAATTCTGGTGGTGGGCTACAGCGACAACGTGCCGATCCGCAGCGCGCGCTTTGCCTCTAACTATGAACTCTCCCTGGAACGCGCCCGCTCGGTACAGAAAATGCTGCAGGGAAGCCTCTCTCAGCCTGGCCGCGTGAAAGCGGAAGGGCGGGGCGAGATTAACCCGGTGGCGCCGAACACGACGCCTGAAAACCGCGCCCGTAACCGCCGTGTGGAAATTACTCTGCTGGTGTCGCCTGAAAATACCCAGGCCGAGCTGAACGGATTGCCGCAAGGAAACTAAGGAATGCTGACGACTCTTCTTTCCATACTGACTAACCGCATTCTGTGGAGCTTCCTCGGCGTCACGGCGCTGGCGGCGGTGATCTGGATGATTGGACCGCTGCTGTCCATCGTGGACACCCGACCGCTTGAATCGGAACAGAACCGCATCATCAGCATCGCGGTGGTCTACTTGCTCTGGGCGCAGGGCCATATTCTGCCGCGCCTGTACAACGCCTGGCTGAACCGCAAGCTGATGGACAAGCTCAAAGAGAATACCGCCAGCCCGGAAGCGGCAGATCCGCAGAAGCGACTGAACAGCGAGGAGCAGATCCTCGCCAGCCGTTTTGATGAAGCCGCGCAGATGCTGAAAAAAGCGCACTTCAGCAAGGCGGGACAGGGCGCCCAGTGGACGCAGCGCTTCAGCACGCAGTACCTCTATCAACTGCCGTGGTACGTCATTATCGGCGCGCCGGGATCCGGTAAAACCACGGCGCTGGTCAACTCCGGGCTGCAGTTCCCGCTGGCCGACCGTTTCGGTAAGACCGCCCTGCGGGGTATTGGCGGCACGCGTAACTGCGACTGGTGGTTTACCAACGAGGCCGTGCTGCTGGACACCGCGGGCCGCTATACCACCCAGGAGAGCGAGCAGGTGCAGGACGCCGGGGAATGGCTGCAGTTCATGGGGTTACTGCGCAAGTATCGCCGCCGCCAGCCGATCAACGGCGTTATTGTTACCATCAGCATTTCTGACCTGCTTACCCAGTCTGCCGAGGCGTCCCGCCAGCAGGCGGTAAACCTGCGTCAGCGTCTGTCCGAGCTGCATGAACAGCTGGGTATCCGCTTCCCGGTCTACGTGATGGTGACCAAGGCCGACCTGCTTAAAGGCTTCCGCGCCTGGTTTGCCGACTACGACAAAGCGCAGCGCGACCAGATCTGGGGCTTTACGCTGCCGTGGGAACAAACTAAACACGCCGATTACGACCTGATGGGCAACTTCCAGCAGGAGTTTTCGCTGCTGCAGCAGCGCCTCGACGCCGGGCTGCCGGAAACCATGCTCAAAGAGCATGACGCGAAAACACGCGCAGAAGCGTATCTCTTCCCGCAGGAGTTCGCCGCGCTGCGTCCGCTGCTGGCGGATTACCTGAGCACGGTCTTCGCCCGCTCCAACTTCGAAACCGAATTCTCCCCGCGCGGGATCTACTTCGCCAGCGGGACGCAGGAAGGCATGCCGTTCGACCGCGTGATGGGCGAACTGAACCGCGCCCTGTCGCTGCCGGAAGGGGCAGAGAGCGATAACTGGGATTCGGTCAGCAAAGAAGCGCCAATCCCGGGCGCAAAAGGCCAGAGTTTCTTCATCAAGAACCTGCTGCAAAACGTCATCTTCCAGGAAGCTGGGATCGCCGGGGAAAACCGCTGGTGGGAGCTGCGCAACCGGGCGGTGATCTGGTCAGGCTATGCGGCGCTGCTGGCTCTGCTCGCGATCCTGGGCGGGCTGTGGCTCACCAGCTATGCCAAAAACAAGGCCTATCTGGAAGAAGTGGATGCGAAGGTTCCGCTGCTCGACCAGCAGAGCAAAGCCCTACAGAACCAGACTCAGCGTGACCTGTTCGAACTGCTGCCGCTGCTGAATAGCCTGGTGGATCTGCCGAAAAGCGACGCCTTTGATGTCAACGATCCGCCGATCTCCCGCCGCATGGGGCTTTATCGCGGGGATGACGTTAGCGACGCCTCCCAGTCCCTGTACCAGAAAGCGCTGGATCAGATGCTGCTGCCTGCCGTCGCCATGCACATCACCACCTGGCTGCGCAACGACAACGGCAGCGATGTGGAATACAGCTATGAAGCGCTGAAAGCCTATCAGATGCTGTATCAGCCGAAACACTATGACGGCAAATTCCTGCATTCATGGGTGATGCTCAACCTGCAGCGTAACCTGCCGCAGAACGTCACGAAGGCGCAGCTGCAGCAGCTTGAATGGCATCTGACGCAGCTTCTGGAACCGAAAATTCAGGCCTCGCCGTACGCGCAGGACGAATCCCTGGTCGCACGCGAAAGAGCGATGATCAACCAGCAGCCGCTTTCCACGCGCGTCTATGGCCGCCTCAAGCGCCTGCTGGAACATGATGACAACCTGAAGCCGGTCTCCCTTTCCGACCTCGGCGGACCGCAGAGCGAGCTGGTGTTTTCGCGCAAAAGCGGCAAGCCGGTGAGCGAGGGCGTACCGGGTCTCTATACGCCGGACGGCTACTGGAAAAGCTTTAACGGCCAGATTGACAGCGTCACCACGGCGCTGCACGAGGACGACGCCTGGGTGCTGGGGGCCGCCACCGCGCAGGAGGATAAGCAGCAGATCGATAACGCCGTGCGCCAGCTCTATATGCGCGACTTTATCGCCAACTGGGATCGCTTCCTCGCCGACATCCAGCTCAATAACAGCGCCGACCTTTCCCAGCGCATCAACACCGCGCGCCTGCTCTCCGGCGCCAACTCGCCGCTGCGCCGTCTGGTGCAGAACCTGAGCCAGGTCCTGACGCTGTCACGCAATGCGCCAGCGCCGGAAGATGCGGGTAAAGCGCAGGATCAAAGCAACCGCGCCACCCGTACGCTGGAAGCCCTGTTCAGCAACAACGACGCTGCACCGACGCAGGCCGCGGTGGTTACGCAGGCACCGGAACAACTGGTGACCGACCACTATGCGCCGATGATTGAGCTGGCGCAGCCGCTGGAGAAGGGCGGAAAGACCATCGTGTTTGATGATTTTCTCAAGCAGGTGGATGAACTCTATCGCTACCTGACCGCCGTTCAGGATGCGGCCAACAGCGGCATGCCTGCGCCGGGCGGGGAGGCGATCAGCCGTCTGCAGGCCAGCGCCGGTCGTCTGCCGGGCGGGCTGCAAACCATGTTCAGCAACATGGCGGTGGGCGCCAGCAGCGATACCCAGCGTCGTGACCTGGAAAACGTTCGTAAGCGCATTAACGTTGAAGTGGGTGGTTTCTGCCGTCAGGCAATTGCCGGTCGCTACCCGCTGGTGCGCAGCGCCAGCACCGAGGTGACGCCGGACGATCTCGCGCGCATGTTTGCGCCGGGAACCGGGCTGATGGACGCCTTCTTCCGCGACAATCTGACCAACAAGGTGGATACCACCCAGGCCAACTGGCGCTTTATGCCGGGGATTGACGGAAAAACGCTGCCGGGAAGTGAAGGGCTGCTGAGACCGTTCCAGCAGGCCCAGTCGATTCGCGACGCCTTCTTTGCTAACGGCGCAACCACGCCGTCTTTCAAGGTGACGGTTCGCACCGTGCGAATGGATAACACCATTCTGAATCTGACCCTGGACGTTGACGGTCAGCTGCTGCGCTACAGCCACGGCCCGCAGGCCGTGCAGATCATGAACTGGCCGGGGCCGGGCGGCACCAACCAGGTCCGTATGCAGCTGGGGCTGGCGAACGGCAGTACGGCGACGCTGGTCACCAACGGCGCCTGGGCGCTGAACCGCTTTTTCGATAAAGCGAGCACCAGCCCGGGCACGGGTAGCCTGAGCCGCCAGGCCACCTTCAACGTCGACGGACATCAGGTCACGCTGGAGTTTGCGCCGAACAGCATTCGTAACCCGTTCCAGCTTCCCCGTTTCTCATGCCCATAACCGCAAGGACAGCCGTATGACGAATACCCCTGCGATGAACCGCTACAGCTGGTATGGCAAGTTACCCAGCGCCGGAGATTTTTTGCAGCGTCGCTTTCCTGACACCTTACAGCGCCAGTGGTCGCACTGGTTCCAGGTCGGTCTGCTGGCCTGGCAGCAGGAAGAGCAGCGCAGCGGCGAGCGCCCGTTTCAGAAAGCGCCAGTCTGGAATTTTGTGGTACCGCCCATGCTGGGCAGCCAGATGATCCAGATGGGCTGTCTGCTGCCCGGCCGCGACAGCGTTGGCCGACAATACCCGGTTTGCCTTCAGCTAAGCTTCGCGCCGTCCGAATGGTCGACCAGCCTGCTCAGCCAGGCCGAAAGCTGGTATCAGCAGATTGGGCGCCTGGGGCTGCACGCGGTGCGCAACAGTTTTTCCGCCTCGCAGCTGGATGAGATGCTGATGACCATTCCGGCGCCGCAGCCGGTCGAGCCGCAAAAGCGCTCCGACATCCTGGATGTGATTGGCTATGACGAGGACGGTCAGAGCACGCTGGGCTGGCCGCAGGCGGCAGAGTGTTTTGATCCGCTGCGTCAGACCAGCTACTGGTGGACCAACCGCTGCGATGGTTACCCGCTGTACACCCACGTTCACAGCGGTAACTTCACCGGGCAGCTTTTCACCCTGCTGTTCGATCCGGCAGGGGGGGCCCGTCCGGGCCGTCACGGTCTCTATCCGCCTATGTTTGAATAAGCAGGGATCTCATGAATATCGAAGAATTTCTCGCGCCGATAAGCGCCGACAAGCCCTGCGGCGAGAACCTGGAGTACGACGCTGACTTCCAGGCGATGAACCAGGCAAGCCTTGGGAAAGCGGAACAGCAGTTTGGCGACACCATTATCCCGGCGGAGCCTGCTGACTGGAACACGGTCGAAAAATACGCCACCAGCCTGCTGACCCGCACCAAAGATCTTCGCGTCCTGCTGGCGTTAACCCATGCCTGGACCCGCCGTCGCGGGCTGACGGGCTACGCGGACGGATTACTGCTGGTGCAGGAGGCGATCGCCCGCTACTGGGAGCCGCTCTATCCGCTGCTCGAAGAGTATGGCGAAACCGATCCGTTCTACCGCATTAACGCCCTGGCAGGGCTGAGCGATAAGTCTGACCTCACCGTCGCCGTGCGTAACGCCTCGCTGCTGCGTTCAAACGGTGATGAAATTTCGCTGCGGGATGCCCAGGCCCTGCTGGACGGCAGTAAGACGGAGTGTCCCGACTATCCAGGCGGCCGTCCACGGCTGATTGACGAGCTGGCCCGCGGCGACCAGCCGGGAACCACAGCGGTTATCGTCATCAACGAACGGCTGCTGGCGATTCGCGAGCTGCTCACCGGGCATCTCGGTGAAAGCGGCGTGCCCGAGATGGAGCAGCTGCTGAAAACCGTGGGGCTGGTGGCCAGCGCCTGTCAGGTGACCGACATCAGCAAGCTGCTGCCGAACCGTGAGGCGCAGGCGGACCCACAGGCGGAGCCGCCATCAGCGGCAACGCAGCCCGTTCAGCCGGTCACCGACTGGCGCAGCGTGCAGGTCACCAGCCGCGCCGACGCCCAGCTGATGCTGGAAAAAGCGAAGCAGTATTTTGCACAGTACGAACCGAGCCACCCCGCGCCGCTGATGATTGAACGGGTGCAGCGGCTGTCAGAACTTAACTTTATGGACATTATTCGCGACCTGGCGCCAGACGGCGTTAACCAACTGGAAAACATCTTTGGGCGCCGCGAATAGCGCGTCCAGGCATTATGACGTCAGGCATGGAGCCTGGCGTTTCACCTTCACCGCGCATCTTTGATGGAGAACATCATGGCAATGAGTAACAGTGGGCAGAAATTCATCGCACGTAACCGTGCCCCCCGCGTGCAGATCGAGTACGACGTAGAGATCTACGGTGCAGAACGTAAAATTCAGCTGCCGTTTGTGATGGGCGTCATGGCCGATCTGGTCGGCAAACCGGTGGAAAACCTGCCGGCCGTCGACGAGCGTAAATTCCTCGAAATTGACATCGACAACTTTGACGAACGCATGAAGGCGCTGAAGCCGCGCGTGGCGTTCCAGGTGGATAACACCCTGACCGGCGAAGGTAAGCTCAACGTGGATCTGACCTTCGACAGCATGGACGACTTCCTGCCGGACGCGGTGGCCCGCAAGGTTGAGCCGCTGAACAAGCTGCTGGAAGCGCGTACCCAGCTCTCCAACCTGCTGACCTATATGGACGGTAAAAACGGTGCGGAAGAGCTGATCGCAAAAATTCTGCAGGATCCGACGCTGCTCAAATCCCTGAGCCAGTTGCCGAAAAATGACGAAAGCGCGAAAGGTAGCGAGGAATAATCGATGAGCAACCAGACTCAACAACACGAGCAGCAGGCGGGTCAGGCGTTCAGCCAGGATGAATTCAGCGCGCTGCTGAACAAAGAGTTCCGCCCGAAAACCGACCAGGCGCGTTCCGCCGTCGAAAGCGCGGTCAAAACCCTGGCGCAGCAGGCGCTGGAAAATACCGTCACCTTCTCGAACGATACCTACCGCACCATTCAGAACCTGATTGCCGGTATCGACGAACAGCTGTCGCAGCAGGTGAACCAGATCATTCACCACGAAGAGTTTCAGAAGCTGGAGAGCGCCTGGCGCGGTCTGAGCTACCTGGTGAACAACACTGAAACGGACGAGATGCTGAAGATCCGCTTTATGAGCATCTCCAAGCAGGAGCTTGGCCGCACCCTGAAGCGCTACAAGGGCGTGGGCTGGGACCAGAGCCCGATCTTCAAGAAAATCTACGAGCAGGAGTACGGTCAGTTCGGCGGCGAGCCGTTTGGCTGCATCGTCGGCGACTACTACTTCGACCACAGCCCGCAGGACGTTGAGCTGCTGGGCGAAATGGCGCGCATCGGTTCTGCAGCGCACTGTCCGTTCATTACCGGTACCGCACCGGGCGTGATGCAGATGGAGTCCTGGCAGGAGCTGGCCAACCCGCGCGACCTGACCAAGATCTTCCAGAACACCGAATACGCCGCCTGGCGTTCACTGCGTGAATCGGAAGATGCCCGCTATCTGGGCCTGGTGATGCCGCGCTTCCTGTCGCGCCTGCCGTATGGCATTCGCACCAACCCGGTCGACAGCTTTGACTTTGAAGAGCAGACCGACGGCGCGAACCACAACAGCTACTCCTGGGCGAACGCCGCGTACGCGATGGCCGCCAACATCAACCGCTCCTTCAAAGAGTACGGCTGGTGCACCTCGATTCGCGGCGTGGAGTCCGGCGGGGCGGTGGAAAACCTGCCGTGCCACACCTTCCCGAGCGATGACGGCGGCGTGGATATGAAATGCCCGACCGAGATCGCCATCAGCGATCGTCGTGAAGCCGAGCTGGCGAAAAACGGCTTTATGCCGCTGGTTCACCGCAAAAACTCCGACTTTGCTGCCTTCATCGGCGCGCAGTCCCTGCAGAAACCGGCGGAGTACCACGATCCGGATGCGACCGCTAACGCGCGCCTGGCATCACGCCTGCCGTACCTGTTCGCCTGCTGCCGTTTTGCTCACTACCTGAAGTGCATCGTGCGCGACAAAATCGGCTCCTTCCACGAACGCGAAGAGATGGAACGCTGGCTGAACGACTGGGTCATGAACTACGTCGACGGTGACCCGGCGAACTCCTCCCAGGAGACCAAGTCCCGTAAACCGCTGGCCGCTGCGGAAGTGCAGGTGCAGGAGATTGAGGACAACCCAGGCTACTATGCCGCGAAGTTCTTCCTGCGTCCTCACTACCAGCTGGAAGGTCTGACCGTCTCTCTGCGTCTGGTATCTAAGCTGCCGTCGCTGAAGACGAAAGACGCGTGATGAAGAGTGCCGGCCCTGGAGGGCCGGCAAAGTAAACTACATTGGCAAAATTCATCTAGAAAGCCATCGACATTCATGAACCTCAGGAGGAATCAACTTTGGGAACGAGTTCACCAAAAGAAATTGCAGATGGCATGCTGAAAATTTTTGATACGCGTAAACAAAGTGGCCCAGAAATTTTCGCTCGCAGCGCGGTCGATGGTTTTATGTCAATTCCAGAAGACTTATGGATGTTAACAAAAGATTTTCTGGATACAGACCATCGGTGGCGAAATGAAACAGATAAAATTAGATTGTTAACTTTAATAAAAAAAGGGCTTACATCAGAAGATGTGCGTCGGTTAATCAATACAGTGGTCAAACGATATCTGTCTGGTTTATCTGAAGAACAATCTAAGGAACTCCTCCTAAAAGTCGGTGGGTCGCAAGTAGGTGGTATAGCCTTTAAAATGGTTTTCGTAAATGAATTAATTACGCTATTCGTTTCAAAAATTGTGCCGCGATTTCTTGTTTCTGCAGGGCTTACTGGTGTATTAAGTGTGGGGGCTTCAATTTCTCGCTCAGTTTATGCCTCATACGATCTATTAAAATTAAACAAAAATGTTTACTATGAGTTGCGTGGTGCGGGCGATTTAGATTTGTTATATTTTCTCGTTGAAGATAATGTTAAGCCATTTATTGAAGCTATAAATTTCCAACAGAGTCATGGTGCCATAGATAAAGAGATTTTTAGTCAGTTTTTAGCAGGAGCTACTCGTGTTTGAAAGAGCATCAAAGTACGTTATAGTCTATCTCATGCTTATTGTTTCGTTTATGCTTTTTTTCTCAACTCTTGGCTATTATATTTTTGTTTTTGATTGGTCGGTAACCATCTTGGAAATAACGATAAATGCCGCTCTATTAATCATTCTCTTAGTTGCATCTATCGCTATTTACTATTTTGCGGAAAAATTAAAATCAAGGCTTTGATTTGCGCAAAAATCTTAGCGAGAAGTAAAATGCTAAAAGTATGACCAGCAGGAAAAGTAATTTTCCAAAAAGTAAACCTGCAGAAGTTGTAGTGACTTTTTCTAATGAAAATACATACCAGGCGGACTGAAAAAGATCTACAGTTGTGAAAATTGCGATAATTAAAAATACAATGGTAAGTATTAATAACAATATTTTCTTCATGTTATGTTGCCTTTGATGAATGATAGACGATTGAAAATATTCTAGATGATACAGTGAATGATTGTCTAGCGCTTAGTTACCATGAAGTGTAACTAACAAAATTTAGGGTGGTTGCAATTGCAGGCACTCTGAAGAGTCTGTACGAAGTACGAATTCGTCAGGCTAGAGGCAGAGGTAAAATATGGACGGTTTTATTCAGCCCCATGCTTTCCTGTTTGCCATATAAGTGCTTTTTCGAAAGCAATAATTTTCATCCACGAAGAGTAGATATTATGGCTATTGATATGTTTCTGAAGGTCGAGGGTGTTACGGGCGAATCTAAAGATTCTAACCACACCGGCTGGACTGATATTACCTCCTTCTCCTGGGGCGCTTCCCAGCCAGGTAATATGAGCGTTGGCGGTGGCGGCGGTGCCGGTAAAGTTAACTTTAACGACCTGCACGTTAACGCGCTGATCGACAAATCCACCACCGCTATCCTGAAACACTGCGCCAGCGGTAAACACCTGACCAAAGTTGAGCTGTCCGTCTGTAAAGCCGGCGGCCAGCAGGTGGAATACTCCCGCATTACGCTGGAAGATGTGCTGGTGACCTCTGTTCAGTACACCGGTGCAGACAACGGCGATACCGTTGGTGTGACCTACGCATTCCAGGCTGCGAAAGTGAAACAGCAGTACTGGGAGCAGACCACGTCGGGTGGTAAAGGTGCTGAAAGCAGCGCTGGCTGGAACATCAAAGAGAACAAAGAAGCGTAATAATAGTGGGCCCGAAAGGGCTCACTTTGTCCGGAGCTTCTTATCAAGGAGAAACAAGATGTCTCAAATGCGTCCTGCTTTTGGTGCCGCCTGGAACAGATTCAGAGAAGTGAACGTAAGCGTAGAACAGGTTGGCAAATTGTTGGGTGGAAAAGTTCAGCATAATATTGACGCCGGTATTTTTAAAAATGCCTGCCCAATTCGTATGAGCTACGTTTTAAATTACTGTGGCATTCCGATTCCTTCTAACAGTAAATATGCGACAGTGACAGGAAACGACAAAAAGCGCTATATGTTCCGCGTTAAAGATATGATTGCATTTCTGCCCACGGTACTGGGCAATGCCGATATGTCTGTCTCTTCTCCCACTCCTGCGCAATTTGCAGGCAAACAGGGCATTATCATCTTCACCGGGCACGGCTGGAGCGACGCTACCGGGCATGTCACACTCTGGAATGGAAATATTTGCTCTGATGATTGCCATTTTCTGGGCTCACCGGGTAATGGTTCATTTATTCCGACCAACGCAACATTCTGGAGCCTGAAATGAAACGTTTATTACTGCTGATCCTGGCTATAAATGCCCCAGCTGTTTATGCCCAAACCCTGCCTGATGTCAGCGCTTTTTCTCAGCAACAAATCTTTGAAAACTGGGTGCAAAATCGATGCATCAGTAAGATTGCGGACAGTAAAAGTCTGAAAGACGATGCAGAGGCCAGCGCGGCCGCATGGCTGGAAGCAAGCAATCTCCCTGCTGAGAATTTTGAAAAAGCTGACAAGGTGATTGTTTCTTTACTGAAAGAGAAAGTAGGTGGTACCGAACCGGGTCAATATCAGGTTTTAAAGTGCAGCTTAATCGCCAACAGCGACGCGATTCGTCCGCTCAAAACCGCAAAATAGAACCAATGGAATCGCCCCCAAACGCCGCCGTTCTCGCTCCGAGAGCGGCAGCGTTTGAGCGCTAATCATACCAGCAGGAATACGCCATGCGATTCACGATTATTTCTACGAAACCCGGTCATCAGCCGCCGCAAAGCAGCTGTGATTTTTACGCCCCGGGCGGCACCATTGGGCGCGGTACGGATAACAATCTGGTGTTGCCGGACAATGACCGCACCATCTCTCGTCTGCAGGCCATTGTTCACGTTGACGCCCAGGGCGAATGCCGCGTGACCAACCGTGGCAGCGTCACCCGCGTGGTATTAAATGACATTCCGCTGGAGCGGGGACGTCAGGTTGAGCTGCAGGATGGCGATATTCTCGGTATTGATGACTACCGTATCGAAGTGACCGAACTGATCCACGATACGCAGCCCGTAAGCCGCATGGCGGCCAGCCTGCAGCAGCAGGCGCGTCCGACGGTCGCCCCTGCGCCTGCGCAGCAGCCGAAACCGGCGAGCGCCGCACCGCGCGGGAAAGCCGAGCCGACCGCCGTGCCAACGGAGATCTGGGATAGCCTGATGCAGGAGTTCTCCATCTCCGACAGCATCTCCAGTAACCGCACAAAGCCGCAGTCTGCTGCATCGCACGATCCGTTCTCCCAGCCTGCGGCTCCGGAGCGGAACGCCGAAGATCCGCTGGCGATGTTCAACGACAGCGATCCGACGCTCGAGCGTAAGCATGTTGATCCGGATACGCTGTTCAGCGATGAAGCGTTGTTCAAAAAAGAGAGTATTTTTGACGACGTCACCCCGTCAACCCTGGTGCCGCCGGGCGAGACGAGCCCCGTTAAGCCAGAAGAAGAGGCAACGGATGAGCTCGATCCGCTGGCCCTGTTTGGCGGTAAGTCCAGCGCGCCAGCCGCGCGCAATGACGACCCGCTCGGGCTGATGGGCGGCGCGCCGTTAACCCATCCGGATGACATTATCAACGAGAAGCCTGCCCCCGTGCCGGAACCTGAGCAGGAAGAGGATGTCCTGGCCGATTCCCCGCTGTTCGCCCCTGAGCCGCAGGAAGAACCGCGTGCTGAAGAGGAACCCGCGCGACCGGATTACGCTGGCTTCACCATGCCGACGCCACAGGCCGTTGCGCGCAGCAGCGCGCAGGCCCCGAAGGGCCGCCTGCGCATCGACCCGGTCAATAACGCCGCCGCCCCAACCGCCACGGCAAACAGCGGTGAGAAGGGCGAAGTGCTGCAGGGCGAGCTGCTGGAGGCGCTGCTGGAGGGGATGGGGCTCAGCGAAATGCAGCCCGTCCCGCAGTTTGACCGTGAAAATATGCGTCAGTTGGGGCAGATCCTCGGTATGTTCTCTCAGGGGACCGTGGCGCTTCTCTCCTCGCGCTCTATCCTCAAGCGCGGCGTAAAAGCCGACATGACCATGGTGCTCGACGATGCCAACAACCCGTTCAAGCTGTTGCCGACCGGCAAAACCGTGTTAATCCAAATGTTCGGCACCCCGATGCCGGGCTTTATGCCACCAACCAAATCCGTGCGCGATGCGCTGATCGATCTGCAGGCGCACCAGCTGGGTATGATCTCCGGCATCCGCGCCATCATTGCCGCGATGCTGCAGTCCTTTAACCCGGAGCAGCTGGAAGAGCAGGCGAAGCAGAACGGCATGACCTCGCGTCTGGCGCTGCCGGGCAGCCGCAAAGCCGCCCTGTGGGACTACTTTGTTCGCAGCTATGGCGAGACGGCGGGCGAGATTGAGGACGACTTCCACACCCTGTTCGGCGAGGCCTTCCTTCATGCGTATGACATGGAGGTCAATCAGTACAAAGACTCACAGAGCGGATCGGAAGACAAATGAATATCGCAACGGCTTCTCTCTCCCGCCAGGGGACGCGCGCCAGCAACCAGGATCAGACGGGAGAAACCATAGGGGAACGTTCAGCCTGCTTTGTCGTCTGCGACGGCATCGCGGGGCTGCCGGGCGGCGAGGTGGCCGCAGCGCTGGCCCGCAACAGCATTATCTCCCGCTTCGATGGCGACAAACATCTTAATGCGCAGCATATTCGTGACTACGTGCAGACGGCGAATCGCACCATTCTCAGCGAACAGCAGGCCGTTCAGGACTATCGCCGGATGGGCACGACGCTGGTTAGCCTGTTCATTGACCGTGATTACGGGCTGGCCTACTGGGCCCATGCCGGAGACAGCCGCCTGTACCTGTTCCGCCGCGGATGGCTGTGGCATGTGACCACTGACCACAGCCTGGTGCAGCAGATGAAAGATGCCGGACATCAGACCGACAACCTGAACAGCAATCTGCTCTATCTGGCGCTCGGGATTGAAAACGGCGGGCCGGAAGCGAGCTACAGCGACGTGGTACAGGTTGAAGACGGCGATGCATTCTTACTCTGCACCGACGGATTCTGGCACGGCGTCAGCGAAGAGCAAATGAAGCAGTCGCTGCATATGGTGAATACGCCGCAGGAGTGGCTGACCTTAATGAACCAAATCATTCAAAAGAATGGCGAGCAGGAGGGGAATGCTCAGGATAACTATACTGCCCTGGCGGTATGGATGGGCAACCCTCAGGACACCACTTTGCTGCACACCCTCTCTGACGCAGCACAATTTCTTCCCTGCGGAACTGATTAGACACACAAGGAACGATATGAAACTTTGGCTATCGGGTTTGGCACTTCTGGCGGCGACCTCTACCGCGCAGGCTGAAAATTTCCGCATCGTGCAGTCTCCTGCGCAGAAGCTGGATATCTGGATCGACAACATCAAAGACAACACGCCGCAGAGCTGGTGTAAGCCTGAGGTGGCGCTGCGTATTGTGGCGAACGGCAAGAAAGACGTCTCCGTGCTGGAGAACTTTGTGCCGCGTCTTGGCTCACTGCTGGAACACCAGTGCAGCAAAGTGAATAAACTCAGCTGGACGCTCAACGATCCGGCGGGTACCACGCTGGCGCAGGGCACGGCTGGCAAAGCGCAGGACTGGGCGCTGGTGGTGAAACAGGAGCAGGCCGCGTCTGCTGCGACCGTCACCGCCACCCCAGCCAGCGGCGCGTTACTGCCGCCCGATCAGAACGTGGCTTCCCGCACCGTTGCCGCCGACCGTACGCCGTGGCAGGAGTTTACGCTTCAGGACGGCTGCCACCTGCGCACCTTCTGGGAAGGGGGCGCTTCTGCACCGGCGCTCTTTATTCCGGATTCTGACACCACCCGCTGCGGGAACGGCAGCTGGCTGAGCGGACACACCGTTGTGTCGCAGTCCCGCAACGGCGGGCAGAAAGAGATGGCGGTGACATACATTCATGGCTTCCCGGTCACCGGGCTGAATCAAAGCGCCGACCCGGAAAACGCGCTGATCACCTCCGTCAACAAAGAGCGCATGGTATTCAGCACCCCAAACAGCGACCAGAGCTGGATGATCCTGCCTTACGACAATGCCCTGAACAGCTGGAAGAGCAACGGCACGGTCGCGGTGGAGATTTCCCGTGAAACCGCCAGCGATGATGCAAAACTGCAGGCGCGTATCGCGGCGGTGAAAAAAACCTGGAGCGCCTGGGTGGCACCCGGCACCCCGCTGAATATCGTGCTGATTGACACCCTGCGTCCTCAGCTGCGCGATCCAGCCGTCGGCGCATGGCGCGCGGCAAATTAAGGAATGGCAATGAATACGCTCTATCAACACCTGGCGGGTGAGTCGCTTAACGATGCGCTCGCGCGTCTGGAAGCAGAAATCAAAGCCCGTCCGGCAGATGCCGACCTCCGCGCCGCGTTCGTGCAGTTTTTAACCCTTAGCGGCAACTGGACGCGTGCCCTGACCCAGCTAAAAAGCTGGCTGGCGCTGAAGCCGCAGGCGAAGCCCACCGTCACGCTGCTGGAGCAGTCCATTCAGGGCGAGCTGCAGCGCGCGCAGGTGATGGCGGGACAGGCACGTCCGGCGATGCCTGAAACCCAGTGGCCGTGGCTGACCACCCTTGCCGCGGCGCTGAGCGAGGAGGGCGAACGCGCGCAGGCGCTGCGTCTGGAAGCCCTTGAACAGGCGCAGGCAAACCCTGGTAGTGTCACCCTTGAAAACGAGGAGACGCAGGCCTTTGAGTGGCTGATGGACGGCGATGCCCGTCTCGGCCCGGTGTGCGAAACCATCGTCAACGGCCGCTATTTCTGGCTGCCGTTTAACGCCATCGCGGAGATCCGTTTCCAGGCGCCTGCCAGCGTGACCGATCTGGTCTGGCGTCACGCGCTGGTGCGCCTGACCGACGGAACGGAACAGGTGTGTCAGATCCCGGCGCGTTACCCGTTTGCAGCCGACGCCTCTGATGCGGTCAAACTGGGACGCACCACCGACTGGCACCCGCTCGATACTGACGGCACGCTGTATGAAGGCCAGGGCCAGAAGGCCTGGCTGAGCGAGCAAAGCGAAAGCCCGCTGCTGTCCTTGAGCCTCGTGACGTTCGCGACGGATGGAGCCGATGAGTAATCCCGCTGGCGAAGGCGATCTGCTGCGCAGCGGCTGGCAAGCCCGCAGCAAGCAGGAGAAGGTGGGGGCGCGCGACAAAATGCAGCCCTCGCTGCTCGATCGCCTCACTGATAACGACCCGGAAAAAAAGCGCGAGTCGGCCAACAGCAATCTGATCACCCACGCCGCCCTGCGTCGCAATGTGCTGCGGGATCTGCAGTGGCTGTTTAATACCATCAACCACGATGCCTCCGGTGATTTGAGCGCGTTACCGCACGTGAGCCGCTCGGTGGTTAACTTCGGCGTCGCGCCGCTGGCTGGGAAAAGAATGTCGGACATCGAATGGCACGACATTCAGCGCAAGCTCACCGAGGCCATCATTAATTTTGAACCACGCATTTTGCCGCAGGGGCTGCAGGTCCGCTGCGTGTCGGATACCTCCTCGTTGGATCTGCACAACGTGCTCTCCATCGAGATAAAAGGGCGTTTATGGTGCGTGCCGTACCCGCTGGAGTTTCTGTTTCGTACCGATGTCGATCTGGAAAACGGCCATTTTGAACTGAAAGATGCGGGGTAATCATGGAAAGTAAACTGCTCGAATACTACAACCGTGAGCTGGCCTACCTGCGCGAAATGGGGGCCGAGTTTGCCGAACGCTACCCTAAAGTCGCCGGACGGCTGGGCATGCGCGGCATCGACGTGGCGGACCCGTATACCGAACGCCTGATGGAAGGGTTCGCCTTCCTGACCTCCCGCGTGCAGATGAAAATGGACGCGGAGTTTCCGCGCTTCTCCCAGCGTCTGCTGGAGATGATTGCGCCGAACTATCTTGCGCCCACGCCGTCGATGGCGATTGCAGAGATTCAGCCCGACAGCAGCCGGGGCGACCTGAGCAAGGGCTTCATCGTGCCGCGCGGCACCATGATGGACAGCCTGGCGCTGAAAAAAACCGGCGTGACCTGCAGCTATACCACGGCGCACGAGGTCAACCTGCTGCCGCTGAAAATCGACAAGGTCGAGCTGGGCGGTGTCCCCGCCGATTTGCCGCTCGCACAGCTGGGTCTGAGCCAGCGGGGGATCGGCAGCGCCCTGCGGATCCGCATCGCCTGCGACGGCCCGCAAAATCTCGGGCACCTGGATTTCGACCGTCTTGAGTTTTTCCTCGCCGGTCCGGATATCGAGGCGCTGAAGCTGCTGGAGCTGGTGATGGAGCACCACGCCGGGATCGTCTGTCAGACGGTCAGCCCGCAGCCGCAGCGACAGCTGCTGGCGTCGGACGCGCTGCGTCAGGAGGGCTTTGAGCCTGACCAGGCGCTGCTTCCGGACGATCTGCGCAACTTTGACGGCTATCGTCTGCTGCAGGAGTATTTCGCCTTTCCGGCCCGTTTCCGCTTCATTAGCCTCAGCGGCCTGAGCACGCTGATCCAGCGCTGTGAAGGCGAAAAAGCCTTCGACATCTTCATTTTGCTGGATAAGTCGGATGAACAGCTGGAGCGCGTGGTCGATGCCAGCCACCTGGCGCTGCACTGCACCCCGGTTATCAACCTGTTCCCAAAGGTCGCGGCGCGTCAGAAGCTGAATGAAGGCCAGCATGAATACCATCTGGTGGTCGATAACATCCGTCCGCTGGATTATGAGATTTACGCAGTCAAAAAAATCTATGGCAGCGCGGATGGTCAGCGCGATGACCAGACGTTTCGCCCGTTCTGGAGTACTTGGAGCGGTGATGCAGGCAACTACGGAGCCTATTTTTCCCTGCGCCGTGAACAGCGCGTGCTGTCCGAGCATGCCCTGCGCTACGGCACCCGTACCGGCTATATCGGCTCGGAGGTCTTTGTCTCGCTGGTGGATGAACAGCACGCCCCCTGGCAGGAAAACCTGCGCTATATCTCTGCCGAGGTGCTCTGCACCAGCCGCGACCTGCCGCTGATGCTGCAGCAGGAGCTCGGGCAGTTCATTATGGCGGACTCCATGCCGGTGAAATCCCTCACGCTGCGTAAAGGGCCGACGCCCCCGCGTCCGGCGCTGGCGGAAGGGTTCAGCACCTGGCGGCTTATCAGCCAGTTGCAGATGAACTACCTCAGCCTGATGGACAGTGACAATGAGGAGGGGGCTGCCGCGCTGCGCCAGCTGTTAGGACTGTACGCCAACCTGGCCGAAACGCCCGTTGCGCGTCAGGTGGAAGGCGTTCGTCACTGCGTACTGGAGCCGGTTCACCGCCGCGTGCCTGAACCCGGCCCGGTGGTGTTCGCCCGCGGGATCGGCATTACCCTGACGGTGGATGAGCGAGCCTTTTCGGGGGCCAGTCCGTGGCTCTTCGGCAGCGTGATGGAGCGCCTCTTTGCCCGCCTGGTCTCCATCAACAGCTTTACGGAGTTCTCCCTGAAGAGTCAGCAGCGCGGCGAGATTGGCTACTGGGCGCCGCGCATGGGTAAAAGGGCGCTGATATGAGTGACGCCGCCACTGTACCGCTGCGCGTGCATCGCCTGACGAAGCTGCCGGACGCGTTCTGGCACGGCGTCCGTGAGACGCCCTGGCGCTACGATCTGTTTCAGCTGTTAAGGCGCATTGATGCCCAGGGCGGCGAGCGCTACCCGCTGGGCCGCGCGCCGCTGCCAAAATTTGAACCGCTGCGCATCGGCCAGCAGCCGTCGATGAGTTTTGCCCCGTCGACGCTGGCCAGGGTGCGTCAGCGGGAAGAGAGCGGGCTGCATGAGGTGTCTATCCTCAGCTTCGGCCTGTTTGGCCCGAACGGTCCGCTGCCGGTCCACATGACCGAGTACGCCCGCGAGCGTATTTATCATCATCAGGACACCAGCCTGAGCGCGTTTGCCGATCTGTTCCACCATCGTCTGGCGCTGCTGTTTTACCGCGCCTGGGCGGATGCGCAGCCGACCGTCTCGCTGGACCGCGCCGATAACAAGCGCTTTGAGGGCTATCTGGCGTCGCTGATTGGTATGGGCCAGCCGGGTCAGATGGACAACGGCAGCCTGAGCTCACACGCGCGCTTTACCCACGCCGGGCACCTGACCCGTCACGGGCGGGATCCGGAGGGGCTGGAGAAGATCCTGCGCAGCTATTTTAAGGCGCCGGTCAAACTGGTCAGCAACGTGCCGCAGTGGATGCCGCTCTCCACGCGCGAGCAGGCGCAGCTGGGAGCAGGACGCCGCATGCCGCGCATGGGTGAGTCCGCCTTTCTCGGCGTCGCCGTCCGCGACGTGCAGCATAAGTTTCGCATCGAGATTGGCCCGCTGAGCGCGGAGGAGTACAACCGCTTTCTGCCGGGTGAAGCGTGGGTCACCGAGCTGCGCGACTGGGTGCGTCAGTACGCCGGAGTGGAGTTTGAGTGGGAAACGCGGGTGATCATGCGGGCAGACGCGGTGCAGGGCGCCACGCTCGGCAGTCATGCGCGATTAGGCTATAACACCTGGCTGGGCCTTCAGCCGCAGCCTGTCCCGCGCGGCGATCTGGTGTATCGCGCAGAGCGGTAATCCTTCCGTATACCGAATCATTGTTAATGGAAACTAACATGTCAGAAATTAGCCGTGCCGTGCTTTTCGGCAAACTGGATACGCTGTTATTTACCTCTCTGGAAAGCGCCACTGCGTTCTGCAAGCTGCGCGGCAACCCCTATGTTGAGCTGGTGCACTGGCTGCATCAGCTGATGCAGCAGCAGGATGGCGATCTGCAGCAGGTCATCCGCCACTTTGCCCTTGATGAACAGCAGCTGACGCGCGATATCGTTGCCGCGCTGGATGTGCTCCCGCGCGGGGCGAGTTCCGTTTCCGATCTCTCCGAGCATATCGACAGCGCCGTGGAGCGCGCCTGGGTCTTTGGCTCACTGAAGTTTGGCGTCAGCCGCATTCGCGGCGGCCATTTGCTGATCGGCATGCTGAAAACCTGGAACCTGGCCAACGTGCTGAAAAGCATCTCGTCTCAGTTCACCCGCCTTAACGTCGAGGTGCTGATTGAGCAGTTCGACGCTATTTGCGCCAACAGCAAAGAGACGCAGCAGGCCGCTGCCGCCGTCGATGCGCCGGCGGGTGCGGTACCGGCTGCGCAGGGGACGCTGGCCCAGTACGGTCAGGATCTGACCGCCCGCGCCCGCGACGGGAAGATTGACCCGGTTGTCGGGCGCGACGAGGAGATCCGCCAGATGGTCGATATCCTGATGCGTCGTCGCCAGAACAACCCGCTGCTGACCGGGGAAGCCGGGGTCGGCAAAACGGCGGTGGTGGAAGGGCTGGCGCTGCGTATCGCCGACGGCGACGTGCCGGAGCCGCTGCAGAACATTCAGCTGTGGCTGCTGGATATCGGCATGCTGCAGGCCGGTGCTGGCATGAAAGGCGAGTTTGAAGCCCGTCTGCAGGCGCTCATTAACGAAGTCCAGTCCAGCGCCACGCCGATCATTCTGTTTATCGATGAGATCCACACCCTAATTGGCGCAGGCGGCCAGCAGGGGACCGGCGATGCGGCGAACCTGCTGAAGCCAGCTCTGGCGCGCGGCCAGCTGCGCACCATCGGCGCCACTACCTGGGCAGAATACAAAAAGTACATTGAGAAAGACCCGGCGCTGACCCGTCGTTTCCAGACAGTGCAGGTTCACGAGCCGGACGAAGCGAAAGCCATTCTGATGCTGCGCAGCACCGTGTCGCCGCTGGAGACGCACCACCAGGTGTTGCTGCTCGACGAAGCGGTCAGCGCGGCGGTGAAGCTGTCGCATCGCTACATTCCGGCGCGTCAGCTGCCGGACAAAGCCGTGGCCCTGCTCGACACCGCCTGCGCCCGCGTCGCGGTCAGCCAGAGCGCACCGCCGGCGCAGCTGGAAGACTGCCTGCGCCATCTTGCCGCGCTGGATGTGGAAATTGAGATTGCCGAACGCGAAGCGCGCGTGGGGGCCGGTGATGCCGAGCGCGTCACGGCATTACGCGCCGAACGCGACGCGTATGAGACAAAACGCGCAGCCCTGGCCGAGCGCTGGGAAGAAGAACGCAGCCTGGTGCAGGAGATTATCCGCCTGCGCGCCGCGCTGTTCGCGGCGGGCGAGGAAGATACCGCTGAGCTGCGCGGCAAGCTGGCGGAACAGCAGCAGGCGCTGAACGCCTTACAGGGTGACGAGCCGCTGCTGTTTGCCGCGGTGGATGAAAACGTGGTTGCCGCGGTGGTCTCTGACTGGACCGGGATCCCGCTGGGCCGGATGGTGAAAAACGAGATCGACGCGGTACTCAACCTTGCCGACACGCTAAACCAGCGCGTTATCGGCCAGCGTCACGGTCTGGATCTGATTGCCCGCCGCGTGAAAACCTCGCGGGCGAAGCTCGACGACCCGAACAAACCGGTGGGCGTCTTTATGCTGTGCGGCCCATCCGGCGTCGGTAAAACCGAAACCGCGCTGGCGCTCGCCGAATCTCTGTACGGCGGCGAGCAGAACGTCATCACCATCAACATGAGCGAGTTCCAGGAAGCGCACACCGTCTCCACCTTAAAAGGTGCGCCTCCAGGGTACGTAGGGTATGGTGAAGGCGGGGTTTTAACCGAGGCCGTCCGCCGCCGTCCATACAGCGTGGTGCTGCTGGACGAAATTGAGAAAGCGCACCCGGACGTCCATGAGATCTTCTTCCAGGTCTTTGATAAAGGCTGGATGGAGGACGGCGAGGGGCGCCACATTGATTTTCGCAACACCATTATTATTCTGACGTCCAACGTCGGTACCGAGCTGATTAGCGCCATGTGCGCCGATCCGGAGTTGATGCCGGAGCCGGATGCGTTAAGCGGTGCCCTGCGCCAGCCACTGCTGGAGGTTTTCCCACCGGCGCTGCTGGGCCGTCTGCTGGTGGTGCCGTATTACCCGCTCAGCGACGAGATGCTGGGGCAGATTGTTCGCCTGCAGCTCAGGCGCATTCAGCGTCGTCTGGAAGAGAATCACAGCATCATTTCTGAGTTTGACGACAGCGTGGTGGAACAGATTGTTCAGCGCTGTACCGAGGTGGAGTCGGGGGGACGCATGGTGGATGCTATTCTAACCAACACCCTGTTGCCCCAGATGAGCCAGATCTTACTTACCGCCAGCCGCAGCGACGAGCAGTACCGACGTCTGCATGTCACCTGCGAGCAGGGCGAGTTTCACTGTCAGTTTGCCGCGTAATAATCATCAAGAGAACTGTAAAAGATGACGGATAATGATAACAATCGGACTGTCCCAAACGCGCTCCCGGTCGGGTACCGCTTCAACGAGTTTGAAATCAAAGAGGTGATCGGCGGCGGCGGTTTTGGCATTGTCTATCGCGCGTGGGATCACCAGCTCGAACGCACTATCGCTATCAAAGAATTTATGCCTTCCTCGCTCGCCGTACGCGGCGACGACATGACCCTGGTGCTGCGCAGCGAGCGCTTTGGCAAAGCGTTCTCCGCGGGCCTGAACAGCTTCATTCAGGAAGCGCGTCTGCTGGCGCGCTTTAACCACCCGAACCTGCTGCACGTCCTGCGCTTCTGGGTGCAAAACGACACGGCCTACATGGGGACGCTGTTTTACAGCGGCACCACGCTGTCACGCCTGCGTGAAGAAAAGCCGGAGCTGATCAACGAAGCCTGGATCCGCCGCACGCTACCGATGCTGTTCGGTGCGATCAAGACCATCCACGACGAAGGCTACCTGCACCGCGACATCTCTCTGGATAACATCCAGATCCAGGATAACGGCCTGCCGGTGCTGCTCGATTTCGGCTCCGCGCGCCGCACGATTGGTAACCTTTCCGACGAAACGGAAACCATGCTGCGTCCGGGCTTTGCGCCGATTGAGCAGTACACCGACGACAACGAAAGCGAGCAGGGCCCGTGGACGGATATTTACGCCCTCGGCGCCGTGCTGCGTACCCTGATTGTGGGTTCTCCGCCGCCGGTCAGCGTGGTGCGCTCTATTCAGGATACCTGCAAACCGCTGGTGGAAATCATGCCGCAGGGCTATTCCATCCCGCTACTCCAGGCCATTGACCGCGCGCTGGCGCTGCACATGGAGGATCGTCCGCAGTCCATCGACGAGTTCGCCGCGCTGATTGAAATGCCGGTCGCGGGTATCAACGATGTGCTGACGGCGAAAAAGCCCGGCACGATGCTGGTACCGGTGGAAGACGAAAAACCGGCGTCGCTGCTCGACTGGCGTCGCTACAGGATCCCGGGCATGGTTGCCGCAGGCGTGCTGGTCGGCGTTGTCGCTGGCGCGATGCTGTTTAGCGGCGGCAAAGATACGCCAGAGCAGGCTGCGCAGGCACCGGCAGAGACGCATCCAACCGAAACCGCCGCGAACACGCCAGACGTGAAGCCAGAAACGGCGAAGGTAAGCGAACCGGCGACGGCACAGCAGACGCCACCGCCTGTCGCGAGCCCTGTTGCGTTGGTCTATATCCGCATCCTCGACGGCGAAACGCTGAAAGTAAACGGCGAGCCAAAAGCGCTGCGCCCGGGAACCAACGGCTATGCATCGCTCAAGCTGCCAGCCGGTGAGGCGAAGATTGAACTGCAGGGCAACGGAAGAACGCGTGGCCAGACGCTGGATATTGCCAAGCCGGGCACCTGGCTGGTGAATCCGTAGGAATATAAACAGGAGATACTATGGAAGTGTACAATCTTCGAAGCCAGAGGCTTCACATCCAAAGGAATGTGAGAAGGTTGTCTCTCCTGTTTATGCGTTTTGAATTTAACCCTAATCTGGAGAGTTGAGTTGAAGCCAACATGTGCCTCCCCATTTTTGTAAATAATAATATCGGGCGTACACAAAACAACCTCGCTCATTTAAATAGCAATCTATGGTATTTCTGGGGAAGCATGGATCTTCTCGCAATGTTACTTTATTGCGTGAATTCAGTTCGCCACGACAGAATTCCATTCATTTCTGATGCAAAAGCGTTTGGTGATTCGTTGCATTATTATGCAGGTGATGGTTTCAGCATTTTGGTCATGCTTTTTTTTGTGCTTGACTTACTTTTATTACTCTCTTTGTTTACTTCGGCCTGGTTATTCTTCAAGCGAAAGATTGGAGCGGTTAAATTTGCCCTTGCTCAGGAATTATTTCGCTTGATTTCATTCAGATGTTCGGTCTCATTGTTCCCTCTTTTATTAAGTATGTTTGATATTTCAAACATCTGGTTGAATGTAGGTTTATTTGTCACATCAGAGTCACTGAAAATCTACTCTCTTGTTTTTTGGATGATCAAGAGGGAAAAGCCCCTTTCTTGAATGACGCTTTATCACAGATGCGAACCCCTTTTCTGCATCGCATAAGCTAGATGGAATAAAGATTATGCTCAACCGAATTACCGTTCAGCTCCCGGTGGAGGGGCTTCTGTTCTGGAAACTGACGGGCCGCGAGGCGATGTCCGAGTCGTTCGCGCTGACGCTGACCGTGCTCGGCACGGACGCGCGCATTGACCGCAGTAAGCTGCTGGGCCAGCCGGTCACGGTGACCATCCCGACGCAGAGCCTGCTGACGTCCCGCTATATTAACGGCAAGATTACCCGCGTGGCGGTCAGCGCCGTTGAGCTGACGGGCACCCGCTATGCGGTGTACCAGCTGACGGTGGAGCCGGACCTGTGGCCGATGAAGCGCGACCGTAACCTGCGTATCTTCCAGGGGCAGACGGTGCCGCAGATTGTGAAAACCCTGCTCGGTGAGCATCAGGTCAACGTTGAGGACAAACTCACCGGCAGCTACCGGGTGTGGGACTACTGCGTGCAGTATCAGGAGTCGAGCCTGGACTTCATCAGCCGCCTGATGGAGCTGGAGGGGATTGCGTATCACTTCCGCCATGAGGCGGACAAGCACACCCTGGTGCTCACCGACGCCGCCACGCAGTACCAGCCGTTCAGCGGCTATGAGGTCATTCCTTACCATCAGACGCCGTCAGGCGGCAGTACGGATGAAGAGGGCATCAGCCAGTGGGCGCTGGAGGACAGCGTGACGCCGGGGATTTACAGCCTCGATGACTATGACTTCCGCAAGCCGAACGCGTGGCTGTTCCAGGCCCAGCAGAACCCGGCGTCGCCGAAGCCGGGCAGCATCGACGTGTACGACTGGCCGGGTCGCTTTGTGGACAAAGGGCACGGGGAGTTCTACGCCCGCATCCGTCAGGAGCGCTGGCAGGTGGAGCATCAGCAGATTCAGGCCACCGCGACGGCGGCGGGGATTGCGCCAGGCCACACCTTCACCTTAACCAACGCGCCGTTCTTCAGCGACAACGGTGAGTATCTGGTCACGGCGGCGGGTTACCACCTCGAAGAGAACCGCTATGCCAGCGGCGAGGGGGAGACCATACACCGGACCGATTTCACGGTCATCCCGTCGGCGGTGGCCTACCGTCCGGCGCAGACCACGGCGTGGCCGCGCACCTACGGCCCGCAGACGGCGAAAGTGGTGGGGCCGAAGGGCGAGAGTATCTGGACGGACAAATACGGCCGGGTGAAGGTGAAGTTCCACTGGGACCGTCTGGCGAAGGGCGATGACACCAGCTCCTGCTGGGTGCGCGTGTCGAGCGCGTGGGCGGGCCAGGGCTACGGCGGGGTGCAGATCCCGCGCGTCGGCGATGAGGTGGTGGTGGACTTTATCAACGGGGACCCGGACCGTCCGATTATCACCGGTCGCGTGTACAACGACGCGAGCATGCCGCCGTGGGCGCTGCCGGCTGCGGCGACGCAGATGGGCTTTATGAGCCGCACGAAAGACGGTTCCGTGGACAATGCCAATGCCCTGCGGTTTGAGGATAAAGCGGGCGCAGAACAGGTATGGATCCAGGCCGAGCGCAATCTGGATATTAACGTCAAAAACGACGAAACACATTCTACTGAAAAAAATCGAACCCAGTTCGTTGGCGAAGATGAAACCTTACGGGTAGCGAAAAATCAGAAATCAGGGATTAAAGGCGATGTGGTATGCCTGACGGGGAACAGTCGAAACGATAAAGTCGTTAATAATTTTATACTTTCCGCAGGAAATACGCTGAGACTGGAATGTGGTGAAAGCGCCATCGAGCTATCAAAAGACGGCAGCGTCCATATCATTGGTAATAATTTTAACTTTACTGCGAAACAGAACGCGCAAATTAATACGCTTTCCGGCGAATTACATTTGAACCCTGATGATGGACAAAATGTCATCGATCCGCCTGGCGCATCCCTTCAGGGTGAAATCCAGCAGGAAGTGGATAGTTTTTTTGTTATTAATGGCAATAAATAAGAGTAACCCGAATGGCTGAATATATTCTTCAGGAAGCATCCCTTGCCTTACCCGATGTATTTAAAGACAGAACCATGAATTTATTTACCCTGAGTGATAACGGAGCCAGCGAGTTTACTTTTGTTGTTTCTCGTGCGAGTGCTAAAAACGAAGATAAAGTCCATGATGCGGCAACACGGCTGGTACGTGAACTGGAAATTACGGTGCCCGACTTTCGTCTCGAATCCTCGCAGATGACCTCTGTTGATGGTCTCCCGGCGGTTGAGCTTTTTTATCAATTCAAAAATGATAATGCGATCATTTTCCAGAGACAGACCGTTATTTTGCTCGGTGACCATCCTGGCGGCCAAAAGATGGTGTGTTATATCGGTACTTGCCCGGGCGAGTTTAGCGATTATTATCATAATCAATATCAGGAAATTATTCGCAGTATTAAGTTCCACAAACCCGCTCAGACTGAAACCCAAGAAATGCTCGCTGCCGACAGCCAGGGGCCATTTTTTGCGCTTGATAGTGAGAGTAAGGTACTCAGTGTCTTTGAAAACATTCAGGAACTGTATGGACACCTTTCGCTTCAGCGGGCGAAAGAGGGGCAGTATTTGCTTTTTGAAAAGCGTGGCAAACCACTCAGTATTGCACCCGTTCCGGACAGCCAACCCCTTCGTTACGCGCTCTGGACGACTTCCCCTGACAAATCACATCACTTGCTTTCACAGCTTTCCGTATGTCGCCAGGTCTCTGGTTCTGACCAACTTAATACACTCGATCGGATACGTGGGTATCTGATGGCACAGCGAGCCGAATAGTTATGTCCGAATGTCTGGCCGCTCGCGTAGATGATGAGATTGCTCATACAGCCTCAAAAGGCTGGATGATCGCAGGATTGGTTGGTGGGGCAATTCTGGGCGCAGCTGCTGTCGTCGTCACCGGAGGGACCGCGCTGGTTGCTGTTTCTGCCGTTGCGGCCGGGGCCTGTGCTGCGGGTGGGTTGGGTGAGCTCCTCGGCAGTATGTCATGGGCTCCACGCCATACTACCGGTACGCTAAAAGAAGGTTCACCCAATGTCTTTATCAACAGCCGAAAGGCTATCCGCGCTCATCTGTCAGCCGGAGAGTGTGACGAACACAGCGGTAGTCTGCAACGGGTTGCCGAAGGTTCGATAAAGGTTTACATCAACAACTTTCCCGCCTCTCGCACTGGCGATAAGCTGACATGCAGCGCTGAGATTAGCCAGGGATCGCGAAATGTTATTATCGGTGGAAGCAAAGTTCAGACCGATGAAATAAGTCCTGAAATCCCGGAATGGGTGAACTGGACGATGCTCGCCGTTGGTGCCGGAGCCATGGCGGTGCTGGCCAGTCCGGCAATCGCACTTCTGAGTACCCTCGGTGCGATGGGCGGTGGGACTATTGGTGGCTACGCGGGTGGAATGCTGTGTGGCGAAGGTAGCGACGGTCAGAAATGGGGGATGCTGATCGGCTCCGTTATCGGCGGCGGGGCTGGCATTAAAGGCGGGGCACGGTTTGATGCGTGGCGGGCTGGTAAATCAATGCCGCGCGTTAGTGCGGAACCTGCTACAGCTTCAGCTTCGCCAAGGATGAGCTTAAGCGAAGCCGTGGGGAAACAACGAGCCGAAAAATGGATTACTCGTGGCAGAGAATTGGCGGATAATCGAGATCCTGCTCTGTCTGCTTTACTCAGTGATGAGCAAGTAGGTGCATTGTATGGTTATACTACCGATCCAGGCTACCAAATGGTAAACCCAGCGTTACGAGGTATGAAACCAATGACTAAAGAAATGGAAGCATTTACTCAACATATAAATGATGGCTTAGACCAGCTTCCTACTTTTAGTGGCGAGACATACCGCGGGATGAACAGCCTACCTTCGCACATATTGGAAGGATATACTCCGGGCAAAACAGTTATCGATCCCGCCTTTCTTAGTACTGATGTTAATCGAGGCTTCAGCGGTCCTATCCAAATGCGTATTGAAGGTTTTTCCGGTAGGAAAATTGACTTCCTTTCAGAGTTCAATGCAACAGAGACTGAAGTGCTGTTTAAGCCGAATACATCGTTTGAGGTTATCAGCAGGTCAGATGAACTTGGGATAACGAATATAGAATTAAAGGAAATACCATGATCGACCTTCATTCCGAAGACTCAGTAATCAATCATTATGCTGATCGCTATCATACATACATGCCAGTTAATGTCCGTAAGGCAATAAGGAGCAACAGTATTGATAATTTGAGTTCTTCACAAGCCTGGGATGCAACTTTACCTTTAATTACGACTGAAGATGTTTCACGTGATAAAGCGCTTGGGGCGTTTGTGGGATTGGCTGTTGGGGACGCCGTCGGCACCACTCTTGAGTTTAAGAAAAGAGACAGTGAACATGTAGCAGATATGATTGGTGGCGGGCCTTTTCAATTAAAACCTGGTGAATGGACAGATGATACGTCCATGGCATTATGTCTGGCAGAGACTTATCTTTCAGAAAACAGAATGCACACCGATGTGCTTAGAAAATATCTCCTGAAATGGTATCTTGACGGAGATAATAGCAGTAATGGTCGGTGCTTCGATATCGGGAATACGACGCGGTTCGCGCTTGAACAGTATATGCGTGTCGGACCTTCCTGGTATGGTAATACAGAGAAACACACTGCTGGTAATGCTGGGGTTATTCGTCAAGCACCTGTGTCTATCTTTCGTCGAAAATCGCTGCGTGCGATTTACTTCGAATCACAGGCTCAGAGTCGAGCAACGCATGGCGCGGTAGAATCAATTAACGCATGCCAATTTCTCGGATTGGTATTGCACTATTTAATCAACGGTTATCAAAAAGAAGAAGCTTTTTCGCCTCATGTTTTCCCACTGTGCGCGCGTGTAATGATCATAAACGCGGGTGAGTATAAGCAAAAAACTCGCGACCAGATTCGTTCAAGTGGTTACGTTATTGATACGCTTGAGGCCGCGATGTGGTCCGTATGGAATACGAATAATTTCCGTGATGCCATTTTACTGGCAGCTAACCTTGCCGATGATGCTGACAGCGTTGCAGCGACGGCGGGACAAATCGCGGGGGCATTATATGGTTATTCCGGTATTCCGCAGGAGTGGAAAAACAAACTCGTACAGCACGAACGTATCGCCAAAATGGCAGGTGAACTGTTCGATAGAGCTCCAGAGGATAATTTCTTATAATTATATTAGTCGTCTGGCACGGGTATTGCACCGTGCCTCTTTCTTTGTCTGTACCTAATGGTTTGTTAGTTAAAAGCGTCCCGGCGTGTAAAAAATTGGACAATACAGACTCTTCGAGAAGAGAACATGTAGTGACCATGGTTTGTGGATAAAGAAAATTATATTGAGTTGGGTTGAATTAATGGCGTCACTGATATAGTCAATCAGCGGTTCGGGCCAATATTACGCCTGGTAGCAAAATCTCTCGCCGCGTTAAGCTGTATCTTGTTGTTTTATGGTATTTGGTTTGGAAAAGAAGTGTGATGCGAAGTGAGATGACGACACGACAATGCCTGGAGAACAACATGTATAAATGTGGTACGTTATGATTCAATGGCTTTTCTTTATTCTCTTTATGATTTGGACACTAGCGCTTATCTGGAATGGAAAAGACTTATTCAGTAAAAAACAATGGTTCCTTGCTGGGTTGATGTTCGTTCTGGTGCTAGTGGTTACGGTTGTTATTGGTTTTACGTTGAAATGGCTCGCTCAGTCAATGTCATTATTCTCCGTCGCAACGGCGAAACACTATTCGATTATCTTTTCCATGTCTTTCCTGTGCGTATGGGGACTAAAAGTTACCGTTGTGCTGCTCTGCACGATCTTTTCCGGGATTACAGGAGGGCACAAAAAATACAATGCTGAAAATTATGAAGCAATATCGTCTATAACACGCGTCGTTGCGCCTTGCCTACTTATCGTTGCTAAAAGCGTAGTTTCCCTGGGGAGCGTCCTTATGTTTTCAGGTTTATGGCTTAAATAAGCACGATTTAAAAAATATCTCAATGAACACCGAGATTAGTCCATAGTGGAATAAAGATTATGCTCAACCGAATTACCGTTCAGCTCCCGGTGGAGGGGCTTCTGTTCTGGAAACTGACGGGCCGCGAGGCGATGTCCGAGTCGTTCGCGCTGACGCTGACCGTGCTCGGCACGGACGCGCGCATTGACCGCAGTAAGCTGCTGGGCCAGCCGGTCACGGTGACCATCCCGACGCAGAGCCTGCTGACGTCCCGCTATATTAACGGCAAGATTACCCGCGTGGCGGTCAGCGCCGTTGAGCTGACGGGCACCCGCTATGCGGTGTACCAGCTGACGGTGGAGCCGGACCTGTGGCCGATGAAGCGCGACCGTAACCTGCGTATCTTCCAGGGGCAGACGGTGCCGCAGATTGTGAAAACCCTGCTCGGTGAGCATCAGGTCAACGTTGAGGACAAACTCACCGGCAGCTACCGGGTGTGGGACTACTGCGTGCAGTATCAGGAGTCGAGCCTGGACTTCATCAGCCGCCTGATGGAGCTGGAGGGGATTGCGTATCACTTCCGCCATGAGGCGGACAAGCACACCCTGGTGCTCACCGACGCCGCCACGCAGTACCAGCCGTTCAGCGGCTATGAGGTCATTCCTTACCATCAGACGCCGTCAGGCGGCAGTACGGATGAAGAGGGCATCAGCCAGTGGGCGCTGGAGGACAGCGTGACGCCGGGGATTTACAGCCTCGATGACTATGACTTCCGCAAGCCGAACGCGTGGCTGTTCCAGGCCCAGCAGAACCCGGCGTCGCCGAAGCCGGGCAGCATCGACGTGTACGACTGGCCGGGTCGCTTTGTGGACAAAGGGCACGGGGAGTTCTACGCCCGCATCCGTCAGGAGCGCTGGCAGGTGGAGCATCAGCAGATTCAGGCCACCGCGACGGCGGCGGGGATTGCGCCAGGCCACACCTTCACCTTAACCAACGCGCCGTTCTTCAGCGACAACGGTGAGTATCTGGTCACGGCGGCGGGTTACCACCTCGAAGAGAACCGCTATGCCAGCGGCGAGGGGGAGACCATACACCGGACCGATTTCACGGTCATCCCGTCGGCGGTGGCCTACCGTCCGGCGCAGACCACGGCGTGGCCGCGCACCTACGGCCCGCAGACGGCGAAAGTGGTGGGGCCGAAGGGCGAGAGTATCTGGACGGACAAATACGGCCGGGTGAAGGTGAAGTTCCACTGGGACCGTCTGGCGAAGGGCGATGACACCAGCTCCTGCTGGGTGCGCGTGTCGAGCGCGTGGGCGGGCCAGGGCTACGGCGGGGTGCAGATCCCGCGCGTCGGCGATGAGGTGGTGGTGGACTTTATCAACGGGGACCCGGACCGTCCGATTATCACCGGTCGCGTGTACAACGACGCGAGCATGCCGCCGTGGGCGCTGCCGGCTGCGGCGACGCAGATGGGCTTTATGAGCCGCACGAAAGACGGTTCCGTGGACAACGCCAACGCCCTGCGGTTTGAGGATAAAGCGGGCGCAGAGCAGGTATGGATCCAGGCCGAGCGTAACATGGACACCAGCGTTAAAAATGATGAAACGCACAGCGTCGGCGGCGAGCGCAGCCATTACGTGAAGAAAAATGAACTGCATCGCGTGGAAGCGAATCAGACTCAGGCCGTGAAAGGTGGCACCGAGATCCTGACGGGGAAAGGCAAGCTGGATGCGGCGGTGGAGCAGTATGTTATCGCTTCTGGGACGAAGCTGCGGCTGGTCTCAGGGGAAAGCGCCATTGAGCTGAATGCTAACGGCAAGATTAACCTCATCGGCAAAGAGTTTAACTTCTTCGTGGAAGGGGATGGGTATATCACCACGGGCGGTAAGCTGCACCTGAATACCTCTGGCACCAAGCCGGGCACGACGGCACCGGGGGCGGGACATAAAGGGGATATTGATGCGGCGGTGCAGGCGAAATTTACGGCCAAAGATGAGTAAAGCAGGTGGGGTGCTTATTGCGTTACTAACGACGGGAATGGCTGGAGGAGACGCGCAGAAAAATGATCTCTGGATGTTTATTTCCGGGATGAGTGCATCGCTTAAGACGTTATCCGTTACAACCCTTAGTAACGCGCCGTTACCGTTTAAGATGACCAGGCAAAATGAATATATCAATTTCTACAATGCCGACGATATCAAACTCGCTGATGGAACGAACATAACCGCAATTGAGTTACGTTTAAGCAAAGATAACGACGGCATGGCGCCTTTACTGAATTTTTCACCCTCCTCAGGTCAATGCATAACGCTGGATACCGTTAAAAAGCATTATCCGCAGCTGACGTTAACTGATTATCCACGAGGCCGATCGGAGAACGAAGTGACCAGCTATACAGCCCGAAAAGATATGAATGGACAAAAGGTGAGCTTCAGTTTCACCGTGAAAAATCCTCACTGTCTGGGTTCAGTCGTCATTAGCGCAGACTAAGAAATACTGCACTCATGTCCTGGCGGTTTCTTCAGGGTGATAATTGCAATACACATTCAATAAATGACGATTAACGTGAAAAAACACACGCCGATATTTCTTTGTTCCATCCTGATGTTTACCTGTCTCGGCAGCAATGTGGTTTTGGCTCATGTAATGCCTCCCGTTCTGACAAAAAGGGATTTTTCTGTGCAGATCAAAGACCAGCCTGTCGCATTGGGCGACCGATGGTCTCCTGATAGTGCCGGTAAAATTGATGTGCCGTTGGAAGGCAACTTTGTCGGTGAGGTTCCTTTTGACGGAACAAACTATAAATTCTACCAGCATCAAAGGGCTGGGTTAGAAATATTCAGTTCCAATCTCTGGTGGGATAAAGCTGAACGAAGCGTTGATGATTATATCGTGTCGCAGATTACGCTGACTGCCGAAGACTTCGCAACGCCGCGTGGTGTCCATGTGGGTTCAACGAGAAAGGAACTGAACAGCGCATACGGTACCGGTCAGGTCGACAATGATGCGGGGGAGCAGTGGATTACCTACGAATTGGATAAAAAACTGCTCTCTTTTGAGATAAAAGACGACAACGTTATAAAAATAACGATGAATTACAACAATGATTCTCAAGAATAATTTATGACCAAAAAATATGTTGCAGTCGTATTGTTCACGGCTTTATTGACAGGCATCGTTGAAACGTCATCGGCACTTGAATTATCGCAATACAATAAGCTCGATACGGTAAGTCGCATCCTTAACGACAGTGAAGTGACAGACAATCTCAGGACGCTGTTGGGAAATCATTACCAAACCTTTATTGATAACTTTGATGTCTTTGGCGAACCGCACACCACCACAGGTGGCGGATTGTTTGTTGAAGGCTGGCTAAAAGATCTTTATCTGGAGAACGCGTCAGCGCTGGTTATCAATCCTGACGGCAAAATCTTTGCAGCCTGGGTGGTTCCGGAGTCGGACGTAATCCATTACCAATCCTCTGATAATAGCCCGGGTATTAATGCTGACATACAGCAATGGGCCGCCAGGTTCAATACGATGCAGTTTGCAACGAACAGCCAATCGAGACCTGCCTTTGACGGGGTTTGGACAGGCGGGGTTGGCAACGACTCGACGTTAACCCTGCAGTTAGCTGAATCAGGCAACCGTATCACCGGGTCTTATTGCTATATCTCCCAGAGAGGGAATCGCATCGACTGCCCGGAAGAAGATGAGCGAAATCTTAGCGGTACGATTGCGGGAAACCGTGCGAACGTAGAGTTCAACTCATCGTTTGGCGGCGCAGGCGGACGGGCTGTTCTGGAAATAAAGGGGAGTGAAATGGAATGGCGTCTGGTAACGCCTCCACAAAAAGGAAATGATTATACTCCGCTGCGTTATACGTTACGTAAAGCCGCTTCGGTTCATCACGCTGAAACCAGAAAACTGGACACCGAAAAGTTCACTATCTCTCTGATAAACAAGTGCGGGCGTTTCGAGGGTGAATGTGACCAGATGGTTTATCTCGGTGTGCGCAAAAGCGATAACAGTACGATCTCCTTAAAGGGAAAAACGTTACACGACCCCGCAGGTAAAATAATCGGCTCAACGTACAAGAATGGCGAGATCGCTTATACCGTGACGTATGCACCCGTGAAATTGCTTGTCAGCAAAGGCAGCCATGTTTTAGTCGAACAATCAGGTCAATGGCGTAAATAATAAAACAGCCAGCCAAAGGGCCAACATGGATTGGCCTTCTTGTTTCTCTCAATATTAATCATCCCGAGTTCACTTATGAAATACACCCTCCAGGAAGGTTCATTTTCCCTTTTTCCTGCTGCCTGGCAGGATAACAGCATGAACATCATTCGCGATGACGAAAGCGGGCTGTCCGTGGTGGTCAGCCGCGGCGTGATTCCCGATGGCAGCGACTACGAACAAGAGTTTCACCGCCAGTGGGATGTGCTGCGTCCTCAGATGGGTGAGATTGCCCAGAGCGAATTTAGGAACGTAAACGCCGGGCCTGACGGAAAAATTAACGGGCTGGAAGTTGAGACCACGTTTGACCGTAACGGGCAACGCCTGTGGCAAAAACAGCTGGCCGTGCAGACGCCGGGCAAACCGGTATTGATGATTTTTACCCTCTCGGCATTAAGAGCTTTTACCGAAGAGGACGAGGTGCGCTGGAGCGCGCTTAAGCAGAGTCTGACGCTAAACGACAACCGGAATGTGTAAGGCATGAGCGATAACAACGCGGCCCGTAAGGGCGACGAGATTATTCACTCCAGCATTTTTGCTGACATCACCAGCATCGTAGCGGAAGGTGCCGCCTACGCGGTGATCGGCGCGGCGGTGGGCGCAGCAGCAACCGTAGCGGCGCCATTGCTGGGGGCCGGGGCGGCCGCAGCGGGCGTGGCGGCGATTGGATCCAGCTGTCTGTTAAGCGGGATTATCGGTGGCGTGCTGGCGAACGTGGCGGGGATCACCGACGATATCAGCAACGCTGCGGAAGGGTTAGGCAATGCGCTTTTCCCGCCGTCGCCTGCGGGTAAAATTACCACCGGTTCGAACAACGTACTGACCAACGCAATCCCCGCCGCCCGCGCGGCAGGGACGTTGACGCCCGCCGATACACCGTCCCCTGAGCCACAGTCGCCGGGCAGCTTTGCCGATTACGCGGGCATGCTGCTTTCCGCCGCCGGACAGTTTGGCAGCGAAATGTGGCAGCCGAGCGTGGCCTCTGCCGCCGCGGGAACCTCGCCGCTGGAAGAGGACAAGGTGGCGTGTGAAAAGCACTCCGGGCCGCAGTATCTGGCGGAAGGTTCTAAAAGCGTCTTCATCAATGGTCAGCCTGCTGTGCGTGCGAAAGATCGCACCACCTGCGAAGGCACCGTTTCCGACGACGTCTCCCCGAACGTGATCATCGGCGGGGACACACTCACGGTCCGCGATATCAAAAGCGGTAAAACGCCGGGTCTGGCGCTGGGGATGATTGCGCTCTCCCTGCTGCGCGGGCGTCCGGGCAAGATCCTGAAAAACATGCCCTGCGCGCTGGCCGCAGCCGGCGGCGGGATGCTGGCGGATATGGCGGTCAACGCCGTGTTTGGCTCCTCGCACCCGGTCCACGCCGCCACTGGCGTGAAGGTGCTGAACGACGACGATGAGCTCGACTTCTCGCTGCCGGGGCGCTTCCCGCTTCGCTGGCAGCGCAGCTACAACAGCCTGACCACCCGCGAAGGGCTGTTTGGTCTGGGCTGGGCAACGACCTTTGACAGCTATCTCACGCTGGAAGATAACAATGCGACCTGGTTCGATGAAACAGGGCGCGAGCTGAGCTTTGAACTGCCGCCTGTCGACCGCGCGTTTTACAGCATCAGCGAAGGCATCATTATCCGCCGCAATGAGAACGGCGACGTGGCGATTGCCGACGATGACGGTGCGGTGTGGCGTCTGTATAAACCGACACGGGCGAATCCCTCCATCCTGCGTCTGGTCTCCCTCAGCGACGAATACGACAACGCGTTGCTGACGGAGTGGGACGAGCACGGCAGGCTGGTTGGTCTTCACGACGAGCCGCGGGCGATAGACGTCACCCTGCGCTATGAAGATGAACGATTCCCCCATCGCGTGACCGCTGTCAGCCATTTCGACGGCAACCAAACCTGGCCGCTGATGCAGTGGGGCTACGATGCGCGCGGCCAGCTGGCGAGCGCGACGGACGCCTCCGGCGTGGTGACGCGTGAATACCGTTACAACGACCACGGCCTGATGGTCTGGCACCGGATGCCGGGCGGGCTGGAGAGCGAATACCGCTGGCAAAAATTCGACCACTGGCGCGTGGTGGAAAACCGCACCAGCACCGGCGACGGCTGCCGCTTTAGCTATGATTTAGCCGCCGGGCTGACGACCGTCGAGCACTACGATGGTCAGACGCGCCGCCACTACTGGAACGCGCAAAATCTGATTGTCCGCTACGTAGACGAGCGCGGTGAAAACTGGCGCTACGAGTGGGATGATAACGAGCTTCTCACGCGTCGCATCGATCCGCTCGGCAACGCCGTCACCTTCGTCTACGACGAGATGGGCAACCGGGTGCAGGAGACCGATGCCGACGGCAATACCCGCACCACCACCTGGCTGGAGCACCGCGCGCTTCCCGCGGCCATTATCGAAGCCGACGGCAGCGCCACCCGGTTCTGGTACGACGAACATCACGGGCTGAAGCGGGTGGTGGACCCGATGGGGCAGACGACGCAGCTGCGCCGGGACGAGTTTGGCCAGGTCGTTGAAGAGGTCGATGCCGCTGGCAACAGCCGCTACCAGGAGTACAACGAGGCCGGGCAGATTGTCCGTTCGACGGACTGTTCCGGGCGTATTACCCGCTATCGCTATCATCCGCTGGGCTGGCTGGTGGCTGAGACTGGCGCCGACGGTGAAGAGACGCGCTACCGCTACGACGCCGCAGGGCGTCCGGTGCAGCTCGATCGCCCGGAAGGCTGGACGGAATCGCTCAAATGGAACGAACGTGGCCTGCCGGTGAAGCATGCGGGCGCTGACGGGAAAGAAAGTGAGTTCAGATACGACGAGGCGGGGCGCTTAATCGCCACCCGTAATACGCAGGGTGAAGAAGTGCGGCGCCGCTGGGACAGCCGCGGGCGTCTGATTGCCCTGGAAAACGAGAACGGCGAAGCGTATCAGTTCCGCTGGGGGCCAGACTCGCTGCTGCTGGAAGAGGTGGGGCTCGATGGCGTAGCCTCGCACTATCGCTATGATGCCTGCGGGCGCACGATTGCGCGCACCTTTGCCGCCGGTCATCCGGAGGCTATCACCCACGCCTTCGCCTGGAGCGCGAGCGGCCAGCTGGTCGCCCGCACCACACCGGAAGGGCAGACCCGCTACCATTACACGCCGTCCGGGCTATTAAGCCGGATTGGTCTGCATCCTGCGCTTTCACCCGACGCGTGGACCACCGAGGCAGAGCAGGAGCTTGCCTTTGAGTATGACGCGCTCGGTCGCGTGACGCGCGAAGCGGGCGAGCACGGTGAGCTGGCGTGGGAGTATGACGCGCTGGGCAACCGCACCTCCGTCACGCTGCCCGATGGTCGCGAGCTGAAGCAGTTCTACTACGGCAGCGGGCATTTGCTCAGCATTGCTCTCGATAAGCTGTCGGTCTCCGATTTTACTCGCGACGAACTCCACCGTGAGACCAGCCGCACCCAGGGGCTGTTGACCACCCGCAGCGAGTACGACCGCCTCGGCCGACTGCACCGCCGGGACGTCTTTACCGGCAATGCGCAACGCCCGTCGCCGCGCCGCTGGTCCCGCCGCTGGGATTACGACTACCGCAATAATCTGGTGCGCGAAGAGCGGGACGATAACCCGTTCAGCTGGTACCGCTGGCAGTACGACAGCGCCGGGCGCCTGCTCGTTCAGGACGGCACGCTGCCTGGCCAGGAGCAGTGGCGCTGGGATGCAGCCGGTAACCCGCTCGAAGGATCTGCTGAGAAGGTCACACACAACCGCCTGACGCAGTTGAACGGCATTCGCTGGCGTTATGACATCCACGGCCGCACCGTGGAGAAGGATAACGGCCAGACCCGCTGGCACTACCGCTACGACGGCGAACATCGCCTGACGGAAGTCATCAGCCAGCCGCGGGATCGCAACAAACCGCAGACGCAGGTCAGCTTCCGCTACGATCCGCTCGGTCGCCGCATCAGCAAAACGCGCCGCCAGATGCTGGGCGGACAGCCAACCGGCAAGCCGGTCACCACCCGGTTTGTCTGGGAAGGGTTCCGGCTGCTGCAGGAAGTGCACGGGGATGTGCCGCTGACCTACGTTTACAGCGATCAGGACAGTTACGACCCGCTGGCGCGTATTGACGGCGTTGATGCTCCGGAGATTTTCTGGTTCCACTGCCAGCCGAACGGCACGCCGGAGCGGATGACGGATATCGAAGGGCAGGTGCGCTGGGAAGGGGTAAACAGCGCCTGGGGCAAGCTGCTGCGGGAAAGCGAGACGCAGGTATCAGGATATTCTCAGAACCTGCGCATGCAGGGGCAATACCTGGACCGTGAGACAGGGCTGCACTACAATCTGTTCCGGTATTACGACCCGGACTGCGGGCGGTTTACGCAGCAGGACCCGATAGGGCTGGCGGGGGGGATAAATCTTTACCAGTATGCGCCGAATGCGCTGGGGTGGATCGATCCGTGGGGGTTGAGTTGCCGTAAAAAATTTATGGGAAGGACCCCGGGAAAAAATAGTAAGACTGGACGTGAAGTAATCGCACGAATGCGAGGAGAAGGACGTATTCGTGGTACGGGCGATAGGATGCAATTTAAAAGCTCAACTGATGGTAAATGGTACCGTATTCAGGATGCGGACATGGCTCATTTAACGGATGCAGTTAAATACTGGAATCAGAAGGGTGGCTACTATGGGCCTAAATCTCGTGAGGTCAGAGCCTTTATGAGAGATTCCAGAAATTATGAGCTTGAATATTATGGCCACAACCGGTCTCAGGGAGCTCTGCTACCTGATAGATATAAAGATTCCGCCGATTTTATTGGCCCACAGGAAAAATCCCAATATTTCCAATGAAGGAGCATTGTTCCATGAAAGACCTTGAAGACCCAAAAATTGAATCCGAAATTAACTCCTTTGTTGAAAAAGGAAACGAGTTTCACGATGAAAAAAAATACGCCGAGGCTTTAGAGCAATACCAAAAAGCTTGGAAAGCTCTCCCTGAGCCAAAGCTTGAATGGGAGCTCGCTAACTGGATCTCTGCATGCATGTACAGCGCATATTTTGATCTCGCGGATTACGTTGAGGCAAAGAAATGGGGAGAGATGACATTACGGACACGTGGATCGGATATAGACACTGCACCATTAATCGACCTGGGTATGGTCTGTTACGAGCTTAATCAATTCGATGAAGCGTATAAATATTTTAACGATGCTTATAATTACGGCAAAGAACGAGCATTTCAGGATAGACCTAAAAAATACCTTGAGTTCTATCTGCGCAAGAGGGCTTAAGTTCGTTAACTTAAAAAAAATCCACGCCAAAGCGTGGATTTTTTTCATTCAAAACAAATCAGACGTTAAACAAGAAGTTCATCACATCGCCATCTTTAACGATGTAATCTTTCCCTTCTGCACGCATCTTGCCTGCTTCTTTCGCGCCTTGCTCACCCTTGTAGGTGATGAAGTCTTCAAACGCGATAGTCTGCGCACGAATAAAGCCTTTCTCGAAGTCGGTATGGATCTTACCAGCAGCCTGAGGCGCAGTCGCACCCACAGGGATGGTCCACGCACGCACTTCCTTCACGCCAGCGGTGAAGTAGGTCTGCAGGTTCAGCAGCTCATAGCCCGCGCGGATCACGCGGTTCAGGCCCGGCTCTTCCAGACCCAGCTCGGCCATGAACTCTTCACGGTCGGCGTCGTCCAGCTCGGCGATGTCGGATTCAACGGCCGCGCAAACCGCCACAACCACAGAACCTTCCGCCGCGGCAATTTCACGCACTTTGTCCAGGTACGGGTTGTTCTCGAAACCGTCTTCGTTAACGTTGGCGATGTACATGGTTGGCTTCAGGGTCAGGAAGCTCAGGTATTTGATCGCCGCTTTGTCTTCGTCAGTCAGGTTTTTCAGCGCGCGCAGCATGCCGGCGTTTTCCAGCTGTGGCAGGCATTTTTCCAGCGCAGCCAGTTCCGCTTTCGCGTCCTTGTCGCCGCCTTTGGCTTTCTTCTGCACGCGGTGAATCGCGCGTTCGCAGGTGTCGAGGTCAGAGAGCGCCAGCTCGGTGTTGATAACGTCGATGTCGTCAGCCGGATCCACTTTGTTGTTAACGTGGATGATGTTGTCGTTCTCGAAGCAGCGCACAACGTGGCCGATCGCTTCGGTTTCACGAATGTTGGTCAGGAACTGGTTACCCAGACCTTCGCCTTTGGATGCGCCTTTTACCAGGCCCGCGATGTCCACGAATTCCATGGTGGTTGGCAGAATGCGCTGCGGCTTCACGATTTCCGCGAGCTGGTCCAGACGCGGATCAGGCATTGGCACAACGCCGGTGTTAGGTTCGATGGTACAGAACGGGAAGTTCGCCGCTTCGATACCCGCTTTGGTAAGCGCGTTAAACAGGGTGGATTTGCCCACGTTTGGCAGACCGACGATACCGCATTTGAATCCCATTTCTAAATCACCTTAATATCTTGATAATCAATCCGTTAACGATAACCGATTGATGAAAAGTAAATAACTACGCCTATTATACACGTAACCCGCATGACGCGCGGTAAAAAAGCCGTATCGGGCGGATTATTGCGCTTTAAAAGCGTGTAAGCGGTTTGTCGCTTTGGTTAAGCCGTCTTTCAGCCAGATTTCCGTGCAGCGTGCCGCCTCGTCTACCGCCTCGTCAATCAGTTTCTGCTCAGAAACCGGTGGCTTACCGAGCACGAAACCGACAACTTTGTTTTTATCGCCAGGATGGCCGATTCCCACGCGCAAACGGTGGAAATTCGGGTTATTGCCCAGCTTGCTGATGATGTCTTTAAGGCCGTTGTGGCCGCCGTGCCCGCCGCCCAGCTTGAATTTTGCCACGCCGGGGGGAAGATCCAGCTCATCGTGGGCGACCAGAATTTCATCCGGATTAATGCGATAAAACGTTGCCATTGCCGCCACGGCTTTACCGCTCAGGTTCATAAAGGTGGTTGGCACCAATAAACGAACATCCGCGCCTGCAAGGTTGATACGTGAGGTATACCCGAAGAATTTAGGTTCTTCACGCAGGGGAGCACGTAACCGCTCGGCCAGCAGATCGACGTACCATGCCCCGGCATTGTGGCGGGTAGCCGCATATTCTGCGCCCGGGTTGGCGAGGCCGACAATCAGTTTAATCGTCACGATTCAATTCCTAATGGGTTCCAGATCTGGCGCGTAGTTTACTGTCTGGCGCGCCGCTTGACAAAATTCTGCGATCGTCGCAGCGAAATACGAATAATTACTTATCTGAACAATTAGAATTTCAAGCTGTTCAACGTGTTATTTGTAAACTTTTGTTTGGGAGTTATCTGTAATTGTGATCATTCACGCAACTCATAAAAGGGGCGTTGTCTATACTTTACACACAAGGATTAGGGGCTTTTCCCCTGACAACCCAAAGTTCCGGAGGTGACACATGAAACGCAAAAACGCTTCGTTACTCGGTAACGTGCTGATGGGGTTGGGGCTGTTCGTGATGGTAGCCGGCGTGGGTTATTCAATTTTAAACCAACTGCCGCAGCTTGATCTCCCGCAATACTTTGCGCATGGCGCGATATTGAGCATCTTCATTGGTGCAGTGTTGTGGCTGGCGGGAGCACGCGTGAGCGGCCATGAGGAAGTGTGTGACAAATACTGGTGGGTGCGCCACTACGACAAACGCTGTCGTCGCGATCAGCATAAGCACAGCTGACGCTACGTTAAAGAATACCGAAACGGCTCCTCAGGGAGTCGTTTTTTTTTGCATCAAGGGTTGACCCTCACGTAACGTAAGGCTCCAGAGTAGCGGCACTGGCAAAGTAAAAGGAGCAGTTATGTTGATTCAGGTGGGTGAGCTGGCGAAACGGGCCGGGATCACCGTACGCACATTGCATCACTATGAGCAAACAGGGTTGTTGCTGCCTTCTGCCAGAAGCGCAGCAGGTTACCGGCTCTACAACCTGGCGGATGTTCAGCGTCTGCATATGATCCAGGCGCTGGCAAAAGCGGGGCTGGAACTTGCTGAAATCAGGGATTTCCTGGAACAGGAGTCGCTGTCGTTAACCGAGTTACTCGATGCGCAAATCACGCTGCTGGATAAACAGCTGCGCAGCATACATACGCTGCGCGACCGGCTGGTCGAACTGCGCACCGGGCTGCTCAACGATGCGACGCCGGATCTGGAATCCTGGCTACAGACTCTGGAGTTAATGAATATGTACGATCGCTGGTTTAGCAAAGAAGAGTTACAGCAGCTGCCGTTTGCGGTGCAGAAGGATGCGCTGGCGGCCATCTGGTCAGGGCTGGTTGCGGAGGCAAACACGCTGTTGAAACAGCACATACCCGTCACGGACCCGCGGGCGATAGCCCTGGCGACGCGCTGGATGGAACGCCTGGAGCAGGACACGGCGGGCAAGCCGGAGTTTCTCACCCGGCTGAACGAGATGCACAGCGTGGAGCCACAGATGCAGGTGCAGACCGGCATCACGCCGGAAATGACCGATTACATTACGCGGGCGTTCGCCGAGTCGAAGCTGATTATCTGGGAAAAATATCTTTCCGCCGAGGAGATGGCCTTTACCCGGAAGCACTACTTTGACCGCATGATGGAGTGGCCGCCGCTGGTGGCAAAACTGCATCAGGCGCAGCGGGAGAATATCGATCCTGCCTCGGAGGAGGCGCAAAAGCTGGCTGAAAACTGGCTGGCGTTATTCCAGTCGTACGCGGGCACCCGTCCGGAGACCCAGCAAAAGTTTCGCACGGCCATGCAGCAGGAGCCGCATCTGATGAAGGGAACATGGATGACGCCTGCCGTGCTTGGGTGGCTTCAGCAGGCGATTGGGGTGATGATGCAGAGACGTTCCTCTGCATCAGGCAATTCACAGATCCGCTAACGCGGCTTCGCGGTTAGGATAAAAGGCAAGGCGGCCAGGGATCGGCTGCACGCCCGCGCGCGCCATGGTGCGCAGGGGCTGGAATTCGAGGTTACTCACCCGCAGCTCGCAGCCTTCCGGCAGACGTTTCACAAAGCGCTGGAAGGCGTCCAGTCCGCCCGCATCCAGCACCGGCACGGCATCCCATTTCAGCACCACAATCCGCTTGCCCGCGATGCGGGATTCCAGATCGCTGAACAGACCTTCCGCCGCGGCGAAGAACAGCGGGCCAATCACGCGCAGAACCAGCACATCGTCAGGGACCTCTACGTTGACCGGGGAGAGGCGCGTCATCTGCGCGATACGGCGCATAAACAGCAGGGACGCCAGCACGATCCCGACGCTGATGGCGATGACCATATCGAACAGCACGGTCAGCGACATACAGATCAGCATCACAATGATGTCGTCTTTCGGCGCACGACGCAGCAGGTTCACCACCTTGTGCGCCTCACTCATGTTCCAGGCCACCATCAGTAGCAGGGCGGCCATGGCGGAAAGCGGTAGCCAGGAGAGCAGCGGGGCGAGGATCAGCAGGGCGAGGATCACCAGTACAGAATGAATAACTGCTGAAACGGGTGACGTTGCCCCCGCGCGCACGTTAGCTGCGGAACGGGCGATGGCTGCCGTTGCGGTAATACCACCAAAGAACGGCGCGACGAGGTTCCCCAATCCCTGACCGACCAGTTCGCTGTTAGCTTTGTGCTTGGTGCCGGTCATCCCATCCAGAACGACGGCGCAGAGCAGGGATTCAATCGCCCCCAGCATCGCCATCGAGAACGCGGCGGGAAGCAGGGCGCGCAGGGAGTCCCAGCTTAAGGTAAAGCTGGATCCGGGCATATCCCACGGCAGCACCAGCTGCGGCAACAGTTGCGGAATGCCGCTGCCCTGTGACCCGTCCGCCAGAACATAGTGGAACTGTGAGCCGATAGTCGCGACATGACCACCGAACATATTGACGATAGCCATCACCGCGCAGCCCAGCAGCAGCGCGGGCAGATGGCCCGGCAGTCGAATGCCCAGACGAGGCCAGACGATCAGCGTGCCCAGCGTCACCATCCCGATGGCGGCGTCGCCGAGGTTCGCAGTCGGCAGCGCCATAAACAGCGCGCCCACTTTTTGCAGATAGTGTTCAGGGACGTGAGCCATTTGCAGGCCGAGGAAATCCTTGATCTGCATGGTTCCGATGGTGATCCCAATCCCCGAGGTGAACCCCAGCGTGACGGAAAGGGGAATGTACTCAATCAGCCGCCCAAAGCGGGCCAGACCAAACAGAATCAAAAAGACCCCGGACATCAGGGTGGCGACCAGCAGGCCTGCCAGACCAAACTGCTGTGAAACCGGGTAGAGGATCACCACAAAGGCGGCAGTCGGGCCGGAGACGCTGAAGCGCGAGCCGCCGGTCAGAGCGATGACGATCCCGGCCACGGCTGAGGTGTACAGGCCGTACTGCGGCGCAACGCCGCTGCCAATCGCCAGCGCCATCGCCAGCGGGATGGCAATAATGCCGACGGTGATCCCGGCAATCAGGTCACGCACAAAGCGTGAGGAGGTGTACTTCTCTTTCCAGCAGGCGTCGATGAGGGCGCGAAAGGGCAGAACATGTGAGGAGGCTACGTTTTTCACAATTATCTATCATCCGTATGCGCATCATCTGTCATATGAATGGCAGGTGAAGGAGGCATTAATCATACAAATAAAACCCAGAGACAAAAAAACCCGCCGCAGCGGGTTTTTTAGCCGTGCTCGATCAGTGTTCGAACATTGCAGAGATGGATTCTTCGTTGCTGATACGACGAATCGCTTCGGCCAGCATCCCGGACAGGGTCAGGGTACGCACGTTTGGCAGTGCCTTGATCTCGTCGCTCAGTGGGATGGTATCGCATACCACAACTTCGTCAATCACGGAGTTGCGCAGGTTGTTTACGGCATTGCCGGAGAAGATCGGGTGGGTCGCGTAAGCGAATACGCGCTTGGCACCACGCTCTTTCAGCGCTTCAGCCGCTTTACACAGCGTACCGCCGGTATCGATCATGTCGTCAACCAGCACGCAGTCGCGGCCAGCCACGTCACCGATGATGTGCATCACCTGAGAAACGTTAGCGCGCGGACGACGTTTGTCGATGATCGCCATGTCGGTATCGTTCAGCAGCTTAGCGATAGCACGGGCACGTACCACGCCGCCGATGTCCGGAGAAACCACGATTGGGTTATCCAGGTTCAGCTGCAGCATGTCTTCCAGCAGGATTGGGCTGCCGAATACGTTATCAACAGGGACGTCGAAGAAGCCCTGGATCTGCTCTGCGTGCAGGTCAACGGTCAGTACGCGGTCAACGCCAACGCTGGACAGGAAGTCAGCGACAACTTTCGCGGTAATTGGCACACGCGCGGAACGGACGCGACGGTCCTGGCGGGCATAGCCGAAGTAAGGGATTACAGCAGTGATACGGCCTGCGGAAGCGCGACGCAGGGCGTCGACCATAACAACCAGTTCCATCAGGTTGTCGTTCGTTGGAGCACAGGTGGACTGGATGATGAAAATATCACCACCGCGTACATTTTCGTTGATTTGTACGCTGACTTCGCCGTCGCTAAAGCGACCTACGGCGGCGTCGCCGAGGGAAGTGTACAGGCGGTTGGCAATACGTTGTGCTAGTTCCGGGGTGGCGTTACCAGCAAAAAGCTTCATATCAGGCACGAGAAGAACCTCAGGCATGCGTCCAGTGGTGGATAGCGTTCGCCGTAAACTGTGCGGGCCAGGCAAAGGCTATCCAGGCGGTGTATTAAAGAGCGCGATGCAACGTCTGGAACAGGGTGACGTTGTCACCGAAACTCAGTCTGCGCCAGAATGGCCTGCTGTAGGGGGGAAATGTTCATCCCACGCGCTACAAAACCATGCAGCCAAACCGGCGCTTGCTCAAGCACCTGACGAGCGGCGGATTCGGTGTCAAATTCAGCAAAGACACAGGCCCCTGTACCAGTCAGGCGCGACGGCGCGTATTCTAACAGCCAGGAAAGCACCGCATCAACCTCGCGAAAACGTTTTCTTGCGATATCCTCGCAATCGTTGCTGAATTCACAATTTAATAACGTTTCTATTGACCGAATCGGGGTATTTCTTTTCAGGTCAGGATCTTTAAAGATGACCGGGGTCGGAATGCTCACGCCGGGGTGAGCAACCAGATACCATTTTTCCGGCGGGTTGACCGGGGAGAGGATTTCCCCCACGCCCTCGGCAAAGGCCGCATGACCGCGAACAAACACCGGAACATCCGCGCCCAGCGTCAAGCCCAGGTCTGCCAATTCGTCCTGCGACAGCCCGCAGCCCCAGAGGTGGTTCAGGGCAACCAGCACCGTGGCGGCGTTAGATGAGCCGCCGCCCAGACCGCCGCCCATCGGCAGACGTTTCTCGATACGAATATCCGCACCGCTTCCCGCAGGCAGGCGACCCGATTCCGCTGCGGCGTTCATCAGCAGACGCGCGGCGCGCACAATCAGGTTGTCCTCATGCGCCACGCCGTCGACCGGCGTCAGGAGGCAAATCTGACCGTCCTGGCGCAGTTCAATGGAGATCGTGTCGCCATAGTCAATAAACTGAAACAGCGTCTGCAGGGTGTGATAGCCGTCAGCGCGCTGGCCGGTAATGTATAAAAACAGATTCAGTTTTGCCGGAGAGGGCCAGTGGGTCATCATTTAACGATCCAGTTGTCCATTTTCAGCTTGATGCGCTGGCTGCCCTGGGTGAGTTCCATATTCGATGGCAGCGACGGTTTACTCTTGCTGTCATAGTCGCTGTACACCACTTTCCAGGTTTTGCCATTCTGGGTGTAGTTCACCTGGCTCAGACGATATTGATCGTCCAGGGTATAGTCGGTGGCGTCACCCGGCAGGCCGAGGATCCACTGGCGCAGACTGTTCAGCGGGATAGGCATTCCGGTCAGCTTGCCAATCATCTCTTCGGCATCGGTTGCGGTGTAGTGCTGGCCTTTGTTATCGGTGATCTGCGCTTCGCCCGGTTTCGCGATAAGCTCCAGCTCGGTGCTGCCCAGCGGGTTCAGCAGCAGCAGGCGATAGTTGTCCTGACCCGTTTGTTGCCAGAAGAAGCGTGCATACACTTTTTGCTCATCCGAGAGATAAGCAAACGCGCCGCGGGTCTGGTACTGGTTCAAATTACGGACGTCCTGCTGGTGCTGACGCCACTGTGGCGAGTCAGGGCTTTTGCCCGGGCCTTTTGGTTGAGTGACAGTACACGCGGTCAGAACCAGTGCCGCCAGGGGCAGCAGGCGAATCAGTCGGGTCATAATGAGGACAAATCCTTGAGATACGTTGCAGTTATAACTGTTAATGCTAGCGTCGAAGGGGGCTACCGTCTACGTTCAAATTATCTCAAAGCGTTGTGTAACCTATTACTCCGAAAGGGGGCTGTCTCTTTTATTGATCTCGCGCATCCTGTATGATGCGTTCTGCTAACCTTATTAACGCTGGTACTACTCCCGCTCAACATGACCCTATTAGCACTCGGTATCAACCACAAAACGGCCCCGGTTTCGCTGCGAGAACGCGTAACGTTTTCGCCAGATACGCTCGACCTGGCGCTGGACAGCCTGCTTGCACAGCCTATGGTGCAGGGTGGCGTGGTGCTCTCGACGTGCAACCGTACCGAGCTCTATTTAAGCGTGGAAGAGCAGGATAACCTGCACGAAGCGCTGATCCGCTGGTTATGCGACTACCACAATCTCAATGAAGACGAGCTGCGCAACAGCCTGTACTGGCATCAGGACAACGATGCCGTCAGCCATCTGATGCGCGTGGCCAGCGGGCTGGATTCGCTGGTGCTCGGCGAACCGCAAATTCTGGGTCAGGTGAAAAAAGCCTTTGCGGATTCGCAAAAAGGGCATCTGAAGGCCAGCGAGCTGGAGCGCATGTTCCAGAAGTCATTCTCCGTGGCGAAGCGTGTGCGAACCGAAACCGACATTGGTGCCAGTGCGGTTTCCGTTGCTTTCGCGGCCTGCACCCTTGCGCGCCAAATCTTTGAATCCCTCTCTACCGTCACCGTGATGCTGGTGGGCGCGGGCGAAACCATCGAACTTGTGGCGCGCCATCTGCGCGAGCATAAAGTGAAAAAGATGATTATCGCTAACCGCACTCGCGAACGCGCGCAGGTGCTGGCGGATGAAGTGGGCGCAGAGGTGGTTGCCCTGAGCGACATCGATGAACGTCTGAAAGAGGCGGACATTATTATCAGCTCGACCGCCAGTCCGCTGCCGATTATCGGCAAAGGGATGGTGGAGCGTGCGCTGAAGTCCCGTCGTAATCAGCCGATGCTGCTGGTGGATATTGCCGTCCCGCGCGATGTTGAGCCGGAAGTGGGCAAGCTGCCTAACGCCTACCTCTACAGCGTGGATGACCTGCAAAGCATCATTTCGCACAACCTCGCCCAGCGTAAAGCGGCGGCGGTGCAGGCGGAAACCATTGTTGAGCAGGAAACCAGTGAGTTTATGGCCTGGCTGCGCGCGCAAAGCGTCAGCGAGACCATCCGCGAGTATCGCGGACAGGCGGAGCAGGTGCGTGACGACCTGACAGCCAAAGCGTTAGCGGCCCTGGAGCAGGGCGGCGACGCACATGCAATTATGCAGGATCTGGCGTGGAAACTGACCAACCGCCTGATCCATGCGCCAACCAAATCTCTTCAGCAGGCTGCCCGTGACGGGGATGATGAACGCCTGACTATTCTGCGCAACAGCCTCGGGCTGGAATAGCGCCCTATACCCATTTTCTAAGACAAGGTGCACTTACGCCTATGAAGCCTTCTATCGTCGCTAAACTGGAAGCTCTGCACGAGCGCCATGAAGAAGTCCAGGCGCTGCTCGGCGATGCCGGGACCATTGCGGACCAGGAGCGTTTTCGCGCGCTCTCACGTGAATACGCGCAGTTAAGTGATGTTTCTAAATGCTTTACCGACTGGCGACAGGTTCAGGAAGATATCGAAACCGCGCAGATGATGCTCGACGATCCTGAAATGCGCGAGATGGCGCAGGAAGAGTTGCAGGATGCGAAAGCGCGTTCTGAGGAGATGGAGCAGCAGCTTCAGGTGCTGCTGCTGCCAAAAGATCCGGACGACGAGCGTAACGCGTTCGTGGAAGTCCGCGCCGGGACCGGCGGTGACGAAGCGGCACTGTTTGCCGGGGATCTGTTCCGCATGTACAGCCGCTACGCCGAGTCGCGTCGCTGGCGCGTGGAGATCATGAGCGCCAACGAAGGCGAACACGGTGGCTACAAAGAGGTTATCGCCAAGATCAGCGGCGACGGCGTATACGGCCGTCTCAAGTTTGAATCCGGCGGTCACCGCGTGCAGCGCGTTCCGGCCACCGAATCTCAGGGCCGTATCCACACCTCCGCCTGTACGGTGGCGGTGATGCCCGAGCTGCCGGAAGCGGAGCTGCCGGACATCAACCCGGCGGACCTGCGTATTGATACCTTCCGCTCCTCCGGGGCGGGTGGTCAGCACGTTAACACCACCGACTCCGCCATCCGTATTACCCACCTGCCAACTGGCATCGTCGTCGAATGTCAGGACGAACGTTCCCAGCACAAAAACAAAGCCAAAGCGCTGTCCGTGCTGGGCGCGCGTATCCACGCGGCCGAAATGGCGAAACGCCAGCAGGCGGAAGCGTCTACGCGTCGTAACCTGTTGGGGAGCGGCGATCGCAGCGACCGTAACCGCACCTACAACTTCCCGCAGGGCCGTGTAACCGACCACCGCATCAACCTGACGCTGTACCGTCTGGACGAGGTGATGGAAGGCAAGCTGGACATGCTGATTGAGCCTATCGTGCAGGAATACCAGGCCGACCAGCTGGCGGCACTGTCCGAGCAGGAATAATGGATTTTCAGCGCTGGTTACGTGAGGCTGCCGGTGAGCTTTCCGAAAGCGAAAGCCCGAAACGCGATGCTGAAATTTTGCTTGAGCATGTGACGGGCAAAGCCCGCACGTACCTGCTGGCCTTCGGTGAAACCGAACTGACCGCTGAGCAGGAAGCACGGCTCGCCACGCTGCTTGCCCGCCGTAAGCACGGCGAGCCGGTGGCGCACCTTGTCGGTGAGCGCGAGTTCTGGTCGTTACCGCTTTACGTCTCGGCGGCGACGCTGATCCCGCGTCCCGATACCGAGTGTCTGGTCGAACAGGCGCTGGCGCGTTTACCGACGGCGGCCTGCCGCATTCTTGATCTGGGTACGGGCACCGGGGCCATCGCGCTGGCGCTCGCCAGTGAAAGACCCGACTGCGCGGTGACGGCAGTGGATGTGATGCCCGACGCGGTGGCGCTGGCGCAGCGCAACGTGGAACGTCTTGGCCTGACCAACGTAACGGTGCTGCAAAGCAGCTGGTTTAGCGCGCTGGAGAACCAGACGTTCGGCATCATTGTCAGTAACCCGCCCTATATTGACGAGCATGATCCGCACCTTGCGCAGGGGGATGTGCGCTTCGAACCCCTGACGGCGCTGGTCGCCGCCAGGGAAGGTTTAGCCGACCTCGATCACATTGTGACAATGTCACGACAACATTTACTTTCCGGCGGCTGGCTTCTTGTGGAGCATGGCTGGACGCAGGGAGAAAGCGTGCGGGCATTGTTTACCCAGGCGGGTTACGCCGATGTCAAAACCTGCCGCGACTACGGCGGCAACGAACGCCTGACGCTGGGGCAGTGGCTATGAGTGCAGGCTATCTGCCATTTACTGATAAAGGCGTAAGGCTGACTGAAAAGCGGTTTGGCGTTATCATCTACATCGTTTTGAGTTTTATCTCGTCCGGGCGTCGCTGTGCGCTCGGTCGTTACTGGGGTAAGTCATGAGGTCCTTAGCCGATTTCGAATTTAATAAAGTGCCGCTTTGCGATGGCATGATCCTGATTTCTGAGATGATTCGCGACGATTTTACGTCGCAGTTTGTCTACGATGAGCTGGAGAATCTGGTCAGCCTGGCGCGTGAAGAGATTAATCAGGCGCGCCCGCAAGACTGGCAATTAGAGAAGCTGCTTGAGCTTTTCTACGGCGAATGGGGTTTCTGCGACACGCGGGGCGTGTATCGCCTGTCTGACGCATTATGGCTGGACCAGGTCTTAAAAAATCGTCAGGGCAGCGCCGTTGCGCTGGGCTCTATTTTACTGTGGGTCGCGCACCGCCTGGATATTCCGCTGGTGCCGGTCATTTTCCCGACGCAGATGATCCTGCGTGCGGAGTGGCTGGACGGTGAGATGTGGCTCATTAATCCCTTCAACGGCGACACGCTGGATGAACATACGCTGGACGTGTGGCTGAAAGGCAACATTAGCCCGGTGGCTGAGCTCTTCAACGAAGATCTCGACGAGGCGGATAACGCAGAAGTGATCCGCAAGCTGCTCGATACGCTGAAGTCAGCGTTAATGGAAGAGCGTCAGATGGAGCTGGCCCTGCGCGCCAGCGAAGTGCTGCTGCAGTTTAATCCGGAAGACCCGTACGAAATTCGCGACCGCGGGCTGATCTATGCCCAGCTCGACTGCGAACACGTGGCGCTAAACGATCTGAGCTATTTCGTTGAGCAGTGTCCGGAAGACCCCATTAGCGAAATGATTCGTGCGCAGATCAATGCGATCTCGCACAAGCAAATTACACTGCATTAATCTTAATTCCGATTCACACCTGAATAAGGCGATCCTATGAAACAAAAAGTGGTTAGCATTGGTGATATCAAGGTAGCAAACGACCTGCCTTTCGTGCTGTTTGGTGGCATGAACGTGCTGGAATCCCGCGACCTCGCCATGCGTATCTGCGAGCACTACGTGACCGTGACCCAGAAGCTGGGCATCCCGTACGTGTTTAAAGCCTCTTTTGACAAAGCCAACCGCTCCTCCATCAACTCTTACCGTGGCCCGGGCCTGGAAGAGGGGATGAAGATTTTCCAGGAGCTGAAGCAGACCTTTGGCGTGAAAGTGATCACCGACGTGCATGAAGCCTCTCAGGCGCAGCCGGTGGCAGACGTGGTTGACGTGATTCAGCTCCCGGCATTCCTGGCTCGCCAGACCGACCTGGTTGCCGCGATGGCGAAAACCGGTGCCGTGATCAACGTGAAAAAACCACAGTTCGTGAGCCCGGGTCAGATGGGCAACATCGTCGATAAGTTTATCGAAGGTGGTAACGATCAGGTGATCCTGTGCGACCGTGGCGCTAACTTCGGTTACGACAACCTGGTGGTGGACATGCTGGGCTTCAGCGTGATGAAAAATGTCTCCGGCCAGTCTCCGGTAATTTTCGACGTGACCCACGCGCTGCAGTGCCGCGACCCGTTTGGCGCCGCGTCCGGTGGCCGTCGTGCTCAGGTGACCGAACTGGCGCGCGCCGGTATGGCAACTGGTCTGGCGGGTCTGTTCATTGAAGCGCACCCGGATCCGGATAACGCAAAATGCGACGGCCCATCCGCGCTGCCGCTGGATAAGCTGGAGCCGTTCCTGAAACAGATCAAAGCGATTGACGATCTGGTGAAGAGCTTCGACGAGCTGGATACCAGCAAATAATAAAAAACCCGCTTCGGCGGGTTTTTTTATGGGGCATATTGCCGGGTGGCGCTGCGCTTACCCGGCCTACGAAACCCGTAGGCCCTGCAAGCGAAGCGCCGCCGGGCAAACAGACTACGCAAAAATCGTCATCAAATAGGCCGCAAACAGCGCCATATGCGCTGCCCCGTTAAGCACGTTGGTGCGCCCGGTTGAGAACGAAATCTGGCACAGCAGCAACGAGGCTACCATCACAATCATCTCCGGCGCGCCCAGCGCAAACTGCAGCTCGTTACCGGTCATAAAGGCAATCAGCGTCACCACCGGCACGGTGAGTGAAATGGTCGCCAGCACGGAGCCGAAGAACAGGTTCATTGCGCGCTGTACCTGATTGTTTAAGACGGCTTTCAGCGCGCCCAGCCCTTCAGGAGACAGGATCAGCAGTGCCACCAGGAAGCCGGTAAAGGCTACCGGCGCGTTCAGCTCGGTTAACAATGTTTCCAGCGGGTTGGCGTTCATCTTGGTGACGGCAATCACCGCAATCAGATGCACGATCAGCCAAACCGTATGCCACGCGCTGCTGTGGGCCGACGGCTTACCGTGGTGCGGGTCATCGTCGTCGCTGTCGTCTTCATGCTCATACACAAACAGGCTCTGGTGCGTTTTGGTCTGAATCAACAGGAACACGCCGTACATGGCTGCGGAAATCAGCGCGACCAGCAGCGCCTGACCGGTGGAGAAGTTTGCACCCGGCAGCGCCATCGGGAAGACCAGCACGATAATCGCCAGCGGGAAGAGGGCAATCAGATACTGTTTAATGCCGAACAGGTTCATATACTGGGTCGCAAATTTACGCCCGCCCAGCAGCAGAGAGAAGCCCACCAGGCCGCCCGTCACAATCATAATGATCGAGTAAAGGGTGTCGCGCATCAGCGTCGGCGCGGCATCGCCGGTCGCCATGAGCGCGGAAATCAGGCTGACTTCGAGAATAACGACGGAAAGGCTGAGAATTAACGATCCGTAGGGCTCGCCCAGACGGTGGGCCAGTACGTCCGCATGGCGAACGACGCTAAAGGCGCTGGTTAAAATACCGACCAGGGCAAGAATATTGATACCAACCACCACTGGCAGTGACTGACTGCTTCCCCAGAAGAGCAGCACAGCCAGTGCCAGAACCGGGAAAATGAGAGACGTCTCCTTGTGGCGGGTCTTTACCGCCTCGTGTGTTGCTGTCATGTGCTTCTCCATCAATGCAGGTGCTTGTAATTATAGATAGATTTTTGAGGGCATTAAATTAACAGATCTCTGTTAAATACCCTTAATTTTTTACTTAATTTTACCCTTTGTCATAAATTTAATGCCTGACTCCTGTAATTGACGGTTTTTACATAATATTTATTAAATAACAATTAATTAAAGATAATGTGAATCCATAAATTAAGACCGGGTGGCACGCTGGCATATCGTCGTCCACACTTATCTCTTTAAGCAAAAGAGAGGTGAGTGATGCCATATAAAACGAAACGCGAATTACCCGATAACGTGCAAAACGTGCTGCCCGCTCACGCGCAGGATATCTACAAAGAGGCGTTTAACAGTGCCTGGGATCAGTACAAAGATAAGGAGGATCGCCGGGATGATGCCAGTCGTGAAGAGACGGCACACAAAGTCGCCTGGGCCGCCGTAAAACATGAATATGAAAAAGGAGACGACGATAAATGGCACAAAAAGAAATAGCCGTGAAATAATTCGCTGCCTTCATTTTGACTTTTCAGGCGGTTGAACTGCCGTTGTATTGCAACTGGTCCGCTAATTGCTTATCGTTATTTAACTGCTGGCAAAATGACCAGCACATAATGCCGGGAAGGCGAATTACAGATGTCGCAAGGAAGCATGCAGTGGCGGAGGTGGAAAGTGTTAACGCGTGATTTCTTAATGAAGGCAGATTGTAAGACGGCATTTGGTGCTATTGAGGAATCGCTTCTCTGGTCAGCTGAACAACGTGCGGCGTCACTTGCTGCCACGCTTGCTTGCCGCCCGGATGATGGCCCGGTATGGATTTTTGGCTACGGTTCACTGATGTGGAACCCGGCTCTGGAATTTGTCGAATCGGCAACGGGAACCCTGCCTGGCTGGCACCGCGCATTTTGCCTGCGTCTGACGGCCGGACGCGGCAGCGCGTGCCAACCCGGGCGTATGCTTGCACTGAAAGAGGGCGGGCGCACCACGGGCGTGGCGTATCGCCTCCCGGATGCCACGCTGGAAGAGGAGCTTACGCTGCTCTGGAAGCGTGAGATGATCACCGGCTGCTATATGCCGAGCTGGTGCAAGCTAGAGCTGGACGACGGACGCACCGTCAATGCGCTGGTGTTTATCATGGACCCGCGCCATCCGCTGTATGAAGCGGACACCCGCACGCAGGTCATCGCCCCGTTGATTGCTGCCGCCAGCGGACCGCTGGGTACCAACGCGCAGTATCTCTTCTCCCTCGATCAGGAGTTGACCCGCCTCGGCATGCAGGACGATTGTCTGAATGAGCTGGTGGCGAAGGTGAAGGCACTGCTGGAAGGGAACCCGCTCAACGGCACGCTGCGACCGGGTTTTGCCTGAAAAGACGCCCGGCTTGCCGGGCGTTTGACGTTATGCTGCTACGTAACTGACGGAATGCTCCAGCGACTGGCTGTGGCTGTCGATCAGCACATCCCACGTGCCGGTATATGGCACGGTAAGCCAGGCCTTATCGTCCTGCACTGTCAGAATATCCGCCTGGGATTGTTTTTGTGCTTTCGCACTCATGAGATGAATACGACAGCGCTCTGAGCAACGCACCACAACCGTATCCCCGCCAAACAGCTTCAAACTTGTTTTTACCAGTGCCATTTTTTACCCCGTAGTCTTAAAAAACGCTCTCCCTGCTGCCATATCCGAGCGTGATGTTGTTCACAATTCACTCATGGCATAACACCAAAGGGGAGGGGGTGGGATGCTGATTTTGATCAAAAAATGGCATAACGATTAAACAAAAATGACAAAATTCCTCAAAATTTCCGCTGGCGCGCGTTTTACCCGCTAAACGCGCGCCGTGAGAAAATTAAATGCGGAAATGGCCGGCGGTTTCAGCAAGGTCGCCCGCCTGGCTCTGCAGGGCGCCCGCAGCGGCGGCGGATTGCACCACCAGTTCGGCGTTCTGCTGGACCATGCGGTCGAGATGGGTCACCGCGTGGTTGATCTCGTGAATGCCTTTCATCTGCTCGCTGGTGGCGATGGAGATTTCGCGCATGATGCCGGAGACGCTGCCGATGCTGGAGCGGATCTCGTTCATGCTTTCCCCGGCCAGATGCACGTAGCGGGAGCCGGTGGCCACGCTGTCAGTGGTTGAATCGATCAGCGATTTGATCTCTTTTGCCGCCTGGGCGCTACGGCTCGCCAGGTTACGCACTTCGCCTGCTACCACGGCAAACCCGCGCCCCTGCTCCCCGGCACGGGCCGCCTCGACGGAAGCGTTCAGCGCCAGAATGTTGGTCTGGAACGCGATACCGTCAATCACGCTGGTGATGTCGCCAATTTTAGCCGACGCGACTTCGATGGACTGCATGGTGCTGATCGCCTGGGATACCACTTCGCCGCCGCGCGCAGCGGCCGCAGAGGCCTTGCTCGCCTGGTCGTTCGCTTCTGCCGCCGACTCGTTCGACTGGGTCACGGAGGCGGTGATCTGCTCCACGGCGCTGGCCGTCTCGCGCAGGCTGGATGCCGCCTGCTCGGTACGTCCGGAGAGATCCTGGTTACCCGCCGCAATCTCCTGGGCGGCGTTTTTCACCGACTCACTGGCATCACGGAGCTGCACCATCACCACCGACAGCTTATCGCTGAAGGCATTAAAGGCCTGGGCAATCTGCGCCACCTCGTCCTCGCCGCTGTCCGGCAGACGCTGCGACAGATCGTTAGTCCCGTTGGCAATATTGTGCATCGCGTCGCGAATGTCAGACAGGCGCTTCAGCAGACGGGCAATCAGGAGATGAACAATGGCCGCGCTCAGCAGCGCCAGGATCACCAGCGAAATCGCCGATGCCTTAAGCAGGGAGCGCATACCGGAGGTGGCGTCACCGTTGTCGAGGGCGACGACCAGCAGCCAGTTTGTACCCGGCACGGCTGTCGCCACGAAGGTTTTTTCGACGTCGTTAAGCGTACCGTCGACAAGGTTGCCGCTTTTCAGCGCAGCAAATTCGATGCCTTTGATGGTCTCAGCAAACGGTTTAAGCGTCAGCGCCGGATCGTTAGCCGCTATCACGCTGCCGTCACTGTTCAGAAGCAAGCCGCTGCTGGACGGAGTTGGATGGATCCCGCGCACGTTCGCCACCACGCTGTCCATGGCCACATCGCCCGCCACCACGGCTTTCAGGGCGCCATTCTCTTTCACCGGCACGGCGAAGGTCACCACCAGTTTACCGGTACCGGCATCAACGTAAGGCGCGGTGACGACCGGGCCATCCGTGCTGACCACCTGCTGATACCACGGGCGAATGGTCGGGTCATAATCCGCCGGGACACCCGCGGGCTCAGAGAATTTCGCCGTTTTGCTGGCGTAGCCCACATAAACGTTGGTGAATCCACCCGCCTGCGCAAGCTGTTTAAACACCGGAACCGGATCGTCACTCAGCGCAACGGTCTGGGCAGAGGCAATCACCGTCATCTTGCTTTTGACCCAGTCGGCAATCGCCATGTTATGGCTGGCGCTGGTGCTGGTCAGGATATCGCGCTGTGACTGCTGGTTATCCTGGCGTGTGACCTGGAAGTTAATAACGGTATTGAGGAGAAGGGCGACGACCAGACAGCCTGCCGTCGCCGCGATGATGCGTGCACGAATCGATCTGAACATAAGTGAAATACCTGCTGTGTTGTTTCCATGCCTATCGGCAACCCCGCAGGTAAACTTGATGCTGAAACCGCGTCCATAAGAAAATAATATTTTTACGGGTTTATTATTAAAAAGTTAATACTTTATCCGCGGACAACGTCCACTCGGCCAGTTCAACCAGCGTACCAATTTCTACGCCATCAATCAGCGGCAGCCCGGTGATACCGCGCCCGTCGGTGCAGGTTTTGCACAGCTTCACCGGCACGTTTTGCGCGGTCAGGATCTCCAGCATCTGCTGAATGTTATAGCCCTCGGCCGGTTTTTGTCCCTTCAGCCCGGCGGTGACCGCGTCCGACATTAAAAAGAGGCGTAACGCGAGGTCACTCTCTTTTTCGCGCAGCGCAATGGCCAGGCGCAGGCTGTTAAAAAGCGATTCACTCCCGTAGGCCGCACCGTTGGCGACGATCACAATCTTCTGCATGTTGACTCCTGTTCTTATAAAGGCACGAATAATATAGGGTTTACCGAGTTTACGCTGCCTGCAGCCGTCAATAAACTTCAGGATATTCCTGAAATTTCCCGTAAGGCTGCAATTCTTTCTTAATAGCGTTAAGGTAAGAGCGTCTTTTACAAAACTCAGGCGTAAATCCCGACGTTGATGGCTGTATCGTCTCGCATTCGTTCTCTGCTATTACTCTCCCTTCTGTCGGCCGGAGCCGTTCACGGTGCGCCGAATTCCTTTATGCATCAGGCCCAGCACCCCTTTGATAATAACGGGGACAGCCTGCCCGATCTCGGCATGGCGGCGCCCACCGGCGAGGGGGAGAAGCATCTGGCCGAAATGGCGAAAGCCTTTGGTGAAGCCAGCATGACCGACAACGGTCTGACGACCGGCGAGCAGGCGCGTCAGTTTGCCTTTGGTCAGGTGCGCGACGCGGTAAGCGGGGAAGTGAACCAGCAGATTGAGTCCTGGCTGTCGCCCTGGGGAAACGCCAGCGTGAACCTGCTGGTGGATAACGACGGCAAATTTAACGGCAGCAGCGGGAGCTGGTTTATCCCGTGGAATGATACTAACCGCTACCTGAGCTGGAGCCAGCTTGGCCTGACGCAGCAGACGGATGGCCTGGTCAGCAATGCCGGAATCGGTCAGCGCTGGGTCGCCGGGAAGTGGCTGCTGGGCTACAACACCTTTTACGATAATCTTCTGGATGAAAACCTGCAGCGTGCCGGGCTGGGGGCGGAAGCGTGGGGGGAAAATCTGCGCCTGTCAGCGAACTATTATCAGCCCTTTGCCGGATGGCGCGCGCGATCTGACGTTCAGGAGCAGCGCATGGCGCGCGGATATGACGTGACCGCTAAAGCCTGGCTGCCGTGGTTTCATCACCTGAACACCAGCGTCAGCTTTGAGCAGTACTTTGGCGATAACGTTGACCTGTTCAACAGTGGAACCGGGTACCACAATCCGGTTGCGGTCAATCTGGGGCTTAACTATACCCCCGTTCCGCTGGTGACGTTGACCGCCGGGCACAAGCAGGGCGAAAGCGGCGAGAGCCAGAATAACCTCGGACTGAAGCTCAACTATCGCTTTGGCGTGCCGCTGGCAAAGCAGCTATCCGCCGATGAGGTCGCCGCCACGCGCTCCCTGCGCGGCAGCCGCTACGACTCACCTGAGCGCACCAGCCTGCCGGTGATGGAGTTCCGCCAGCGTAAAACGCTGTCCGTCTGGCTGGCTACGCCGCCGTGGGATCTGAAAGGGGGTGAGACCGTGATGCTGAAGCTGCAGGTTCGCAGCACGCACGGCATCCGTCAGATCCACTGGCAGGGCGATACACAGGCACTGAGCCTGACGTCGCCGGCCAAAAGCAACAGCAGCGACGGCTGGAGCGTGATTATCCCTGCCTGGAATGAACAGGAAGGGGCGACAAATCGCTGGCACCTGTCGGCGGTGGTGGAAGATGAGAAAGGCCAGCGCGTCTCGTCCAATGAGATCACGCTTGCCGTGGTGAAGCCGCTGGTCGCACTGCCTGATGACGATCCGCGCTGGAAGCTTCTGCCGGAGGAGTAGTCCTTAGAAGATGCGTTCCTGATGCACCCACACGGCGGCTTCAACGCGAGATTTTAACTTCATTTTCTTCAGCATATGCTTCACGTGCACTTTGACCGTGCTTTCGGTGATATCCAGACGGCGGGCGATCATTTTGTTCGGCAGCCCCTGGGCAATGAGCTTGAGAATGTCGCGCTCGCGCGGCGTGAGCTGGCTGACGTCACGGTCAGAGGTGGCGCGGTTGGCACGCAGGCTGGCGGCCAGGACCGGCGTTAAGGCTTCGCTGAGCACCATCTCGCCCGCCGCCGCCTGCTGCAGCGCCTTAAGCAGATCTTCCGGCTCCATGTCTTTCAGCAGATAGCCATCCGCACCGCGCTTCAGCGCCGTGACCACGTCCTCTTCATGGTTCGACACGCTAAAGACGACGATGCGGCCGGAAAGCGATTTTTCCCGCAGCTTGTCGAGGGTCTCCAGACCGTTCATGCCCGGCATATTCAGATCGAGCAGGATCAGATCGGGATCGAGGGATTCGGCAAGCTCAATGCCCTGTTCACCGTTACTGGCTTCGCCCACCACGGTGATATCGGGTGCCATGCTGACCAGCTGTTTCACGCCAGTACGCAGCATCGGATGGTCGTCGATCAACAGGATGGATGCCGGTTCCTGATTAGTCATGGGTTTCTCCTTGAGCAGTTGTGAGCGGTTTCTCGGGAATAAAGGTGACGACAACTTCCGTGCCGCCCGTTTCTCTCCGGCGAACCTGGCAATCACCGCGCAGGCTTTGAGCGCGGTCTCGCATAATGATTAAACCATAGTGGTTAGTGCGTTCGGCATTTTCCGGCACGCCGTGGCCGTTATCGTGAACCGTCAGTTTCACCTGGTTGTCGTGCTGGCTGACGGTGACCGTGACCGCCGTTGCTTCAGCGTGTTTAAGCACGTTGCTCAGCGCTTCGCGGGCGATCTGCAGTAGATGGATGGCCTGATGGGAGGGGACAAACCGCGGCGGCAGCTGATAATCCAGCTTCACCGGGAACCCCAGTCGGGCGCTAAATTCGTGACAGCTGGATTCCAGCGCCGGGCGCAGGCCCGGCTCGGTCAGCTGCAGGCGGAAGGTGGTCAGCAGCTCGCGCAGCTGCACCCAGGAGGTGTTTAGCTCGTTGCGGATCTGGCTGAGCAGCTGTTTGTTGCTTTCGGGCATCTCCGCATCCTGCATCTGCAGGCAGCTCACCTGCATTTTCATACAGGAGAGCGACTGGGCGATGGAATCGTGCAGCTCGCGGGCGATGGTCGCGCGCTCTTCCATGACGATCAGCTGCTGCTGTTTTTCCTGATGCCTGTCGAGCGCCAGCGTGGCCGTCAGCTGTTCAACCAGCGTATCCACCAGTTGCTGCTGGTCGTGGCTCAGGTGGCGTCCGGTTGGCAGGGTGGCCAGCAGAATGCCGTACTGGGTGTGGCTGTCCGTCAGGCGCCACTTCAGGGTCGTGCCGCCGGAGGTCAGCGGCGGAAGGCCGCGAGGGCAAAGATGGCAGCCTTTGTCATCGCAGGACATATCGGATTGACAGGTAAATTCCTGGTGGTTCTCTTCGTCTTCCACATCGTAGACCCGCAGCTCCAGGTCGCGCAGCAGGGTCAGATTTTGCAGGCCGTTCAGCACCGGCGAAAGACGTTCACACAACGGCACCTGCATGTGCAGCCGACGGTTGGCCTGCCAGAGAAAGGAGAGGATCTCGTTTTTCTGCTCCAGCCCGGCCGTTTTTTCCTGAACGCGCTGTTCCAGCACCGCGTAGCTCTCGGAGAGCTCTGCCGACATGGTATTGAGTGCCTGGCCGAGCATGGCCATCTCGTTGCGCCCGCTGATGTGCGTGCGCTGGGTAAAATCGCGTGCGGTCACCGCGCGGGCCATCGCCAGCAGCTGTTTCCAGGGATTCAACAGCCGCGCGCGGAGCCACACGATGGTGAAGATCAGCAGCAGCCCCATAAACAGCGCCATGGCCCGGTGTACCATCACCACCCGGTCGATGCGTAATTCGGTCGTTTGGTCAAAAGCGGAGACCAGCGCATCAATGCGGGAGACAAACCCCGCCACGTCCTGGGCAACGGCTTCTGTACTGCGCGCCTGTTTCAGGCCGGGCTGCAGCTGGGTGTGCCAGTATCCCTGAAGGGCCTTAAGCTGGGACTGCTGGCCGGCGCGGATGGCGGCATTTTCCAGCTCGGGGCTGAACGCCGTGCGCTCCATTTCATCGATTAAAGGCCGATCGTCCTGCGTCAGGGGAACCGCCGCCAGCAGGCGATAACTCTGCATGCGTAGTGAGCCTGCCTCGTTGATGGCATGCGCATTACCCTGTACCCCTTGTACCAGCCAGCCGGAGATTGCCATGCCGGTCACGCCAATGGCGGTGGACAGCAACACAATCAGGGCGAGCTGATTCACGAGCGTTAGCGGAGATAAGCATCTTTTTAACATTGAGTGGGCGTGCTCCTGACGTGGCCTGCTTGCAGGAATGGCGCTATTCTGGTGCATACCCTGGAGTATACCCATACCAATAAAGGATTACCCCTAAATTGCCAACGGAGTAGGGGGCAAGAAGTGGGCGTTGCAGGGAATCGTCAGTGCCGTGAAAAACCACGTCTTTTTTACCGAATTAGCCTACTCACTAAGGATAACACCTTTTTTTGTGCCGCAAATCCTCCCACTTTTCCTTTGATTTATATCAACTTACCGCCGCCCTAAAACCCTAATGTTTGCAGCATCATTCGAGAATCAGAGGTGTCTATGAGTCACTCATCCGCTCCCGAAAGGGAAAATGGTGCCGTTATTACTGACTGGCGTCCAGAGGATCCGGCGTTCTGGCAACAGCGCGGCCATCGTGTAGCAAGCCGGAATCTGTGGATTTCCGTGCCGTGTTTGTTATTAGCGTTTTGCGTATGGATGTTGTTTAGCGCGGTGGCAGTAAACCTACCTAAAGTCGGCTTTACGTTCACGACCGATCAGCTGTTTATGCTGACCGCGCTGCCGTCGCTGTCAGGCGCGCTGCTGCGCGTCCCTTACGCGTTTATGGTGCCGGTCTTTGGCGGCCGTCGCTGGACGGCGTTCAGTACGGGCATCATGATTATCCCCTGCGTGTGGCTGGGCTTCGCGGTGCAGGATACCTCCACGCCGTTCAGCGTGTTCGTGATTATCTCCCTGCTGTGCGGTTTTGCCGGGGCGAACTTTGCCTCCAGCATGGCCAACATCAGCTTCTTCTTCCCGAAAGCGAAGCAGGGCGGCGCGCTAGGGATTAACGGCGGTCTGGGCAATATGGGCGTGAGCGTGATGCAGCTGATCGCTCCCCTGGCGATCTCGGTCTCTATTTTTGCAGCCTTTGGCGGCGGTGGCGTTGAGCAGGCGGACGGTTCTTCCCTCTATCTGCAAAACGCAGCCTGGATCTGGGTACCGTTCCTCGTGGTCTTCACCCTCGCAGCCTGGTTCTTTATGAATGACCTGTCCGCGTCGAAGGCGTCGCTGAGCGAACAGCTGCCGGTGCTGAAGCGTGGACACCTCTGGGTGATGGCGCTGCTATATCTGGCGACCTTCGGTTCGTTTATCGGCTTCTCGGCGGGCTTCGCGATGCTGTCGAAAACGCAGTTCCCGGACGTGCAGATCCTGCAATTCGCCTTCTTCGGCCCATTTATTGGCGCCCTTGCTCGCTCGCTGGGCGGCATGGTGTCTGACCGTCTGGGCGGTACCCGCGTGACGCTGGTTAACTTCGTCGTGATGGCGGTCTTCTGTGCGTTGCTGTTCCTCACGCTGCCGGCCGACGGACAGGGCGGTAACTTCATCGCCTTCTTCGGCGTGTTTATGGTGCTGTTCCTGACGGCCGGGCTGGGGAGCGCGTCCACCTTCCAGATGATCTCCGTGATCTTCCGTAAGCTGACCATGGACCGCGTAAAAGCGCAGGGCGGAAGCGAAGAACAGGCCATGCGCGAAGCGGCGACGGATACGGCTGCGGCGCTGGGCTTTATCTCCGCCATCGGCGCGATTGGCGGCTTCTTTATCCCGAAAGCGTTCGGTATCTCTCTGGACCTGACCGGCTCTCCGGCCGGTGCCATGAAAGTCTTCCTCGTCTTCTATATCGCCTGCGTCGTGATTACGTGGCTGGTATATGGCCGTAATACCAAGAAAAATAAGTAAGTATGATTATCCGTTTACGCGGCCTTCGGGCCGCGTTTTTTTGGCGTCAAAATAGTTACAACATACTGGTTGCCATGCAGAGGAAATCCGCAGGCAGCACTGTGATCGCCATCGCTTTACAGGGCGCTCTACCCCTTAATACCTGCGAGGTTAGATTTTGCCTGGCGGTTTGTACGATAAATCAAAAATAACGATATATTTCATATAGATGTGAAATTTTAAATGATACCGCTTTGGTGGTATTCGGTGTAACCCCTCGCCTGAAAGTCCCTCGTCGTCTTGATCGTTATCAATTCTCCCCCTCTTTCAGGGCGTTACCTTCGCTGCAAATCAGCAATGTCGATTTAGAGAGCCACAGGCTCCACACAGGAGATACCCGATGAGCAAATTTTTGGACCGGTTTCGCTACTTCAAGCAGAAGGGCGAAACGTTTGCCGATGGGCACGGCCAGGTTCTGGATACCAACCGGGACTGGGAAGACGGTTACCGCCAGCGCTGGCAGCATGACAAAGTCGTCCGTTCGACCCACGGCGTGAACTGCACCGGCTCATGTAGCTGGAAGATTTTCGTTAAGAACGGTCTGGTGACCTGGGAAATGCAGCAGACCGACTACCCGCGCACCCGCCCGGATATGCCGAACCACGAACCGCGCGGCTGCCCGCGTGGCGCCAGCTACTCCTGGTATCTCTACAGCGCGAACCGTCTGAAATACCCCCTGATGCGCAAGCGCCTGATGAAAATGTGGCGTGAAGCGAAAGTGCAGCACAGCGATCCGGTGGATGCCTGGGCCTCTATCATTGAAGACGCGGATAAAGCGAAAAGCTTCAAGCAGGCTCGCGGCCGCGGCGGCTTTGTGCGTTCCTCCTGGAAAGAGGTGAACGAGCTGATTGCTGCCTCCAACGTCTACACCGTGAAAACCTACGGTCCTGACCGCGTGGCGGGCTTCTCGCCAATCCCGGCGATGTCGATGGTCTCTTACGCTTCCGGCGCACGCTATCTCTCCTTAATCGGCGGTACCTGCCTGAGCTTCTACGACTGGTACTGCGACCTGCCGCCGGCGTCTCCGCAGACCTGGGGCGAGCAGACCGACGTGCCTGAATCTGCGGACTGGTACAACTCCAGCTACATCATCGCCTGGGGCTCTAACGTGCCGCAGACGCGTACGCCGGACGCGCACTTCTTTACCGAAGTCCGTTACAAAGGTACCAAAACCGTGGCGGTGACCCCAGACTACGCCGAAATCGCCAAGCTGTGCGATCTGTGGCTGGCACCGAAACAGGGTACCGATGCGGCGATGGCGATGGCAATGGGCCACGTCATGCTGCGCGAGTTCCACCTGGATAAACCAAGCCAGTACTTCACCGACTACGTCCGTCGCTACACCGACATGCCGATGCTGGTGATGCTGGAAGAGCGTGACGGGTACTACGCCGCAGGCCGTACGCTGCGCGCCGCCGATCTGGTGGACGCGCTGGGCCAGGAAAATAACCCAGAGTGGAAAACCGTTGCCTATAACAGCAACGGCGAGCTGGTGGCGCCAAACGGTTCTATCGGCTTCCGCTGGGGCGAGAAGGGCAAGTGGAACCTTGAGCAGCGTAACGGCACGACCGGTGAAGAGACGGAGCTGCGCCTGAGCATGCTGGGTAGCCAGGACGAGATCGCCGAGGTGGGCTTCCCGTACTTCGGCGGTGAAGGTTCCGAGCACTTCAACAAGGTTGAACTGAAAAACGTACTGATGCACAAGCTGCCGGTAAAACGCCTGCAGTTGGCCGACGGGTCTACCGCGCTGGTCACCACCGTTTATGACCTGACCATGGCGAACTACGGGCTTGAACGCGGCCTGGGCGATGAAAACTGCGCCACCGGCTATGACGACGTGAAAGCCTACACCCCGGCATGGGCAGAGCAGATCACCGGCGTTCCACGCGCGCAGATCGTGCGTATCGCCCGTGAATTCGCAGAAAACGCTGACAAAACCCATGGTCGTTCAATGATCATCGTCGGTGCGGGTCTGAACCACTGGTATCACCTCGATATGAACTACCGTGGCCTGATCAACATGCTGATCTTCTGCGGCTGCGTCGGCCAGAGCGGCGGCGGCTGGGCACACTACGTGGGCCAGGAAAAACTGCGTCCGCAGACCGGCTGGCAGCCGCTGGCGTTTGCCCTCGACTGGCAGCGTCCGGCACGCCACATGAACAGCACCTCCTACTTCTATAACCACTCCAGCCAGTGGCGCTACGAGACGGTCACCGCGCAGGAGCTGCTGTCGCCGATGGCGGATAAATCCCGCTACAGCGGCCATCTGATTGACTTCAACGTGCGCGCCGAGCGTATGGGCTGGCTGCCGTCGGCGCCGCAGCTGGGCACTAACCCGCTGCGCATTGCGGAAGCGGCGAAGAAAGCGGGCATGTCACCGGTGGATTACACCGTGAAATCGCTGAAGGATGGCTCAATCCGCTTCGCGGCGGAACAGCCGGAGAACGGTAAAAACCATCCGCGTAACCTGTTCATCTGGCGCTCCAACCTGCTGGGCTCGTCCGGTAAAGGCCACGAGTACATGCTGAAATACCTGCTTGGTACCGAAAACGGTATCCAGGGGAAAGATCTCGGCAAGCAGGGCGGCGTGAAGCCGGAAGAGGTGGAGTGGAAAGACAACGGTCTCGACGGCAAGCTGGATCTGGTGGTCACCCTCGACTTCCGCCTGTCCAGTACCTGCCTGTACTCCGACATCGTGCTGCCTACCGCCACCTGGTACGAAAAAGACGACATGAATACCTCGGATATGCATCCGTTTATTCATCCGCTGTCTGCGGCCGTTGACCCGGCGTGGGAATCGAAAAGCGACTGGGAGATCTACAAAGACATCGCGAAGACCTTCTCCGAAGTCTGCGTGGGGCACCTCGGCAAAGAGACTGACGTGGTAACGCTGCCCATCCAGCACGACTCCGCCGCCGAACTGGCGCAGCCGCTGGACGTGAAGGACTGGAAAAAAGGCGAATGCGACCTGATCCCGGGCGTGACCGCACCGCACATCATTCCGGTTGAGCGTGACTACCCGGCAACGTACGAGCGCTTTACCTCTATCGGCCCGCTGATGGAGAAAATCGGTAACGGCGGGAAAGGGATCGCCTGGAACACCCAGAGCGAAATGGACCTGCTGCGCAAGCTCAACTACACCAAAGCGGACGGTCCGGCCAAAGGCCAGCCAATGCTCAACACAGCGATTGATGCCGCAGAGATGATCCTGACCCTGGCGCCGGAAACCAACGGCCACGTGGCGGTGAAGGCCTGGGCGGCGCTGAGCGAGTTCACCGGTCGTGACCATACGCACCTGGCGACGAATAAAGAGGAAGAGAAAATCCGCTTCCGCGATATTCAGGCCCAGCCGCGCAAGATTATCTCCAGCCCGACCTGGTCAGGTCTGGAAGACGAGCATGTGTCCTATAACGCGGGCTACACCAACGTTCACGAACTGATCCCATGGCGCACCCTGTCTGGCCGCCAGTCGCTGTATCAGGATCACCAGTGGATGCGCGACTTCGGTGAAAGCCTGCTGGTGTACCGTCCGCCAATTGACACCCGCTCCGTGAAAGCGGTGATGGGCGCGAAATCGAACGGTAACCCGGAGAAGGCGCTGAACTTCCTGACGCCGCACCAGAAGTGGGGGATCCACTCCACCTACAGCGACAACCTGCTGATGCTGACCCTGTCGCGCGGCGGTCCGATTGTCTGGATGAGCGAAACGGATGCCAAAGATCTGGGTATTGAAGATAACGACTGGATCGAAGTGTTCAACAGCAACGGTGCCCTGACGGCGCGTGCGGTGGTGAGCCAGCGCGTACCGGCCGGGATGACCATGATGTACCACGCGCAGGAACGTATCGTTAACCTGCCGGGGTCAGAGATCACCGAGCAGCGCGGCGGGATCCACAACTCCGTGACCCGCATTACACCGAAGCCGACCCACATGATCGGTGGCTATGCGCAGCTGGCCTACGGCTTTAACTACTACGGCACCGTAGGATCGAACCGCGATGAGTTCGTGGTGGTACGTAAGATGAAGAATATTAACTGGTTAGACGGCGAAGGTAATGACCAGGTACAGGAGAGCGTAAAATGAAAATTCGTTCACAAGTCGGCATGGTGCTGAATCTGGATAAATGCATCGGCTGCCATACCTGCTCGGTCACCTGTAAAAACGTCTGGACCAGCCGTGAAGGTATGGAATACGCCTGGTTCAACAACGTGGAAAGCAAGCCGGGCACCGGCTTCCCGACCGACTGGGAAAACCAGGAGAAGTGGAAGGGCGGCTGGATCCGCAAAATCAACGGCAAGCTGCAGCCGCGCATGGGTAACCGTGCTTGGCTTCTGGGAAAAATCTTCGCTAACCCGCATCTGCCGGGCATCGATGATTACTACGAGCCGTTTGATTACGACTACCAGAACCTGCACAACGCGCCGGAAGGCAAACACCAGCCGATCGCCCGTCCTCGCTCGCTGATCACCGGTCAGCGCATGGACAAAATTACCAGCGGCCCAAACTGGGAAGAGATTCTGGGCGGCGAGTTTGAGAAACGCGCCAAAGACCAGAACTTCGAGAACATGCAAAAGGCGATGTACGGCCAGTTCGAAAACACCTTCATGATGTATCTGCCGCGCCTGTGCGAGCACTGCCTTAACCCGGCGTGCGTGGCGACCTGCCCGAGCGGCGCCATCTACAAGCGTGAAGAAGATGGCATCGTGCTGATCGACCAGGACAAGTGCCGCGGCTGGCGTATGTGCATCACCGGCTGCCCGTACAAAAAGATCTACTTCAACTGGAAGAGCGGCAAGTCTGAGAAGTGCATCTTCTGCTACCCGCGTATCGAAGCCGGTATGCCGACCGTCTGTTCCGAAAGCTGCGTAGGCCGTATTCGCTACCTCGGCGTGCTGTTGTACGACGCGGACGCGATTGAAAACGCAGCGAGCACCGAGAACGAGAAGGATCTGTATCAGCGTCAGCTGGACGTGTTCCTCGATCCGAACGATCCGAAGGTCATTGAGCAGGCGCTGAAGGACGGCATTCCGCAGAGCGTGATTGACGCCGCGCAGCAATCTCCGGTGTACAAGATGGCGATGGACTGGAAGCTGGCCCTGCCGCTGCATCCGGAATACCGCACGCTGCCGATGGTCTGGTACGTGCCGCCCCTGTCGCCGATTCAGTCTGCCGCTGACGCGGGCGAGCTGGGCAGCAACGGCATTCTGCCGGATGTGGAGAGCCTGCGCATTCCGGTGCAGTACCTGGCAAACCTGCTGACCGCAGGGGATACTCAGCCGGTCCTGCTGGCGCTGAAACGTATGCTGGCGATGCGCCACTTCAAGCGTGCCGAAACCGTGGACGGCGTGACCGATACCCGCGCGCTGGAAGAGGTTGGTCTGACCGAAGCGCAGGCGCAGGAGATGTACCGCTATCTGGCGATTGCCAACTACGAAGACCGCTTCGTGGTGCCGAGCAGCCACCGTGAGCTGGCCCGCGAAGCCTTCCCGGAGAAAAACGGCTGTGGCTTTAGCTTTGGCGACGGTTGCCACGGGTCAGACAGCAAATTCAACCTGTTCAACAGCCGCCGCATCGACGCCATGGATGTGACCAGTAAAACGGAGCCGCACTCATGATTGAACTTGTCATTGTTTCTCGACTGCTTGAGTACCCGGATGCGGCGCTAGCGCAGCATCAGCAGGAACTCTTTGATGCACTCGCGTCTTCAGAAAACCTGGATAAAGAGGATGCCCAGAAGCTTGGCGTTTTCCTCCGCGACCTGTTAGCGCGCGACCTTCTGGACGCGCAGGCGGACTACAGCCAGCTGTTTGACCGTGGACGTGCAACGTCCCTGCTGTTGTTTGAACACGTTCACGGTGAATCTCGCGACCGCGGTCAGGCGATGGTGGATCTGATGGCCCAGTACGAACAGCACGGCCTGCAGCTCGACAGCCGCGAGCTGCCGGACCATCTGCCGCTCTATCTGGAGTATCTGGCGCAGTTGCCGAAAGAGGAGGCGCTGGGTGGTCTGCAGGACATCGCGCCGATCCTGGCGTTGCTCGGCGCGCGTCTTCAGCAGCGTGAGAGCCGCTATGCGGTGCTATTCGATCTGCTGGTGAAGCTGGCCAACGCCGCGGTCGACAGTGAAAAAGTGGCGGAGAAAATCGCCGATGAAGCCCGTGACGATACGCCACAGGCGCTGGATGCGGTATGGGAAGAAGAGCAGGTGAAATTCTTCGCTGACCAGAACTGCGGGGAATCCGAAATCTCAGCGCATCAGCGTCGTTTTGCCGGTGCCGTGGCCCCGCAATATTTGAATATCTCTAACGGAGGACGGCACTAATGCACTTCCTGAATATGTTCTTCTTTGACATTTACCCGTATATCGCGGGCACCGTGTTCCTGGTGGGAAGCTGGCTGCGTTATGACTACGGTCAGTACACCTGGCGTGCCGCCTCCAGCCAGATGCTGGATCGCAAAGGGATGCATGTGGGCTCTAACCTGTTCCACATCGGTATTCTGGGCATTTTTGCCGGTCACTTCCTCGGGATGCTGACGCCGCACTGGATGTATGAAGCGTGGCTACCGATTGAGGTGAAGCAGAAGATGGCGATGATCGCTGGCGGTGCCTGCGGGGTGATGACCTTAGTCGGTGGCCTGCTGCTGCTGAAACGTCGTCTTTTCAGCCCACGCGTGCGTGCTACCACGACCGCTGCGGACATCCTGATCCTCTCCCTGCTGATGGTGCAGTGCGCGCTGGGTCTGCTGACCATTCCGTTCTCGGCGCAGCATATGGACGGTAGTGAAATGATGAAGCTGGTGGGCTGGGCGCAGTCCGTGGTGACCTTCCACGGCGGTGCGTCTGCGCACCTGGACGGCGTAGCGTTTATCTTCCGTGTTCACCTGGTGCTTGGGATGACGCTGTTTGTGCTGTTCCCGTTCTCCCGCCTGGTGCATATCTGGAGCGCGCCGGTGGAGTACCTGACGCGCAAATACCAGATAGTACGCGCCCGTCGCTAATTTGCCGTTTTGATACCAACCCCGCACTCGCGGGGTTTTTTTTCGCCCCAGCCCAGGTTGTTACCCGCGGCAGCAAACAGGATAAGCGCGCCACCCGCCAGCTGCGTCAGGTTCAGCGCATGTCCGAACGCCAGATTATCAACCACAATTGCTACCACCGGATAGATAAACGACAGGGAGCCGGTAATGGGCGTCGGCAGCTTCTGAATCGCGCTGTAGAGCAGCTGGTACATAATGCCGGTATGGACAATGCCCAGCGTGAGCAGGATCGGCCAGGGGAAATCACCGGAAAATGACGGCAGGCTGGCAAACGGCAAAAGCATCACGACGCCTGTCAGCACCTGGATAAAGGCAATATGCTGCGGTGCGATGGACTTCAGCTTGCGGGCAATCATGGCCGTTAGTGCGTAGAAGAAGGCCGCGGCCATGGCCAGACCGATTCCGGCGAGCCATTCACCGCCATGTGCGCCGGCCAGCTCGCTGGAGAGCAGTATCACCACGCCGCCAAAGGCGAGTAACAGCCAGCCCCATTTCACCAGGCTGACGCGTTCCCCTAAAAACATCCCCATCAAGACCAGCATAAACGGCTGGGTGTTATAGACCACGGTCGAAAGGCCAATCGAGATCCGCTCATAGGCTGCGAAGAGCAGCAGCCAGTTCACCACGAGCGCCACGCCACCGAGAATAGCCAGCAGCAGCGTGGTGCGGGTGAGGGGACTAAAGGGCTTTTGACTGACCCGGATAAAAATAAAAAGCGCCATAGCCCCGATAAGACAGCGCCAGAACACCACTTCCGTCACCGGCAGACCGGAGAGCAAAACAAACGCGCCGATAGAGCCGGAAATTAACATCGCCAGGCTCATTTGCCAGACGCCTTTATGTAAATCACGCATCATCCACCTCCTGATTAATGACGCTATTGTCGAAAATCGCTGTCGGGTTTTACAGGGGTGATATAAGGTTGAAAAGGTAAATGACTTTTTAAAATTAGGTGAAAAGAATGGAATGCCTTATCGATGATATCGACCGACAAATTTTAGCCTGTCTGGTTGAGGATGCGCGCATGTCGTTGAAGGTGCTCAGCGGACGCATCGGTCTGACGTCCCCCAGCACGGCAGAACGCCTGAAGAGGCTGGAAGAGCGCGGTGTGATCCAGGGTTATGGTGCGCGGGTGAATCTGGCGGCGCTGGGGTATACGCTGCAGGCGTTGGTACGGGTTCGCCCCTTACCGGGTCTGTTGCATAAGGTGGATAAGTACATTCAGGCGATGCCGGAGTGTATTGAGAGCGACAAAGTGACCGGGGAAGATTGCTTTGTGATTAGGCTGGTGGTGCGATCGATAGAGCAGCTGGATGCGCTGCTGGACGGCCTGGCAGAGCATGCTCAGTGTAATACGTCGATTGTGAAGAGTTCGCCTGTCAGGCGTCGTTTGCCGCCGATGTAGCCATTTTTCGCCTGGTGGCGGCTGCGCCTTACCCGGCCTACAAAGGCGGACTTGGTTTTTTTAGCTTCTCATCCTTCCCCGTTACGGAAATGTATGATGCCTGGTGCGAACAGAAGGTTTGGAGTCGTTTGAAAGTGATGGTGGTGGGGGAAGGATTCGAACCTTCGAAGTCGATGACGGCAGATTTACAGTCTGCTCCCTTTGGCCGCTCGGGAACCCCACCA